>OBLK01000048.1_pt1 | contig 53000 bp, 52 predicted proteins | sample 1518871 | NCBI WGS metagenome assembly OBLK01 (sample SAMEA2464837, study PRJEB22497) | soil metagenome | biome: Grassland; feature: Farmland; material: Clay | place: Australia | collected 2013-02-01 | depth 0.8 m
CTCCTCAGAGACTCGTCAAGCTAAACATACAAGCGGCGGTCCCCGCCGCGATTGGGCACTTGCGTTGGGCTTCCTGCATCAGCCCAACCTACGCAGGCTTTGATCGGCATGCGGTGATGGAGCGGGCCGGGCGGCTCGTACGCGACCCGGCAGGTTTGTGCCTGATGCGGCGTCGGGAATCGTTGAGCCCGTGGGATAAAATGCCGGGGATTTGAACGTACAAGAGTCCCAGCTCGATGCAATACCAGCACATAAAGATCCCCGAGGCCGGCGAGCCGATCACTGCCAATCCGGACGGCAGCCTCAACGTGCCCGATCACCCGATCATCGTTTGTATCCGCGGTGACGGCATCGGCATCGACGTGACGCCGGTCATGCAGGCCGTGGTCGAGGCGGCGGTGAAGCAGGCCTACGGCGGTCGACGGAGCATCGCCTGGGCCCGCGCTTACGCGGGGGAAGAAGCCAGCGGGCTGTATGACGGCGAGTACCTGCCCGAGGAAACGCTGGATGCGTTGCGGCGTTATGTCGTCTCCATCAAGGGGCCGCTCACCACGCCGGTGGGCGAAGGCATGCGTTCGCTCAACGTGTCGATTCGCCAGCGCCTCGATCTGTATGCCTGCGTGCGGCCGATTCGTTATTTCCCGGGCGTCGATTCCCCGCTCAAGCTGGCCGACAGCACGGACATGGTCGTGTTCCGCGAAAACACCGAGGACATTTATGCCGGTATCGAATGGCCCGCGGGCAGTGACGAGGCGCGCAAGCTAGTCGCTTTCCTGCGCCGCGAACTGGGCGTGACCGGCATCCGTTTCCCGGAAAGTTCGGGGCTCGGCATCAAGCCCGTTTCGCGCGAAGGCTCCGAGCGCCTGGTGCGCAAGGCGATCCAGTATGCGATCGACAACGACCGCGTGTCGGTGACCCTGGTGCACAAGGGCAACATCATGAAGTACACCGAGGGGGCCTTCCGCAACTGGGGTTACGAAGTGGCGCGCGAGGAATTCGGAGCCCAGCCCCTGGACGGCGGGCCGTGGATGAGCCTGAAGAATCCGCTCAACGGCAAGCGCATCGTCGTCAAGGATGTGATTGCCGACAACTTCCTTCAGCAAATCCTGTTGCGTCCCGAGGAATACGACATCATCGCGACCCTCAACCTCAACGGCGACTATATCTCCGATGCGCTGGCGGCCCAGGTGGGCGGGATCGGGATCGCGCCGGGGGCCAACATGGCGGATTCCGTGGGGGTTTTCGAGGCCACGCATGGTACGGCCCCGGGCTTTGCGGGCAAGGATCGGGTCAATCCCGGCTCACTGATTCTGTCCGCGGAGATGATGCTGCGTTATATTGGCTGGCACGAGGCGGCTGAATGCATTCTCCAAGGGGTGGCCCGGACCATCGCCGACAAGATACTGACCTACGACTTGGCCCGGCTCCGGGAAGCCATCCGCGCCCCGCGCCGCGACCTTGCGGGACAGCGCGGGGTGGAGGAGCATATGCAAAACCTCATTCCGGGCGCCACGCTGGTGGGCACCCGGGGCTTTGGCGAAGCTGTCATAGAGCACATGACGGAGGAGTGACAGGGTGTCTGAACCAATTCGGGTACTGATAGCCGATGACCACCGACTGGTGCGCGCCGGCCTGAGTGAGCTTTTGCGCGACCAGCCGGGTATCGAGGTGGTGGGGGAGGCCGAAGACGGTGAAGCCGTGCTGGATCTGACCCCGCGATTGCGGCCCAACGTTATTCTCATGGACGTCCAGATGCCGCGCCTCGGGGGTATCGAGGCGACCCGGCGGTTGAACGCGACCCAGCCCGACGCCCGGGTCATCGCGATTTCCGCGCTGGATGCCGATCCCGTGCCCGCCCGTATCATGGAAGCTGGCGCCTGGGGGTTCCTCGGCAAGAGCGCGGAGCCGGAGGAGGTCATCGCGGCCGTGCGCCGGGTCGCCGACGGCGAGCGCTATGTCCCCGCGGCCCTCGCCAAGCGCCTGGCCTTGTCGCAGCGCAGCGGCGAAGAGCTGGGGCAATTCATGAATCTCTCGCGCCGCGAGCTGGAGCTCGTGCTTTACACGGCACAGGGACTGGGTACCCTGGCCGTGGCTCAGCGGCTGTGCCTGAGCCCCAAGACTGTGAGCACTTATCGCCGCCGCGTTTATGACAAGCTGGGCGTAGACAACGACATCGATCTCGTCAAACTGGCCGCCGGCCATGGACTGATAAAGCTCGACATGCCCTCCGTGCCATGAGCCCGCAGCCGGGCTTCGATGCCAGGGCCTTCCTCGCGGGACTGGGGCATGGGCCGGGCGTCTACCGCATGTACGATGCGTCCGACCGGCTGATCTACGTCGGCAAGGCGCGCGATGTCCATCGCCGTCTCAGTTCCTATTTCGGCGCGCGCCCCCAGGGGGCCAAGGTGATGGCCATGCTGCGCCGCCTGGCGCGCATCGAGGTGACCTGGACCACGACCGAGGTCGAGGCCCTGCTGCTGGAAAGCACCCTGATCAAGGAACACCGCCCCCGCTACAACGTCATTCTGCGCGACGACAAGAGCTATCCCTACATCCGCCTGATGCCGGGCCTCGGCTTCCCCCGGCTGAGCCTTTACCGCGGGCCCCATCGCGGCGCCGGGCGCCTGTTCGGCCCGTATCCCAACGCCGTGGCGGCCCGCAATGCATTGACCGAATTGCAGCGGGTATTCCGCCTGCGCAACTGCACCGACCGTTTCTTCCGCAATCGCACGCGCCCCTGCCTGCAGTACCAGATCGAGCGCTGCACCGCGCCCTGCGTCGGCCTGATCGACCAGGCGGCATACCGCCAGGACCTGGACCAGGCCGTGGCCTTCCTCGAGGGGCGCGACGAGCATGTCATCGAGCAGTTGGTCACGCGCATGGAAGCCGCCAGCGCCGCCCTCGACTTCGAAAAGGCCGCGCGCGTGCGCGACCAGATTCACAGCCTGCGCCGGATCCGCGCGCACCAGGACGTGATCGGCGACATGGAAGACTGCGATGTGCTCGCGGTGGCGGATGCCGGGCGCGACAGCGCCGTCGTGGTGATTCTTCCGGTGCGCGGAGGGCGCCTCCAGGGCAGCCGCAATTACCGGGTCGCGGTTGGCGCCGAGCAGGACAATGCCGCGATCCTGGAAGGCTTCATCGTCCAGCACTACGAGCACGAGGCGCCGCCGAGGATCGTCCCCGACAGGCCGCTGCCCGGCGCGGAGACGCTGCGGGAGGCCCTGGCGGAACGGGTCGGGCATGCGGTGGTGATTCGCCCGGCGGGACGGGGCGCCCTCAAGCGCCTGGCCGGGCTGGCGGCCACCAACGCGCAGGAGCTGATCCGGCTCAACGCGGATGGCGCCGCGCTCGCGGCCCGTTTCGAGGCGCTGGAGAAGGTGCTGGACCTGCCGTCCGGGGAACTGAACCGCATCGAGTGCTTCGATATCAGCCATACCGGGGGCGAGTCCGCCTACGGTTCCTGCGTCGTGTTCGATCGCCAGGGACCCCTCAAGCCGGCCTATCGCCGCTTCCAGATCCGGGCAGCGCGCGGGGGAGACGATTACGCGGCCCTGGAGGAAGTGGTCGAGCGCCGTTACCGGCGGCTGCGGGACGAGGAGGGGCCTTTGCCGGACCTGGTCCTCATCGATGGCGGACCGGGGCAGTTGCGCCGGGCCGGCGCCGTGCTGGAGCGGCTGGGCCTCGAGGAATTGCGCCTCGGCGCGGTCACCAAGGGCGCTGGGCGCCGGGCCGAATTCGACCGCCTCATCCTGGCGCCGGGCGGCCACAGCCTGGCCCTCGAGCCGGAGTCCTCGGCCTTGCACCTCGTCCAGTCCCTGCGCGACGAAGCCCATCGCTTCGCGATCTCCGGACACCGCAGGGCGCGCCAGAAAACGCGGAGCGAATCCGTGCTCGATGACGTCACCGGGGTGGGGCCGGTCAAACGGAGGCAACTTCTGACCCGTTTCGGTGGTCTGAAAGGACTGCGCCAGGCAAGTGCCGTGGACCTGACCGCCGTGCCGGGCATCAACCGGGCGCTCGCCGAGCGTATCGTGAACCATCTGGCAAAAGAAGGACGCCACCCATGACCGGATTTGGCCTGCCCAACTGGCTGACATCTCTAAGGGTATTGCTGATTCCGGTGATGGTGGCCTTTTTCCTCCTGCCGACGCCCTGGGGCCCACCGGCGGCCGCCGGGATATTCGTACTGGCGAGCCTGACCGACTGGCTGGACGGTTTCCTGGCCCGGCGCCTGGACCAGGGTTCGGCGCTCGGCGCCTTCCTCGACCCGGTCGCCGACAAGCTCATCGTCGCCACGGCACTGGTCTTGATCGTGATGGCCGACCCCCACAGTTGGGTGGCGTTGCCGGCGCTGATCATCATCGGCCGCGAGATCGCCGTGTCCGCCCTGCGGGAGTGGATGGCCGGGGTGGGCGCATCGTCCGCCGTCTCAGTGTCATGGGCCGGCAAGGTCAAGACAGCCGTGCAGATGGTGGCCATCGTTTTCATGCTCTTCCGCCATTCGTTGCACGGGACGCCGGTTTACTGGATCGGCCTCGGCTTGTTGTATTGCGCGGCCGTCCTGACGGTTTTTTCGATGACGCTGTATTTGCACGCGGCCTGGCCCGATCTGGTCAGGCGGCCGCGGGACGGAATTCGGAGAAAACTTTGACAGGAATCGAGGATCAACGTTATTGTGCGCGGCTTGCCGCCGTTCTAGCCTCCCGGGAGAAGTCAATTTGCAACCAAATCACGTAAATCGGATTTTCAGCGGCTTGGCCGTAATCGGGCTTACCCTCGCTGTAGCCGGCTGCGGCGGTGGCGCAAGCAGCTCCACGTTCAAATTCAAGCCTATCCCCTATGTCGCAAATACTTACGTAGTGACTTCTCCCGATCAGATGTATTCCGGGCAGTTGTATGCCACCAGCCCCGAGGGGTTGACGCTGAGTTACGGATTAAGCACGGCACCCAGCCACGGCAGCGTGAGCATCGATCCGAGCAACGGTTCCTTTACCTACACGCCCGCCAGCGGCTATGCGGGAACTGACAGCTTCACCTATACGGCGGCCACCGCCAACGGCAGTTCCCCCGTGGCCACGGCGGCGGTCGTCGTGAAAGGAGGGGCACCCACGGTGTCGGCTTTCGGTGCGCCGGTCTACGTTCAGCCCGCTACAACCACCCAGCCCGCCACACCCACCAGCGTGGATGTCGAGGTTCGGGTTTCAAATCCTCCCAACGGCCAGGCCACCGTCAACTACGCTACCGTGGATGGAACCGCCAAGGCGGGCGTCGACTATACGGCGCAAAGCGGGACCCTGACTTTCGGGCCGGGCGTCACCGAGCAGACGGTGACGATTCCATTGAGCGACCTGCAGGGGACGGACTATCGCTATTTCCGTGTGCGGCTCAGCAGTCCGAGCAGCAACCTGCAATTGGGCACGGATGTCGCCAACGTGTTGCTGCGGTATTGGCCCGAGCCCCTCAACGACACCGTGACGACGGGCTGCGGCACCGATATCAACGGCAACCCGACCAACCCGACGACTTGCCCGCAAACCGATTACCCGAACCAGGACGGCGATCTGGGTCGTGACCGTGCGAGTTACGAAGGCACTTTGGCGAAAGTCGGTTATGGCGGATACAGCTACAATTTCGGCTACGATTTCACCAAGATCGGTTCCGACGGCAAGCCTCTGTTCAACCAGGGGGCGAACTACGCGAACGATCCATGGGCTTGCGCACGCGACAACTGGAGCGGGCTCGAGTGGGAAGTGCCGACGGAACCTGTCAATGCGGGTTTGTTCGATGGCGGGTACGTATATAGCTGGTACGATCCGGCCCCGACTACGAACGGGGGCCAGGAGGGGCGTTCCAACGGCGGGGCGTACAAGATGGATACGTATCACTTTGTGCAAATGGCCAACCAGGTCCAGTTGTGCGGGCATTCGGATTGGCGCTTGCCGACTGCCAGTGAACTGAGGAATCTGCTCAACACCAATGCCGGGGCGCTCGGTCTTTTCGTGCCCTCGGGTATTCCCTCGATCCCGACCCTGGAGTCGGGCGGCTATTGGACGGCAACCAGCGACCCCATTTACAGCCATCGTGCGGTCGTCATCAGTGCGGGGCAGAGCTATGACAGTTTTCTCCCCAAGAACGGCAGCACGGGCATTGGCGGCGGCTATTTCGTAATCCTGGTCCGAGGAGGTGTGCAGTGAAAGCACGTACAGTGACATTGACGGTATGTGCCCTGACCCTCTGGCTGGGTACCGGTGCGGCGTTGGCGCAAAGTTGTGTCAGTTCCATCCCCGATCCCGCGCCTGATTCGCGCTACCAGATGAATGCCGACGGCACGGTCATGGACCTGAATACCGGTCTCATGTGGATGCGTTGCGCCATGGGCCAGACCTGGGACAGCCAGAGCTCCACCTGCTCGGGCAAGGCCACGGCTTATAACTGGAAGGATGCCTTGACGGCCGTGCAGACGCTCGACCAGGGCAGCGGCTTTGCGGGTTACACGGATTGGCGCCTGCCCAATCTGCGCGAGCTGACTTCGCTGGTTCGCTATGCCTGTCCCGATCCCGCGATCAATTCGAAGGCATTTCCCGCCACGCCGAGCAATGTCTTCTGGACGTCGACGCCGGTCGAATCCAGCTATGCTCTCGGGTGGGGCGTCGATTTCAAGACCGGCAAGGCCTATTTCCACGCTTACACCGCTGACTATTCGATCCGGCTGGTGCGGGCCGGGGCTTTTACTTATTCGCCTTGAGGTCGGCTTCGCGCTGTAATACAATGCAGCGCTCGGCAGGCGCGTAGCTCAGTTGGTTAGAGCACCACCTTGACATGGTGGGGGTCGTTGGTTCGAATCCAATCGCGCCTACCAGTTTTCAGCAACAGAAACACCGGCCCGCCGGTCAACATGCGGCCCCTCGTATAGGTCGCCACTGTGAGGACAGAACATGCCTACGATCACGCTTCCCGACGGTTCCCGACGCGAATTCGATCACCCGGTCACCGTAGCCGAGGTCGCCGCCGACATCGGCCCGGGCCTGGCCAAGGCGGCGCTGGCCGGCAAGGTAGGCGGCCAGCTGGTCGATACCTCCTTCAAGATCGAAGGCGATGCCGAGTTGAGCATCGTGACCGGGCGGGATGCGGAAGGCCTGGAGGTCATCCGGCATTCCACGGCGCATTTGCTCGCCCAGGCCGTCAAGCAGTTGTTCCCCGATGTCCAGGTCACGATCGGCCCGGTGATCGAGGATGGCTTCTACTACGATTTTGCTTCCGGCCGGCCCTTCACGGAAGAGGATCTGAAGGCCATCGAGGCGCGCATGAAGGCACTTGCCGGCGAGGATTACGCCGTCACCCGCAGCCTTATGCCCCGTGACGAGGCCGTGAAGTTCTTCCGCGGCATGGGCGAGGAATACAAGGCCGAGATCATTGCCTCGATCCCGTCCGACGAGCCGATTTCGCTGTACCGCCAGGGCGATTTCATCGACTTGTGCCGGGGGCCTCATGTGCCTTCCACGGGCAAGCTCAAGGCCTTCCACCTGACCAAGGTGGCGGGCGCCTACTGGCGCGGTGATTCGAATAACGAAATGCTGCAACGCATTTACGGCACCGCGTGGGCCGACAAGAAGGCGCTCAAGGCCTATCTCACCCGGCTGGAGGAAGCGGAAAAACGCGATCATCGCCGCCTGGGGCGCGAACTCGACCTGTTTCACATGCAGCAGGAGGCGCCGGGCCTGGTGTTCTGGCATGCCCGCGGGTGGATGATCTGGCAGGTGATCGAGCAGTACATGCGCGGCGTGTATCGCGACAGCGGTTACCAGGAAGTCCGCTGCCCGCAGATTCTCGACAAGTCCTTGTGGGAAAAGACGGGCCACTGGGACAATTACCGGGAGAACATGTTCATTACGGCATCGGAGAATCGCGAATACGCGGTCAAGCCGATGAATTGCCCCGGGCACGTTCAGATCTTCAACCACGGACTCAAGAGCTACCGCGACCTGCCGCTGCGCCTGGGTGAGTTCGGCTCCTGCACGCGCAACGAGCCGTCCGGCGCGCTCCACGGACTGATGCGCGTGCGCGGTTTCGTCCAGGATGACGGGCACATTTTCTGCACCGAGGACCAGGTGGAGGCCGAGGTGGTGGCTTTTCACCGCCAGGCCATGCGGGTCTACGCGGATTTCGGCTTCAGCGATATCGCCCTCAAGGTCGCGCTGCGGCCGCAAAAACGCATCGGCTCCGACACGGTCTGGGACAAGTCGGAGGAGGCCCTGCGCTCGGCCTTGCGTGCCTGCGGGGTGGAATGGGACGAGCTGCCGGGCGAGGGGGCCTTCTACGGGCCCAAGATCGAGTACCACATGAAGGACTCGATCGGTCGCGGCTGGCAGGTCGGCACCATGCAGGTGGATTTCTCCATGCCGGGCCGCCTGGGCGCGGAATACGTGGGCGAGGACGGCGACCGGCACGTTCCGGTCATGCTGCACCGCGCGATCGTGGGCTCGATGGAGCGCTTCATCGGCATCCTGATCGAACACTATGCCGGGCGTCTGCCGCCCTGGCTCGCCCCGGTCCAGGCCATGGTGCTGCCGATTGCCGAGGGACAGGCGGATTACGCCCGCAAACTGGTCGCGGAACTGTCCGGCCGGGGCTTCCGGACCGAGGCGGACTTGAGAAACGAGACCATAGGATATAAAATTCGCGAGCATACGCTTGGCCGAGTTCCCTACCTGCTCGTCGTCGGTGAACGGGAGCGGGAGGCTGGCACTGTTGCCGTACGCGTGGTGACGGGCAAGGACCTGGGCACCATGTCGCTGGATGAGTTCGCCGGCCGGTTGGCGGCGGACATCGGGGCCAAGGGCCGTTTTAACTTGGAGGATTGAAGCATCGCGCAGGACAAACAGGTAAGACGCAACGAGGAAATCACTGCGTCACGGGTTCGGGTCGTCGATAACGACGGCGAACAGGCCGGCATCATGACGATCGAGGACGCCATCGCCGCGGCTTTCGCGCAGGACATGGATCTCGTCGAGGTCGCGCCCAATTCCGAGCCCCCGGTCTGCCGGATCATGGATTACGGCCGCTTCGTGTTCGAGCAGAACAAGAAGCAGCATGCCAACCGGCGGAAACAGAAGCAGATGCAGGTGAAGGAAATCAAGTTTCGTCCCGGAACGGACGAGGCGGATTACCAGATCAAGCTCAAGAAGCTGGTGAAGTTCCTCGAGGAAGGCGACAAGGCCAAGGTGTCCCTGCGTTTTCGCGGTCGGGAAATGCTTCACCAGGAACTGGGGCAGCAACTTCTGAAGCGGGTCCGGGATGACCTCGATGAATTGGCTGCCGTGGAACAGATGCCCAAGCTCGAAGGCCGTCAGATGGTCATGATGCTGGGGCCGAAGAAGACCAAGACATAAGTCTTGTCGGAGGGGCGGAATCGCCCCATGAAAGCGGGCTCGTCCCGTGATTCGAAACTGCCGTCCCGTAATGAGGGCGGTGGCGGGTTGGAAGGCAAGGGATGGCCGTCCGAATTATTCGCCCGGGCACGAACGCCGGTTTGACACCGGGGCCTGGAGTAGAAATGGAGTTGGAAAATGCCGAAACTTAAAACGCACCGCGGTGCGGCCAAGCGTTTTCGCGCCAATGCCAAGGGCAAATTCAAGAGCGCGCACTCGCACCATCGTCACATCCTGACCAAGAAAAGCAGCAAGCGCAAGCGCAACCTGCGCGGCACCGAAATGATGGCCGAGCAGGACCAGAAGAGCGTGCGCCGCATGCTGCCCTACGCATAAAGGAGAACGACGATGGCACGAGTCAAACGAGGTGTTACCGCCCGCCGCAAGCACAAGAAGGTGCTCAAGCAGGCCAAGGGTTACTACGGTAACCGGAGCAAGAACTGGCGTACCGCCAACCAGGCCGTCTTCAAGGCCGGCCAGTACGCTTACCGCGACCGCCGGGTGCGCAAGCGCGATTTCCGCGCCTTGTGGGTGGCGCGCATCAATGCCGCGGCACGCATGAACGGCCTGTCCTACAGCCGGTTCATGCACGGCCTCAAGCTGGCCGGGGTCGAGCTCGACCGCAAGGTGCTCGCTTACCTGGCGCTGAACGACCAGGCGGCCTTTGCCGCCCTGGTGGACAAGGCGCGCAGCAGCAGCGAACAGTGAGCTGCGGGGGGCCTGTCCCCCCGCATCTCCCTCCCTACCCGAGCAACCGGCAGGTTTATCGTGGAGACAGCCACACAGGAAGTCGAGCGCATTCGACAATCGGCACTGGCCGATATCGAAAGCGCGGGCGAGGTGCAGGCACTGGAAACGGTTCGCGTCGAATACCTGGGCCGCAAGGGCCGGGTCAAGGCGCTGCTGGCCCGGGTCGGCCAGCTGGAAGCCGATCAGCGCCCCGCCTACGGCGAAGCCATCAATGCGCTCAAGGCCGAACTGGCGACCGCGCTCAACGAGCGCCGCGCGGTCCTGGAAGCGCATGCGCGCGAGCGGGAAGAAGCGCGCAATGCCGTTGACATCACCCTGCCCGGCAGGGGCCAGAAAACCGGAACCCTGCACCCGGTACGCCTGACGCTGTCGCGTATCGAGCAGTTGTTCGTCGCCGCGGGCTTCGAGGTGGCCTACGGCCCCGAGGTCGAAAACGAGCATTACAACTTCGAGGCGCTCAATATCGGCGCCGATCATCCGGCGCGTGCCATGCACGACACCTTCTACCTGGATGACGGGCGCCTGTTGCGCACGCATACCTCCCCGGTACAGATCCGCCATCTGGAGAAAGTAGGCGGGCCACCGGTCTGGATGATCGCGCCGGGCCGAGTCTACCGCCGCGATTCCGATCTTACCCACACGCCCATGTTTCACCAGGTGGAAGGCCTGGTGATCGACGAGGGCATTCACATGGGCCACCTGAAGTGGGTTCTGTCCCGGTTCATGCGCGGGTTCTTCGAAAAAGATCTCGCCGTGCGCCTCAGGCCTTCCTATTTCCCCTTCACCGAGCCTTCCGCGGAACTCGACGTGAGTTGCGTGCGCTGCGACGGTGCCGGTTGCCGCGTCTGCGGCGCCACCGGCTGGCTGGAAGTGCTCGGCTGCGGCATGGTTCACCCGCATGTGCTCGAGCAGGCCGGCATCGACCCGGCCCGGCATAGCGGCTTCGCCTTCGGCCTCGGGGTCGAGCGCCTCGCCATGCTGCGTTATCGCGTCGACGATCTTCGGCGCTTTTTCGAAAACGACGTGCGCTTTCTGGCGCAGTTTGCCTGAGGACGGTTCGGATGCGGGTCAGCCTCGACTGGTTGCGTAGCCTTTGCGACAGCGGTCTCGATGCGGCCGCGATCTCGCGCCATCTGGTCAACCAGGGGCTGGAAGTCAGCGCGGTATGGCAGATCCCGGCGCCCTGCGAAAAAATCGTGACCGCGCGGGTGGCCGGGATTCGCCAGATGCCGCGCACCAACCTCCAGTGCCTGACGGTCGATGCTGGTTCCAAGGGACGGTTCAAGGTCGTCTCGGGCGCGCCGCATTTGCGCGAGGGCATGGTGGGGGCATTGGCCCTGCCCGGCGCCACCCTGCCCGACGGGCGCGTTATCGACGCGCGCGAATATCAGGGCGAGCCGTCCGAGGCCATGTTGTGCGCGGCCGCCGAAATCGGCCTGGGCGAGGTGTCCGACCGGCTGCTCGCGTTTGCCGACGATACGCCCGAGGGCGAAGCCGTCGCGCGACTGTACGGGCTGCCGGACACCTGCCTGGAAATCGACCTGACCCCCAACCGCGGCGATTGCCTGTCGATGCTCGGGATTGCCCGCGAATTGCATGCGGGCACCGGGGTGCCGCTCGCGTTGCCTGATGCGGAGCCCGTGGAAGCGGCCCAACGCCACGAACTCGCGGTCAATGTTACGGCTCCGGAAGCCTGCCCGCGTTACGCGGGACGCGTCATCAGCGATATCGATCCGCGTGCGGCCACGCCCCTGTGGATGAGCGAGCGGTTGCGCAGGGCGGGGCTGCGCCCGACCTATCCGGTCGTCGATGTGCTCAATTACGTCATGCTCGAGTTGGGCCAGCCGTTGCACGCATTCGACATGGCCGGGCTGCATGGCGGGCTCACTGTCCGTATGGCCCGTCCCGGCGACACCCTGACCCTGATCGGGGGCAGCCAGCCGATCGATCTCGCTCCCGACATGCTGGTGATTGCCGACAAGCGCGGCCCGGTTGCGCTGGCCGGCGTCATGGGCGGACAGGACAGCGCGGTAAGCGCCGGAACCCGTGAAGTTTTCCTCGAGAGTGCCTTTTTCTCGCCGGCCGCGATCCGGGGCAGGGCACGGCGCCTGGGCCTGGTGACCGAGGCCGCGCACCGTTACGAGCGCGGCGTCGATCCCGAGCTTGCCCCCATTGCCCTCGAGCGGGCAACGGGGTTGATCAACTCGATCTGCGGGGGGCGGCCGGGGCCCGTGGTCATGCGCCAGGAGGCCGCGCACTTGCCCCTGCACGAGGCCATCGAGCTGCGGACGACGACCCTGCGGCGCTTGACCGGCCTCGACCTCGGGACCAAGGCGATGGGCGCCATCCTCGAACGGCTGGGTTTTCATGTGCGCGTCACCGGGGATTTCTCGCTGGCGGTGACGGCCCCCAGCGCCCGCTTCGACATCGAGGGCGAGGCGGATCTGGTCGAGGAGGTGGCCCGCATCACCGGATTCGATGCCATCCCGGCCGTTGCCCCGGCGCGGCATCTGCGCCCGATGCACCACGACGCCGGCGCTTCGCTGCGTGACCGGCTGCGGCGCGTTATCGCGGCACGCGGCTACGACGAGGCGGTCACCATGAGTTTTGCCGAGGCCGGACGTGATGCGGCGCTGGCACCGGGTTCCACGAATGCCCTGCGCTTGCATAATCCGCTCTCGGCCAGGGAAGGGATATTGCGGCGCAGCCTCTGGCCCGGCCTGATCGAGGCGCTGGCGCACAACGCCGCGCGCCAGGCCGAGCGCGTGCGCCTGTTCGAAATGGGGGCGGTCTTCTCCGGAGATAGCGAGCAGGCCGAACACCTGGGCGGCGTCGCCTGCGGCCCGCTGCTGCCGGAGCAGTGGGGGGTAACTGCCAGGGCGGTCGATTTCTTCGACATCAAGGGCGACGTGCAAGCCTTGCTGGTTGCCGCGGGATTGCAGCCGGAGGCCATCGAGTATGTGCCTGCGGAGCGCGAGGCGCTCGCCAGCGGGCGCCGGGCCCGGGCGCAGGTGGCCGGGCGGGCCGTAGCCGAATTCGGCGTGCTTGCCCCGCGGCTGGTTGCCGAGTGGGGCTTGCCGGCCGAGGTGATGGTTTTCGAAATCAACCTCGATGCGCTGCCCGAGCCGCGCCCATTGCAGGCCGGGCCGATTGCCCGTTTCCCCGGCGTACGCAGGGACCTGGCGCTGGTTGCCAAGAAGACCGTCAGCGCGGCCGAGCTGGAAAACAGCGTGCGCAAGCATGGCGGTTCTCGCCTGCGCGAAGTGCGCATTTTCGACGTATATGCCGGCGAGGGAATACCCGAAGATTCAAGAAGTATCGGGTTGGGCTTGATTTTTCAAGATTTTTCCCGCACTCTCACGGATGCGGAAGTGGATGCCGCGGTGTCGGCAATCGTCGCTGGTCTGGGCGAAGAGAAGGGAGCTTATGTGCGCAGCTGAAACGGATGCCGTCACCAAGGCGGAGCTGACTGAAGTCCTGTTCCAGGAACTGGGCCTCAACAAGCGTGAGGCCAAGGATCTCGTCGAGCAGTTCTTCGAGGAAATCATCGCTTCGCTGGTGACCGGGAACGAAGTCAAGTTGTCGGGGTTCGGGAATTTCGAATTGCGCGACAAGGACCAGCGTCCGGGGCGCAATCCCAAGACTGGCGAGGCGATTCCCATCAGTGCCCGCCGCGTGGTAACGTTCAAGGCAGGACAAAAACTCAAAATGCGGGTAGAGGGTCATGTTGGAAGCCAGTCATAACGGGGAGTTGCCGCCGATACCGGCGAAGCGCTACTTCACCATCGGTGAAGTGAGCGAGTTGTGCGACGTCAAGCCGCACGTGCTGCGCTACTGGGAGCAGGAATTTCCCCAGCTCAAGCCGGTCAAGCGCCGCGGCAACCGGCGTTACTATCGCCATCATGACGTTTTGCTGATCCGCCAGATCCGCAGCCTGCTGTACGACGACGGCTACACCATCGGCGGGGCGCGCCATCGCCTCGAGGGGCACGAGGCCCAGGAAGACCAGGCCCAGAGCCGCCAGATCATCCGCCAGATCCGTGCCGAACTGGAAGAATTGCTCAGCGTTCTTGCCCGCTGAAGCCACCGGCGCGGCCTGCTTCGGTTATCATACGCACTCGATCGGGGTGTAGCGCAGCCTGGTAGCGCACCTGCATGGGGTGCAGGTGGTCGGAGGTTCAAATCCTCTCACCCCGACCAATTAATTCGCGCCCCGTCATCCGGCGGGCCGCCGTTATCCACGGGACAGGTTCATTGACACCGGACGTCCGGTGCTACCGCCCGGTAGCGTATCCATGACGTTCATGGGGGCCAAAGGGCGGCCCACCCGCATACTCCGGGGAAGGCTTTGAGCAGCAGCACCACCGATCATGTCGTTGACGCTGCCTTGGAGACCGATACGGCGCGGCCCGGCTACCTGTCCCTGGTGTCTCTCGCCTGGCTGCATTTCGTCAACGACGGCGCGGCCAATTTCCTGCCCGGCGTCCTGCCGCTGGTCCTGGTTACCATTGATCGCCCGCCCGCCATGGCCGGCACCCTGATGTTCGCCCTGCTCGCGGGCCAGGCGCTGCAACCCGTAGCCGGGCTTCTCGGGCGGCCCCTGGGCGGGCGCCGGTTGATGTGGCTCGGCGTGGTGTCCGCCCTGGCCGGCGCGGCGCTGGTCGGGTGGATTGCCAACCTGGCCGGGCTGGTGCTGGTCCTGGCCCTTATCGGCATCGCCAATGCCTGTTTCCATCCCCAGGCCTTGACGGCGGCGCGCCGTTTTGCCGGTCCGCGCGAACACTTCGGCGTGGCCGTGATGATGCTGGGCGGCGAGATCGGCCGCGGACTCTGGCCGTTGGTCGCCAGCCTGGTGGTGGTGTGGAGCTCGTTCCACGAGTTGTGGATGCCGGCCCTCGCGGGCCTGCTGACCGTGCCCGTCGTCTACCGGCTGCTGCCGCCGCCGGTCGTGCGTTTGAAGGCGTTTCACGTGCACCTGCGGGGCCGGATGGGCCCCGCGCTCCGTCTGTTGCTCTATGCCACGATGCGCGGGTGTGTCGTCACCGGAGCCGTGACTTACATGCCCATTCTGTGGCGCGCGCGTGGTGGAGGGCTGGTAGGCGGGGCCACGCTGGTGACGTTGATGCTCATTGTCGGGCTGGTCGGCATGCTCTACGGAGGGCACCTCGCGGACCGGCTGGGACGCCGGCCGGTGCTCGTCGGCGCGGGACTGCTCATGGCGGGGTTCATGGCGCTGATCGCATGGGGTACCGGTCCTGCGCTGTGGCTGGGTGCGGCCTTGCTCGGGATACCCGTGTTTGCCACCTATCCGGTCACGACCGTAGAGGGGCAGGACCTGTTCCCGGACAACCAGCCCTTCGGGTCCGGTCTGGCCCTGGGGCTGGGCAATGCATTGGGCGCCGGACTGGCCGCCTTGCTGGGCCTGAGCGTGGGCGTTATTGCCCTGACCACGCTGTTCTGGCTGCTGGCACTGGCCGCCCTGGCCAGCATGCCCCTCGCGTTGCTGCTGCCGGGCCGCCGGCAGCCCGGAATGGCCTCCTGATGATATCCTTTTACCTTGTTTCCGAATCTCTCGAAATGGCTTTAGGGGACTGGCAAAAATGAATGATGAGCACTTGATTGAAACCGTCCAGCGCATGATGGCGCCCGGCAAGGGGATCCTGGCGGCGGACGAAAGCACGGGGACGATCGAGAAGCGCCTGCGCGCGGTCGGCGTGGAGTCCACCGAGGAGACCCGGCGTGATTACCGTGAGCTGCTGTTCACGGCACCCGGCATCGAGGAATGCATCAGCGGCGTCATCCTGTATGACGAGACGCTGCGCCAGTCCTCAACCGGCGGCGAGAAATTCCCCCAACTGCTCGAAAAACGCGGGATTCTCCCGGGCATCAAGGTCGACAAGGGCGCCAAGGATTTTGCCGCCCATCCCGGCGAAAAGGTCACCGAGGGGCTGGACGGGTTGCGCGAGCGATTCGCCGAGTACTATGAGTTGGGCGCCCGCTTTGCCAAGTGGCGCGCGGTAATCACGATCGACGTCCAGCAGGGCTTGCCCAGCCGTGCATGCATCGAAGCCAACGCGCATGCGCTGGCGCGTTACGCCGCGCTGGCCCAGGAGGCTTCCATCGTGCCGATCGTGGAGCCCGAAGTGCTCATCGATGGCGAGCATACGCTGGCTCAGTGTGAACTTGCCACGCAGCAGACACTCAAAGAGGTATTCTCGGAATTGACGGCCCAGGGAGTGTTGCTCGAAGGCGTGGTACTCAAGCCCAGCATGGTGATTGCCGGTAAGGGCGGCAGTGAGAAAAGTTCCGTCGAAGCCGTTGCCGAAGCCACGCTGCGCACGCTGAAGCGTTATGTCCCGGCCGCGACCGGGGGCATCGCCTTCCTCTCGGGCGGGCAGACGCCCGAGCAGGCAACCGCCCACCTGAATGCGATGAATCGCAGCGGGCCGCTGCCGTGGCCTTTGACGTTCTCTTATGCACGGGCCTTGCAGAACCCCGCGCTGGCGGCCTGGCAAGGCAAGCCCGGACAGGCCGAAGCCGCGGCCAAGGCTTTCGCGTTCCGGGCGCGCCTGAACCATCTCGCGCGGCAGGGCAAGTACGAGGCCGGCATGGAGGAAGAGGCCGCCGGCTGAGGTTGTACGGGCGGCTCGGGGCAGCTTGGCCCGCCATTCAGGGATGCCACGCAGGGATGATGCAGTGACCGAAAAAAACGAATCCGCAATCAGTATCCGCAACCTCGTTTTCGAGCGGGGCGACCGGATCATTTTCGATCACGTCGACATTGATATCCCGCGCGGCAAGATCACGGCGATCATGGGGCCCAGCGGCACCGGCAAGACCACGCTGCTGCGCCTGATTACCGGCCAGTTGCATCCGGCCTCGGGAGACATTCGCGTCGACGGCCTGCCTGTGCAATCGTTGCGCGGCAGCGAACTGTATGCCTTGCGGATGCGCATGGGCATGCTTTTCCAGAACGGCGCGCTGTTGACCGACCTGAATGTCTTTGAAAACGTCGCCTTTCCGCTGCGTGAACACACCAACCTGTCCGAATCCCTGATCCGGACGCTGGTCCTGATGAAGTTGCAGGCGGTCGGGCTTCGCGGTGCCACCGAGATGATGCCGGCCATGCTCTCGGGCGGCATGGCCCGGAGGGTCGCACTGGCGCGCGCGATGATAATGGACCCGGAATTCATCTTCTATGACGAGCCGTTTACCGGCCTCGACCCGATTTCGCTGGGCGCCATCGTGCGTCTCATCCGCCACCTGAACCAGACCCTGGGGCTGACGACGGTTATCGTGTCGCACGACGTGGGCGTGGTCGAATCGATTACCGACGTCAATTACCTTATTTCCGAGGGCAAGGTGGTCGCCCACGGCAGCCCCGAGGATCTGCGCGAGAATCAGTCCAGTTGGGTCCGGCAGTTCATGACCGGGCTCGCGGACGGGCCGGTGCCGTTCCACTTCCCGGCGCCTGATTACGACCAGACCCTGCTGGAGGAGCGGAGCTGATGACCAACCCGACGCGATCTGCCACGCTCTGGTCGAGGACCGGGCTTGCCGGATTCGGGGCGGCCTGGATCTTTTTCGCCCGCGTGATTTCTCTCTTCCCGCGCGCCTGTATGCGCCCGCTGCTGGTGGCGGAACAGGTTTATGCCCTGGGTAACCGGACGGTCCCGCTGGTGGGCTTTGCCGGGTTTTTCATTGGTCTGGTGATGGCCCTGCAACTGTATGGCGTGCTGGGCCGATTCGGCGCCACCGTGTCTCTGGGCCCGATCGTGGCGATCACGCTCATGCGCGAACTCGGGCCGGTCATCTCGGCCCTGCTTTATACCGGGCGCGCCGGGACCGCGCTGGCCAGCGAGATCGGTCTCATGCGGGCGACCGAGCAGCTCTCGGCGATGGAAATGATGGCTATCGACCCGGTGCGCCGCGTGGTCGCGCCGCGCTTCGCCGGCGGCATCATTGCCGTGCCTCTCCTGGCATTGATCTTCAGCATGATTGGCATGCTGGGGGCCTGGCTGGTCGCGGTGGTCATGATGGGCATGGATCCGAACGTTTTCTGGGGGCAGATGCTTTCCAGCGTGTCGTTTTACGACGATTTGATCAACGGTGTCATCAAGAGCGTCGTGTTTGGCCTGTGCGTCAATCTGATCGCGGTGTACGAGGGGTTCCACGCACTCTCGTCGCCCGGCGGCGTTGCGCGGGCGACTACCCGTACCGTAGTCATTTCGTCGATCGCTGTGCTGGCACTCGATTTTCTGCTTACCTCTTACATGTTCAAGGGAGTTTGATCATGCGCCGAACCTTTGGCCTGGAAATCGGTACGGGACTGTTTGTCCTTTTGGGCATAGGTGCCCTGTTTTTCCTGGCGATCGAAACCACCAACATGAACAGCCTGAATACGGGCGAAACTTATGCGGTGCATGCCGAATTCAGTGATGTCGGGGGGCTCAAGCAGGGGGCCGCGGTTTCGCTGGCCGGGGTGCGGATCGGGCGCGTGGCTTCCATCACCCTGGATCCCAAAAGCCTCGAGGCGGAAGTCACGATACGGATCGAGGATCGCTTCGACCAGATTCCCACCGATTCCAGCGCCAGCATCCAGACGAAAGGCCTGCTGGGCGACCAGTACATCGGCATCAGTCCCGGGGGTTCGCTGCAGTCGCTCAAGAACGGCGACACTATTCACTTCACCCAGTCCGCCATCGTGCTGGAAAATCTGATCAGCCAATTCATGTTCAACAAGGCTTCACCGTCAGGAGGCAAGTCCAATGGCAATCCGTAATCGTTTTCTGGGGCTCGCGACGGCACTGGCCCTTGTTGCGCCACTGGCGCTGGCGGCCGGGGCCGATTCGAGCAAGCAGAAGACCCAGGATCCCGTTGCCGTGGTGCGCGACGCCTCCCAGCAGGTTCTGGCGGCGCTGGACAAGAACGCCGCCAAGCTGGACGACAATCCCGCACTGGCGGAAAAGATCGTCAAGGAATACCTGTTGCCGCATTGGGATTTCGATTTCACCTCACAGCTTGTCCTCGGGCGTGCCTGGCGCACCGCGACGCCGGCCCAGCGCAAGGCTTTCGAGGAAGCGTTTCTGCATTATCTGACCTCGACCTATGCCAAGGGCATTTCCGGTTTTCATGGGGCCAAGGTCCAGGTATTGCCGTTCCGCGGCGACACCTCCAAGCAGTTCGTGACGGTGCAGACGCGGGTCGAGGCTGAAAACCACCAGCCCGTCGAGGTGGATTACGTTATGCGCAAGGATCCTGACGGCTGGAAGGCCTTTGACGTCAAGATTGCCGGCGTCTCCTACGTCCAGACCTACCGTAATGAATTCCAGTCCGAGATCCGGCGCACGAGCCTGCAGGCGCTGATTACGCGGCTGGAGCACACGCAGCCGGCTGCCGGCAGCAGTCACTCGGGCAAGGCGCAGAAGAGCGGCTGATGCGGCATCTGGCCCATCACGGTTCTCCATATGCCCGCCTCGTTGGCGAGGGGGCGGGCCGCTTCAGCCTCGAGGGTGAAGTGGGTTTTGGCACCGTCATGCAGTTATTGCACGACAGCCGCCCTCAATTCGAGCATGAGCCTCATGTACGTCTGGATTTCTCCGGCGTCGAGAAGATCGACAGTGCCGGCCTTGCCCTGGTGATCGAATGGATGCGGGATGCGCAACAGAGTGGGCATAACCTGGAGATCAGGAATCCGCCGCAACGACTGCTCGCGCTGGCCCGGATCAGTGACGTGGAGCGTTTGCTGGAACCCCTCATCGCTCCAGGCAGTGCCTCGAAAAACGAGGCCGGGGAAACGGCAGGCTAGCCGGTCGACGGCGGCGGGGCGGTCGAAGGGCCCTGGCTCTCTTCCAGCATTTGCTCGTAGTCGAGTGTCTTGCCCGGATTGTAGTTGGGCAGGTTTTTCTGGATGGCCTGGTCCCGGTTCTGGAAATAGATGCTTCGCATCAGCGAGTACGGATCGTAGGACTGTTCCAGCATCTGGTCTATATTGAGGTAGCTCGCCCGCGCCGTCACCGCCTGGAGCGCGTAAACCGCATTGCGTGTACCCGGTTCCCAGTTGGTCCAGTAGGACGTGGAGCCGTAATAATCCGAATACATCCCGATCGCGTCGCGCACGTCGCTTGGGCCCAGGAAGGGAATTTGCAGGTAAGGTCCGCTGGGCACCCCCCAGCGCGCCAGTGTGATGCCGAAATCCTCGCTGTGAGGCGGCATGTGCCAGTCCGAAGCGGGATCGAAAAGCCCGCCGAGCCCGATGGTCGAGTTGACCAGAAAACGCCCGGTGTCACGCGCCGCGTCCAGCGGTTTGAGCTGGAGCAGGTCGTTGATCACGGTGACGGGCATGCGCAAGTTGGCGAAAAAGTTGCTCAGACTGTTTTGCACGGGCTGTGGCGTCACGTCGGCATAACCCTTGGCGACGGGCCTCATCACCGCCTTGTCGAGCAACATATTGAAGCGGTAAATCTCCCGGTTCATCGGTGCCAGCGGGTCACGCTTCTGCGGCGGCACATTGGCGGGGTTTCCGGGTTTTGTGGCACAGCCCGGCAACGCAGCGGCTGTTGCGAGTATCGCTATACAGAATGATCTTCGGGCAAACATACGCGTGAACCGGGGAATCATGGCCGCAAAAGCGTTATTCAATGCTTTTCCCTCACGGTCAAATGTGACCGTGCGAAATTGCCGGACATCATAGCATTCGGTATCTACGGTATTGATCGCCGGTGCCCCTGATCAGCGTCGACGGAACAGGGTGCTGGGGAACGCGAGGATTGCTTGAGTCAGCGGGCTCTCGCCCGTGTCCGGCCCTGCAGAACATAGATCGATCTCGATGCGTGTCGCTCCAAATTCGCAAGGCCCGGAGCCTGGGATGGACTCGGGGCGGCCCGCATGCAGAACGCGGTCGATGTGAGGGGCGGGTTACCCGTTACCCGTGCTCCTCGGCAGGCACGTTTTCCCCCAGAGCGGCCTTCAATGGGCCCAGGTGCGTGGCGAAGCGCCGCCACTGTGCCATGGAATCGGTATTGATCGGCCGGCGCACCTGGTAAACGCTGGCGGTCGAGACGGACCGGGTCACTTCATGGAAGTCGAGGCAAGCCGAATCCCAGGGGAGGCCCAGTTCCGAAAGCAGTCGCCGTATGGTTGAGTCAGGCTCCCGGACCAGATCTTCATAGGGCACTTCGACGATTCGGCGCGGCGGCAGGATGTCTTTCCAGAAATCCATGAGGCGCGTGGCTTCCCGGTAGTAGCCGCCGAGCGATTCGAGGGTCGGCAGGCTCGCCGCGCGACGGCCCGCAAGCGCCGTTGTAAAGCACGAGATGCAGGTATCGAGCCCGTTGCGGCGGGCGTAGACGAATCCGGCATCGGGGAAAGCGGCCGCCAGCGCTCCCAGGAACAAAAAGTTTTCGGGCAGCTTGTCGGTCACGATGCCCGCGGCCCCGGGTACGGTCCGCAGGCTCCGTTGCCATGCCTCCCGCAGCGTTGCCAGGTTTTCCCGATCAAGGCCGCCAATCCACCCGGGGACATCGGCCGTCGCCACGGTACCACCGTGGCGTGCCACCCAGTCCCCGACGAGGCGCATTTCCCCCCCCGCCGCAACGGCTGGATGCGAAGCCAGTATCGCCTCGATCAGCGTGGTGCCGGAGCGTGGCATGCCGACGATAAAGATCGGGCGGGTGCGCGATGGCTCGAGAGCGCGGGTGCGTTCGATGAAATCACACCCCAGGCTACTGCGCGCGCGCGCGAATTCCGCTCGAAAATCGCGATATTGGTGTCCGGGAAGGCGGCTCTTGAGGGCATGGGCGCGAGTGAAGGCGGCGAAGGCTTCGTCGTGCTGCCCCAGCCGGTCGAGTATGCGGCCGAGTGCCATGTGCAGCAACCAGAACTCGGGGTTGGCGCCTGCCCGTGCAATCGCATTGCGCACCCCGTGTGCCGCTTCTTCCGTGCATCCCTCGGGCGTCATCGTGAGCTGGTACCAGGCTGTGTAACTGAGCTCTTCCATAGCGACGGCCTGTTCGGCCTCGCGGCGCATGACTTCGAAATCCGCGCGTTCGCTTGCCGCGGCCGCGAGTCCGCAACGCGGCCATGCCGCTTCGCTGTACTCCCCGGCTGCCTCGGAGAATGTCTGCCAGGCAGCATCACCCTCGCCGAGGCGAAGCTGCAGGTTGCCGATCCGGTACGTTGCGGATTGCGCGAGTTCGCGGGATCCGGTACGCACCATGCGCCAAGCGCTGAGCGCTTCCGGAAGGTCGCCGACTTGCGAGTGGAGGTCGCCCAGCAGCAGCCATGCGGCATGGTCGTCCGGGTGTCGTTCCAGCCAGTGCGCAAGCAATTTTTGTGCCTCGGGCCATTGACCGTTGGCAACCAGGGTCTGGGCCAGGCCGCTCACCGCCTGAGGCGACCGGGGCTGCAGCCGCTGCGCGCGGCGGAATCGAATGACCGCCTCTGCGGGGCGTCGTTGTTCCAGGAGGATGCGAGCGTGGTCGAGCAGGAACTCCACCCGGTCGGGTGCAATCCTTTCGGCCTGGGACAGTGCTTGCCGGGCGTCGTCGAAACGTCCCCGGCGGTGCAGCAAAATGCCCAGCTGTTGCAGAACGGGCGCCTCTCCGCGATGCTGTTGCAGCACCTGCCGGCGCAGCGTCTCGGCACGTTCCAGGTCGTGCGCCCGATCCGCACCAAGGACCTGGTCCAGTTCTCGCAGGAGTGCGGCGGCCAGCGGCGTATTGGCGGGATGCTGCATGCGCTGCGCTAGAAGGGCCCGTATCGGGGCGTTGAAGCAGATACTCCGGGGCAAGGACACCATCCGGTGTTCTTCCCTGAATAGCGCGCGGCTGGACTCATTTCCTTTCTGCGCCCGGCAGATCGTCCCGAAGCGCGGCAAGCAATGGATCCAAATGCGCTGAGTACGTTTTCCATCGGCCGATAGAGTGGGTGTACATGGGGCGCCTGACCTGGCTGAGGCTGGCGGTCGCCATCGGCCTTTCGGACCTGTAGTAGTCCAGGCAACCGGGGTGCCATTCCAGTTGCAACTCCTTGAGCAGGCGGCGTGTCCCCGACTCTGGATTTTCGACCAGCTCCTCGTATTGGACTTCCACGATCCGGTTCTTTCCCAGATTGTTTTCCCAATAGGCCATCAGTTTTTCGTATTCGCGGTAATACACGCCGACGTCGGCGATCGTTTCCGACAGCCCTACATCGTGCCCCCCCAGTGCGGTCATGTAGCAGGAGAGGCAGGTGTCGCGGGGATCCCGGCGGACATGGACGAATCTGGCGCGGGGGAAAATTCCGGCGATTACGCCCATGTAGTAGAAATTTTCCGGCAGCTTGTCGGTGATGTAATCGCATCCGCCCTGTGCCCGTTGCAGCTCGCCCGCCCAGTCTGCGGCCAGGGCCGCAAGCGTTTCAGCGTCGGCTTCGGCCAGGCGCTGTGAGAGGAGCGTGCCGGCAGGTGAAGCGGAGTTGCGCTGGAACCAGCTTTCCAGAATGCGCATTTCCCCGCCGGCGGCCACGCGCGGATGCTCTCCCAGGACGGCTTCCACCAGCGTGGTGCCCGAGCGCGGCATGCCGATGATGAAGATCGGCCTCAGGTCGTCGGCTTCATGGGCGGGAATGCGGTCGAGAAGGGCGGGAGTCAGGTGCCGGCGGATCGGGTCGAAAGTGTCCAGGCGCGTCTCTGCCTCCTGTTCGATCAGGCCCTGCAGGCGGTGGGCCTCACAGCAGGCGGCGAACGCCTCGTCGTACCGCTTGGCTCGATCCAGGGTCCGCGCCAGCGCCATGTGGAGTAGCCACGCCCGGGGATCGCTCCCGGCGGATGTTGCTGCTGCCTGCATGCGTTTCGCCGTGGCCTCGAAGTCGCCGTCCGGTGCAAGAGATAATTGATACCAGGCCGTATAAAACGTCGGATCGATCCGCAGCGCGGCATTCGCTTCGCGTACGAGGGTTTCGAAATCTCCCAATTGACTGGCCGCGGAAGCAAGCCCGCAGTGCGCGCTCACCGAGTCGGCGTTGCAGGCAAGCGCTTCCCGATAGGTCTCCATCGCTTCTCTCGCGCGCGCGGCCTGGAGCTGCATGTAGGCTATTCGCAACAGCGCGGTCTCGCGGATTATGCCGGCAGCACCATCGGCAGCGTTGCGCCAGGCCTTCACGGCGGCCTCGCGATGTCCCAGCCGCGAATGGAGATCGCCCGCCATCAACCAGAGGCGAAAACTCCGCGGATGAGTTTCCAGCCGCTTTTCGAGCGCGGCACGGGCTGCGTCGATCTCGCCGTTGCCTGCCAGCGCGTGCGCCAGGCATTCCACCACCATGTCCGAATCCGGCCGCTGTGCGCGGAGGTGTTGCAGCTTGTCCCTCGCAGCCGTGAAGTGGCCCTGCTCCAGGAGTACCTGTGCATGGCTTATGGAGAAGTCCGTGTGCTTGGGAGCAAGCTGTTCGGCCTGATCCAGTGCGGCGCGGGCTTCACGCGGCCTGCCGGTCTGATGGAGGAGGATGCCGAGGCGATTCAGGGCCAGTGCATGGCGTGGCTGGCGTTTGAGAACCAGGCGGTACAGACGTTCCGCACGCGCCAGGTCGTTGGCGTGATGGGCGGCCATGCCCTCCTCGAGGCGCCGTTCCCAGTCAGCGGTATCCCGAGGTGCCCTGTCTTGGCTCATGCCCGTGATTCAGCCGATTCCATGTCTATCCCCGCTTTCGAGAGTTCTTCCTCGTAGGCGCGAATATCCGCGGCAAGTGCCTCGGCCACGGGGGCCAGCAGCTCGCCATAGGCCTCGTGACGGTGGAGCCCGCGGCTTTCGAGCGGCCTGCGAACCTGCGCGGAGCTGGCCGTGCGCACGGGCCGCTCCGTGCGGTAGAACGCCAGGGCCGCGGGTTCGTACTCGAGGCCCGCATAGTCGAAGATGCGTTGCAGCTCGCGTTCCGGCTCCGCGAGCAGCGCCTCGTGGTGGACTTCGATGAACGCCTCGGGCACCGTGTGCCGCCAGTGCTCCATCAGGTCGGCGTAGGCACGGTAATGGCGGACGATGTGCTCGAGGCTGAAGCTGAATCCGAGTCCGCGGGCGAAACGCTGGCGGTATACGCCGAACGCGGTGGCGAGCGGATGCCGGCGCACGTGAATGATCCTGGCGTCGGGCAGCATCATCCGGATCAGGCCCACGTACTGGAAATTCTGCAGGCTCTTGTCGGTAAAGTGCGGCTGCAGCAACCGCAGCGGCGCCGTCAGTCGCGCGTACTCGCGGGCTGATTCCCGCAGATCCTGTCCCGCCGCCGTGGGGTCGATGTCGGGAAAATCCTCGCGGCTGCCCCACTTGAGGCTCAAGGCAGTGGCTACGCGCACAAAATGCCCGAGTTCGCCGCCGCCGCGGATGGCGGAATGCGACGACAGCATCTGCTCGATCAGCGTCGAACCGGAACGGGGCAGGGAGACCACGAATAGGGGGCTGATGCCAACCATGCCGCCGTCGGGCACGCGTTCGATGAATTCACGCGTGAACAGCTCCCGGATACGTTCCGCGCGGCGTTCGAACTCTTCCGGGTCGTGACGGATGGATTCGCGCTCCAGCCGGTTGCCCTCCTCGAGACACTGCACGGCCTTGTCGGTTGCGCCCAGATCGTCGTACGCCTTGGCCAGCGCAAAGCACAGGTCGCTGCGTTCCCGGCGGGCCCAGCGTTCTTCACCGGCCGCGTAGCGAGCTTCCATGTTCTCGAGGTCCGGGTCGTCTTGGGTAAACGTCTTCAGGTCCGCCAACTGCCCGTAGCCGGGGAACTCGGGCGCCTGCTCCAGGACCGAGCGGTATATCCGCATGGCTTCGTCCATGCGGCCGTGAAATTTGGCAATCGTGCCCAGCGCATACTGGGGGTCGGCCGCCGCCGGGTCGAGTTCCAGGGCGCGGCGGAATGAGGCTTCCGCCTCGTCGAGTTTCCCCTGGCCAAGATAGGCATGGCCCAGTGCGGTCTCGGTGCGCGCCTGCTTGATGCCGAGTTCCCGGGCACGCAGGCCCGCTTGAACCGCTTCGTCGAAACGACCCTCCTGCGCAAGGACCTCGGTTAATCCGGCGAGCGCGGGGGGGAACTCGTGCGCGATGGCAAGCGCCCGGCGGAACCCGGCTTCAGCGCGCCGGGCGTCTTCCATCAGAAAATGCGCGTGCGCCAGGCCGCACCATGCCACGGCCGCGAACCTGGGTGCCTGTGCGAGGCTCACGGCCTGGCGGAAGTGTTTCTCGGCTTCAGCGGGGCGGTTGGCGCTGAGGGCCGTCAGGCCCGCCATCTGCTGGTGGTCGAAATGGTGCGGCGCGGCTTGGCAGAGTTCCGCGGCGAGGGTGTACGCCCGGTCGGCGTCGGGGCCTTGCATGGCCTCCACGGCGCTCTGGAAAAGAGCCTCCAGGTCTTGCGTCGTTCCCGCTTCAGTCGGCATCGGCTTGCTCCTGCTGCGCCTTGCCGGCTGCCGAGGCCACGTCGGCACGCAGTATGTCGACCAGCGCGGGGTTCATCCGGAAGCTCAGAGCCTGGGTCGGGTTGATGATGAGGCCGGCGCCGTGCAGGGTGCCCATCAAGGCTTGCGGACCTGTTATTTCGCGCAACTCGCTGTCTTTGGAAGCCGCCTGCGCGGACGGCAGGTCGTCGAGAAAGGCTTGCGCCCGCTCCTGGCTGCTGAATACCGCGAGCATCGGTTGCCCGGTGTCCGGTCCATCCGATACGTGCACAGGGTAGAACTCGTCGCTTTCGCCGTCTTGGCGATCTTCCGGGACCGGCCGCAGCAGCACCACGAGCGTGGCACGGGCGAATGCGGTCAGCACCGTGCGGCGAACGGCACCTTCCGGATCTCCGTCCGGGGCATGCAGAACCCCCTCGATGGCTTGTTCGATATCGTTCGAAGGCTTGTCGAAATTACTCATATATATATCGTCCTGAACGGTTGGATTGATGCCCGGCGGTCAGAGTGGGCTCGGGCCGGAGAGCCCCTCCAGCAACGGGCCGAGATGGTGTTCAAAGTGACGCCAGCGCCCCACGGAGCTGCGGTATAGCGGTTGGCGGACCTGGTAAAGGCTGGCTGTCGAAACTTTTTCGCGATGCTTGTGAAAGTCCATGCACCGTGGATTCCAGTCAAGCCCCACCGATTCGACCAGCGTGCGGATACGGGTCTCGGGATCGGAAACGAGTTCCTCGTACTGCACATCGATAATCGTGCCGGCGGGCAGGATTTGCCGCCAATGCCGCATCAGGGCCTGGTAGAGACGGTAGTAGTGGGCGCTGGATTCCAAACGGCAGGAGAATGAATGGCGTTCCGCGAACGCGGTCGCATAGCAGGAGAAGCAATTATCGCGGGCGTCCCGCTGCACATGAATGATGTGCGCATCGGGAAAGCACGCGTGGACGAGGCCGAGGAGGGCGAAATTTCCGGGCATCTTGTCCGTGATGCGCGCGTGCCGGACGGCGCATCGGCGCAACACCTCGTGCCATTCCCGTGCCATGGAACCGAGGCGCTCGCCGTCGAGTTCACGCAGCCAGCTGCCCGTGTGCGTCATGCCCGCCAGGCCAAGGTTCTGGCGGATGCGGTCGTGGATGAACCGCATCTCGCCGCCCGCTTGCACATCCGGGTGGCTCGCCAGGATCGATTCCACGAGAGTGGTGCCCGAGCGCGGCATGCCGCAGATGAAAATCGCTCCGGAGCCGCGCCGCCCGGCGGTGGAGGCTCTGTGCACGAAATCCCGATCGAGGTTCTCGATCAGGTTTCGCGTGTATTCGACCTGGCTGTCCGCTGAATAGGTGAGCATGCGATCGCGCAGCGAGTTGCCTTTCGCGTAGGCACCGAAGGCGCGGTCGTAATCGCCCAGCTTTTCCCAGGTGCGCCCGCGTGCGAAGTGCAGCGGCCAGGCCACGGGATCGTCGCCGGCCCGTCCGGCGGCTGCTTCCAATTCCTCGGCGAAGCCGTCGCCCGGAGTGGCTTGGCGGCCCGTCGCGATCAGGCCCCAGGCCCCATACTGCCTGGGGTCGATCGCCAGGGCTTCGCGCGCCAGCCGTTCCGCCTCCGCAAAGTCGCCCTTCTCGGAGTGGAGGTTTGCAAGCTCTACCCGCGCTTCTGCCGAGTCGGGATCGATTTGCAGTGCCTCCCGCAGCGCCTTGCGCACCGTGTCGATGTCCTCGTTCTTGCGTGCCGCTTCTGCGCGGCGCAGATGCGGGCGCGTTTCGCCGGCCGGGGCCATCGCCGCCGCCTGTGCAAACGCGGCGGCCGCGCTCGCGAGCTCCCCGTTCTGTTCGTGGCAACTGCCCAGCAGCATCCAGAGGTGCCAGTGATCGCCCGCCCAGCCGAGGTGGCGCTTGATTTCGGGGATCATCTCTCCGCCGCGCTCGACGGTGAGTAGCGATTCCGTGAGTTGCAGCAGCGCCTGCGCATGGTCGGGGGCCAGTTCGTGCGCGCGCTCCAGGCACTTGATCGAACGCAATGGCTGGCCCATTTCCCTGAGCGCGCGCCCCATGTTCAGCATGAATACGAGATTTTCGGGTTCGAGCTGGTACGCCCGCTCCATCCGGGCCAGGGCCGTTTCCCGGTCGCCACGCTGGTGCGCGAGCAGGCCCGCGTAGTGCCAGGCATCGGCAAATCGCGGATATTGCTCGGTCAGGGCGCGGTACAGCACCTCGGCACGCTCGTGCGCGCCGCGCTCATGGGCGGCCACGGCCGCCCGCATCTGGTGCGCAGCCTGGGGTGGCGGCTTCTGGGCCGTTGCGGGTCTCGTCACCATAGTGTGCGTATGATACCGGACTGAATCGCCGACAGGCCCGCGGTTGCGGGCTGCCGGCTCGGGTCCGGGGCGCTTGTTGCTGATTCACAACAAAGCGGGGCGCAGGGATCTGTTCAGGAAGCCGAGTTCCTTATCCGGACCGGCAAGCCCGGTGATTACGCTGTGTGGCCCTCCAACAACAAATACTTGCAACGGCCTGCCAATGTGCTAGGATTAGCTTACTGCTCGGTATGGACTGGCACGTGTGCCCGTGTAGGTTCGTTGTCGGGCAGGGCGGCGCCTAGGCGTCGATTCGATTGAGTAAACCTCTTAGCTGGGAGAAATTTACATGAGTACAGAAACTTTGATTCGACAGGCGGTGAAGGGCGCTCTTGCGCTCGGCACGGCCGGGTCGATGGCTGGTGCAGGCGCTGCGATGGCGCAAGCGCCGGCCCCGGCGGCGGGTACGAGCGGCGGCGCTACGCAGCTGAGCAAGATCATTGTCACGGGTTCGCATATTCCGCGTACGTCGATTGCCACTGCGGAGCCGGTGATCACCATCAATCGCAGCCAGATCGACAATACTGGCTTCACCACGGTCGGTCAGTTGATGCAGAACCTGACCTCGTCCGGTTCCGCGTTGAACGTTCAGTTCAATAACGGCGGTAACGGTTCGGTGGCCGTCAACCTGCATGACCTGGGTTCGAACCGCGTGCTGGTTCTCGTGAACGGCCAGCGCTGGATCCCGACGATCAGCGGCTACGTCGACCTCAGCACCATCCCGCTGGCAGTCGTGCAGCGTGTCGAAGTCCTGCAGGACGGTGCTTCGGCCGTGTACGGTTCCGAGGCCATCGCGGGCGTCGTCAACATCATCACCGTGAAGAACTACAGTGGCGCGGAAGCGCATGCCTACATGGGCATGTACGACGGCCACGGCGACGGTGGTGGTTGGGACGGCAAGACCCAACAGTACAGTTTCACCGTGGGTACGACGAGCGATCGCTCGAGCGTTCTGCTTTCCGCGGGTTACTACAACCAGAATCCGGTCTGGGCCGGACAGCGCACCATTTCCAAGGAGCCCTACATCCAGGGCGGCCAGAATGTCGGTAGTGCCAACATCCCGGGTGGATTCGTTGACATCTACTCCGGAAACGGCGCTATCCCGAGTTTCCCGGGTTGCGGAACCGGAAGCTACTATGGCTACCCGGGCTGTCAGATTGCGGGCCCGATGACGGGACCGAACGCCAATCCCCATCCGTACACCTCGGCGGACAACTACAACTACGCGCCGCTCAACTACCTGCGCACGCCCTCCGAGCGCTGGTATGCCTTTACCCAGGGTCATTACGACATCACGGACAACGTCACGTTCCACGCGACCATGACGTACCAGAGGCGTAATTCGCATCAGATCCTGGCCCCGAACCCGTGGGCACTGGGTGTGTATGGCTACACCGCCAACGGCCTGCCGATCGGCATCTCGGCCACCAACCCGTACAACCCGTTCGGCCAGGACCTGGTTCCCGGCTACCCGGGTTCCAGCGTGGCTAACGCCTGGTGTAACAAGTTCGGAACCGGCACCACGGCGGGTACGTGTACCACGAACTGGCAGACCCTGGCCTACTTTGGCTTCCGCCCGCTCACTTCCGGTGTGCGTGACTTCAACCAGAACCAGGCGACCTTCTATTTCAATGGCGGGTTCGACGGTTACTGGACGATGTTTGATAACCAGTGGAGCTGGAATACCAACTACATTTACGGTAATACGCTGGATACGACGATCACCTCCGGACTGGCGGATACGTCGCGCATGCAGGCAGCCCTGGGGCCGCTCGCATCGTGCAACGCCCTGCCTGGTTGCGTGCCCCTCGACATGTTCGGCGGACCGAGCCAGCAGACGCCTAACCAGTTGGGCTACGTGAAGTTCACTGCGCATGACATCACGAATGTCACGGTACGCGACTACACTGCCAACATCGGTGGCAACTTCTGGAACAGCTGGTATGCAGGCCCCTGGGGTGTTGCTGCCGGTTATGAGTACCAGGAAACTGACGCCTTCTTCTCGCCCGATCCGCTGATCTCGGAAGGCAACACCGTGGGTAACGTTGTTCAGCCGACCTCGGGTCGCCAGAGCACGAGCGCGCAGTACGCCGAGTTGAACATCCCGTTGGCCTCCAACATGCCCTTTGCCAAGGAGCTGGGTGTCGACCTCGCAAACCGCTGGTCTCAGTTCCATTGGAATGGCACCGGCAACGTATTGCAGGGCGGCCAGATCAACACGGCTCCGGCCGAGGGACGTTCGCATGCCTCCACGGGCCGCGTGGCGCTCAAGTGGCGTCCGTTCAACCAGCTCCTGATCCGGGCTTCCTGGTCTCAGGGCTTCCGTATCCCGTCGATCTCCGAACTGTTCGGCGGCGCGAGCGACAGCTACCCGTCCGTGGTGGACCCCTGTGCAACCACCGGCACCCTGCCACCCGGCTGTAATGGCGTAGTGCACACGCAGCCGAACGGTCAGATCCGGTCCACGATTGGCGGCTCCGCCCAGCTGAACCCCGAGACGGCAATCACGCGTAGTGCCGGCTTCGTGTACAGCCCGTCATGGGCGCCGGGGCTGGACTTCTCGGCTGACTACTTCAAGATCGAGCTCGAGAACCAGATTGCCCGACTGGGTGCCCAGTTCTACCTCGACCAGTGCTACATAAACAGCGATCCGACTGCGTGTAGCCATGTCATCACGTCGGGTAACGGCAAGCAGGTGACCAACATCATCGACTTGCAGAACAACGGCGGTTCGCGCCACGTCAATGGTTGGGATATCAACTTCAAGTACCGTTTCCCGACGACCGCGATTGGTGATTTCGCGCTCAATGGCAGCCTGACCTTCACCAAGACAGACGTGACGTGTGGCAATACCTGCACCGACTTCTCCGGTACGGCATCCGGTCAGGCCCTGTTCGGTCAGCCGAAGCATCGTTACAACTTCGGTCTTGACTGGAACTACGGTGCCTGGTCGGCCACGTGGAATGTCTACGTGATTGGCCCGATGTGGGAAAGCTGTGCCGCCAACGCGGGTTACATCATCGCTGCGCTTAACGCTACGGCGGGCCAGTGGTGTTCCGATCCGCAGAAGTACGTGGCTGGCCAACAGGTGGGTCAGAACCACCTGGGCACGACCGTGTACCACGACGTTCAGGCCTCGTACCGGGTCAGCTCGTGGAACACGACCTTCACGTTGGGTGTCAACAACCTGTTCGACAAACTGCCGCCGATCTCTCGTTCGGCCTTTGCGAACAGCTACCTGCCGGTCTACTATCGGACCCCCGGCCGGTTCTTCTATGGCCGAGTTAGCGTGAACTTCTAACACGGTCCATATGGGTTATGAACCCGAGCCCGCGGTCTTCGGACCGCGGGCTTTTTTATGGTTTTTCACCTACTGGCCGGGGTAGGGCGTTGCAAGCCTGAAGCTGTCAGTGGATCAAGGAATACTGCCAGCCGGCTTTGCCGGGTGAATGACTCGAGGCCTTGACGCGCCGCGGCCGGTCGCTGGCCACGACAGGCTTCTCCCTGGATTGGCTTCCTTTCCAACCTGCCCTGGATAGGTGTTGTTATCGGGTTCAGCCCCTGGGATGGCGCTGGAGATCGGGTGACTTCAAGCCAGTGGCTTCTCTCGCAGCCACAGGGACGCCACCCATTTGCTGCCCGCAATGACCGGCTCTCCACAGTGTTGCGAGAGATTTTCCGGGGCGCCGGCGGAATCCACATTGGAAAACACCAGGCCCTGTCCCTCCAGTGCCGGAATCCGGATATCCAGGCGGGGGAAGTAGGTTGCACCGCCGGTTTCAGGCGTGTTGAGATAAGCCAGGACCGTGAAAACCCGGTCACCGGCATGGCGCAGGGGGTCACGAGCCAGGCTCACGCTGCCCAGCCAATCATAATGGGGCTTGTATTCCTGGTCGGGCTCGTAGCGAAGCACTGCAAGCGGCTCGGCCCTGTCGGGCGTCGCACCCGCGGCAGCGGCCATGCGCTCGGCCATGCGCAAATCGAAAATGCCCGGTAGCGCGCCATCCAGGCAGGCTGTTTTCCCGGTACGTATCGGATTGGCAATCGCCTGACCGGTCTGTGGGTCATAGACGCGGGAAGCACCCAGAAAATTGGCCGCATGCGCCCGCAACCAGGCACATTCCAGAGAGCTCAGAAGTTTTCCATGAGTCCAGATGCCGGGATTATCCGAAAGCTGTCGTGTGTTGCCTTCGCTTGGCGAGGGGGCCCAGGCCGGAAGCGGAGTTGCTACCTCCGGGGTTGGCAAAATTGCAGCATCGTGGGTGCCCAGTTCGCATAGATCGGTTCTACCGGCCCGTGACAGCCAGGCCAGGACTTGGGCCGGTGCCTGTTCGTCCCTGCTCTCGGCCCAGGCAAGAGCCATTTCGATCTGCGCCTCGGGATCGTGTGACAGGGCGGCTGAGGACAGATCCTCGAGGGCATCCTGCGGTGAGCTGTTGCCGCCGATTCCGGCATAGCGCCAGCGCGCTCTCAGGCGCATCGCGGTGGCGGTCAACTCGGGCGCCGTCTCCAGGCGCGTGCGTATTTCAGTGGCGTCCCCGGGAAGCCGGCCGTGGATGACGGCTTCGGCGAGCGCAAGCAGGGCTTCGCTGTTTCCGGTATCACAGGCTTGGCGCAGGCGCGTGCCGGCGCGTACCGTGAACCCGCGCGAAAGATCGCTGCGGGCCGCTTCCAGCAGTTCATCTGCATTCATTGGGGTCAGCCGGATTGCGTGCGCAAGCGCAGGCCGGGTTCGTCCACCGCCTGTCCGGCCTCGCGGATCCAGGCGTTGAACGCCACGGTAATGCGTGCATCCTTACCCCAGAAAGGCGTGACTTCATGGACCAGCCAGGATGGAAACAGCAAAAGTTGCCCGGCCTGGAGCTGGTAAGCGCTGTATCCGGCCGCGTAGGGAGTTTGCAAGTGCGCATTCCCGGGGTCGAGATACATGTTCGGGTTGGGGCGTGGATCCTGGAAGCGTAATGTGCCGTTGTTGCCGATATCGGGAACGGATTTTCCGGGATTGACGCAATAGACCCCCGACCATGAAGCCATGGGATGGTTGTGTCCACCCGTGTAACCCCCGTGGCGGGTGATGTGATACCAGCTATGGTGGTATATCCGTAGCTGCTGCATCTCCTGCGTACTGTAGCCGTTGAGCCGCATGATCAACATCGCCAGGGTATTGAGGCACTCATTGGCGAGTTCGGCCACTACGGGATCCTTGCGGTAAAACAGGGAAAAATCGCTTTCGTAGACCGCGTGCTTGTCAACGGCCGTGGGAGCGCTGGTGCGCTGTGCTTCGTTACGTTCCCAGTCGAGGAGCCGCTCTTCCAGTATCGGGTTCAGGCGGCTCGCTTGGGGCAGCATGGTATCGGCAATCGGTACCGCGAACAGCGAATTGATTCTGGGTGCGGGCATGGCGGCCGTTACAGCTGAACTTGTGCTATTTTGACCTTTTCCTCGGATTGGAGCAAGCCGCCAATGGCTGGACAATTGCGTGTGCGGGGGGCTGAAATTGACGGATTCCCGGCGCGGGTCGTCGATGGCCTCATGGATGCAAGCGAATCATTGAAGCTGTTTCAGGCCTTCCAGAACAGCGCTTTCACACGCAATGAATTTGCACGGCCCGACGTTCAGGCCTTTCGCCACTCGGTGTGCAATATCGAGGTTCAGGATTGCCGCCGAATGACACTTTACGGCTACACGATGGAAGCCCTGAAGCGGTACTTGCCGGAGTATGGGCCGCATCGCTGTTACCGGGCCTATTGCAATATGTCAATTTATGGCGACATGCTGTTCACGCATACGGACAGCCAGCCCGGCCGGCAAGAACTGACCGCGTTATGGTACGTGGCGCCCCAGTGGGATATCGAATGGGGCGGGGAGACGCTGTTGTTCAATGCCGAAGGGGATGCTGAATTCGCTGTCAGCCCGCGCCCCGGCCGGCTATTGCTTTTCGACGGCAGGATTCGCCACGCCGGACGCCCGCCGAATCGAATATGCGTTATCCCGCGCCTGACTTTCGCGCTCAAGCTGGAGCCGGAATAGGCTTTTCCAGGTGGCTGGTCAGGGGAAAAGATGGGGCGCTATCTGGCGCAGTGCGTTTTCGTTGATGCGGTCGAGTTTGGCGTGAAAGTTGTCGTAGGCGGCCAACGCAGTGGAAAGAAAGAGTTTTTCCGCATCGCTCAGGTCGGGGTGCCAGATTTCCAGGGTCAAAAGCGCCAGTCGTTGCTTGCCGCGGTTCCACGCCTCGTTCTCGAAACTGTCGTCGACAACGACGCATTTACCCGGCGTCAATGTCCGGGTCTGGTCGCCGGCGCGGATCGCGCAACCGTCAGGCACGATCAATGGAAGGTGGACGGTCAGTTTGTAATTGACTATTCCAAAATGGGCCGGTATGTGGGTGTCCGGCTCTAGGATGGAGAAATACGCTTCCGGAGCTCGTTGGTGCAGGCATAGCAGGGGCAGGGCCTCCAGGGCTTCTGCCGTGCGCGGGCAACGCTCGCAGTGCGCGTCGGCTCGTTTGCCGGCCTGGTAGAAGCGGTAGGAACTCCATTGGGTGGACTGGTTGAGTTCCCGCCATTGCGCTTCACGCCCATTCGGCACCTCCACATGGGGCTTCAGTTCCCCGGGCGCCTCCAGCACGGCCTGCGCTTCCTTGCCTATGGCCTCGCAGGCCTCTTCCAATGGATCCAGGAACTCAAGCTTGTCCGGTTCGTGGAATGGGCTGGTTTCCAGCCCCGGGCAATAGCTGAACGCAGGCCGTTGCAGGGGGTCTGCGTAGGTCGGGGTGATGACATGCGTCATGTGCTGAGTGGCGGCGATGACGTTCTTCAGTGTGTCCCGGCCGTAGCGGCGAATAATCGAGGCTGTAGCCGTGCTGATGGCTTTCCCGCGAGCGGCTGCAAGCATCTTCGCTGCACGCACGATCACTTTCCGGGACTGCGGCGTCTTGAGGCTAGCCTGGGCAAGCAGGGCAAGGCCGCCCCCCAGGTCGGCTGCGCGTTTGTAGGAAGCAACGGCCTCCATATCGCGGCCGAGGGATTGCAGAACGTCGCCGCGCTGGATCCAGTGGATGGGCACGGTCGGTTGCAGGCGAATGGTATTGTTCAGGGCCAGCAGGGCGCCTTCCGTGTAACCCTGCGCCCGCAGGATGATGGCCAGGTTCTGGTGGAGCCTGGGGGCATTACGGGCCAGGCGGATAGCTCGCTCGATCAGATTCTGTGCCTCCTCGAATTCCTGGCGCAGCACGGCACGGCTGGCCAGATAGCGAAGCGCGGGGATGTGATTGGGCGCCGCACGGATGATCTCGCGGAACAGGCGTTCCGCGTCTTCGTGCTGGTCCCTGTTGGCCAGTTCCCGGCCATGGGTTTCCAGCAGTTTGAGTTGGTCCGGCAACTCTGCGGTCGGAATATCGGAAAAGTCTTCCATAGCGTGTCAGTAGGCTTCGAATGGCAGTTGCAAACGGGCCAATGGCCTTGATTGCGTAGTTTAGGGTACGAGCCGGATTTCGGCAGGTAGTTTCGGCGGGATCAGGCCGGGTACACGCGCAACCCAGTCGAGTCCCCGGTGCATGGGTTCGGCCAGCACACGGCGGGCCAACGCTTGCTCTTCGTCGCGGCGGCGGGGCGTATAGTCGTGATCGGGATGTTTCGCGTGCCGCTTCCAGACTGGCCCCTCGGCGACGCTCTGCAGGGTGCGCTTGTCCATATCCAGATCCAGCCAGTCGCTGATTGCCCCCATGGTTTCCGCGGGCGCGGCGAGCAACCGGGGGGCCGCCAGGGTACGTATGTTGCCGGGCCGTGTTTCCAGCCAGGTTGCCAGGCCGTGCATCTGGAGTGCCCAGGCGAGAGCGGCACGCTGTGGCAGGCCGGTTACGCCCAGCACCTCGGGCGGAAAGGACCGGGCCGGGTCATCTCTCACCAGCCTTTGCAGGAAGCTGATGATGCCCTGTTCGCTTTCATGCGGCCGTTTCAGCACCGAGATCAGAAAGGCCTCCAGATCGTCGTGAAGAATGAGTACCCGGGCGTCCGGATAGGCGGCGACGATGTCCGGAATCAAATTGTTGACGAGGTTCGTGGGCTTGATAAGCGCGCGTTCACCGGATGTGAACGGGCGTACAAGCAGATCCACGGTCGGTTTTAACAGTGCAGGGACCGTGTGGGTCGTATTGGCGCCCAGGCCCCGTTTCAGATCGGCCAGCTGCAGTAGCGTGGCCGGTTCACGCAATACCAGTGTGCGTCCGGGCAGGTCGAGGCTGCGCGCAAGCAGGGTGGAGCAACAGAAGGCGGTATGGAAGATGAAGGCCGGCGGCCTGGAGGGTGGGGTCGGCAAATTGTTCAGGACTTCCCCGATCGACACGAGGCTGACCTCGGAGGGGGCGGCTGAGAGGCGTTGGTCGAGAAAGCTGGAACGGTTCAATATCTCGCGATCCAGCGGCAGGAAGCGCGCTTGCCCGGCCGCGAAATCCCAGGCATAGAGGAAGGCGTCGGGGTGTTGCCACCAAAGGCTGGAATGAGCGTTCCTCACGGCGGCCTAGAAGGTGAAGCTGAGGGCGCTGCTGCGTGCCAGTACGTCGAAGGCGATGATGGCGCGGTCCTGCTTGTCGCGCAGCGGATGGACATAGTGCAGGTAGAAGGGGGGGAACAGCAGCAACTGCCCTTCGCTCGGCACGATTCGCCGCGAAGGCGTAAATCCATGATGCTGGGAAATCGGGTGCGGGTTGAGAAATTCGATGCAGCCTTCCGGCGGGGTCACCTCCGGGAGGCGCACGTAGTACACGCCGCTTACCAGGTTGCTCTCGGTGGGATGCATGTGGGGTCCCTGCCAGTCGCCCGGGCCGAGCAGGTTGGACCAGCCTATCAGCGTCGGATCGACTTTTTTCGCCTGGTCGGCGAAAACGGTACGCAGGTAGTGATGCACCGCGGGCAGCACATAACTGTCGCGAAACTTGCGGATCTCGGGGCGATCAACCTGGAACAGGTTGGTTTTTCGCGATGTCTGGTAACCGCCCCTGGTTGCTATATTGGGATCCCGGGCCGCATTTTGTTCTGTCTCCCCATACCGCTCGGCCATGTCCTTGATCCAGGCGAAGAGCTTGGCATTCAGTTCCGCCGTGTCCTTGTACTGGCGCGAGAGCACGGTGATGGGGAAGTGCTGCTCGATGGATTCGTTATATCGATCGTTGTCGCTCATGGCGCACCCTATTTGGTGCCGGGAGTGGGACTCGAACCCACACGATGTCGCCACCACCGGATTTTGAGTCCGGCGCGTCTACCAATTCCGCCATCCCGGCCAGGATAGGTATCGTGCCGCAAGGGCCCGATTTTCCGGCAAGGGCCTATTCTACTCAAATGCGGCGGAATTGGTAATGGCTGTATGGGGCCGGTCCATACCTTGATATAATGCCAAGTTAACTTTAATTGCCTGCGGGGGTGGATAACGATGCGAATCGCCAAGGAGGCCCTGACCTTTGACGACGTGCTGCTGGTGCCCGGCCATTCGCAGTGCCTGCCGCGCGACGTGGATCTCGCCAGCCGCCTGACCCGCGACATCACGCTCAATATCCCGCTGGTCTCCGCGGCCATGGACACCGTCACCGAGGCCGGGCTGGCGATCGCCATGGCCCAGGCCGGCGGCGTGGGCATCATACACAAGAACATGAGCGCCGAGAACCAGGCGCTGGAAGTGCGCCGGGTCAAGAAATTCGAGGCCGGCGTGGTGGTCGACCCGATCACGGTCGGCCCCAAGACCACGATCCGCGAAGTGCTCGAGCTACGGCGCCAGTACGGCATTTCCGGGCTCCCCGTGACCGAGGGCAGGGCCCTGGTGGGCATCGTCACGAGCCGCGACCTGCGTTTTCAGGAGAACCTGGACCAGCCCGTCAGCGCGGTCATGACGCCGCGTGATCAGCTCGTCACCGTGGGCGAGGGCGCCGCCAAGGAGGAGGTGATCGAGAAACTCCAGCGCCACCGCATCGAGAAGGTGCTGATTGTCAACGACGACTTCGAGCTGCGCGGCATGATCACCGTGCGCGACATAGACAAGGCCAAGGATTACCCCCGCGCCTGCAAGGACGAGGCGGGGCGGCTGCGCGTAGGCGCCGCCGTGGGCGTCGGGGACGAGGCCGTGGAGCGCGTGGAAGCCCTCCTGGAAGCCGGGGTGGACGCCGTTGTCATCGACACGGCGCATGGGCATTCGAGCGGCGTGATCGAGATGGTGCGCCAGACCCGGGCACGTTTCGCCGATTTGCCGATCATCGCAGGCAATATCGTGACAGCCGACGCCGCCGCAGCCCTTGCAGAAGCCGGCGTCGACGGGGTGAAGGTGGGCATCGGCCCCGGCTCGATCTGCACCACGCGCGTGGTGGCCGGCGTCGGCATGCCGCAGATTACGGCCATCGCCGACGTGGCGGCCGGCCTCAAGGGTACCGGCATCCCGCTGATCGCGGACGGCGGCGTACGTTTTTCGGGCGACCTGGCCAAGGCGGTCGCGGCCGGCGCCCACTCGGTCATGATCGGCAGCCTGTTTGCCGGCACCGAGGAGGCGCCGGGCGAGGTCGAGCTGTACCAGGGACGCTCCTACAAGTCCTACCGCGGCATGGGATCCATGGGCGCGATGGGCCAGCGCCATGGCTCCAGCGACCGCTATTTCCAGGAAGGTGCGGAGCTCGACAAGCTGGTGCCCGAGGGGATCGAGGGCCGCGTGCCCTACAAGGGCTCGGTGACCGCCATCATCCACCAGCTGATCGGGGGGCTGCGCGCCAGCATGGGCTACACCGGCGCCGCCAGCATCGAGGCCATGCACGACCAGGCACAGTTCATTCGCGTCACCCTGGCCGGGGTCCGCGAGGGGCACGTTCACGATGTCACCATCACCAAGGAGGCTCCCAATTACCGCGTCGAATGAGTCCGGGAGCCTCGTCCCCGGACAGTCCGCACAGGACCCCACCGCCGATCGGATACTGATCCTCGATTTCGGCTCCCAGTACACGCAACTGATCGCCCGCCGCGTCCGCGAAGCCGGTGTGTACGCGGAAATCCGGTCGCCGAAGACCCCGGCCGCCCGGATCCGCGATTTCCGTCCCTGCGGCGTCATTCTTTCCGGCGGCCCCGCCTCGGTGACCGGCGAGACCCCACCTGCCGCTCCCCACGAGGTGTTCGAGCTGGGCGTGCCGGTGCTCGGCATCTGCTACGGCATGCAGACCATGGCGGCCCAGTTGGGCGGCGAAGTGGAGCGGACCGAGGAGCGCGAATTCGGCTATGCCCGTGCCCGTGTCACCCAGTCCTGCCGTTTGCTGGACGGGTTGAACGACGGCGGCCCGGAGCAGACACCCGAGCTGGACGTGTGGATGTCGCACGGTGACCGGGTGCTCTCGGTACCGCCGGGCTTTGCCGTTATCGCGGCCAGCGATTCCGCGCCCGCGGCCGCGATGGCGGACGAGAAGCGGCGTTTCTATGGGCTCCAGTTTCATCCCGAGGTCACCCATACCCGCCAGGGCATGGCGATCGTCACCCGCTTCGTGCGCGATATCTGCGGTGCCGCGGGTGCCTGGACCCCGGGCAACATCATCGCCGAGCATATTGCCGCCATTCGCGGGAAGGTCGGCAGCGGGCGCGTGGTCATGGCCATTTCCGGAGGCGTCGACTCCTCGGTGGCCGCGGCGCTCATCCACGAGGCCATCGGCGACCAGTTGACCGCCGTTTTCGTCGACCATGGCCTGTTGCGGCTGAACGAGTCCGACGAAGTGATGAACTCCCTCGCCAGCCACCTGGGTGTGAAAGTCCGCCGCGTCGAGGCCTCCGGGCGTTTCCTGGGGCTGCTGGCCGGTGTGGAAGACCCCGAGGAAAAACGCAAGATCATCGGGCGCACCTTCATCGAGGTGTTCGAGGAGGAGGCCAATCGCCTGGAAGGCGTGGCCTGGCTGGGGCAGGGCACCATCTATCCCGACGTGATCGAGTCGGCGGCCTCCCAGACCGGCGGCGCCGCGCTGATCAAGTCCCACCACAACGTGGGCGGTCTCCCCGAGCGGATGAATCTCAAGCTGCTCGAGCCGTTGCGCGACCTGTTCAAGGACGAGGTGCGCCGGATCGGCCTGGAACTGGGGCTCCCGGCCGAACTGGTTGGCCGCCACCCGTTCCCGGGTCCGGGCCTGGCCGTGCGCATCATCGGTGACATTACGCGGGAGCGGGCCGACCTGCTGCGCCAGGCGGATGCCATTTTCATCGCCGCCTTGCGCGAGGCCGACCTCTACGACAGCGTCAGCCAGGCCTTCGCGGTGTTTCTGCCGGTCCGCTCGGTCGGCGTGACCGGCGACGAGCGGCGTTATGAGTACGTGGTAGCCCTGCGTGCGGTGGAGACGACCGATTTCATGACCGCCCACTGGGCCCGGCTGCCCTACGAGTTCCTCGACGAGGTCGCCCGCCGGATCATCAACCGCGTCTCCGGCATTTCGCGTGTCGTCTACGATATTTCAGGCAAGCCGCCCGCCACCATCGAGTGGGAATGACCCCGGACGCCGCAGCCGACGTTCGCTGGATGCGCCGTGCGCTGCGCCTGGCCCGCCGGGCGGCCCGGGCGGGCGAAGTGCCGGTGGGAGCCGTCGTGGTGCGCGACGGCAAGCTGCTGGGGGCCGCGGCTAACGCCCCGATTGGCCGCCACGATCCCAGTGCCCATGCCGAAGTGCTTGCGTTGCGCCGCGCGGCCAGCCGCTGCGGCAACTATCGCCTGCCCGGCGCGACGCTGTATGTCACGCTGGAGCCTTGCATCATGTGCGTGGGCGCGATTGTCCAGGCACGGGTCGCGCGGGTGGTGTTCGGGGCGCCCGATCCCCGGGCCGGGGCGGTCCAGACCGTGTTCCAGGTGCTCGACCACCCGGCGTTGAATCATCGCGCCGCCTGGACCGGCGGCGTCGAGGCCGAGGCCAGTGCCTCGCTGCTGCAGGAATTCTTTCGCGCCCGACGCTGAGGACCCGCCGCCGATTCTGACGTGCTGTCCGGTTTTACTGGGAGGCGGGCTGGGTTTCCGTGGCCTGCAGCGGGTCGACGACCTTGGCCGGCAAGCTGTTCTGGGCCGTGCGCCACATCAGCACGTGGTAGTAATCCCTGATATGGGCGACGTATTGCACGGCCTGCACGCCGTTGGCGTAGCCGAACTGGGTGTGGTGGTAGTAGCGGCGCTGGTTGAGCAGCGGCAGGACCTTCCTGACATCCGCCCAGCTATTTGGATTGCCGCCTTCTTTCGCGACAATGCGGCGCGCGTCCATGACATGGCCGTAGCCGACGTTATAGGCGGCCAGCGCCATCCACAGCCGGTCAGGATCCTGGATGCTGTCGGGCAGCTTGCGCAGCATCATCGCCAGGTAGCGGGCCCCGCCGATAATGCTCAGATGCGGGTTTTCGCGGTTATGGATACCCAGCCGGGTCGCGGTGGGCGAGGTCAGCATCATGATCCCGCGTACGCCGGTCGGCGAGATCGCGCCCGGGTCCCAGTGCGATTCCTGGTAGCCCACCGCGGCCAGCAGCTGCCAGGACAGCCCCGTCACTGCCGCGGCCCGGTTGAAACTGTTGACGTAATCGGGGAGGCGGCTGCCTACATCGTTGAGAAAGAGCTGCGTGCTTGTCTGGTCGAAGGCGTCCAGGTCGCCGTAATAGCGGTTGAGTACCGTGGCGACCTGATGGGAGGCCTCGGAACGCGCAAAGTAGGCCGTGACCGCCTGGTAGAGCGTGGAGTCGGTCTTGCTCGCCACGGCCCAGGCGATAGGCTCCGGATTGCCGATCTTGAAGGCGATCCGCAGCTGCGGGTAAAACCGCCGGCTGATCCGGAATTCGTTTTCGTTGACGACCGTGTAGTTGATGTGCCCCTGGGCCAGGGCCACGAGCAGGTCGTCGGGGCCGCTGCCTGTGGACACTGTCCAGTGCAGGTCCCCGTCGTTCGGCTTCAGGCGGCGCATGAGGGGGGCGTACTCGGGTGCCACGGTCAGCGCGAAATCGCTGTGCGCCAAGTCTTCCACGCCCGCTGGGGCGGGTTCACCGGCACGGTAGATCACGAGGCGCGACACCATCTGATAGGGCGGGGCAAAGCGCAGGCTTGGATACTGCCCGGCTTTCACCGCAACGCCCGGGGCCGCGATATCGGCGCGTCCCTGCCTCACGGCTTCGAGCGCGTCATAGCCATTGGCGACTTCCAGGATCTTGATTTTGACGCCCAGGGAGCGGGCCAGCCCGGTGGCCAGGTCATAATCAGGGCCGGTGGCGCCGTAGGGCCCGAGGTAATAGGTCGTGGGGCTGTTCGGGGTGGCGACCACCAGGGTGCCGGTCCGCTGTATGCGGCTCAGGTTGGAGGGTGAATACGCGCAGGTCGCCAGGATCGCCACGGCCGCGGAAACCGAGGTGATCTTGAGGACATTGCCCGTCACGCGCCATGCGTGGCGTCGTCCGGCGAGACGTTGGATGAGCGTTTTCACAAGGATTCTTCGTACCGAGGGGACGGCGAATATTCACTATTTTAGTCGATTTTTGGCCCAAATGCATCATTCTCTGGTATGCTGCGCGCCCGCGGCCAAACGTGCCCCGAGCCAACGGGCACATCGACCGGGCGAGCGGAGAGGTGCCGGAGTGGTCGAACGGGCTCGACTCGAAATCGAGTGACCCCTCGCGGGGTCCGTGGGTTCGAATCCCACCCTCTCCGCCATATTCAAAGCGTAAGCGACTGATAAGAATACGAAAAAGCGAAGTCAGCCGGTAGGCGTTCCCCAACAGGTTCCCCAAACGTGCAGGGACTACAGGCGCTCAGGCAGGGCATTTTGAGGCCGGGTCAGCAGGCAGCAGGTCGCAGCGCACGGACGGCGCGCACCGGTGAAAACGGGGGTACTACGGCTCAGGCCGGGGTGGGATCGTGGCTTTACGGCGATCTCACGAAGCCGGATTCAGGTCAGCGCCCAATTTCCGGTCATCGAGCCCCCGGCGTGCCAGCCGGCGAATACCCGGCTATACTTCAGTCATGGGCCTAGTCAGCCCTTCTTGGCGGAAGCCGCACCCGTCAGTGCGGTTTTCCGTTTAATGGCCGGGGTGAAGCTGAATACAACACCTCACAGGGAATAGGCTTGCTGTCTCCAAGAGCAGTGACTACACCCCGGCCGCCTACGGAGATATTCACAGTGAATACGCAGACCACAGAAATTCGGCAGCTCGTTGCCGATACGTTGCCCGACATTGTTGGCCCCCTCAACAAAACCCAAAGCAAGCGCCTGGAGAAATGGCTTGAGCCGCCGGAGGAAACTGGCGAGTCCCAGGCGCAGGCTCGACTGATCGAGGCGCTCGAAAGCGCGGGCTATCGCTCCTACCGGGAGGAAGGCTATGAGCCGGAGGATCTGACGCCCCGGGCCGTACTGCTTTCGCAGACAGAAAAAACCCAGGAATTGATCGAGCAGGCGAAGGCCATTCTCCTTTTCATGTCAAGTTCTGACCACACAGACGCCCATGTGTGGCGCACCTGCGAGATCGTGATGCAGCAACTTGACAGGATCGAAGCCTGGAACGAGGCGCTAAAAGCATTACACCGGTGTGCAGCGGGGGAGGGTTGAGCCATGATCCTGAACCGAATTAGCACCATTCCTGACGCCCGGCTCGAGGCGACCATTGAAGACTGCATCGAGGTCCGCGTGGGCCGCGCCGGCGAGGAGTTCGCGCTCGATCCGCTGATGCTTGCCTATACCGTCGAGCACCTGGGCGCCTTTCTTACTCCCCAGGACGATCCCCGGCCGCCTACGCCGGACCAGGCGCAGGCCTTGCAGATGGCTCTCGGCGCACTGTGTGCGCTGACCGGGGCAACCCCGGAGGCTGGCCGGATTGATGTCGAGCGCTACCTCGAGGCGCGTACAGCCTTGCGGGAGGACCTGGCCAGGATTGGACGCCAAGTCGCCGCGGAAGAGTCCGAGTAACTGCACGACGGGCCACGGACGGCCCTTTCGCGGCGGTATGGATGATGCGAAAGCATCGGCGAGCTCGAGGTGCACGAATCAGGGTAGTTGCCGGACGGGTGCCACTTTTGCTCATCACGCCTATATATCGGCTACCCCTCACCTCTTCGCTCCATCCAAGCCCGCAAAGGTGGAACGTGTGCCCGCATGTTCACAAACAAACGTTCCGATGTGGCCAATCTGGCTCGAGAGCATCAAATCAACGTAAAGACTGAACCCATGAGCGCGTGCGCAGTCGAAGAAAGCGTTATCCTCGCCCATATAACATTCGAGCTGGTCCACGTATTTGATCCCGAAACAGTCCGGCAAGACGGCCCTAAGGACGTCAGTTCGCATCAGCAAGACACCAAAGCCGACGTATTTTGCCTTTGCAAGGTTGTTGCGAGGCCCGGAAAGCCCTACTGCGTCGCTCGCCCGAGTCCATTGCAAAGTTTGAGTGCCGAGGCGCGGGGGATACGCCGCACCGACAAGGTCCACATTGGCCGCGAGCAACTCTTGGAGAACATGCGCTGGGAACGTTTGATCGTCATCGAGCCAGAGCACGTGTGTGGCGTTGGCCTCGAGGGCGGCCCGCGCGAGTGACAGGCGGTTATTACTCAGCAGCGTGGAATTGCGTGCGATCAGCTTGATTTCAATTTCAGGATAGTTCGTCGCCTGATACGCCATCAGATGAGCCAGTGAAAGGCCAAATTCCGGGCACCAAAGACCACGGCTCGGGACACAGATTGCCACCTTTCTAGCATTAGTTTCAGGCAAAATCGGCATGGCTTACCTTCTCATTTATCTGACGTTTCCGGGCCGCGGCCGTTATCCGGGAGGTGCAAGCGCATCGTGCCAGCAGGCAGCGGGCCGGCCGCTTCCTCAGCACGCGCCCAGAACGCCTCCACGGTTTCGCCAGGCAAGCGCTCGGCAAGCAGCTCCCCGCCGCTCAGCGCCTCCGTAGGCTCGCCCTGGGCGTCCTGTCGGTAGGTGATGACGCTAGGCCCGAAGTGTTGCGCCATGCGCTGCAAGGTTTGTTCGAGCCGGTCGATCCGGCGTTCCAGATCAGACATAGCCGCCGCCCTCCATTCGCGCCAACGGGCCGCTATCGGGCACCATGCGGATCGTGTACCGCGGACCTTTCGGGCCAAAGACGCGCTCACGGAATGCCTGCGCGGACTCGCCGGGCTCCCGCTCCATGCGGCGGTCGGCTGTAACCGCGGCCACAAGCTCGCCGTTCGCGTCCTGCTCCACGCGGACCACAATCAGCGGGCCTTCTTCAGGCTCTAACGCACGTTCCAGTTTCTCAATTCGGCGGGTCAGATCATTCATTGCCTCGTTTCCTCAATTCTTGCTCCAGTCGCTCAAGCCTTGCCTCCAGTGCCTCGGCCTCGGACACCCGGGCAAGCGTGGAAAGCAAATATCCGAGTTTGCACGCCGCGGCCAGGTCGAGCCCACCCTGCCGCGCCTCCCGATACACGCCGGCCAGCTCGCGGCGGACGCCGGACATGGTGTTGAGCCGGAAGCGCCGGGAGGGGGTAGGGGTCGGGCGTTCTTCGCGCGGCACAAGGCGTACAGGCGCATCAGCCGTCCGTTTCGTGCCATCTTGCGGTGGCTTGCGGGCCATCTCAGCCCAGCTCCGCGTCCGGGTCGAGCATCAGCGCTTCCTCGGCCTTGCGCCACTCGGCCTCGAACGTTTTGCCGTTCCAGTTTTCGCGTTCGTCCACGTAGATTGCGTCCCGCAGCCTCTCGCCCAGGGTGGGCGGCAGGTCGAAGGATGGGCCATTGTGTCGGCTACCTTTACGCGCTTCCCACAGGTGCGCCCTGAGGCCGTCCAGCTTCCAGCGCAGCGCCAACGCCTCGCGCTGAACCGCCACGAAGCGCTTGAGCATGGCCTCGGATTCGGCCGCCAGTACGTCCCGTGCAGCCCAGCGGGCGGCATCCTGTGCGGCCTGGATGGCGGTATTGCCAGCACTGGCCTTCGCCATGCGTTCCTGCGCGACAGCCTCGGCCGCGGCCAGGCGACGGCGGCAAGCGGCGAGTTTGGTCTCCACGTCGTCCAGGGCGGACGCGTCGCCGCCTTCAACGGACTGGCGGGCCAGCGTGTCGGCCCGTGCTTCCAGCTCGGCGAGTTCGGCGCGTACGGCGTTTGCTGCATCGCTCGCTTGCTGGGACGCCTGCGTTAATTCCTGCCGCTTGGCGAGCAAGCCTTGGGCCGTTGCAATCGCGCCGGCAAGTTTTTCTCTTGTCGTCATGGTGGTGCCTCCTATACGGCGTTTGCGGTGTTGGGATCGCGCCAGGCGGCGCCGTCGAAAACGACGATGCCGCCGTGGTCGGTGTCCAGGTAGCGGTCGCCCTTGTGGGGGTTCGCGGGTCGCTCGGCGGTGGTGCCGACCGGGGCGACCTCAGTCCAGTGATTCGCGCCCAAGTCATCGGCGTCGCTGCTCAGTACGTCCAGATAGGCGCCCGGCGTCGCGTGATACTCGCGCCCGGAAACAATGCGCGTCTGGTAGCGGATGTCGGTCGGCGGGAAAACTCGAATCTTCATGGTCTGTTACTCCGTTGCAGTAGAAAAAAACGCCGACCCGCGGGATGTGAGGGTAGGAGACCCTTGAGGGACCGCGGGCCGGCAGAGAAAAGTCATGTCAGCGCCACCAAGGCGAACACGGCTGCGGTGGTGGCTATCACCGTCGCCGCTGCGAGCACGGCCTGCCAATCAGGCAGCGGGCGCATATCAATGCGATTCATTTGGACACCTCCGGGGTGTTGAAGCGGTGGACAATCTCAATCAGCTTTCCCGCATCGTATTTATCGCGCGCGATCCGCAGGGCGGCGAAGCCGGCGCCGCGAACAGCGACGGCCATAAGCACGGGATCGGCGTCAGGGTCGAGCACTTCGGATGCAAACCGGCGTCCGGGATTCGCGCTCAGGTCGGCCCGTAGCCGCGTGTACGCTTCGTCGAGTCCCTTTGGCAGCGTTCCGGTACGCAGGCGGGCCGCCAGGGACGCGGCGAAGGTGCGCAGCACCTCCGGGCCCTCGGAGCCGTCAAGCTGGGCGGCCTTGTCGTCGTCGTCCAGTGCCGCCACCAGCTCTTGAGGCCAAAGTGCCAGGCCCTTGCAGGCAGTGCGGCAGAGTTCGAGCAAAGCCTTGTCGCGGGCGGATAGCTCGGCCAGAATCTCGGCCTTTCCGGCTTTGAGGATTTCCAGCAGGTCAAGGCGATCCTTGGGGAGGCGATACCGTAATTTCTTGCCCTCGATCCATACGCGGCCACCCGCGGCGGCGACTTCAGCCAGAGCACTCACAATGAACCCTCCACGGCGGAATCATCCTCGTTTTCCTCGGCCAGCGCCTCCCAGCCGGCAATATCGGCATCGGTCGGCGTATCGTGCAAGTCCCCGGAAACACCGTCATTTGCGTCATTTGCGTCATCGGGTGACGGTGGTGACGGTGGTGACGGTTGATCCGGGGCGTTGCACGATAGCGTTATCAGCCGTTCTTCCTTGTTGCGCCCGTGCTCGATTTGCAGCCCAGCAGCCCGCAGTGCCGGGCCGAGACGGTTGATATTCGCCCGCAGGCTCCGCGGCGACTTGGGCCATGCCGGTGTGCGCAGGACGATCTCATCGACGTGAGGCGCAAGATTGTGTAGCAGGTCGGTGGCGGTCCCCGTCCAGGTGGATTTTGTCTCCATGAAGGTGGCCAGCGCCCGCCCCACTGCGTTGGATTCGAGCCCAAGGCTCAGGCCGGAGTCCTGATTCTTTCGGTAGGCGTCCGTGAACTCGCCGCGCTCGAATCCCAGCGCCGGCAGTCCAGCCTCGGCCCACAGGGCAAAGTCGGCCATTCGGGGCAGGCGTCCGATCTGCACCTTGTCCACGTCGCGCAGTGCCATCGTGAGCCCGTCCAGCAGGCCGGCGAATATGGCCGGGGCGTCCTGATTGAACTCCCGCCACAAATCGGCCTCGGTACGGCGGTGCTTGATCGGCTCAAGCTCAATGTGGATTCCGCGCTCTGCTAGGTCGGGCCGTGTTGCCAGCTCGGTTATGCCGTTGATAATCATTGGCCGATGCACCTCGACCAGCGTTTCGCCCAGGTTCGAGTACAAGGTGCGCTCACTGATTGCGCCCCCGGTCGCGATCCGGCACAGGGCGTCAGACAGTTGCGCCGGTAGATACGAAAGGTTGTCCAGGCATAGGAGCCAGGAATTGAGGGCGCCCACAAGTAAGTCGCGCGTCTCCTTCGGTGGTGCTCGGAGCGGCGACGCGGAAGGGTCGGTGATCGCCTTGGCCATCTTGCACAGTGTGCTTTTCGACGTTCCCTGTTCACCTGATAGCAGCAGGGCCGGGAAGGGACCGCGGGGGCGCAGTGTCGCGAGCAGATACGCCGCGAACAAAACGCGGTCATCCGGTTGGACGTTCACGTAGCGCCACAATTTCTTGAAGTCGCCTTGCGTCGGCGTCGGCAGTGCAAGCGGCTTTCCTGAACGTCGAAACATTACTGCGCCGCCATGCTCGATACGCCAGCCCTCGCGCGTGACGCGAATCACGCGCCAGTCCGGGGAGCCCAGGTCAATCACGATGTCGCCGCTCGCCTCGGCGGTGCGCATGTAAACCGGATACGTGTCACCATTAAAGCGCGCGTGCGCGGACAACGTTGTGAGCGCATCAGTGAGGGCGTTGCGGTTGCATCCCTTGTCCACGATCTCGAAATATCGCTGCGCCAGTAGTTCCCGGTAGGCCGTGCTGGCGAGCGGGTGGACCTCGGCGTGATCGCCAACGCGGACGCGCGCGAATCCCTCGCCGCCCGTGTCGCGGAAAAGTTTGTGAGTCTTTCCGATGTCCACGAGCACGTCCGCCTGCTTTCGCGGTCGCCCATCAGCATCGAGCGCATCGACGGCGGATTCGATTTCAGCCGCGGCGCGCGCTTCGATCTTCAAATCTTCGGCATTGATCTCTTTGCCACGGCGCCGCTGGCGCTCGATGTCGTCGAGCTGCGCGCGGCTTATCGCCAGGTCCGCGGCCGTGGCGCTCATGCTTGCTCGCGCTCGGCGTCGGCGGCCTGGATGCGTTCACGAATGAAGGCATCAACGGCGCTTTCCGGCCACGCCCGGCAGCGGGGTGCCACCAGTACGCCGGGCGGAAACTCGCCGCGCTCGATCAAGCGGAAAAGCGTTGAGCGTGCGACGCCTACGCGGTCGAGCACTTGGGGCAGCCGTAACAGGCGCGGGCGCCCGTACTCCCATGATTTAGTGCCGGTCTTTGCGCCATGACTGGCGGTTGCTTCGCTCATTTCGTGCCCACCCTCTGCGGTTCACGAACATTCTCCCGCGCGCAGTAGGCCGTGTGCACGACAAAAAGTCGGCGATTAAATGTCGGAATCGTTAAGGTCGAGTTTGGCGAGTTCCTCGAGATCGGCTAGCAAGCGCTGAAACGTTTTGTCACCAATGGCGTCCGGTAGTTGATGCCCCAGCTTCTCGGCCGCGCGTGCCGGCGTTTCGTAACCGGGTGTTCGCTGTAGATAGTTACACACGGCGTCGAACTCTGGGCCATTTAATAGCGCTTGAAACCTCTGGTAACGGGTTGCGTAGGTGCCGCGTCCTCTGGTTTGTAGTCGCAACGCTTTGAGCAGGGAGGTCGGTGTCCGGTGTCCGCACTCCGTGAGTGCTTCAGCGCAGTTATACAGGTAGCGGCGCGCTTGCTCCGGAATCGTCAGTCCATAATCCGTCGCGACACGGTAAGCTTCCCAAAGGTAAAGCGGATTTTTGAACTTTTCGTAATTTATGAGTGCCGCTTTGACAAATAGGCGGCCGATCCTCGGGCGTGCAGCCTGCACCGTTTCCGCAAACTTGCGCAGGTCATTATCCCCCTCGCGCCGTTCCTCGGCGGTGAGCGTTCCCGCTTCGAGCTTGCGCTTATATTCCCCGATTGAGAGAGGCATCAGGTGGCCCTCTTGCCGATCGGTACGACGTCCGCCTGTGCGCGTGGCAGCGCGTAGTCGGCCCATGCCTGCATCAGCTTTCGCCGGCGCTCCAGCAGGTCGCCGCGCTGGTAGGCGGCTTCTACCTTGTCGCGCAGCGTATGCGCCAGTGCCGCCTCGGCAAGTTCGCGCGGGAAGTTGGTCTGTTCGGCGCACCAGTCGCGGAACGTCGAGCGGAAGCCGTGCACGGTCTCGGTGCGGCCCATGCGCTTGAGCACCATCAGCATGGCCACGCCTGCGAGCGGCTTTTTCGGATTGCGGCCGGGGAAAATGTAGGGCGAGCCGATCAACCGGGGTATATGCGCGATGATGCCCCGCGCCTGCTCACTGAGCGGCACGCGGTGCGCTCGTTTGGCCTTCATTCGTTCTGCGGGTACGGCCCACACGTCCCCAGGGTCAAGTTCGCCCCACTGTGCGCCCAGGGTCTCGCCTGTGCGCGCAGCGGTCAGGATCGTGAACTCAAGCGCCCGTGCCGCGCAGCCGGGCTGCTCGGCCAGCTCCGCCATGAACTCGGGCAGGTCTGAGTAGGCGAGCGCGGCGTGGTGGCGCACGCGGTGAAACTTGGCAGGCTTCGCCAGCAGCTTGTCCAGGTGGCCGCGCCAGCGTGCCGGATTCTCGCCCCGGCGCAGGTTGCGGGCCTTGGCGTAGTCGAGCACCGCCTCGATGCGCTGGCGTACTCGGGTTGCGGTCTCCGTCTTGTTCTTCCAGATCGGCTCCAAGGCACGCAGGACGTGCTCGGTTTCGATCACGTCCACGGGAAGGTCGCCCAGGCGCGGATAGGCGTAGGTCTCAAGGCTGCTTGTCCACTGCGCGGCGTGCTTACCGTTTCGCCATTCGACCGATTTCTGCTCGATCAAGCCCCTGGCGGCTTCGCGGAATGTCGGCACGATGCGCTCGCGTGCCCGCGCGCGCTCCGCCTTCGGGTCGCCGCCGGCGCGCAGGATTTCGCGTAGCTCCCGCGCTCGTTCGCGGGCCTTTTTCAGCCCCACGTCGCGCAGGGGGCCGAGTCCCATCTCCCGATTCACGCCGCCGCGGCGATACCGGAAGATCCAATACCCGGCGCCGTTCTTTTTCACCTTCAAGCGAAGGCCGGCACCGTCGAATAGTACGCCGGGCTTCGGGTGCCGTAGATCGCCAGCAGTGAGTTTAGCGGAGGCCATTTTTCGTTCCCCAATCCGTTCCCCATATTGTACGGCATTTTAGGGGAACTCTTGGGATTTCGTGGAATTACTGGATAGGCTTAAAGCCTTGCCGTTGGCGGCTCTTGGAACAGCATGGAATTATGTGCAGGCGGACACCCTCTCCGCCAAATTTGGCGTTGAAGCTACTGCGCTCGCCGGATTGAACGCATCCGGTGCTCGGAATCCTCATGTACCGGCGAGTACACTCCGGTTCCTGCGCTCCGGGTGCGTCCAATCCGGACTTCGCTCGCTACGCTTCAACGCCAAATTTCCAGGGCGTTTGGTTTGTTGCCGGAGCCTCAGTCATTTCGATTCGAGCCCACGGGCAATAGAAGATTAGGTTCGACAAATCGGCGTGAGCCGATTTGGACGCGCTTCAGCGCGCCCGAAGGGTGGGGCGCGAAGCGACCCATCAATCCCACCCTCTCCGCCAAATTTGGCGTTGAAGCTACTGCGCTCGGCCAGGGGCCTCCCCCGGACTGATTCGTGACCGCGACAGAACGGATTTCGTTCAGGGCGCGAAGCGACGAGTGCAGTTGGGTACATCCCAATAAGCGAGGAGCGACAAAGCCTTGGGCGAAATCCGTCCCGTCCCTTCGGGTTGTGCCCCAGAGCCACGCCCTCGGTGTTGCGAGGCTTGCCCGTAGGCGGCTACGCGCTGCGCCTTGCGCCTTGATGGACCGGCTCTGGGGCGCAACGCGGCTCACGAATCAGTCCGGGGGAGGCCCCTCAACGCATCCGGTGCTCGGAATCCTCATGTACCGGCGAGTACACTCCGGTTCCTGCGCTCCGGGTGCGTCCAATCCGGACTTCGCTCGCTACGCTTCAACGCCAAATTTCCAGGGCGTTTGGTTTGTTGCCGGAGCCTCAGTCATTTCGATTCGAGCCCACGGGCAATAGAAGATTAGGTTCGACAAATCGGCGTGAGCCGATTTGGACGCGCTTCAGCGCGCCCGAAGGG
>OBLK01000049.1_pt1 | contig 52877 bp, 50 predicted proteins | sample 1518871 | NCBI WGS metagenome assembly OBLK01 (sample SAMEA2464837, study PRJEB22497) | soil metagenome | biome: Grassland; feature: Farmland; material: Clay | place: Australia | collected 2013-02-01 | depth 0.8 m
GTTCATGCCCGCTTATCAGGACATGGTTTTCTCGACGTCGCTCCGTCTGACGGGCAGCCCCGCACAGGCCGAGGACATCAGCCAAGACGTGTTTCTCAAGGCGTATGAGCACTTCGATCAGCTCAGGTCCAGTCCCACCGCCGGCGGGTGGCTGAAGACCGTGGCCACCAATCTGACGCTCAACCATTTGACCCGCCACCGCAAGCGCTGGCGGTTGTTCTCGGAGGTCTTCGCCGAGGATCAGCAGGAAGAGGATGTGGAGTCCGCCGCCGCCGCGTTCGAAGGCGCCATGGTCCAGATGGACGATGAGCGGCGCCATGCGCTCATCGGGCAGGCCCTGCAGCGTCTGCCCGAGCACCAGCGCGTACCCCTGGTGCTCTACCATTTCGAGGACATGCCGTACCAAGACATCGCCACCCGCCTGGGGCACTCCCTCGCCAAGGTCAAGACCGACATCCTGCGCGGCCGACTTGGCATGGCCAAGGCCCTGGCGCAGAGCGGTCTCGCGCCGGAGTCCGACCGGAGCTGCGCACCATGAAACACCACGATCTCCATGAAGAAAACCTGGAACGGCTGACGCACGAGGCGCTGCGCCAGCTTCCGCCGTGCCGCGCACCGGCCTCGCTCGAGGCGCGCGTACTGCGCGAGATCGAGCGGCGCGCCGCACTGCCGCGCCGACGGTCGGGGATCGCGCAGTGGCCTGCGGCCGCCCGCGCGGCGCTGATCGGCGGCTGCGCTGCGTGCGTGCCGTTGGCGTGGCTGCTGGGCAGAGGGCTGTGGGGGCACCTGGCCGCCGCCCTGAGCGCCGCCGGCGTCGCACCCTGGATCATGGACGCTCACAACACCGGCCGCACACTGCTGTCGCTTGCCGAGCTCGCCGTGCGTCTGCTGCGGCTGATTCCGCGCGAGTGGCTGCTCGGGGGCCTGATCGTCATCGGCGCCGTCTATGCGACGCTGGCCGCGATGGGCTACCTCCTTCTGTACCCCACCTTGCCGCACTCCAAGGCGCATTCGGTATGAACCACACCCTCCGCTTCCTGCCCGGCGCGCTGCTCGTCTGCCTGAGCCTGGCCTGCGCGCCCGCCCAAGCCAGGGAGACCGGCGCGGGCGGCTCGCAACAGGTGCAGATCGGCAACAACGGCATCAGCATCACCAACGGCTCGAAGCACGTCGACATCGGCAACGACGGCATCAGCATCACCAACGGCTCGAAGTCGATTCAGGTGAATGCGCCCGTTCCGCCGGTGCACGTGCAGATCCCGCCCATCCATGTCCAGGTCGGCTCCGGGCAGAGCGGCGACTGCGATGGCCGCAATGAAGTCGTCGCCATCGGCCACGACGCCACTCTGCCCGCGGACCGCAACGCCTGCGATGTCGTGGCGATATTCGGCAACGCCACGGTCCACGGCAACGTGTCCGACTCGGTGGTCACCGTGTTCGGCAGCTCCCACGTGGACGGCGATGTCGGCAACAGCGTGGTCTCCGTGTTGGGCAACACGCACATCGACGGCCCGGTCGGCCAGGGCGCGGTCGCGGTGCTGGGCAACGTGCATCTGGGGCCGCACGCGATCATCGGCGGCGGGCTGGTGAACATTCTGGGCTCTTACACGCGGGCGCCCACCGCCGTGGTGCACGGCGGCACCGTCAATTTGATGCCGGGTTTCGTCCATGTCCTGCCGAACATTCAGTCCTGGAGCGACCATTGCCTGATCTTCGGCCGCCTGCTCGCGCCGCGCCTCGATGTCGGCTGGGCGTGGGCCGTGGCGCTCGTGCTGCTGGCGTTCTACCTGCTGCTGGCGGCGCTGTTCCACGACGGCCTGCAGCGCTGCGTCCTCACGCTCGAGGAGCACCCGGGACCGTCGATCCTCGCCGCGCTCGCCATGGTGCTGCTGACGCCGATCCTGATGCTGGCGCTGGTGATGACCGTCATCGGCATCGCGGTCGTGCCGCTGTTCTGGTTCGCGCTGTTCTGCGCCGGGATCTTCGGTCGCGTGGTGACGTTGGGCTGGCTGGGCGGACGGCTGCTGCGGGCCACCGGGGCGGGCGCCGCGCCGGCCGTGACTCATGTTCTGGTCGGCGGCGTAGTGGTGCTGCTGCTGTACATGGTGCCCGTGCTCGGGTTCATCGTCTGGGCCCTGGTCGGTCTGCTCGGTTTCGGCGCACTCAGCTACACCGTGCTGCTCGCCGCCCGCAACGCCCGCAGTGCCGGCACGGCCCCCCGGCCGGGTGCGGGATCGCAGCCGGGCTCCGGACCCCAGGCGGGCGCGTTCGCGGGCCCCGTAACCACCGGTGTTGACTCCGGCGCGTCGCAGGCCGGAACCGGCGGTGTGACCGGCGGCTCCGCTGCCGCGGGCGGTCCCACTTCGAACGGCTCCGCTGCGGCGCCTCCGCCGGATCTGACCACACTGCCGCGGGCGGGATTCTGGCTGCGCATGGCGGCTCTGCTGATCGACATCGTGCTCATCGGGTTTGCTCTGAGCATGATCGGCCACCACGGCTCCGACGGGATGCTGCTGGTGCTGGCCGGCTACGGCGCGGTGATGTGGAGGCTCAACGGGACCACCGTCGGTGGCGTCATCTGCAACCTGAAAGTCGTGCGCCTCGACGGCCGGCCGATCGGCTGGGACACCGCGATCCTGCGCGCGCTGGGATGCTTCCTGTCGCTCGTGGCCGCGGGCCTGGGCTTCTTCTGGATCGCCTTCGACCGCGAGCATCAGGCGTGGCACGACAAAATCGCCGGCACCGTGGTGGTGCTGGTTCCGAAGGCAAAGGGGCTGGTCTAGCCATGGGACACCATACGGAACATCACGACGACACCGCGCGGACGACCGATGCGCGGCCCGCAACCCCCGACAGCGGGCACGCGGAACCCGACCCCGCGGCGTCCGCCCGCCATGAAACGGTGACCTGGATCGGGCCGGAGCCGGCCGCGTACGAGCTGCCCGCGGGGCGCATGGCCGCTCTGATCGGCCCGCATCGCAAACGACTGTTGATCGGCGCCGCAGTGGTGCTCGTGCTGGCGCTCGCCGCCGCCCTGTGGCTGCACGCGGCCTCGACACCGGCAGCGCTCGCGCCGCTGGCCAAGCGCCACACACCTCCTCTGGTGAGTGTCATCGTCCCGGGTGTGCAACCGGTGTCCGCGCAGGTCATGGTGACGGGCACCATCGAGGCCCGTCACGATCTGCCGATCGGCGACGCCGGACAGGCGGGCCGCATCACGGCGGTGTATGTGCAGGTGGGCGATCGTGTCCGCAAGGGACAGATACTGGCGCGGATCGATGACTCGGTGCTCGAGCCCCAGGTGAGCGAGCTGGTCGCCTCGCTCGCCAAGGCGCGCGCCCAGGCCAAGCTCTCCGCCTCCGAATACCGGCGGGCGTTGGCCATCGGCCCGCAAGGCGGACTGTCCGAACAGAACATCGAGCAGAGGCAGGCCACCGCCGCCATGGATGCGGCCAACGTCCGGATGGTGGCGGCGCAGCTTGCCCACAAACGGGCCGAGCTGGCGCTGACCCGAGTGGTGGCACCGGTGGCCGGCATCGTCCTCACCCGCAAGGCCGAGGTTGGCCAGGTCGCCAGTCCCGGCGGGCCGGCGCTGTTCAGCATCGAGGACCAGGGACGGGTCGAGCTCGTCGGCCAGGTGGCCGAGCAGGACCTGGCGGCACTCAAGGTCGGCCAGCACGCCTCGGTGCATCTGGTCGGCTACCCGCGGCTCTTCCCCGGCCGCATCTGGCTGCTCAACCCCACCGTCGATCCGCAGAGCCGCCTCGGACAGGTGCGCATCGCCCTCGAGCCGAGCCCGGCGCTGCGGCCCGGCGCCTTCGCGCGCGCCACGATCATGGTCAACCGGGCCGAGCGGCCGGTGGTGCCGCAAACTGCGATCCTCTCCGACAGCACGGGCACCTACGTCTATGTCGTGAACAGCCATGATCGCGTCGAGCGACGCAGCGTAACGGTCGGCAACGTCACCCCTTCCGGCGTGGTCGTCGATCGCGGCCTGACGGGCCGGGAGCGCGTGGTCAACCTCGCGGGCGGGTTCCTGCGAAACGGCGAGACGGTGGGCGTGGCCGGTCCGAGGAGCGCCCGCTCGTGAGAAAGCTCTCGGCCTGGGCGATCCGGCATCCATTGCCGCCGATCGTGCTGTTCGTGGTGCTGCTGTTCGTCGGCGCCGTAGCCTTCATCCGGCTGCCGGTGACCCTGCAGCCGCACCTGTCCTTCCCCATGGTCTCGGTGACGGTCAACCAGCCGGGCGCGGCGCCCGAGGAGGTCGAGACACAGATCGTCCGCCGGGTGGAGGCCGCGGTGGCCGGCATCGGCAACATCCGCCACATCTACTCGACCGCGCGCCAGGGCGGAGAGGAAACCGACATCGAATTCCGGATCGGCACGCCGATCGACCGTGCGGTGGAGGAGGTGCGCGATGCGATCTCGCAGGTCCGGCCCAACCTGCCCGCGGACATCCTGCCGCCCGACGTCCAGAGGATCAAGGTCGATGGCGGTCCCATCGTGTACTACGCCGTCAGCTCGACCGACATGAGCGCGCGGCAGATCTCCTGGTTCATCGACAACACCGTCACCAAGACCTTGCTGACGGTGCCGGGGGTCGCACAGGTCTCCCGCTACGGCGGGGTAGACCGTGAGATACGCGTCGAGCTCGACCCGTCGCGCATGGAGGCGCTCGGCATCACCGCCTCTCAGGTCAACGAGCAGCTGGACAATCTCAACGTCGATCTGCCGGGCGGCCGGGCCGACCTCGGCGACGGCGAGCAGTCGATCCGGGTGCTCGGCGGCGCCCGCACCGCCCAGCAGCTCGCCCAGACGCAGATCGTGCTGCCCGGCGGGCGGTTCGCGCGGCTCAAGGACATCGCCACCGTGCGCGACGGCGCCGCCGAAGTGCGCAGCATCGAGCTGTTCAACGGCCGCCCGGCCATCTCGTTCGGGGTCTACAGAGCCCGGGGCACCTCGGACGTGGCCGTGCTGAATGCGGTGCAGCACGCGCTCGCCAAGCTGCGAAAGCAGCATCGCGGCGTCCAGTTCAACCAGACGTTCACCAGGGTCACCTACACCAAGGAGGTGTATCACTCGGCCATGAGCGCCCTGATCGAGGGCGCGGTGCTGGCGGTGCTGGTGGTGTGGCTGTTCCTGCGCGACACGCGAGCCACGCTGATCTCGGCGCTCGCGATCCCCCTGTCGGCGATCCCCACCTTCGCGTTCATGGAGTGGATGGGCTTCACGCTCAACCAGGTGAGCCTGCTGGCGCTGACGCTGGTCACCGGCGTGCTGGTTGACGATGCCATCGTCGAAATCGAGAACATCGTCCGGCACAAGCGCATGGGCAAGAACGCCTTCCAGGCCGCGCTCGACGCCGCCGATCAGATCGCGCTCGCCGTGGTCGCCACCTCCTTCACCATCATCGCCGTGTTCGTGCCGGTGAGCTTCATGAGCGGCATCATCGGCCAGTACTTCATCCAGTTCGGCCTGACGGTGGCCGCCGCGGTGTTCTTCTCACTGCTGGTGGCCCGGCTGCTGACACCGGTGATCGCCGCCTATGGGTTGAAATCGGAGCCCGAGCCCGCGCGCGGCGACGGCCCCGTCATGAGGCGCTACCTGCAGACGCTTCACTGGTGCGCGCTGAACCGCTGGAAGACCATTCTTTTCGGAGTGCTGTTCTTCATCGCCTCGATCTTCGGCGTGATTCTCCTGCCGAAGACTTTCATACAACAGGGGGACTCCGGCAGCGCCGCGCTGCACATCGCGCTGCCGCCGGGCGTGCAGCTCGCCGACACCAAGAAAGTCGCCGACGCCGTCTATCGGATCGTCTCCCGCCAGCCCTACGTCACCGCCGTCGACGAGTCGGTCGGCGGTGACGGCAACGTGCGCAGCGCGGACCTCTACATCACCCTGGTGCCGCGCAGCCAACGCGGCATCAGCCAGCAGCAATGGGAGAACCGTGTGCTCGCGCAGCTCACGACGGTCCCCAACGCGCGCGTGTACTTCCAGCACTTCAACGGCGGCGGCGACGGCCACGATGTCACCATCGATCTGACCGGGGACAGCCTGCCGCTGCTCGATCACACGGCGCGCAAGGTCATGGCGCAGATGGCGGCGCTGCCCGGCCTGCGCGATGTCAGCTCCGAGGACGGCCTGCCGCGGCCGGAGATCCGCATCCGCCCGAGATTCGACCTCGCGGCCCAGCTCGGCGTCACGGTGGCGGACATCAGCCAGACCATACGGATCGCCACCATGGGCGATCTGATGCAGAACGACGCCAAGTTCACCCTGCCCGACCGGCAGGTGCCGATCCTCGTGAATCTGAAGCGCTCGGCCCGTGACAGCCTGGCAACCCTGAAGAATCTGCCGGTGCCCACCTCGAACGGCGGCTCGGTCCCCCTGAACGCGGTGGCGACCTTCAGCCTGGGCGAGGGTCCGACCTCCATTCACAGCCGTGACCAGCGGCTGCGGATCGCCATCGACGCCAACCTCAACGGCATACAGCTCGGCAAGGCCATGAAGGAAATCCACGCCCTGCCCGCGCTGAAGCATCTTCCGGCCGGCGTGCAGCTCGCCGAGACGGGCAATGCCCGTCTCATGAGCCAACTGTTCAGCGATTTCCTCATCGCCATGGCGACGGGCATCCTCATGGTGTTCGCGGTGCTGGTGCTGCTGTTCGCGCGCGTGCTGCAGCCGCTGACCATTCTCTCGGCGCTGCCGCTGTCGATCGGCGGCGCGGTGATCGCGCTCTGGCTCACCCACACACCGCTGTCGCTCGGCGTCATGATCGGCTTCCTGATGCTCATGGGCATCGTGGCCAAGAACTCCATTCTGCTGGTGGACTTCGCCATCGAGCAGATGCGCGCAGGCAAGGACCGGCTCACGGCGCTGATGGAGGCCGGACACAAGCGTGCCCGGCCGATCGTGATGACCACCGCGGCCATGGTGGCCGGCATGCTGCCGGTGGCGCTGACGGTGGGCGATCCGCTGCGCGCGCCCATGGCCATCGGCGTGATCGGCGGCCTGATCGCCTCCACGGCACTGACACTGGTGGTCGTGCCGGCGGGCTTCACGGTCGTCGACGACATCGAGCGCTGGGTCGCGCCGAGGGCCGCGCGGCTGGTGATCGCCGATCCGCACGCGGCGGGCGGGGCCACGACGCCTGCGCAACAGCCCGGATGAGGGGCATGATGGCCCGGACACGCGCGGGCCGTTTGCCACGACATTGCGAGCGGAGGACAACCGAGATGAATCGTAGATTGCCTGTTCTGCTGACCGCCGTGCTGACCCTTGCGGCGCTCGCGTCCTGCGGTTATACCAACGACAACGCCTCACACGGGTCGCTGTCGATACGCGGTAACGCCGTGCACATCTCGGTGAGAGATGCGCCGCCCGCCTCGATCCAAAGCGACGGGAACCTGCTGATCGGCGGGCGGGCCGTGACGCAGAACGCCGCCGAGCGGGCTCTCGCACGGCGTTATTATCAGGACGTGCTCGGCGTGACCGCGGCCGGCAGGGCGAGCGGAGAAGCGGGTGCAAAACTGGGTGGCGAGGTCCTCGGCTCCATTTTCTCGGCGCTGTGGAATGACGACTCATCCATCATCAAGCGCACCGCCAACAGCGGCGCGGCCGGACTTAAGGCGCACGTCGAGGCGCTGTGTGCGCGGCTGCAGGCGCTCGACGCCGCGCAGAACGCGCTCGCCGCCAGGCAGCCCGCGTTCATGCCCTACCGCGTCGTCCGCCACAAGGATGTGACTGGCTGCCTCAAGGGCGCGGCGAGTCAAGTCACAGTGACACCTTGAAAATCGTCCGGCCACGCGGCCGTCGGTCGGCAAGCGCGACCGGCACCGACTCTCACCGCCGGGCGCCGAGCCGCGCGAGCATCCGTGAGAGCGCTGCGGGGCTGATGTAGAAATGCTCGCAGACCCGTCCCCAGAGCATCGCGGTCGGCACGTTGCGGTCACCTCGCTCCATTTGCGCCTGGTGAAGCACATACAGAACGATCCGCTCGCGCCGGCTCAGGCCGTCGCGAACGTCCGGCAGGTACTCGTCCCCAGGCGGCGCGTTGTCCACGGGCGGGACGCTCATTAGATCGTGATGGTTCCCCGCCCGAGCTCGACCACGTCGCCGCCGACGAACACCCGCCTGTCGGCATCCACGTCCAGATAGAGCGTCGAAGGACGCGCGGCCTGCTCCCCCTGCGCAATCTCGAAGCGGCACGGCAGTGTGCGCCCGAGCGCGATGCACCAGCCACCGAGGTTGGCGGTGGCGGAGCCGGTCGCCGGATCCTCGAGCACCGCCGGTCCCTGCGGGAAAAAGAATCGGGAGATGAGCAACTCCCGCTGCAATGCCGCGCCGGCGGGCGCGCCGCCTGTCGGATGGGCGGCATCTCGGGGCGCGAACACATACGCCGTGTTTGCCTCATTCTCGCTCTTCAATCGCTGCAGCGCGTCCGGGAGCGGGCGTGCGCGGCGCACCGCCTCTGCGCTCGTCAGCGGCACGATCAACTGCTCGCTGCCGGTGCTCCCCCACAGCGGACGCCCGCCGATGTCCGGCGGCTCGAGGCCGAGCATTGCCGCGACCTCTTCCGCCGGCTCCGCAAGCTCGCGCCAGCGCGGCGGATTGGCCTGAAGCGTCCAACGGTCCGCCCCTTCCGCGGTCACGCGAATGACGCCGGCCTTCATTTCCAACGTCAGCTCGTTTCTGCCGAGCCCGAGCGCGCGGCAGGCGTGCGCGGTGCCGAGTGTGGGATGTCCGGCGAACGGCATCTCATAGTACGGAGTGAAGATCCGCACGCGCGCGTTGGCGTGGCTCGAGGGCAGGATGAATGTCGTCTCGGACAGATTGAACTGTCTGGCAAGCGCCTGCATCGTCGGATCGTCGAAGGCGGCGCCGTTCTCGAACACGCACAGCGGGTTGCCCGAGAGCGCTTCCCTCCCGCGTGTGAACACATTGATCAGCCGGTAGCTGTGAGTTGCCATGGTCCGCCCGTTGCCGTAATCCGCTCACCTCGAGGCCGGCTCACGATCGTAGCCGGCCCGCGCCGGGATCAGCATACCGTAAAGGGACCGGCCGCTTTGAGAACGATACGCGAGGCCTCGCTCAAGAGACCGGCGGCGGACATGGCTGCGGCAGCAGGAACGTTGCGCGGGCCGCCTCGCTCGAAAGTCGCTCCGCGCTGTAGAAGCGGCCGAGCGCCGCCTTGTCGAGAAGATCGGGGTTGGCCCGGGCGAACGTCTCGAAGTCGCATTGTTCCTGCGCATGCATGCGTTCGGCCACCAGGGACAGGAACGCGACCGTGACCGTCTGATGGAATTTCGCCGGCACGCCGGCCTTGGCGGTCAACGCGCGCAGCGCACGCGAGTAGTACAGCGCGCTTTCGACGAAGTCGTGCCGCCGCAGCATTTCGAAGGCCATGCGAACATGCTCCCGATGAGGGAATGCCGCCGGATCGGTCTCGCCACGCGCGAATCGCACGAGGTCACTGGGAACATCAATCATGACTTTCCCGCTCGCGCAGCTTGTGCGAGTCTTCGGCCGTGAGATCGAGGCCATACACGCCCTTGAGCACCTTGATCTTGCGGAGTGTTGCGCTCGAGAACGGCATCCTGCCCTCGAAGGCATGCAGGACGATGCCCTCGAGCAGGTCTCCGAGTGACATCTCGAGATCGGTGGCCAGGGCCTTCAGCACCTTCAGAAGCCGGTCTTCCAGGCGCACGCCGGTTTGCACGCGGGTTACCGTCTTCATGGCCGGATGGTACCTTGGTACCAATTATCGATCAAGCCGGCTCGCGGCAGGCGTCACTCGCGCGAAACCGCGTACCGCTTGAACAGGGGCAGGGCGGGCCGCTCATCCGCTCTGTAAAATACGGCTTTTGCCACTCGAGCCGGGAGCTCGGTCTTTGCCGACCGGACCGTCACGGAACCTGAGCCTGCGCGCGACGGTCAATCCGACTCTCGGGAAAACTTTGGAGACCCCCCGCGATGACCGGCACGAGCCCTCTCGCCCAGACCCCCTCCCCCGGCGCCGCCCGGCCGGACAGCGCCGCGCACGCCGCCTTCACCCGGCTGCGGGACTACCTGCGCAGCCAGATCCTGGGCCAGGAGACCCTCGTCGAGCGGCTGCTGATCGCACTGCTCTCGGACGGCCATCTGCTGGTGGAGGGGCCGCCGGGCCTCGCCAAGACGCGCGCCGTCAAAGCGCTGGCGCACGCGCTCGAGGCGGACTTCCAGCGCGTGCAATTCACGCCCGACCTGCTGCCGGCGGACCTGACGGGCTCGGACATCTACCGGCCCGAGGAGGGGAGCTTTCGTTTCCAGCGCGGCCCGCTGTTTCACAACCTGATCCTCGCCGACGAGGTGAACCGGGCGCCCGCCAAGGTGCAATCTGCGCTTCTGGAAGCCATGGCCGAGCGGCAGATCAGTGTTGGTATGGCGACCTACCCCCTGCCGCCGCTGTTCCTGGTGATGGCCACGCAAAACCCCATCGAGCAGGAAGGCACCTACCCTCTGCCGGAGGCGCAGCTCGACCGCTTCATGCTGCACACCCGTGTCGATTACCCGGACCGCGCCACCATGCTCGAGGTGATGGCGCTGGCTCGCAACGAGGCGATCACTCAGCGTGAGCTGCCGCCTCCCGAGCGGCGGATGGCGCAGGAGACGGCATTCGCGGCGCGCCGCGAGGTGTTGGGTCTTACGCTCGCGGAGCCCGTGGCCGAATACATCGCGGCGCTGGTCGACGCGACACGCCGGCCGGAGCCCTACAGCGCCCAGTTGCGCGAGTGGCTGCGTTGGGGAGCGAGCCCGCGCGCGGCGATCGCGATCGAGCGCGGCGCCCGCGCGCTCGCCTGGCTGGACGGGCGCGACTTCGTCAGCCCAGAGGACGTGCAGGCCATCGCGCCCGATGCGCTGCGTCACCGCCTGCTCGTCGATTACACCGCCCAGGCGCGCGGCGTGACCGCCCAGGCCTGCGTCGACGAGCTGCTGCGCCGGGTGCCGGCGCCTTAGCGATGTCGATTCCGACGCTGGAAGAGCTGCTCGCGCTGCGAGGCGCGGCACACGATCTGACGCTCAAGGGCCGCAGGCTCGCCCATGCAGCGCTGCTCGGCGTGCACTCGAGCGCCCAGCGCGGACGGGGCCTGGAGTTTCAGGAGGTGCGCCCGTATGTGGCGGGCGACGATCCGCGCAATATCGACTGGCGGGTCACGGCCCGGCGCGGCCGGCCGCATACCAAGCTGTTTCACGAGGAGCGGGAACGGCCGGTATGGCTGCTCGTCGACCTGCAGCCCGGGCTGTTCTTCGGCAGCCGTCGTCAGTTGAAATCCGCCGTGGCGGTGCGCGCGGCGGCGCTGCTCGCCTGGACCGCCGCGCTGGGCGGCGACCGGGTCGGCGCGGTGATCGGCGCCGCGACCGGGCACCCGCGCATCCTGGCGGCCCGCTCCCGGCTCGCCGGCGTGCTGCCGCTGATCGAGGCATTGCTCGCGGCCCAGCCGGTCGCCCCCGCGCAACCTGCTCCGGGTACGTTCGAGGCGGTGTTGCGCGCGAGCGCGCCGCTGATCCGCCCCGGCAGCCAGGTGCTTGCGGTGAGCGATTTCGCCGCGGTGGGCGAGCAGCAGGAGAGTCTCTGGGCGGGTCTCGCCGCGCACAGCGACATCAGGCTCTACTGGGTGACCGATGCGCTGGAAGCCCGGGGCCTGCCCGATGGACGCTTTCGCGCCGGGCTGCCCGATCGCCTGAGCCTTCTCGACGGCGCCCGCAGCCGCGCGCGCTGGCTCGAGGCCTGGCGCGCACGTGAAGCGCGCCTGGCGCATCTGGCGCAACGCTGCGCCGCGCCGGTGGTGCGGCTGGACACTTCTGAGTCGGTGGAAGCGGTGCTGCGCCCGATGCTGTTGCGCGGTCAGTCGGCGGCATGAGTCCCGACTGGCTGACACAACTCGCGCCGGCGCACGCGCCGCCTGCCCCGGGGTGGTGGCCGCCGGCCCCCGGGTGGTGGATATCGGTCGCACTCGCGCTGCTCGCCGCCGGGGCCGTCGCCGCATGGTGGTGGCACGACCCGCACCGCCCGAGCCGGCGGGCGGCCCTGAGGGAGCTCAGGCGAATCCGCGAGGAACATGCCGATCCGTGCACGAGCGCGCGCGCCATCGAGAGCGTGCTGCGCCGGTACGCCATGGCCGCGTTCGGCGGCGAGCGGGTGGCGCGATTGACCGGCAAGGCGTGGCTGGAGTTCGTGGCCGCCGAAGGCGGCATGCTGCCGGCGGAGGCCGGCCGCTCCCTGCTGGCGGCGGCGTTCGGCGCCGGCGCGCGTGACGAGCGGGAAAGCTGGCTGGCGGGCGCGGATGCGTTCGTGCGGCGCGCGCCGATCAAGCGGAGAAAGTGATGTTTCATTTCGCGTGGCCCTGGATGGCGCTGTTGGCACCGCTTCCCTGGGTGCTCTACAGGCTGCGCCGCGCGGCCGAGCCGCGCGGCTCGGCGCTGTATCTGCCGTTCGCCGCCGAGGTGGCCGGCGGCGGCGCCGGCGCCCCCGCGGCCTCGCGCACCGACACCGTGCTGTTCGGCTGCATCTGGCTGCTGTTGGTGCTCGCGGCCATGCGGCCGCAGTGGTTGGGCGCGCCCGTGCCGCTTCCCACGAGCGGCCGGCAGATCATCCTGGCGATCGACTGCTCCGGCTCCATGGCCACCCAGGACATGGCCGGCGGCGAGAGCCGGCTTCAGGTGGTGCAGCGGGTGGCCGGGCGGTTCGTCGAGGCGCGCAAGGGCGATCAGATCGGCCTGATCCTGTTTGGCACCCGCCCCTACCTGCAGGCGCCCCTGACGACGGATCTGGCGACGGTGCACAAATTCCTCGATCAGGCCGTGGTGGGCATCGCCGGTCCCCAAACCGCCATCGGAGATGCCATCGGGCTCGCGATCAAGACCTTGCGTGGCGGGCATCGGCACGCGAAACCGGGCCACCGTCGGCAGCAGGTGATGATTCTGCTCACCGACGGCGGCAACGACGCGGGCATCATGCCGCCCGTCGAGGCCGCCCGGCTCGCCGCGCAGACGGGACTGCGCATTTTCACCATCGGCGTGGGCGCCGCCGTCCGGCGGACCTTCTTCGGGCTGAGCGGCAACACCGATTTGGACGTGAATCTGCTCGAGCGCATCGCCAGGATCACAGGCGGCGAGTATTTCCGCGCCACCGATCGCAGCGCGCTCTCGGCTGTCTACCGGAGGATCAACCGCCTGGAGCCCGTGGCGGGCGACAGGCAATGGCTGCGCCCCGCCACCGAATGGTTCGGCTGGCCGCTGGCGCTGGCGCTGTTGCTGAGCCTGCCCGGGGCCTGGCGGATCGCGCAACGCACCTGAAGACCCATGCTGAGCCACCTGCACTTTCTCCATCCCCTGCGGCTGCTGGCGCTGCCGCCCCTGCTGGGCTTCGCCGCCTGGCTCGCCCTTGGGCGCGCGCGCGACGGCGCGTGGCCCCGGGTGGTGGACGGCGAGCTGTTGTCCGTGTTGCGGCTGAGCGAAGGGAAGCGCGGCCGCTCTCCCTGGCCGCTGCTGGCATCGGCCTGGACGCTGGCGGTGCTGGCGCTCGCCGGTCCCAGTTGGCAACGGCAGGTGACCCCGGCCTACCGGCTGCCGGCCGCCTGGGTGATGGCCCTGGACCTCTCTCCCTCCATGGACGCCACGGACGTTCCGCCCAGCAGGGTCGCCCGGGCTCGCTTTGCGATCGACGATCTCCTGTCGTCAGCGCATGACGCACGCGTGGGACTGGTCGGGTTCTCCGGCGAAGCCTACACGGTCGCTCCGCTGACCACCGACGTCGCCACCATCCGCAACCTGAGCCAGGCGCTGTCACCCGGCCTGATGCCGGAGCACGGCGAGCGGCTCGCGCCCGCACTCAGTGCCGCCGCACGGCTGCTGCGCTCCTGGCACGGCAAGGACCGGCAGGTCATCGTGCTGGCGGACGGCTTGACCGATCCGGCGCATGCGCTGCTCGTGGCCGAGCGGCTCCACCGGCGGGGCATCGCGGTGAACATCGTGGGTGTGGGCACGGCAGCGGGCGCTCCCGCACCCGATGGCAAGGGCGGCTTCGCGCGCGACGCCCAGGGGCATGTCGTGATGACGCGCCTGCGGGCCGGCATCCTGCGGCGCATCGCCGCCACCGGCGGCGGACGTTTCGTGATGTTGGAGCAACTGCCGCAATTGATCGCGGACCTGCATGCCGCGGGACTGCGTTCTCTCGGCTCGGCGGCCGCGGCGCCGCGCGTGCACCTGGCGAGCTGGCTGGACGGGGGCATCTGGCTGCTGCCGCTGTTGTTGCTGTGCGCCGTGCTGCTCTCACGCCGGGGGTGGATCTAGTGCGCACCGCGGTGTGGGTCATGCTCGGCTGCCTGGCAAGCGCTCCGGCGCTCGCCGGCACCTGGACGAACCTGTGGCGTACGCCGGACCAACAGGGCGAGGCGCTGCTCGCGGCCGGACATCCCGCCCGGGCCGCGGCCCGGTTCGCCGATCCCCGCCTGAAAGCGTATGCGGACCTCGGGGCCGGCCGATACGCGCAGGCGGCCGCGCTCCTGAAGCCATTCAAGGACGCCACTTCCGAATACAACCGCGGCAACGCGCTGGCGCGCAGCGGCCATCTGCATGCGGCGCTCGCCGCCTACGACGCTGCGCTCAAACAGGCGCCGCGCGACGCGGATATCCGCCACAACCGCGATCTGGTGGCCCGCATGCTGAGGCGCCATCCTCCGAAGAGCGCGGCGCACAGCGCAGGCCAGGGCCGCCGACATGGCTCCCAGGCATCCGGGGGCGCGGGTCGCAATGGAGCCGCCGGCAGTCGCTCCGGGACGCAGCGACCCGGCAAAGGATCGGGGGCCGCGGGCGACCATTCGGGAGGCGGCGCAAGCGGAGCCCCCCGCCGCAAAGGCGGCCACGGCGGCTCCACCGCAGGGTCCGAAAGCGGCGCTCCGGCGGGCCAGGGCGCGGGCAAGAGCAGCCATGGAAGCGCAGCGCGACCCGGCCGGAGCGGCGCGGCGGGCAGCAACCGGCCGGGCTCCGGCGCCGCTCTGCCGAAGCAAGGTGCCGGCCAGGCGAAGCGGGACGCGGCGTTGGCCGCGGCGATCGCACGCAACCAGGCGCATGGAGGCCACGGAGCGCACGCAAAGGCCGCAGCCGGGGCGGCGGCGCGCGCCGGCGGCAGCAAACCATCGCCGGGCGCCGTTCGGAACGCCACTGCCCTGAGCGGCGGCACCCACACGCCGAAGCGTAAGCCCGTGAGCGAGAAGACCCTGGCGCTCGAGCAGTGGCTGCGGCAGATTCCGAACGATCCGGCGGGCCTGCTGCGGCGCAAGTTCCTGATCGAATACATGATGCGGCATCCGGGAGAGAGCCCATGAGAGCGCGGCTGCCGGGCATGCTGCTCGCGCTGTGGCTGGGCGCCGCGATGGCCCCGGCTCACGCCGCCATCCAGGCATCGCTCGATCAAACGCAGATCGGCGCCGGAAATTCCGTTCAACTCACACTGCGGTACGACGGTATCACCACCACCGAGCCCGATCTCACGCCGCTGCGCCGGGAATTCGACATCCTCGGGACCAGCACCAGCACCAGCGTTCAGATCGGCACCGGCGGATCCTCCGAGAGCACGGAAGTGGTGTTGACGCTCTCGCCGAAACGCACCGGGCGGTTGACCATTCCCTCCATCGCCTGGGATGGCGAGCGCAGCGCGCCGCTATCGCTCACGGTGAGCGGACCGGGCGCTCCCCCTCCGACCGCCGGGTCGGGCGCGGCCACGTCCGCCGGCAACGTGTTCATCGAGACGAGCATCACGCCGACGCACCCATACGTGCAGCAAGCCGTGCAGGTGTCAGTCAGAATCTACACGTCCGAACCGCTATATCACGGCAATCTCGACTTCTCCGGCAGCGGCGCGGCCCTCGTGCGCAAGATCGGCACCGATGCCTACAGCAGCACGGTCCGCAACGGCCAGGCCTACCAGATCATCACGCGCCGCTACCTGCTGTTTCCCCAGCAGAGCGGCAGGCTGTCGCTGCCCGGCCCCGAGCTCGACGCCGACGTCGCCACCCGGAACCCATCCTCGTGGAACTCCTTCGGCAACTTCTTCGGCGGAGTGGTGCAGTCCGCCCGGCCCATCCGCGTGTATGGCGATCCGCTCGCCCTGTCGGTGCGGCCGCGGCCGGCAGGCGCCCGGGGCGGCTACTGGCTTCCGGCGAACGACGTGACGCTCACCGCCCAGTGGAATCAGGGCACGCAGGCACGGGCCGGCGATCCCCTCACCGTTCACCTCGATCTGCAGGCGGTCGGGCTCACGGCCGCCCAGCTGCCGAACCTCTCCACCCTGCTGCACCTGCCCGCCGGCCTGACCGCGTATCCGGATCAGGCCAAACTTTATAACACCGTGCAGGGTAACCTCATCGTCGGCAGCCGCGACCAGACCATCGCGCTCATCGCCGACCGTCCCGGACACTACACTCTGGCGGGACTCAAAGTGCGCTGGTGGGATACGCGGACCAACCAGCCGCGCGTGGCCACTATGCCGCGGCAGACGCTGACCGTCCTGCCCGCCTCGGGCGGTACGGGCGCCTCCGCCACGCCGGCTCCGCCGGCGCAGACGCAGGCGCCGCCGGTCGCGGCAAAGCCACCGTCGAACACTCCGCCGCCGCCGCCGCCCGCCGTGGCCCGCTCGGCCCCCAAGGGCAACACGAGCTCGCCCTCGAGGTGGGAGTGGCTCAGCGGGGGATTGGCCGCCTTGTGGCTGGCGACACTGGGCGGCTGGCTGTGGTCGCGGCGACGCACACTCCCGCGCAAGCCACGCCCACGCACGCCATCGGCTCAGCCTCCCTCTGCGCCGGATCCGGCCAAAGCCCGGGCGGCCTTCCGGGCCGCTTGTGCCGGCGATGACGCCGCCGGCGCGCGGCATCATCTGCTCGCCTGGGCGCAAGCCGTGTGGTGCACGCCGCCCGCCGGGCTCAATGCGCTCGCCGCCGCGCTCGGTGAGAGTGGCGCGGCGGATCTGGTGCGTGAGCTCGACCGGGCGTGCTATGGCGGGGGCGAGTGGCGGGGACGGCCGCTCGCGGAGGCATTGACCGAGCTGCCGCCGCGCGGCGGCCGCAAGCCGCCCCGGGATCGCGGCCTGGCGCCGCTTTACCCCTAGCGCCACGACTCACCGCCGGCTCGAGGGCCTGAGGGCGGATCATCCTGACTCCTATCGGCACCGGCCAGTTGGGCGAGGCGCGGGAGGATGCGCAAGACTCCGTGTCGGCTTCGTCAACGACGAAGCGGGTACGTCCGAAGGGAGCGTCCCCCCAGGCGCTGGGATGAGCGAATGTCCGCATGCTCTGTCACGATGACGCGACCCTTGACTCGGCCCGCGCCGCGATCAAACTGTCGTCCATGACCCGTCGCAGCGGATACGCGGACCTGCCCCTGCACGGCGGCCGCGTGCCGGCCTGGCTGAGCACGCGCATGGCGGTGCTCGGCCGCATCATCGCCGAGGCGATCGTGCATCACTATGGCCGGGACGAGTTAGTGCGCAGACTGTCCCATCCGTTCTGGTTTCAGTCCTTCGGTGCGCTCATGGGCATGGACTGGCACTCCTCGGGCATCACCACCAGTGTGCTTGGCGCCTTGAAGCGCGGTTTGGATCCGGTGCAACGCGAGCTCGGCATCTACGTCTGCGGCGGGCGCGGCCGCGCCTCGCGCCGCACCCCTGCCGAGCTGATGAGCGTGGGTGAGAGCACGGGCGTCGATGCCGTGCAGCTCGCCACCACCAGCCGTCTGGTGGCCAAGATCGACAGTGCCGCCGTGCAGGATGGCTACGAGCTGTATTTGCACGGCTTCATTGTCAGCGCCACCGGACGCTGGTGCGTCGTGCAGCAGGGCATGAGCCCGGCGCACCGCGAAGCGCGGCGCTACCACTGGCACTCGGAGGGGCTCGAGAGTTTTCTCGACTCTCCGCACGCGGCCATCGACGGCGTGAACCAGGGTGCGATCGTCAATCTCGCTGACATCCGGGCACGCGGCGCGCGGGCCGCCGGACTCGAGCTCGTGCGGGCCGGCCCGGAGCGCACCCTGAGAGAGCTTCGCAGGCTGCGGCCCGAACGGGGACGGACGCTCAATCTGTTCCCGGACCCTGATACGTCGGAGGTGCACAGTCCGGCCGATCCGGCCGCTTCCGCTCCCCATCTCTCGATGCCATCACGGCACGAGGTGCTCGCCTCCGACATCGTGCTGCGCCGGCTCCACGGTACGCTGGCGGCCGCGGCTGAGCGCGGACCACGGGATTACGCCGACCTCTTGCTCACGCCCGGCGTGGGCGCGCGCACAGTCGCCGCCCTCGCGCTCGTGGCCGAGGTCGTTCACGGTACGCCCTCACGCTTCACGGACCCGGCTCGCTTTTCCCTCGCACACGGCGGCAAGGACGGGCATCCCTGCCCTGTACCACTGAACGTTTACGACGAGACGCTGCGCGTGTTGAAACGCGCGGTGAGTCAGGCCAAGCTCGGCCGCGTGGACCGACTCGATGCCCTGCGCCGTCTCGATGCCCGCGCGCGCAGCCTCGAACGCACCGCGCGCGGCCCGGGTTTCCAGTCGTTCGTGGCCGGAGAGCGCGCCGCGGCGGCGGTGTTCGGCGGACGCACTGTCTTCGATCGTTGATCGCGCCCGACTTCGCCCGTGCACCGCGTCGACAGAAGCGCAGACGACCCGGCAGCGACGTACGGCGTCAGTTCTTGCCCGACGAATTCAGCAACCCGAGCAGCTTTTCCACTGCCGCGTCACCGAGGACTATGCCATTCCGGTCGCCCGCCGCAGTCACCCCATCAACGGCGTCGCATTCGGCCGTCATCATTCTGACCGTGCCGTTAACGTGAGCACCCTCGATGATCGTGACGCGAGGCGCCACTATGTCGCCGGTAACGGTACCGCCCGGGGCCACCACCACCGACTCCGTGCCCCGGATGTTGCCGAGAACCGTACCCTTGATCGTGATGGAGCGCCCGCGCACGTCGCCAATGACCCTGCCCCCGAGGTCCACGGTCAATGGCTCGCTGCACTCGATAGAGCCTTCAACGCTGCCGAGCAACAATACTTCCTCATCGGCCCAGAGGTCGCCCTTGAAGATCAGTGTCTTGCCAAGCTTGGTGCAGACCGCGCCCGCGATGCCGGGCTTGTCATTCTCCGCATCGCGCGGAGCCGCAGTCCTATCTGCCGTCGCCCCTTTGCGGGGCACTGTTCGCAGCTCGACCGCCGGAGACTGCTGACTGAATACCGACATTATTGCGCGTGACATGGCTTACCGCCCCTTCGCCGCATGCGTGTCTTCCGTCGAGTCATCGCCGGAGGCTCGCTGCTCCGAGTGCAACGTCGAACGACTCGACCTCTCGGTTTCCATCGCGATCTTACCGTTGAAATCCGCGCCCTCGTTGATGCTGATGCTGGGCGAGCGGATGTCGCCCGTCAGGTGGCCGGACTGGGTGATCGCGACGGAGGTTCCCGCGATCAGATCTCCTTCCACCGTGCCTTTTACGACGATGATATGGCCGTTGATGTTCGCCGCCACGTGTCCCTTGGGCCCTACGGTCAGGTACTTCGTATGGGTGATGGAGCCCTCGACGCGCCCGAGAATCTGCAGGTCTTCATCCGCATGCAGCTTACCCTTGAAGCGCAGGGAAGGACCGAGCACCGATGTGCCCCCGGTCGACTCACTATTTGAGATGGGCATCAGACTTTCTCCCGAGATCGAATTCGCCTCGCCGTTCGAAGCTTCACAGCATCGCGAGGCGCCTTTATCACTCTCCATATCGGGATTACGTCGAATAACTTTAGAGATGGACACGCGCCGCGAGATGGGAAAGTGAGATGTCGGTCAAGATTCCGGGGTCTGGGAACCCTGTGGCCGGCGGGAAATGCATCGGGCGGCGGCAAGCCGCTATCCGTGGTGGAGTCCGCCGGGAACGGCTTCGGCCTGGATTGAATGGCACGGTCCGCGGTGGCGTCATGAGGAGAATCCCGGGAAGGCGGCGGCCGGTCTTCCCGCGAGGAACCCGGCCGGTCACGCCCGGACACTCAATCAATCGGGGCGCCTGCCGCCAATAGGCCAGTCCCTGGCTTCATTGCTCGGCCCGCCTGCACTCCGCAAGGTCAGATCCAGCTCAGGGATGCCGCGACAATATCCGCCGCGCCGCCGGCCGCGCACTCGCCGTGGGCGATGAGGAGGCGCTCAGGCCTCCACTCGAGCACTTTCCGGCGCGCGGCGCGCGCACCCCTGCGCGAGAGGAAGCTCAGACGCCACTCGCGGGGCGTGCTCCCTCGCGGCCCGACGAGACCATCCAGGCGCATGAGCGCGCCCTTCCAACCGGTGGTCGTCGCTCGGGGAAAGCGCTGGACCAGATCGCCGAATATCGCGGTTCTCGACGCGCGGTGAAAGAACACCACTTCCTGCATTGCAAGTGATCCACGAAACACCGTTTGGTCGATGTCCGCCTTCCACGCCGCATCGGGCTCGTCGCCAAGCTCCGCTTCGAAGTGAAGCTCCTTCTTCTTCGGAGCGAGGCCCGGAGGCGCGTAGAGCTTCGCATTCGGCCAGCGATCCTGCCACTCGCCCAGCGCGAGGTGATGCAGTTTGTTCGGCGATACGATGAAACCGACGGGACCGATGGCTTGAACCGCGTCTGCCAATTCCTTTGTCAACGCAATGGGGGACCACACCCATGCCTCGCCCGTCGACAGGCGTGCAACAGCCATGCGGGTAGGGTACGGAAATCCGAAGAACGACACCGTCGGCCCATCCGCGTAATAGAGATTCCGTCCGAAGGGCATCAGCATTGGATCAGGATATCCGCCAATCGCCCTGGTGGGAATGTCGCACCTTTCATCCGAACACCACCGGGGCGCGCAGTGGCGACCGTCGAAAGCCGGAAGGTCGCTGTTGCACTCTGCGCACCGCGGCGCCGCGATTGACCGCATGTCGTGCGGGGTTCGCTTGTGGGTGTACTGAAAAGACGCTATTGTTCCGCGTACGATGCGTAGATTTAACCCCGTGTCTCACCAATCTCGTGTGCCGCCGCGCATTCACGGCAGGCTCGCCAGACTGTTACCGACGTGCTGCACGCTTCTGTTTGTGTTGGCCGCCGCGCGCGCTCCGGGGGCGCAGTCCGCCGGAAATCCTACAGCGAGAAAAGTCGATCGAGCGGTGGCGGCCGCTTTGTCGAAGGCCGGGGTTCAGGATCCGAAGGTGATTTCCCAGCTCGACCTGACGGCACCGTTCCGGACGCGTTCACACTGGAGGCTGGTGATCGTCCGGGACGACGGTCCGCCGCCTCCGCAGACCGCGACGGTGGAAGAGCATGGACCTCTGACGGTCTGCTTCGTCAAGGGAGTCGTGCCGAATTGCGCCGTGGGATTTTCCTGGAAAATCGCCGGAGAGCCCGGGTGGTTCACTACCGCGTATCATCTTTTGGCCAGCCGGGTGGTGTACGCGGGCCGGAACCACCGCGAGCCCGTTCTTTTGCTGAGACTGTGCAGCGTACTCAACGCGTACGCAAATTGTGGAACCGCGACGGCGCTATACCGTTATGAGCGCCGAAGCGATCGCTTCGTTCGTGAGTTCTTGAATGTCAAAGGGCGGAACAACAACCCGGCGACGCGATTCGTGGAGCGCGGGCCGCTCAGAGGGGACGTAATCGTCGATTACCCCACGACGCACGCACCGTATACGTATTGGATCGAGGTGTACAAGGCGGCGAAATCCGGGCGATATGTGCGCATTCTGCGCTACCGGGGGCACACGGGGTACGCGGACGGAAATGTACTGGAAGTACCGGATTCTGAAATGCCGGAGATTCTCAGGCACCTGGGCTTGTGGCATCGTGGCGACCCGCCGCCCGTCCCCGCACGGCTTCCCGAGGGCTGTGGCCACCCGGTCATGCGTGACCAGGAGGAGTGGTGCCGGTAATGCGCGGAATCACGCGGTGTCCCATGTTTGACGGCGGCGGGAGGTGCACATGAGCGACCGACATCCACTGCTCGCATCGGCCGGGCTCGTTATCGGCGGAATCCTCGGCATGGCGGGCACGTTTGTGCCGTCCGCTTCGCTGCGCGGCCTTCTGTGGGGTCTTGACGGAATCGCATTGGTCACCGCAGCCGCGGTGCTGACCATTCGCCATTTTCGAAAAGGCAACGACGTCGTTGCCGCGGGGTTTTTGCTGTTCGTCGCGGGCGAGACACTGATTCTCTCCGGTGCCGCCATGGGTCTGGCGGCCAGCACTCCGGTTTTTGGGGCGGGAGCGGGCCTCTGGGCCGCTTCGCTGGCCCTGGTCAGCGCACCCGCGGTCATGCCTTCCTGGGTCAGAGTCGTCGCGGTTATCGCGGCGGTGTTGTTTGCGGACGTGGCGCTGCAGATCTTTGTGGGACGTGCGCTGACGCCGCTGTCCCATCCGCTGCCCTTCTTTGCTTATCCCTTCCTCGTGGCCACCCTGTTCGGCTGGGCCTGGGTGGATTACCGGAATACCGCATGACGGTCATTGCCGCGCGCTCGATCGTCATGCGATAAAGGACGCGTGTCCCGCTCAACGCGCACAGGCGGGGTGCTCAGCGGCCCAGTGGCGCGCGATCTCCTCCCGCCGGCAGATCCACACTGATTCGTGATCCTGCACGTAATCGAGAAAGCGGGCCAACGCCATTGCGCGTGCGGGATGACCGCTGATCCGGCCGTGCAAACCCACGCTCATCATCTTCGGGAGTTGCGCGCCCTCCTGCCACAGCAGATCGAACGCGTCCTTGAGCACGCCGAAGAACGCCTCCCCGGAAGCGAATCCGTTCGGCAGCAGATAGCGGGCGTCGTTGTTGACCAGTGTGTAGGGGATGATCAGGTGGGCGGGGGTGCCACCGAGCCAGTAGGGCAGGTCGTCGTTGTAGGCGTCGGAGCTGTAGAGAAATCCGCCCTCCTCGCGCACCAGGCGGCGGGTGTTCTCACCGACGCGTCCCGTGTACCAGCCGACCGGGCGCTTGCCGCACATGCGCTCGATGATCTGAACGGTGAGGCGGATGTGCCGCCGTTCCTCGTCTTCCGGGACGTTGCGATAGTCCAGCCAGCGGTAGCCGTGCCCCGCAACCTCGTGCCGGGCCGCGGCGAGCGCAGCGCCGATCCCGGGGTTCAGCTCCAGTGCCCGGCCGGCGACGAAGGCGGTCAGCGGCAGGTCGCGGACGCCGAACAGCCGAAGGATCCGCCACACGCCCGCGCGCGAGCCGTATTCATACATGCCCTCGACGCTGAGGTCGCGTTCCCCCCTGCGGCACGGACGATGCGCCAGCTCGTGCAGATAGGCTTCCGATTGGGCATCGCCTTCGAGGATGCAAGATTCCGCACCTTCCTCGATATTGAGCACGAACTGGACCGCGAGCCGCGCCTCGCCCGGCCAGTGCGGATGAGGTGGACGGTCCGCGTAACCCACCAGATCGCGCTCGGACATCAGCCGAGCTCGAACGTCGTGACGCCGAATACCCGCTCGTCAGCCAGGACAGGAGGCGGATTCAGATACATCCGCGCGCAGCCGAAGACCTCCGCCATCCGGTGCCGGTGCACGAGCTCGACCGCCGCGGCGTTGTTCTCCGGCGCATCCATATACAGCGGACCGCCCGCGGCGAACGCCGCCAGCCGCGTGTAGAGAGCTTCCGCCGCCCGGACGTCATCGGCGAACAACGGACCGATCTTGCAGCCTTCCCGGCAGCGCCGTACGACGCCGAATCCCGCCAGCGCCCCGCCGCGCCGGCAGCCGAGCGCGAGCGCGTCCGGCTGCGATATCCACCCTTTCAGGAAGGTCGGGCGCGGTGCGGGGAAGCATGTGCGATCGTAATGGAGAACCTGGTCGAGCGGCACCGCGCTGAGCGGGACGACCTCCTCGTCGTCAGCGAGCGGACCCGGCGCCTGCCTGGGAATCTCGGCGCGAAAGCGCATGTCACGGTGGGAAAACACGAAGCCGCCGGCGGCGTAGTAATCCTGCATCGCGAAAACCCCGTCGAGTCCGATGCCCGCGCCGGGACGCATTCGTGCAATGAGCCGCTCGCGGCGGGCGTGCCAAAGCATGTTTCCATAGCCTCGACCGCGAAATTCAGGCCGGACGATGAAGAACCCCATGAAGCCGAATTCGCCGCCATAGGACGTGATGGCTCCGCCGCCGATCAGCTCGCCATCGAGCTCCGCGGCGATGAAGGCTGCCGGATCCGTCGCCCAGAAAAGCCCGGCATCGTGAAGCCCGGGGTTCCAGCCCTCGCGCGCCGCCCAGTCGACGAGTTCACGTACCTCCGGGAGGCTCATGTTGCGTACTACGAGCTCCGTAGCCACGGCGCTTTATTCCTGTCTGGTGACCGGCATTGGATTATTCGCACAGCAGGCGGGATTTTCCAAGTGCCTCCGATCTGGCCGGAGCACTCGTCCCGGCCTGAGGCGCCCGACCCTGACCCGGTGTCGTCGACCGGGGATCCGGGATGTTGGACTGCCTCGGCCTTGATCTGCACCGGGGACCCGGAAGCGCGAAGTCCGCCGTAGGTAGATTCTCTGATTACGCATGATCGCCTCGCGCCGTACAAGGGAGGAGTCTCGCTGAGGTTGGCCTCCGGCGGCCGTCAGGTCGGCCCGTACCGTGGACAGCGCGCGACACCGAGGAGCATCCGCGGACATCAATGTTGGTGTTTCCAGCAAGGACCGCAAGACGCGAGCCGGTTAGCCGGGCTCAACGGATCAACGGAGAAAGCCTATGTCGACTGAATCGAATGAACCGAAATGCCCGGTCGTTCACGGGATGACGAACCGAGGAATGAGATCGAACAGCGACTGGTGGCCGAACCAGCTCAACCTGGGTATCCTGCGCCAGAACTCGCCCCTGTCCAATCCGCTGGGCGCGCAATTCAGCTACGTCGAGGAATTCAACAAGCTGGATTTCAAAGCGCTGAAGAAGGACCTCCTGGCGCTGATGACGTACAGCCAGGACTGGTGGCCGGCGGATTTCGGCCATTACGGCGGGCTCCTGATCCGTATGGCGTGGCACGCCGCAGGCACCTACCGCATCGGCGACGGTCGCGGCGGCGCCGGCACCGCCCAGCAGCGTTTCGCGCCGATCAACTCCTGGCCGGACAATGCGAACCTCGATAAAGCGCGGCGCCTCTTGTGGCCCATCAAGCAGAAATACGGCCGGAAGATCTCCTGGGGCGACCTCATGATCCTCGCCGGCAATGTCGCCCTCGAGTCGATGGGCTTCAAGACGTTCGGCTTCGGCGGCGGGCGCGCCGATGCGTGGGAACCGGACGAGTCTGTGTACTGGGGAAAGGAAGACACCTGGCTCGACGACAGACGCTACACGGGCGACCGAAAGCTGGAAAATCCGCTGGCCGCGGTGCAGATGGGGCTCATCTATGTGAATCCGGAAGGCCCGAACGGCAAGCCGGATCCGGCCGCAGCGGCCGTCGACATCCGGGAGACCTTCAGGCGGATGGCGATGAACGACGAGGAGACGGTCGCACTCATCGCCGGCGGCCACAGCTTCGGCAAGACTCACGGCGCCGGCGATCCGAAGCTCGTCGGGCCCGAGCCCGAGGCGGCGCCCATCGAGCAGATGGGTCTGGGCTGGAAGAGCCGCCATGGCACGGGCAAGGGCGCGGATGCGATCACCGGCGGACCGGAGGTCACGTGGACTCAGACGCCGACGAAGTGGAGCAACTATTTCTTCGAAAACCTGTTCGGCTACGAATGGGAGCTGACCAAGAGCCCGGCCGGCGCCTATCAGTTCCAGGCGAAAGGCGGTGCGACGCCGATTCCGGACGCCTTCGACGGTACGAAGCATCACGCACCGACCATGCTGGTCACGGACCTCGCTTTGCGGGTCGATCCGGGTTACGCAAAAATCTCCCGGCGCTTCTACGAGCATCCGGATGAATTCGCGGATGCCTTTGCCCGCGCGTGGTTCAAGCTCACCCACCGAGACATGGGCCCGCGTTCGCGCTATCTGGGCCCCGAGGTTCCGGCCGAGGAGCTGATCTGGCAGGACCCCGTGCCGGCGGTCGATCACGAGCTCATCGGCGCGAAGGACGTCGCGGATCTCAAGGCCGCGATTCTCGCCGCCGGTCATTCCATCGCGGAGCTGGTTGGCACCGCTTGGGCCTCCGCGTCAACCTTCCGCGGCTCGGACAAGCGCGGCGGCGGGAACGGCGCGCGCATCCGGCTCGCGCCGCAGAAGGATTGGGAGGTCAACCAGCCGGCGAAACTGTGGAAGGTGCTGCGGACATTCGAAGCGATCCGCAAGGAGTTCAACGCCTCGCAATCGAGCGGCAGGAAAGTATCGCTCGCCGATCTGATCGTGCTCGGCGGCTCGGCCGCCATCGAGGAGGCGGCAAGAAAGGCGGGACACGAGGTGACGGTTCCCTTTGCGCCGGGCCGCACCGATGCATCGGCGGGGCAGACCGATGTGGAGTCCTTCGGCTATCTCGAGCCGCGCGCGGACGGCTTTCGGAACTACCTCGAAACCAGATGCCCCGTCCCGGCGGAAGAGCTCCTTATCGACAAGGCGCAACTGCTCACGCTGACTCCGCCGGAAATGACGGTTCTCATTGGCGGCCTGCGCGTATTGGGCGCGAACCACGGCGAGTCGCAGCACGGCGTCCTCACGAAGCGGACGCAGACGCTGACCAACGATTTCTTCGTGAACCTCCTGGACATGGGCACGGAATGGAAAGCGACCTCCGACGAGAATCGGTTCGAGGGATTCGACCGCGCGACCGGAAATCTCAAGTGGACGGCCACCCGTGTAGACCTCGTCTTCGGTTGGAACTCCGAGTTGCGCGCAGTCGCCGAAGTCTATGCTTGCGCCGACGCGCAGGCGAAACTGGTGACCGACTTCGTGGCGGCGTGGACCAAGGTGATGAACCTCGATCGTTTCGACCTTGGATGACGGCGGGAGAGAAACCCGACAGGCAGTCCAGGAGGACGGCTCCAGAGGAGAAGGCGCCCAGCGGCCGGTTACAGCCGTCGGCGCGCACTCGTCTACCGCATCTTCAGTCGCAGCCGTCGCGCCATTCCCGGCCGGCTCGCACAACGGTGTCAATCTCTTCTCATTCGAATTTACCTGTCGTTTCGAGGCAATAAAGCGATTCCAGTGCTAAGGTACCGGTCGTATCTGTATGACCAGAGCAAAAGAACATCCACATTCCTGGGGCTATCAGCAAGCGGATAGACGCTATTCAAGCCAATGTCACGCACGAGCGTATCGCCCGACGCAATGGTGATTTTGCGTGGAGGCATGGAGGTCAGTATGCTGCCCGCCGGCGGACGCATTGGAATGACACGTCCCCCGGCGGTCAAGCCCCTCACCTGCAACGACCACCAACCGGCACAGGGCAGGGATTCCCGCTTGATACGAATCGGCTTCGTCGAGATATTGGTAAGGACGCAGCGCAACGTCGCCGGATCGGCATCACGGACCACCTCGACCGAGACGTGCAGGGGGTTCGTGTTATCAGACGATGCGCGCGCAAGATGTTTCACAACGGCACCAAGGCCCTGTCGTACGCCATGCGACGCTGGATCAGAATGCTGGGTGCAACCAGCGAGCATCGCGCCACCAATTAGAAAAGTCAGGAAGGAGCGAACATGTGAAGGCATGTGTCACCAATGGCTTGACGTGCAGCTCGCGGATTTCCACAATCTTTTTCCCGGGTGCGAGCTTGCACGGCATTGACGAAAAGCGGCCATAGCGCGGCCTCGAATCGGGATGTGTGCAAGCCCGTGGCCAACGTCCGCTTCCAATATCCCGAACAGGCGACGGGATGCCGACGAATCCGGTTGTCCACCTATTGAATTGCCGCCGCGGTAGCCGACGCTCGTAATCAATCTTGGTGTAAGCTCGGCGCATGGAGATCGGGACCCTTCGAGCAGTAGCCCACAACGTTGCCGACTCGCCGGGAAGGCGTAGTGGGGCTGACTGATCAATCCCATGGCCCTCCAATTCCGACGCCTTGGACGTTCCAGAGCAGCTCCGTTGCTCCAGCCGTCAACCAAGAACGAGGGCATCTTGGATATCTGCGGCGTCATAGTGGCTGAATCCCGATGAATCCAGCCGTTTGGTGGGTAATCGCGGCGTTGTTGATGCTCATCGGAGTCATCGGCAGCTTTCTACCCGCCGTCCCCGGCGTGATCCTGATCTTCGGCGGCATGCTGCTCGGCGCGTGGATAGACGGCTTCACGCGGGTCGGGTGGGTGACACTCGCCATCCTCGGACTGCTCACGACCCTCGCACTTCTCGGCGACATGCTTGGTGCCCTCGTCGGCGCCAAACGGGTCGGCGCGAGCAGAACCGCTCTGCTCGGGGCCGCGATCGGCGGCGTCGTGGGAATCTTCTTCGGGCTCATAGGCTTGCTGCTCGGGCCATTCGTCGGCGCAGCCGCGGGGGAACTGCTCAGCAGACGCCATTGGAAGCAGTCCGTTCGCGTGGGTGCGGGCACCTGGATCGGTCTCGCCCTGTCATTGGTCTTTCGCCTGATCATCGTGTTCACGATGTTCGCCGTCTTTATCACGAGCTATTTACTCTGAGGGTCCGCATGCGGTGGCCGTGGTGTCGCCGGGGTTTCGTGCACACCCCATAGCCGGCAAATCTGCCAACCGGCTCGCTCCTACCCCGAGTGTCCGGCCGCTTGCGACCAAATCCAGTCCTTGGGCGACCCGGTCAAGAACGGCCGTCGCGGCCAAGCACCGTGATCATTCACATGGCTGAGACAAGAAGTCGCGCAGAACCCGCTCGGCGCCGGTTGGATCATCCCGATGCACGCCGTGGCCGGCTTCCGGAAAAACATGGATCTCGCCGATTCCCGGTTCAAGCGCAGCGAGAATTTCCTCGCTGCATATCGGTGGTGTAATCGGGTCATAACCGCCGGCGAGGATGAGCGTGGGACAGGCGATGCGCGCCACAGCGGTGAGCGCATCCATGGTGCGCATCTCGCCCAGGACAAAATGCCGCGTGACCTGCGGTTTGATGATCGACCGCCTGAGCGCTGCGGCATCCTCGGGGTTCGGTTTGGGATTATACAGCGGCAGGCAGACTGCCATGTACTCCTGCATCGCCTGCTCGTCCGGCCGGGTCCAGAATCGTTCCGCCACCGTTCGCGCCTTTTCGCCGCCACGCTCGTGCATCAGCGCAATGGTCGTCGCAAGATGCAGCCGCGCTGCGGTGGAGGAGAGGATCAGCTTGCCTGGATGATCCGGAAATTGAATGGCATAGGATATCGCCACCATGCCGCCAAAGGAATTTCCGTAGACTACGGGGCTGGTGATGCCGAGCCGGTCGCAGAAAACCTTCACATCTCTACCCCACTGCGCCAGCGTCCAGGAGTCACGCTCACCGGTTGAACGTCCATTGCCGCGGTGATCGAGATACACCACCTGATAGGTGTCCGCGAAGCGGTCAAAATACGGCCGCAACATCGTGTGGTCCAAGCCCGGCCCGCCATGCATGACGATGAGCGTGCCGCGCTCTTGCATGCGATCATCCTCGATCGCCAACTGCGCACCCACCGTATCGAAGAAGAGCTGCGCACCATCAACGTCGACGTACATAGAATCTCTCCGGCAGTCTGCAGAAACAATAACAGAGACGCGTACGCAACTCCAAGAAACCAGCAACCACACGGGGCGAGGGAACCTGACTGCCTTGCCCCTGACTTGTCCCGCCCGTTCGGCGCGGTGGCTCGCTCGCGATGACTATGCGAATCGTGTTATCCGTAACATGACGACGAGCCTCTCTATTGCCCGCCGGAAAAGCAGATCGAAGCGACTCCCGGGTGGCGGGAAGAATTCCCTTTTCGCGAAGCCGTTCACGGCCCTCCACTCTGCCTCGAATCGTGTACCTTGAGATTCGCATCGATCACCTTCAATGTGCGAGTATGCACGTCTGTTAGCGTTCAGTCGATTTTCTCCTGTCGACAAACGCACCTGCGGCAAGAATTGCGACGCCTGGAATGATCGAGTTCCTTGGGTAAATGGCCGGATTGGGTCGAAAGTGCGCCTTGGATGCGTATTCGTCCGATGGGGATCTCAATGTGGCGCTTATGCTCACGATAGCGATCCGACGCGCTCCTACGCAAAGTATCCAGCAGCTTGCGGCCAAGTCCGGTCCTTGAGCGATCCGGTTCGATTCACCCGAGAGCGGTCATCGAGCGTCGGCAAGCTATCACTTCGTCGAGATCCTCGGATCGGCAGCGAACGCGCGTAATGCATCCAGCAGTACCGATTCTCGGGCACGCAAGTCGGTGAGCAGAGCCTCACTGACTCGACCTTGCGCGCGGGCCTGTTCTAGTTGTGCTGCGGCTTCTGCGCGTGCCGCGTCCAACCGAGCTGCGCTGCTTTCGATTTCTGAGCGCGCCGCACTCAACTCCTCCTCCGTGGCCTGCGCTCGCAATGCAAACAGCGACGCCCCCACCGCGTGCGCCACATGGGCGAACAGCTCGCGCTCCTCGGACGCGTAGTGCTCGCCGGGACGCGGCCCGATTACCAGCACCCCCAGCAGATGGTCGCGCGAACGCAACGGAAAGACATACCCGTCCCGGCCCAGGCCACTCGGCGCCTCATGCAGGTCGACGTCGCTGTCATGCGCGCGCAGCTTCACCAGCGCCAGATCATCAGTGGCGATGGCTTCAGGTAGATCTTTCTCCCCAGTCTGACGCACCCGACGGTAGCCCTCGGGGCCGTACTCGTAAAAAGCCACCCACGGTGCGCCCACGTGAAGCAGGACCTGCTCCACCGCCAGATCGAGCAGCGTCTCCGCCTGGCTGACAAAGGCGCTCTCTTTCGCGAAGCGGCGTAAGGCCACCTCCTCCTGGTACTGGCGCCGAAAGATCACGCGATCGACCAAGGTGTCGATGCGTCGATGCACGGTGCTCAGCGAGACACCAATGCCGAGAGGTACCGCTAACTCGAGCACCAGACTGGCACTGTGGCCGATCGCGGTGCGCTCCATCAGGCTCTCGAACAGCGCAAACAGCCCCAGCACGAGGCTGGTAGTCATCGCGTACACCAGGGATCGACTCAAGACTACTTTGACGTCCACCACCCGGTGACGCAAGACCGCGTAGAGGAATACCGCAAACGAGAGGACCCATGCGACCAGTCCCGCGATCTCTAACGGCAACGTCGAAACGGCGATGTCGGTCACGAGAATCCCGGTGGCGAATAGCCCGCCGCCCCACAGCATCCAGCCCAGCCGCGCCCGTTCCGCCCCCTCGGCGCGCTGATGCCCGGTGAACAGCAGCGCCACCGGAATCAGAAGACTCGCTGTGAGGACGAGGCCGTATGGGTTCGCGGGAAACTCTGCCCATCCCCAACCCGTGACGACGTACACAAGGGGCCCGATCAGTTCGTAAATCGCGCCGGCGCCGAGCACCACGAGAAAGGCCGCCCGCCACTGGCGGCGGGCCCGCAAGCTGAGCGCTGCGCCTACCATGGACTCGGCCATGATATAGAGCCCGACCCGGAGGAGCAGATCGAACGTCAATGCCCCAAAGTAAGCAGCAAGCGCCGCTACTCCCTGCAACGGCATCGCTACGAGGGAGCCGCCGACCAACCAGGCGATCGCAAAGAGCCCGAGGCCTACAGCCGCCCGGTTCCGACCGCGCCACACGACAGCCAGCGCGATCAAAGCTATGCACAGTACCCCAAAGAAGCCCAGCCATCTAGCTAATCGAATCCCCGGAAAAGTGGTTGGGCTGGTCGTCCTGACCGGAACTGAAACGCGTACGGAGCCGCGTGAGACAACGATGTGGTAAATCTGACCTAGGGGTAATGCTCTACTACCGCCTATGTATAGGTCAGATGCAATGAGGACACGTGTCCCGAGTGGTTGCTCTGACAGGTCGACGCGGTCGCCAGTGTGCAGGCCTTTGGGAAGTGCGTAGCCGGGAATGGGGGCAATCACCGCCGTGTGGGAATTCACGGCCTGCAGAGAAAGTGGCAGACCAGCGGCGTGATTGACTCCGAAAGTCGCCATACCTTCGTAGAAGGCGGCAAGCAGGATGATGGAGGTGAGCGTGATCGACAGTCCGACGTGGCGCTTCATCGCAAGCCCCTCTCAACAGCGCCCGGGCAACGGACGCCCAGGCCTTGACCTCTGGTTGATTCGGACGCGCCTTCAACAGGCTGCGGCGGCCGGTCCAACGGGCTGATTCTCCGTGAGAATTCTCAGCAGTTCAATCGCCCAGCAGGAGCGTATGCACCTTCGAGCCGCGACGCCGTTTCCTGAACCTGCGCGAGTACTTTTCCCCGTCGGCCTGTCACGGCCTGTGCTCGGAACTCTAAACCTGCGAACGACACTCGCCAGGCGCAACTGTCATCACCGCTGAGCGGTCGTTCGAATGGCCGCTCTCCTCATTGTGGACTGACTGCTATGGAGGAAATGATCTGACTGATGTGGGTCGAAAGTGCCCTTTGGATGCCGGCCCTCGGGATGGAGCCCGAATTGTGCCGTTCACGGTTAAGCGTGGCGTCGGGCTCTTACGCTAAGTAGAGGACGGCTCGCGGCCACGAACCCTCGTTCGACTGTATGCCATGCGTTTCGCTTTAGCGGACACTCGACAGGCGTCAGCCTGAAGGTGAGTTCGGTGGCCCACCGGTCACCCAGCCGAGTCTGTGCGACGCCGCAAACCCAGCCCACGATAGCGCAACGAATACGAATGCGACCGCGATGGTCATCGGTACGACAGAAGCCAGTTGAAGTACCCGATGAATGCTGCGTAGCTCTGGTGGATCGATTGCTACAAGAAACGCCCACTCAAAACCGCTCATCAATACGGGTGCGCAGAGGCTTATTACTGCGAGCTTTGAGAGAGTACTTGCAAAAAAAAGATCAGTATGGCTAGCACGCCAGCCGTAATGAAGTACGGGGTGGCAGCAAATTGCCAGAGGAAAAAGACACCGTCCAGCGGCTCTGGCAGGAAATAGCCTAGATAGCCAACGAGGACTGGAAGTAGCAAAGTTCCGAGGAAGTAGACCTTGTTCGACACGCTGTCACCTGGTCTCTGGCGCACCGGTCGAGCGACATGCGGAAGGAGTCATACCGGATAAGCGAAGAAGCCGTGCGAGAATAAATTGGCTAAAACGGAAGCAAATGCCAGACCGACAAGCAGTAGAGCCCACCTGAAACGCAACCAGATGGGGCTAGAGGTGGTCAACTGCGCGGCAACATCAATTACATAGGCCGCGCAGTAAGCAATGTTAGCCAGCACAGCTAAAACGAATAGCCCTTGGAGGGTACCAAAAGTCAGCTCGAACCGCGCCTTGGGTAGATTCGTGTAGTAAACTGCGGCGACAACAAACAGCAGAACGCAGTTGTAAATAATGCGACGCGGCTCCCAGTAGCGGACCGCTTCCGACAGTGCGTCACGGGCAGTTACTTGCGACATTGCGACCTACTCTGCTTCCCATTCGCGGCCAGTTTGAGCCCTTGGGTCCCGTTCGACCAGTGTCCGATCTCACGATTTTGGATGTCCGCTTAGGAGCAGTCCGAACACCCGCTTTGGGTCGACTGCACCCCTTCGAATGCAGGTCCGCCAGATCGGGCCCTCATGGTGCCGCTGATGCTTTCGGTTCGTGCATCGCGCCGATGGAGGACTCCAGGTGCAGGTGCCCGTCGGTGATGAGCCGCTGAATGAGTTGGACGGCGATCGAGCCTTCTCCGACGGCGGCGGCGACTCGCTTGACTGACGCATGCCGGACATCTCCGGCCGCGAGAACGCCGGGCATGCTGGTTTCGAGCGGAAGCGGACGACGCTGCAGCGGCCAATCGTCGGACCTGATCTCGTCGCCGGTGAGGAGAAAGCCGCGCTCGTCCCGCGCGATCTCCGCCGGCAACCATCCTGTTTGAGGGCGAGCTCCGATCAGAACGAACAGAGCGTCGGCCGCGACCCTGACCTCTTTGCCGCTGGCTCGTTCGCGCAGGACCAGATGTTGCAAGTGAGCTTCGCCTCCGCCGCCGACGACTTCCGTACCGGTATTCACGCCAATGTTCGGCGCCCCCTCGATCGCTCGTACGAGGTAATGCGACATTCCGGCCTCGAGCGACTGCGCGCGAACCACGACAGTCACCCGTCGGGCATATCGCGAAAGGTGCAGCGCCGCCTGGCCGGCGGAGTTGCCGCCGCCGACGACATAGACGTCCTTCCCGGTCAGCCCGGGCGCCTCCGACGTGGGACCACCATAGAAGACACCAACGCCATTCAGCGCCTCAAGAGAAGGGGTCTCCAGGCGACTGTAGTTGGCCCCGGCGGCGAGAATCACGGCGCTCGTGTTGAAGCTTCGCCCATCCGATAGTAACACGTTGAACGAGTCGCCCGTACGACTCAGCGCAGTCGCCTGGTGCATGAACAGGAACTTCGCGCCGAATGCCGACGCTTGCTCGTATCCCTCCTCGGCGAGGCGGGCGCCGCTGATGCCCCTGCCGAATCCGAGGTAGTTGCGGATGAGCGAACTGGACCTGATCTGCCCGCCGATGCCCCCGGCATCGAGCACGAGCACGCGCAGACCCTCCGAGGCGCCATATACGGCCGCGGACAAGCCTGCCGGTCCCGCGCCAACGATCCCAAGGTCGAACGTCTGCTCTTCCAGAACCGCCGGCGCACCGGCGGCTTCCGCAATCTCGGCATTCGACGGGTCGCACAGGACGCGCCCGTCCGGAAGAACCATCAGCGGCAGCTTCGCGTCAGCCCCCGCCTTGGCAACGAACCCCTGTCCCTCTTCCGAATCGGCCAGACAGAACGCGTGCGGGACCGCACAGCGTGCGAAGGTCTCCCTGAGCTCGTACGCCCTGCCCGACCATGCCTCACCGACGATGTGGACCGTCTGCGGAACCAGGAGCCGCTCGTGTGCCCACTCGAGCAGGAAATCCGAGATGGCCTCATGGAACACTTCGTCACGAAATCGTGCCGGTCTCAGCACGTAGTAGTCTATACGCCCGAGTGCCATCGACGCGCGGATCATCCGCGAAGTCGGGACGTCCGTCCACGCATTCGGCGCAACCAACAGCGCGCGCTTCGCGTGCGGATGCAGTTGACGCAGCTTATCGAACAGCTCGCCGCTGCGTGCGTCGGACAAGGACTGTCCCACGAGCACGAGCGCCACATCTACGGCGGCGTCTCTGAGCCGCGTGAGCGTCCGCAGCGCCTCATCCGAATCCCGCAGGCATTCGACCGTGTAATCATTCGCGTAGCGTCTGACCAGCTGCGCGCCAACGCGATCCAGGACGTCGGGATCCTCGTCCACGGCGACCAAAGCAGGAAAACCCGTCAGACCGTGCACTTGCGCCATGGCACGAACCCTGCGCTGGGAATCGCAGATGATCGAACAGGAATACAGGCTATGCCAAGAAGTTGGCGCGCGCAATACCGGGAAAGCGAGAACGGTTGGTACTACGTTGGGCGTGACTCGCGCTATCGCCCGACGAGTTGGCGATGAAATCGAGCTGTGTCCCGCCAGCGACAACGATCGTCTCAGGTAGTCGCGTATCCGCGGGCACACCAATAGACCGCCGGTTGCCGTTATGTCGTCGGCGACTGGAAGTCTCGAAGGCGCTGATTCAGCGAGGCTTTCAGCCTCATGAGGTGCTCGGCGACCACCGAGCTCGGCCCGGTGCGTGGCGGCGTCACGCGTGTTACCGTCACGCACGACACGACGGATGCGTCCCAGTTGGCGCTGTGAAAACGTTGACCGATACCGGCCAGCTGAGGTCCTCGCTTCTTCAGAACAGCCTCCTGCTAACCAGACCGCATGCTCGACGGCCAGGCCGACAACGAGTGGTCGCTCCGCGGGCGAAACTTCTTCACCGGCATCCAGCTACCGAAAGTGCTCGCCCCCTCCAACGATGTCCGGCGCCATTACCTCGTGATACTGCCGAGGGAGATGCCGCGGCTCTTCGACGTGGGACCGGGTTTCGGCACCGATGAGCGATTTCTGACGGACATGGGCACGGTGTGGCATCGCAACACTTCCCCGCTGTCTTTCGGCAATTGCGTTTGGGGATCGCGAGCGACCCAGTGGACATCAGGCGGCAGCCGGAAAAATCCCCTGCAGGATGGCTTCGTCTCGGAGGCCGCGCCGGTCAACCGCATGACACTGGTCACTGCGGATCGGCGGCTTTCGGAAGTCGCTCGCGCCTTCTGCACGTACACTTTCAGGCGGCGACCGTTCACGGTCCGACCCAGCTGATATCAGGTGACACTACGCCGTAATCCGAACTCGGCCCGGACAGCCGGCGAACGGAGCCACCTGATGATCCAACCAAGTAGTACGCACATCCCGACGTCGATGATCGAGGTCATCACAATCATCGCTGTAAGCACATGGCGCATATCCGCTGGTACCGCAGTCGGTCCGGAGGCGGGGAAACTGCCCGGCCCGATGCCGAAAGCAAACAGAAGAATGCTCACAACCCCCAGGCGATTCCCGCCCCACAGACCACGATCAGCACTCGGCGGGCCCAGTTGCGACGCTTCAGGAGCGCATATCCGCAGTACGCCATGAAGGCGGCGAAGACGAGAAGCAAGAAGGCGAACACCCGGAACAGAGCGAAAGGAATTGTTTCGCCCCGAGCGACCGGGGAGCTGGCAATCACGGCCGGCATCAGAAAATTGACCATGATGTTCTGCATCACCCCAACCAGGGCCGCGAAGGCACTGAAGATGATGATCATCCATGCGAGGACGGTGACGAAGGTCGATTGCGGCGCTTCTTTTGGCACGGTCATTGGAAGACCCTCCAGCATTCCCTTTCGATCTCCAAGAAAGTGTGCGCCCGGCGATCCCCCGAGACCATGGCCGGGCTCACATTTGCGAATGACGCCTTTCGGCGTCCTCGATCCGCCCGCTTCGGGTCGAGCCCTGTGGATCAATGTGCTCGACGCTCAGCCGCCCCCTCGCACCACACCACAGTGTTGGTTACGAGCGGCGACGACGTCAAGACACAGCGTTGTGTTCCACCTCCTTCCCTTCCGTGGTCGCATCGAGACCGGCGGGGACCACATCGGGTTGCTGGGCCGGGGAAGAATCGGATGCCGCTGGTGTCGGATTCTCCGCGAGCGGCTCCGTGGCCTGCGGGCGCGAGACACTCCCTGCCGGCAGCTCATGGTGCTGCCTCTGCAGGAGCAGTGTGCCCTCGAGGATCATGGTGATGCCGTCCGAAGTGACCGTGACGCTCTTGCTGGCGTTCTTCGGGACCGGCACCCGCATCTTGGCGCAGTAGTGGATGATGGCCGCGGCGATGATCGACAGTGAATAGCTCCTCTCGGTTGCCGCGTCCTGCCCGGACTGCCTCACCGAGACCACCACGCCGCTGGGGACGAGCCGGGCGTTCTCGGGCGTGGCGCGCTCTGGCCAACGCTTGTGTGCGCGATCGAACTCGATCAACACATCGACCATGGTGTCCAGCGGCAACACCAGTCGCCTCGAATCATGCATCAGCACGTTCGTCATTCGAGCTACTCCATGGCCCCCCTGTCAATCCGGCGCGAGGCGATTCAAGACAGCGGGTGGGCACCCCGGGGTGGCCGGGTGCCCGGTCGCCGCGGCCAGGCATTCATGGGCGCCAATGATGACATAATTCGAGTCAGGCCACGCCGTAGCGCTCCCGGTAGGCTCGAAGCGCGGCGAGCTGCGCCTCCGGGATGGCGGGCCCCCCAGGCCGGGAAAGCGCCTCTATCAGGTCCTTGAGGCTGAGCACGCTCAGGGTCTTCACGCCGTGCTCGCGCTCGAGCTCCTGGGTGGCACTGAGCGTGCCCTGGCCTCTTTCCTGGCGATCGAGCGCGAACACGCAGGCCACGGGCTCGGCACCCGCCTTGCGGATCAGGGACAGGGACTCGCGCACCGCAGTACCCGCCGTGACCACATCGTCGATCACGAGCACGCGCCCGGCGAGCGGCGCCCCGATCAGCGTGCCGCCCTCGCCGTGCGCCTTGGCCTCCTTGCGATTGAAGGCATAGGGGACGCTGCGGCCATGGTGCTCGAAAAGGGCCCCGGCCGTTGCCGCCACGAGCGGAATGCCCTTGTACGCCGGCCCGAACAGCATGTCGAAGCCGACGCCGGAGCGTGTGATCGCGGCGGCGTAGCAGCGGCCCAGGACGGCGATGGCCTCGCCGTCGCTGAACAGGCCGGCATTGAAAAAATACGGGCTCTCGCGGCCGGACTTGAGAGTGAACTGTCCGAAGCGCAGCGCCTGGCGCGAGAGCGCCAATTCGATGAAACCGAGCTGATAGTCGTGCATGGCACTATCATTGTCCGATGCACACCCGCCCCGTCAACCTCCGTTTCGATCGCTCAGGGCTGCGCAGGGCTCGCAGGCCTTGAGCCCGCAGCCACCCACGCCCGGCGGCGGCGTGCTCGCGAAGTGGCGGGACGCTCTCGCCATCTACCGCCAGAGGAACGTGCTGGCGATGCTGTTCCTCGGGTTCTCGAGCGGTGTGCCGTTCCTGCTGGTGTTCTCGACGCTATCGGTCTGGCTGCGCCAGGCCGGCATCGAGCGCTCGACCATCGGCATGCTCGCCTGGGTGGGCTTCGCTTACTCGTTCGAGTTCGTCTTCTCGCCGCTCGTGGACCGATTGCGGCTGCCGCTGCTGCACCGGCTCCTGGGCCGGCGCCGCTCGTGGATGCTGCTGGCGCAGATCGGCATCGGGGTCGGCCTTGCCCGGCTCGCCGCGGCCGATCCCGCCGCGGGCGTGGAGCCGGTCGCGGTGGCGGCGCTGTTCGTGGCGTGCTGCTCCGCGGCCCAGGACGTTGCGATGAATGCCTGGCGCATCGAATCCGCACCCGTGGAGCTGCAGGGCGCGATGGCGGCTTCCTACCAGGTCGGTTATCGAGTTGCCATGTTCGCGGACACCGCGGGGGTGCTCGCGATCGCCTCGGGCTTCGGGTGGCACGTCAGCTACGGCGTCATGGCCGCCTTGATGGCCGTCGGCGTCATCACCACCCTGTTGGTCCCGGAGCCACAGGCGCCGATAACGCGCGCCGACCACCAGCGCGAGACACGCGTCGTCGACTGGCTGGAGCGCCGTGCCCACTGGCCCCGCTCGCTGCAAAAAGCCGGCGAGTGGTTCATCGGCGCGGTCATCTGTCCGCTGACGGATTTCTTCAGCCGATACGGCGCGCGCTTCGCGCTGCCGTGCCTCGCCTTCATCGGGCTGTATCAGCTCGCCGAATTCACCATGGGCTCGATGGCCAATCCGTTCTACATCGACCATCACTACACCCTGGACCAGATCGCCGTGGTGGTGAAGCTCTACGGCTTCCCTCCGCTGCTGGCCGGCGTCTTTCTCGGGGGCCTGCTGGTGGCCCGGGCCGGTCTGGCGCGCGCGCTCGCCACGGGCATCGTGCTTTCGGTCGTCTCCAACTTGAGTTACGCGCTGCTCGCCACGACCCACACGCCAACGCTGATCGGACTCGGCTTCGCCAACGCCATGGACAATCTGGCGCTGTCCGTGCAGGGCGTGGCGCTGGTGGCGTTCATGTCCAGTCTCACCAGCGCGCAGTACACCGCGACCCAGTATGCCCTGTTCGCCTCGCTGTACGCTCTGCCCGGCAAGCTTCTCGAGGGCACCTCGGGCTTCCTGGTCGACCGCATCGGCTACCCGCATTTCTTTCTGTACACGACGAGTCTGACCATCCCGGGCCTGCTGCTGCTGGCGTGGCTGTGGCGAAGGATTCCGCACAGCGCGGCCTCGCCGGCGGAGTCGGGCATGACGGACTCGCGACGGGTCGATGCCGGCGCCGGTTGAAATCGACCTGGAGCGGGTGGTCTGCCGCCTTGCCGACCTCGAGGAGCATGGCGCGCGCGCCTTCAGCGTGGGCGGCGGCGACTGGCCGTTACGCGGGTTCGTGGTGCGGACCGGCGATGGGGTGCGTGGCTACGTCAACCGCTGCCCGCACGCGGGCCATCCCCTGAACTTTCTGCCCCACCGCTTTCTGACACCGGATCGCGCACTGATCCTGTGCGCCTCGCACGGGGCGCTGTTCGACAAGGAGAGCGGCCTGTGTCTCGCCGGTCCCTGCCCCGGGCGGACACTGAGCCCGATCCCGCTGGTGGTGGTGGCGGACCTGGTGCTGTTGGCGCCCGGCGCCGATCTCACGATGCCGGACGGCGCATCGGCCAACGCGGGGCCCGCGCAATGACCGCCGCGGCGGCGGTCAACTCACTCGAAAAGATCGAGACCGTCGAGAGGGCTTGCCCGCAGGGTCGAGTCATCACCGTATGAATCCGAGCCCCGGTACTCTTCGTCGGCGGCCTCCACGTCCACCGAGCCGCTCCAGTCCTCCGGAGGCTCGCCCGCCTCGATCAGACCCTCGTCCCACTGGGCTTCCCAGTCCTCGCGGTCCATCTCCTCGAGCGTGCTGTCGAAGTACTGGATATCGATCGTGCCGTCGTCGTCGTCGACCGCCACCACTTCGAACAGCTCGCCGCCGTTGGAGCGATACCAGTCACCGATTCTCGGTTGTGGAGCCACCATGGTCAGCCCTCTCCGCGGCGCCGTCCCCCGACACTTTGGATCACGCGTCCCGGCAGTTGCGTACGACAGCGCCCGGAGGGCCGCGGAGCTGGTATCCTGCGCCCGCCGAGCGAGGGACATGCGCTCATGGTGCGCTTCGCCTGCGCTGCTTTCAAGAACGAGAACCGCCGGATGTCACCCGTACTCGAGCAGCCCCTGAAATTCTTCGTGGTCTTCTTCGCGGTGGTCGAGCCCATCTCGATGCTGCCGATCTTCAGCAGCCTCACCCAGGGGGCCACCCGGGAGTTCCGCCACCGCATGGCCGTGAAGGCCACGGTCATCGCGGCGGTGATCCTGGCCCTGTTCGCCCTGGGCGGGGCGCCGTTCCTCGCCCTCATGGGCATCAGCCTCGGTGCGTTTCGCATCTTCGGGGGAGTGCTGCTGTTCCTGCTGGCGCTCGAGATGGTGTTCGCCCGAGAGTCCGGCAGCCGGACTTCGAGGGACGAGCAGGCCGAGAGCCACCGTCGCGCCGATATCTCCGTGGTGCCGCTGGCCTTTCCGTTCATCTCCGGACCCGGAGCGCTGGCCACCGTGCTGCTGTGGTTCGGGCCGCTGCATCTGCTGCACCAGCCGCTCGAGTTCCTGTTCCTGTTCCTGGCGGTGCTGATCGTGCTGGCGATCACGCTGGTCCTGATGTGGCTGGCCGAGCCGCTGATGCAGATCATCGGAGTGACGGGGGTAAATGTGGCTGGCCGGATCTTCGGCGTGGTGCTGGGAGCGCTCGCCGTGCAGTTCGTGGTCGACGGCCTGCGCACCACGTTTCTGCACTAGGCCCGAGCGGCAGCTTGATCGCGCGCGGCCGGCTTCAGCGCCGGTGGGCAACGGCTAGCCGGCCTTCGTGAAGGCCAAGTCCCAGACCGCGTGCCCCAGACGCTCGCCCCGCCGCTCGAACCGGGTGCTCTGGCGCTCCCCCGGGCGCGGGACATAGCCTCCGTCCGGCGCAAGGTTGCGCAGGCGAGGCTCGGCCGACAGATTGGCCAGCATCTCCTCGGCGTAGGGCGCCCAGTCGGTCGCCAGACGCAGCGTGCCGCCGCTCTTGAGCCGCTCGGCCAGAAGACCGACGAAGGCGGGCTGGATGAGCCGGCGCTTGTGGTGACGCTTCTTGGGCCAGGGATCCGGAAAGAGGATCAGGATCTCGTCCAGGCACGACTGCGCGAGGTGCCGCGTCAGCACATCCACGGCATCGCGACAAATGACCCGGACATTGGTCAGGCCCCGTTCCCTCAGCTTGAGCAACAACCGTCCGACCCCGGGCCGATGCACCTCGATGCCGAGGAAATCCTGCCCGGGATGCGCCTGCGCCAGGTCGAGCAGATTGTCGCCGTTGCCGAAGCCGATTTCGGCGACGTGCTCCGCCCTGCGGCCGAACAACGCATCGAGATCGAGCAGCCCGTCCGGTTCGACGCCGTACTGCGGCCAAAGCACCTCGAGCGCACGCTCCTGCGCGGACGTGATACGCCCGGCGCGGGTCACGAACGAGCGGATGGCGCGGGGATGCCCGGTGTCGCTCAACCTGGATGGCGCCTAGCTGACGGTAGGCAGCCCCAGGGCCTTCCAGGCCACGATGCCGCCGGCCATGTGCGCGGCCGGCTGACCGCCGGCCTTGCGCAACCGCGCGGCGGTGAGCGAACGGCCGCCGGCGGCACAGTGGAACACCACCACGTGCCGGCCATCGGCCGGCAGGTGTGCGGCGTCGAACGTCGATAGCGGATAGAGCAACGCGCCGGGGATACGCTCCATGGCGTACTCGTCCGGCTCGCGGACATCAATCAGCAGGACGCTGCCCTCGTCGAGCAGTGCCTGCACGTCCTGGGGTCCGTACTCAACGACCCCGTCGGTGGTGACTTGGTTCATGAAAAGGATTGTACCGATTTGCGGCACACCGAAGTGATCCGGCGCGTGCGTCTCTTGGCCCACCGCTCCGTCGGCGGCACGACGTGGCGGCCAGGGTATCCGTGCTCAATCGGCTGGGATCGCCGGCAGCCTCTCGCGCACCCGCGCTTCGGCCAACCTCAGGTCGACCTCGCCCGAGGGGGTGCGCCGGCGGTCGAGCTCCTCGAGGATCTCGAGCTGGCACTGACCGCGCCGCAACGCCTCGAGGTAGGGAATCTCGGGGTGGAACATCACCATGGAGTAGCGCGGAATGAACCGGTCGGGGAAGCGCTTCTCCAGCGCGAACGCGAGCTGCCTGCGCCGCAGGAAATGCGGGTCACGCACACTGTCGCGCATCTCGAGGTAGTTCTCCAGCGCCATCCGCGCGATGGCCTCGGTGTTGGGTCGTCGCAGCCGCTCGAAGGTGCTGAACAACTCCTGCCACTCGTCGCACCGCTCGAGCAGGTGATCGAGCACCGCGCAATCCTCGAAGCCGGCATTCATCCCCTGCCCATGGAACGGGACGATGGCGTGCGCGGCGTCGCCGAGCAGCAGCACCCTGCCGCCGAGGTGCCAGCCGACGGTGTGCACCGTGGCGAGTGTTCCTTCAGGGTTGCGGCGGAAATCCGCGAGCAGGCGCGGCAGATGCGCCCGCAAGTCCGGGAATTGCTCCGCGAAGAACCGCTCCGCAGCCGGCGCCTCGGCCAGCGCCGCGAAACTCTGTGGGCCCTCGCGCGCCAGAAACAGCGTCATCGTGAAACTGCCGTCCGGGTTCGGGAGCGCGATCAGCATGAACCCGCCCCGGGGCCAGATGTGCAGCGCGTCCGGCGCCAGCGCGTGCCGGCCGGCCACGCCCGGCAGCGTCATCTCCTTGTAGTCGTGGTCGAGGGGCTCGACCCGGACGTAGGCGGCGCCGGCCTCGGCGAGCGCGCCGCGAAGCACCGAGCCGGCTCCGTCGGTCGCGATGACCGCATCGGACGCCGTCTCGTGGACCTGCCCGGACTGCTCGTCCCGAAACCGCAGGCGATCTCCGGCCGGATCGAGACCGAGGCAGCGCTGGCCGAAGCGCAATTCAGCGCCGGCCCTCGCGGCCGCCTCGGTCAGAACGCGGTTCAGCGCTGCGCGCCCGACCGAGTAGTTCACCTCGCCGGCCCGCTGCCCGTACGGCTGCAGCACCGGTTCCGCGGATCGCTCGTGCACCAGGCGTCCGCGCATCGGAATCAGCAGCGGCTCGACTTCGCCGTACACTCCGGCGTGCTCGAGCGGCCGGATGCCCCGGGCGGACAGCGCCAGATTGATCGAGCGGCCCGCCTCCACGCCGGCGGTGCGCGGGTCGGGCCTGCGCTCGTAAAGCGTCACGGGAAAGCCCCGCCGCGCCAGAATCAACGCCAGCAGCGGCCCCGTCAGGCCCGCTCCAACGATCGTCACCGGCTGCGGTTTCATCAGCCCGACCGCAATGCCTCTTCGAGGCGGGAGACGAAGTTGAAGACGTCCTCGAACCCGTTGTAAAGCGGCACGGGCGCGGCCCGGATGATGTCCGGCTCCCGCCAGTCACAGATCACACCGTGGTCCGTGAGCCACTGAAACACCCGCTTGCCGCGCGCGGCACCGCCGCCGAGCCGCAGGGAAAGCTGTGCCCCGCGTGCCTGGCAGGCGCGAGGCGTGATCGAGCGCACCTGCGGAGTGCGCTCGGCGATGAGGTGCTCGAGAAATGCGCTGAGCTCGACCGACTTCTCGCGCAGCCGCTCGACCCCGGCTTCCCGGAAGAGCGCGAGCGAAGCAATCAGCGGGGCGGTCGAGAGAATGGACTGGTTGCTGAGCTGAAAACCCGCCGCGCCGTGGGCGGCGTGGAACTGATGCGGCATCGCGAAGCGGGTCGCGGGCTCGTGCCCCCACCAGCCGCCCAGGCGGGTGCGCGAGGCTTCGAAATGGCGCTGGTGCACGAAACAGCCGCCGATCGCTCCCGGTCCCGCGTTCAGATACTTGTAGCTGCACCAGACCGCGAAGTCCGCATCCAGGTCGCGCAGCGGGAACGGCAGGTTGCCCACGGAATGCGCCAGGTCGAATCCGACGAGCGCCCCGGCGCGGCGGGCGGCGGCGGCGATGCGCGGCAGATCGAAGGCTTGCCCCGTCAGATATTGAACGCCCGGCCAGAGCACGAGCGCGATCTGCTCACCGCGCTCGGCGAGCAGCGCTTCGACGGCCTCCTCCGCTATCAGGTCCTCGCCCTCGCGCGGGGTCAGCTCGATGAGGCACTCCCGCGGATCGAGGCCGTGCCATTGAAGATGGGTCGCCGCCGCGTAGCGGTCGGACGGAAACGCCCCGGCCTCGATGAGGATCGCGCGCCGCCCGCCCGCGGGACGGTAGAAGCTCGCCAGCATCAGCTGCAGGTTGACGGTGAGCGAGTTCATCAGCGCGACTTCGTCCGCCCGGCAGCCGAGCAGCTCCGCGACCTCGCCCGCCAGAGCGTCGTGATAAGGAATCCAGGGCCTGCGCGCATGCTCGTGACCGAGCACCGCCAGATGCTCCCAGTCGTCGAGCTCCTGGGCGACCTCGGTGCGCGCGGCTAGCGGCATCAGCCCCAGCGAGTGACCGCAGAGGTAGACGCAGGGCTCGCCCCGCGCGGTGCGGGGCATTCCGAAGCGCGAGCGCAGATGCGACACCGGGTCGGCGGCATCGCGCTCTCGCGCGGATTCCAGTGAGGTCGGCATCACCACGATTGGGGAAGATACGGTGGTTTTCCGCTCCGTCAAATGGCTACTTCCACGCTCTCGGCCGCGCCATGGTCAGTGGGCCCGCGCTTCAGCAGCAGCACGACGGGAAAGATGGCCACGACGAACACCATCAGCGCCCAGAACACATCGTTGAAGGACAACATGAGCACCTGGCGCTGCATCGTGCGGTATAGGGTTGCGATCGCCATATGCGTCGCGGCGGCGTGCGAGGCGCCATGACTCTCGAACAGGCGGGTCATGCCGTGAAGCGCGTGCTGGTAAGCCGGGTTGAGCGGCTGAAGCCGCGAGACGAGGCGCTCGGTATGAAACTGCTCGCGCCGCGCCAGCAGCGCCTGCACCATGGCGATGCCGATACTGCCGCCGACGTTGCGGCCCACACCGATCATGGCTGCGGCGCTGCCCGTGCTCTGCGGCGGCACCCCCACGTAGGCGGCGGCGATCAGGGGCACGAACAGGAACGGGATCCCTCCGGACTGCCACGCGCGGGCGTAGGCGATCTCGGCGAACGTCACCGTCACCGCGAAGTGGGACATCATCCACAGCGAAACCCCCACGACGAGGAAGGCGAAGGCCATCAGATAGCGCGGCTGCACCCGGCCCGTGAGCACACCGGCGAGCGGCATGGTGAACAGAGTGATCATGCCGCCGAGGGTCAGCGCCAGACCCGCCTGGCTGGCCGTGTAGCCCAGCACCTGCTGCACCATCTGCGGAACGAACTGCGTGGTGCCGAACAGGATCACGCCGATGATCATGATGATGAGGGTGCCGATGGCGAAATTGCGGTGCTTGAACAGATGCATGTCGAGCAGCGGCTCGCGCGCAAACAGCTCCCAGACGACGAAGCCCACGATGCACACGCCGGCCACGATCGCCGCGCCACGGATGACCGGGCTCGCGAACCAATCGTCCTGCACACCGCGGTCGGTCATCACCTCGAGAGAGCCCAGTCCCACGGCAATCAGCGCCGCACCGGTGAAGTCGAAACGTATGCCGCGCAGCCAGCGGGCTTTGCGCTCCTTGACCAGCAGCGGCGGCTCGTTGACGAAAGCCTGCACCAGCGACAGCGACAGCAGCCCCACCGGCACGTTGATGAAGAAGATCCAGTGCCAGGAGAGCTGATCGGTGATGTAGCCGCCGAGGAGCGGTCCCACCATGGGCGCGAGGATGACCGTGAAGCCGTACACGGCCATCGCCTTGCCCCGGGAAGCCGGCGGAAACGAGTCGATCAGCATCGCCTGGGTCACCGGCGCCAGGCCGCCGCCGCCGACCCCCTGGGCGACCCGCGCCGTGATCAGGAACGTCAGCGACGGCGCCAGCCCGCACAGCAGCGACGACACGGTGAACAGCCCGACGCTCGCCATGTAATAGCGCTTGCGCCCGATTACGTTCGAGAGCCAGCTGCTCATGGGAATCACCACGGCGTTGGCGATCAGGTAGCTGGTCAGAATCCACGTCGCCTCGTCGTAAGTGGACGACAGGGAGCCGGCGATGTGTTGCAGCGACACGTTGGCGATGGCGGTGTCCAGCACCTCCATGAACGCCGAGATGGAGATGATGGTGGCGATCAGCCAGGGGCTGTGACGGCCGGCGGCGGAGCGCACCGGCGTCCAGCGCGGAACGCTCAGCCCGTCCGCACCGGCGGCCACCTCAACGCACCCTGACTTTCGGCTCTACGGACATGCCGGGCCCGAGCACACAGCCCCGGGGGATCGAGTCCAGCGCTATCCTCACCGGGACTCGCTGCACGATCTTGATGTAGTTGCCGGTGGCGTTCTGCGGCGGCAGCAGGTCGAACGCCTCGCCCGAGCCGCGCTGGATCGACTCGACGTGACCGCGGACATCGGCCGAGGGACAGGCGTCGATGTGCACGCGCACGCGCGCGCCGGGGCGGATATAGGCGAGGTCGGTTTCCTTGAAGTTGGCGGTGACCCACAGGTGCAAGGGCACCAGGGCCATCAGCGACTGTCCCGGCGTGACGTAGTTGCCCACCGCCACCGAGCGCTGCGCGATGTGGCCGGCGGTGGAAGCGGTCACGGTGGTGTAGTCGAGATTGAGGCGAGCCGCCTGAACCCGCGCGTGGGCGACCGCCACGTTCGCGGCGGCACCGGCCAGGGCCGCTTTCGCGGCCGCGATCTGCGCCCGGGCGCCGACGACGTGCTGTTGGGCCGATCGCTCCTCGGCGGCGGCGCTGCGCGCCCGAGCCTTCTTCAGGTCGACCTGGCTGTGCGCGACGGCCCTGGGGTTGTTAGCCCGCAGCGACAGGTAGCGCTTCAGATCCTGCGCGGCATTGAGGGAGCGGGCGCGGGCGCTCACCAGTCCGGCCACTGCCTGCTGAACGGCGGCGCGCGCCACCGCGAGACCGGCGCGCGCGCTGGCGAGCCCGGTGCGGGCCTGCTGCTCGGCGGCAAGCGCCCGCCGCAGCGCGACGCGATAGGGCTGCGGATCGATCCTGGCGAGCGTCTGCCCCCGGCTCACCCGCTGATTGTCGGTGACCGCCACGGCGATCACCTGGCCCGCGACCCTCGCGGAAACCTGCACCACCCGGGCACCGATGAACGCGTCGTCGGTGCTGATGAACCGGCTCTGGTACCACCAGGCGAGGGTCCCGCCGATGGCCAGCACCAGCGCCGCGATCACCACCGCGGTGAGCACCAGGCGCCGGCGCGGCCGCCGTTCTCGGGCGGAGTCCGGGCGTCCGGCGGCGGTGCCGACGGCCGCTTCTGGATCCGATGTCTGAGTCGGTTGTGCGCCGGGTGCCGGCGTCTCGGGCCGCAAACCGCGTGCGGTGGGCGAATCCGATTCCATAAGCTGCAAGCATATCGTACGGGCGATACCGTCATCTTGCCTCAGGCGGGGGAAAGCGTGACCGGCGTCCGGCTGCTTTTTTTCGCGGCTCGCCGCATTTAAACTCTGTGACGCAAAGTACTTGACGAAACTACTACCCGATCCTAGAGTCGCATCCCTAATGCCCGGCCCGGCCCCATCGGTGCGATCGGGCGCCCCGGTTGCGATCGACAGCCACGCGCTCGGAACGCTCAACTACATACGCTCCTCCATCGAGGCGGCGGGGGCTTTCGCGGTGCCCGGCACCGCGGGCATTGCGATGGGGGCCGTCGGGCTGGCCGCCGCCGGTCTGGCCTCCCTGCCGGCCCTCTCGGTCGACTGGATCTGGATCTGGTTGGCCGCAAGCGTGCTCGCCGCGGGATTCGGCATCGTGCTCATCGCGCGCCATCGCGCGGACCGCGGCCTGACGCTTTACAGCGGACCCGCGCGCCGCTTCGTACTGTGTCTGTGTCCGGCCCTGCTCGCCGGCGGAGTGCTCACGGCCGTGCTCTGGCAGGCCGGCGAGAGCCGGCTCCTGCCCGGCATGTGGCTGCTGCTCTACGGCAGCGCCGTACTGTCTGCGACGCTGCTCACCGCCCGGGCGATGATGCGCCTCATCGGCGTCATGGGCGGGCTGTTCGTGCTGTGGGGAGCGGTGGCCTTCGAGCTGCCCATGCGCTGGCACAACCTGGTCCTCGGGGCCGGCTTCGGCGTGCTGCATCTCGCGTTCGGCCTGCTCATCGGACGCATCGACGCCAGGGCGCGCGTCCGGGCATGAAAACCAACACCAGGAGACACGAGGCGCCGATGCGCTCACCCGATACCGCCAGGCCGGTCCGACGGCTCTCGACCCGCGCCGGCGCCGAGGACTCCAAGTTCGACCGCCTGGTGTACGAACGGGTGCGCCTCGGCATCATGAGCGCGCTGGCGGTCAACGAGCCGCTCACCTTCAACGAGCTCAAGGCGCTGTTCGAGGTGAGCGACGGCAACCTGAGCGCGCACGCGCGCAAGCTGGAGGAAGCCGGCTACATCGCCTGCGAGAAGTCCTTTGCGGACCGGCGGCCGAAGTCCGAGTACCGGCTCACCGCGGCCGGCCGCCAGGCGCTGTTCCGCTACCTCGATCACATCGAGGCGGTCATCAAAGCGACGAGGCGCTCGTGAGCGCCCGGGAAAATCTGCATATCGCCATCATCATGGACGGCAACGGCCGCTGGGCGCAGCGGCGCGGCATGCCGCGCAGCGCCGGGCACATCCAGGGCGTGAAGTCGGTGCGGCGCATCGTCGAGGCGTGCGCGCACGCCGGCGTCCGCACGCTCACGCTGTACGCGTTCTCGTCGGACAACTGGAACCGCCCGGGACCGGAGGTCGAGTCGCTCCTGAAGCTGCTGCGGTGCTATCTCAGCACGGAGGCCCGCCGCTGCCGCCGCCACTCCATCCGCATCAACGTGATTGGCCGCCGCGACCGCCTGCCGGGCGGCCTGGTGACCGCCATCGAGGACAGCGAGCGGCTCACCGCCGGCTGCTCGCGCATGCGCCTGCGGATCGCCGTGGATTACTCCGCCAAGCACAGCATCCTGGAGGCGGTGCGCCGCGCGCCGCGCGCGGGCCTCTCCGCCCAGGGCTTTCAGGATCTGCTCGCCCAGGTCGATCATTCCCTGCCCGAGTGCGGCCCGGTGGACCTGCTGATCCGCACCGGCGGGGAGCAGCGGCTGTCGGACTTCCTGCTGTGGGACTGCGCCTACGCGGAGCTGTATTTCACCGGCCATCTGTGGCCGGATTTCGGCGAGACCGAGCTGCGCGAGGCGCTCGCCGACTTCTCGCGGCGCCGGCGGCGCTTCGGCAGGGTGCTGGCCGAGACGGCCTGAAGCGGCGAGGCGGTCCCCTGGAGGCCGCCACCGGCCGCCGCTCCCTCGAACGAGGGATGACAAGCACTTCGCCGCACGCTAAGAAGATGCGGCATTGCGCGCTACGGGAGGGTGTCTCATGACCGTCGAGCTCACCGTGAACGGACAGCTCCACCGCCTCGAGGTCGCGCCGGACACACCGCTGCTGTGGGCGCTGCGCGACCACCTGGCGCTCACCGGCACGAAGTTCGGCTGCGGGATGTCGCTGTGCGGCGCCTGCACGGTGCATGTCGACGGCCAGCCCACGAGGTCCTGTATCACGCCGGTTGCCACGGTCGCCGGCAAGCACATCACCACGATCGAGGGTCTGTCGACGCCCGCCGCCCGGGCCGTGCAGCAGGCCTGGGTCGATCTCAACGTGCCTCAGTGCGGCTACTGCCAGTCCGGCCAGATCATGTCGGCCGCGGCGCTGCTCTCGGCCAACCCGCGCCCCACCGATTCCGACATCGATGGCGCGATGGCCGGCAACATCTGCCGCTGCGCCACCTACGTGCGCATCCGCAAGGCCATCCACCGGGCCGCGGCCGGTCTCGCCGCGTCCGGAGCCGGCTGAGACGGCCTTCCCACCAGCCGGAGAGCATCATGGACTTCCGCGATATCGAGCCATCGAGCACGCTTCGCCGCGCAGCGTCCGCGCCGGAGTTGACCCGGCGTCAGTTCGTGAAGCTGACGACGCTCGCCGGAACGGGGCTGACGCTGGGCGTGGCCCTGCCCGGATGCGGCTCCAAGCCCGGCGGCACGGTCAGCGGCGGCCTCGTGATGCCTTTCGTGCACATCGACCCTGACGACACGGTCACCGTGGTGTGCAAACAGCTCGAAGCCGGCCAGGGCGTGTGGACCGGCCTGCCGGCGATCGTGGCCGAGGAGCTCGATGCGGCCTGGAGCCAGATGCACGTGGTCGATGCGCCCGCCAAAGTTCCGACGTACGGCAACCTGGCATTCAACCCCAAGGGTCTCATCCAGGGCACCGGCGGCTCGACCTCGGTCGCCAACTCCTGGATGCAGCTGCGCCGCGCCGGGGCGACCGCGCGCGCCATGCTGGTGGCGGCCGCCGCCAAACGCTGGGGCGTCGCCGCGGGCGATATCACCGTCAGCGAAGGCGTGGTGTCACATCACGCCTCGGGGCGCAAAGCCTCCTTCGGAGCGCTTGCCGGCAGCGCCGCGCAGGTGCCCGTGCCCTCGCACGTCAAACTGAAAGACCCGAGCCGGTTCACCCTCATCGGACGCAGGCATCTGCCGCGCCTCGATGCCCACGACAAGACCTTCGGCAAGGAACGCTACGCGATCGACGTCATGCTGCCCGGGATGATGACGGCCGTGGTGCTGCGGCCGCGGCGCTTCGGCGCAAAGGTGGCTTCGTTCGATGCTTCGAAGGCCAAGGCCCATCCCGGGGTCGTGGACGTCGTCGAGATTCCAAGCGGAGTGGCGGTCGTCGCCCGCGACACCTGGGCGGCATGGAAGGGCCGGGATCTGCTGAAAGTGAAGTGGGACGAGTCGGGCGCCGAGAAGCGTGGCAGCGCCGAGCTGCTGGAGTACTTCCGGCGCCTGGCGGGAAGCAAGGATGCGCTGACCGCGGTCGAGCGCGGCGACGTGGAGGCGGCGCTCGGGCACGCGCACAAGCGGATCGAGGCGGACTTCGAGTTTCCGTACCTGGCGCATGCGCCCATGGAGACGCTCACCGCGGTGTGCCGCCTGAGCCCGGATCATTGCGAGATCTGGGCCGGCTGCCAGTTCCAGACCATCGACCAGTCGAATGCCGCCAAGGCGACCGGCTTGAAGCCCCATCAGGTCGCCATCAACACTCTGGCCGCCGGCGGCACCTTCGGCCGCCGCGCCAACTTCGAATCGGACTACATCGTCGAGGTCGCCTCCATCGCCAAGGCGACCGGCGGACGCTACCCCGTACGCCTCATCTGGACGCGCGAGGACGACATCCAGCATGGCAGGTACCGGCCGCTCAACCTGCACCGCATCACGGCCGGCATCAGCCGCGAAGGCAAGGTCGCTTATCGCCAGCGCGTGGTCGGCCAGTCCATCATGGCGGGCGCGCCCTGGGGCACCCCGAAGGGTGTCGACCCTTCGGCGGTGGAGGGCAACGCGGCCGCCGAATACGACCTGGAGAATGTCAGCATCGCCTGGAGCGACCCCAAGGCCGGCATCCCCGTGCTCTGGTGGCGCTCCGTCGGCCACTCGCACATGGCGTTCTCCAAGGAAGTCATCATCGACGAGCTTGCCGAGGCGGCGGGCCAGGACCCGGTGGCATTCCGGCTGGGACTGCTCGGCACGCACCCGCGGCAGGCGGCGGTGCTGAAGCTGGCGGCGGAGAAAGCCGGCTGGGACCGGCCCTTTCCGCGCGGGAAGGGCCGCGGGCGGGGCATCGCCGTCCACCAGTCTTTCAACTCCGTGGTTGCGCAGGTGGCCGAGGTCACCGTATCCGGGAACGACATCAGGGTCGACCGGGTGGTCTGCGCCGTCGATTGCGGGATCGCCATCACGCCCAGTGTGATCGAGGCACAGATGCAAAGCGGCATCGGCTACGGGCTGTCGGCGGCGCTCTGGGGCGAGATCACGCTCACCGCCGGGCGCGTCGATCAATCCAACTTCGACGGGTACCGGGTCGTGCGCATCAACGAGATGCCCAAGGTCGAGGTGTACATCGTGCCTTCCACGAATGCGCCGACCGGCGTCGGCGAGCCGGGCACGCCGCCCATCGCCCCGGCCGTCGCCAACGCGGTGCGAGCGGCGACGGGCATCCGGCTGCGCAGGCTCCCGTTCGATCTCGCGGCGGCGCGGCGCGAGCACAAAGCCTGACCGGAGCGGCGGGCGCTACAGCGCCGCGCAAACCCGCCACTCCTCCCTCCCCGCCCGCGCCCTCTCCACTGCCCCCGGCCACTCCTCCGGTCGCGCCACCCCCCTCCCCCACCCCAAAAGTCGCCCCTCCCTCAACCGCACCGCCACCCCGAGCCTCAAGAGCGACAACAACGGATCGCAAAAACCCC
>OBLK01000051.1_pt1 | contig 51125 bp, 55 predicted proteins | sample 1518871 | NCBI WGS metagenome assembly OBLK01 (sample SAMEA2464837, study PRJEB22497) | soil metagenome | biome: Grassland; feature: Farmland; material: Clay | place: Australia | collected 2013-02-01 | depth 0.8 m
TATGTTATTAAAATCCAGTGTTTAGTGGCGTTACTAAAATTACAAGTTTAGTGACAGCAGAATCAGGATGGCACATGCCTGCTTTTCACAGCCTCAATGGACGTTGATGTTATCTCAAGGTTGCACGAGTTGTGCTGACTGCACCATTCCTGGCACTTTTCAGCATCGCCCTTACTGTTATAATGGAGTTTACAGATCTCGCACTGGTGCGTCCTTGCTTGGTGCTCTTTCATAATTATCTCCTGCCCATTTTTCCAAATTCTTGTCTTGCCCCCTTTAGGGCGCGGAAAATACGCTCTTCCTTTGGTGTATGCTCGCCTAATACTGTGAAGAACTCCTCATCGGAGTTTATTCCCCCCTGAAGGTAGAGGTCGGAAGCTTCCTTTAGTTTCTGCTTGTATTCGTCTGTGTCGGAATCATCCTCTATTGTGCTGTAAATAAATCTGCGATTAGTCTTGTAAACTACTCTTCTAGCAGATCTGATGGATTGCCAAGCAATAATTACAGCGAAGAAAGACAAAAAGTCAACGAGGTAGTAAAGCGGTGTGTAATATGGAGATGTACTGGGTACAAAATAGAAAACTGAGATGAAGATCAAGAAGTCAACAACCGCCACTATTATTAACGGAATCCACCGTGTAAATCCACTTGAGAATGCCATTCTGCTCCCTCTATTGCCTGAGGCATAAAATGCCTTACCTTGTTAACCGTCTAAGGTTTTAGAACTTTACGTTAGCAGTTAACCATCACTTCGTTAACCGTTTTCTGATCTCAGTTTCCACGCTTTCCATGTCCTTGCCTTTCTCCTGTTCTATTCTGTCAAGGTCTGAACGCCATTTCTTTATGAGGTCGTTGGAACCAAAGTACTTTGAGTATCTTTTGTAAGTTTCGTACTGCTTCTCGGTTACTTTGAAGCCTACCGTCTTTGTGAATCTCTCCTCTGGACTATTTGCCTCGGAATCAGAGTGTGAGTTCTGTGATATTAGACTGTCTAAACCTCTTTTCTTCATATCTGCCATTATTTCACCTTTCTTACCTTGAATTTTGGAGGCCAACCTTTCTTCGCGAAAAATACTAAATTTCCCACGCTTCCTACAAATTTCGGGTCGTTTGGGTTCCTATGCTCTTCGTCGTATGCTTTCAGAAACTTGCTATAGTCTGCTATGAGCCCTAAAATGCTATGTGTAACGGCAGCAAGATGTAAAGTAGGGTCTTGTTCAGAGTTCTTTCCCTGTGACTGTTTGATTATGTAATCGGCAAGTTTATCATATCCGCCACCTGCCTTTACCATATCTAAATGGAGTTTATAGACCTCCCCTTGAATTTGTCTAAGTCTCATTATAGGGTCTTTCACTTTGACACCTTTAGCTTTTTCTGAATTTCATTTGCAAGCGCCATATATGACTTTGATGCAGGAGCAGATTTCCTATATCTCACTACAGGAGAGCCAGCCATGGTGGAATCGGTTATTGTCACATTCCTAGGTATAACTGTCTTAAGCAGGTTCTTTGTATAGTGTTTCCTGACCTCCTCAAGGACCTCTTTGGATGACCTTGTCCTGGAATTGAACATAGTTACTACCATTCCAAGCAGTTTCAGGTTTCTTGAGAGCCTTGAATTCACGAGTTCTACGACTCTCATGAGTTGCGTCAAACCTTCCAAAGCGAAGAATTCAGCCTGCACGGGTATGAGCACATAGTCAGATGCAACAAGCGAGTTGATGGTGAATATTCCCAGACTGGGCGGGGTGTCTATGATTACATAGTCGTATTTCCTGGCGATTCTTTTGAGTTCGTTATCCAGAATATACTCTCTCCCTATCTTTCCGGTTAGCTCCACCTCGGCCCCGGCCAGGTCAATGGTGCTCGGCACGATGTCGACTCCATCCTTTCGGATAATTGCTTCCTCAATCCTGCCATCGAGCATCACATCGTATATGGTGTGCTTCTGTTCCGCCTTGTTGATTCCAAAATGAGTGGTAAGATTTCCCTGTGGGTCGATGTCAACCAGGAGCACCCTGTGTTTCTTCGCTAGCAATGCTCCAAGATTTGCTGCAGTAGTTGTCTTTCCGCAACCTCCTTTCTGGTTGGCGATAGAGATGATCATCATTCAAGCTTGTTTGCAAAGAATTATAAGTTTATGGTTAACCCGCTCGGAATAACGGTTAGCGGTTAACTTAATTGAGGATAAGCTTAACTTTTTTCACATGCCGATAATACTATGTCAAACACTGGAAAAGTTGTAGTGGGGATAGGCATTATTGCTCTTTGCATCATAGTCGCAATAGGAGCCCTAACGATTCTAGGAGTTATCTGAATGCAGTGGCTCAGCAATCTCAGTGGCCAGAGAGTCTATTGTTAGCACTGACACATTCTCTCCTAGATCCTTGTATTTGTCTACCAGCTCTTTGTTAGGCACTATTACTATTACACGAAGGTTAGTGCTTTTTATCCTATCCTTCAGGTCTTCCATGCTGTGCTTCAGGCCTGTCTCAATCTCGACCATGAAGAAGTCGGTTTCAATGTCAAATGCGCTTCTTTCTCCGGTGGTGGATATCCTGTTGATGCTCACTCCCAAATCGTTCAGGATTCCGACTACCTGGCTCTGCATTCCAGTATGTAGATTGGAGAGATTTGGGCTCTTGGAATAATACATAACTATTGGCTTTCCATCCCTGAGATACTTAACTCTGCCAACTTCGTTGTTGTTCTTCAGTTCCTCAAGTGCTGATTTCAGCCTGAGTTTGGCTTGGTCCTTTGTGATGCCGTATTTCTCGGCTATTATCTTTCCCATTTCGGTTGCATAGGACATTTTCTCGCTGAGGATTTCTAGGGCCTCCCTCCTGTAGTCGGTAATCTCCCCTCTCCCTCCGACTCCCACTTCCCTCTTTGGTTCAGATACCACCGCTGCGACCTTTTGCGTCTCCTTGTGCTCAAGGCCATTCGAAACGTAGGTGAAGACCGGCGAGAATGACGATCCTTCAGGGAACTCTATGTCTATGAACTGCCTAGGTTGCAGTATTTCGACAGCGTATCTCATAAGTGGGTTGTATGAAAGCATGTTAAGGTCGGCATCTCCTAACCTGAAAGTGAACTTTGTACCGAAATTCGCCCTCATTTCTGGCAGTATGTCGATAAGATTCTGTGTGATTATCCAGAGCATTCCCTTGTCCCTTATCTCCCTGGACATGACATCAAGGATTGTATGGTAGGACTTGGTCAATCGATGAGCTTCGTCTATCAGAATGAGAACGTCGTCCCTCTTGCGCTCTTCCATTTCCCTGTATATCTGCCTCAGCATTAGCTCGGCATAGAAATTCTGCGCCTGTTTCGTTGGGAGGGATGAGAAGTCAAAAACGATGCTCCCATTGTCCAGGACCACGCTTCCCATATTGTCAATGATCAGGCTCTTTACATTCTGCTCAATTGCGTTCAGAGCCTCAACCTGATTCTTGGATGCGGATCTCTTCCTTTCCAAGAGTTTTTTCATGAAGTCTTTCCAGGTATTGCTTTCAGAGGCGATCTCCTGCAGGAATCCAGGAGTTTGCTGAAGCTGTATGCCCGATGAGGTCTTCTCACCGAAGAATGCGGTAATGTATGACTCGGAGAAGGCGTTTACATCCCTGAAGGGGTTGGGTAGGCATTCCTTTGCATCCACAACCGGAATCCCAAGATGCAGTTCATGATCATTCGGCTTGAATGAGAATATGATTGTCTCCTTGTCCCTGAATATCGATATTAGGTGCGTGGTAAGATAGCTCTTACCCTGCCCTGATACTCCTGTTATTGACACGTTCCTGTTTCCCTTATGGAGAATGTAGTCCATGAGGGAAGAGGCTTTGGGAGAGCATTCTTCTCTCCTGAACTTGCCTCTTTCGCTATCCGGTATTATGGCATAGGCAATTGCAGTTCGTCCGGTGAACCTTTTGAGCCTTTTTTCAGGATGATAGAATAGCCTCTCCTCATTTCTTATGGGCAGTTCGATTATGGGCCTGGATAGGACCTTTCGTGCATTGATAAGTTCAGAAAAGCCCATTTCTCGCATACTTCTTATTCCCCCTTCAAAATATTTATCCATTTTCTTGCTACTTTTTTACCACAAGTCGCCTATGCAGACTCACAGTTACAGTATGGTGTTCAACCCTGACTGTTCTCGTTTCCAGCAGGTACAGGATCACGATTAACGCTATAATCAGTGCTATAACAATTGAATGTTCCAGCCCTAGGAAATGGTATAGTGCCATAGCTGGCGTCCCTACTGAGAACGCAATGATTAGGGCATAGACGATGTAGGATATCGTATTGTAGAGGATTATCATGAGACCGACCAGTGCCGTTGTTATGCCGATTAAGCCCAAGACCTTGAAGAAGATGTTTCCAGAGGCCAGAAGCCACAGGAATCCGTGCCAGACGGGTGGTATGAAGATGATGGAAAGTATGAGAAAAATGCTCCAAGTGACGCAGATAAGGCCTGCCTTCTCTTCAAACCCCATAACTCACCTCTGGGCCTTGAATCTCCTGTTTGGAGTGAGTGTCGCGGATATTGAGGCTTCTTCACGTTTGAAAATAAGACCGCGTCTCGTTATCACGAGGTCCATCCGTAGCACAGGATTTGACTCGTATTCCACGTAACTAATGTCGGGATTCCGCTCCATGAATTCTCGTATGGCTGCTATCTGCCTTCGGTCTTCAAGCTCGTAACGGTTAACCGTATTGTCGATAACCGTTTCCTGAAGCCTCTCTATTGTGCCTTTTTTCTGCGGATTGGCTATCTCGTAATGCACGATCTCTTGCGGTACGCTTTCGCCATAATCCGGCTCATTCTTGCTTAAAACAACTCTCTGTTTCCTACTCAGTACCATCATCTCCCTTGAAGAAAGCCAGCCATGTCTGGGCCTTAGCCAGGAGTTCTTCGCCCGTAAGGCTATCCGGCTCTGCAGAGAGTATCTTTGATAACTGGTGAGAAGGAAATTTTCCCAAAAAATTCCTTTTGAGTTCCAGAATAGAGACTCTTTTGCCTTGCTGACTTTCCTGCATGAACTAATAATGGAATGCCGGGTATTGTATCGTTTTAGATACTTTGCAAAACAAGGCTACCAGTATTCCAGCCTTTCATATTCACAGGATGGACATTCCCATTTTACAGAAGTGATAATTGTGCCGTCGTGCTCCTCAGAAACGAATCTGTCATATTTCGGTATGATTTTACTTTGACCGCATTTGGGGCAGTCATAGGCGAGTTTGTAAGTCCATTCCGACTTAGATTCAACGTACTGGTACAGAAAATATTTTGACTTCTGGGCTAAAGATTCAAGTAGTTCAGACTTCCTGTTTGTCATACTGATATAGATGTTAAAAACGTCAACGAACAGTGTTACCTGACCGGTTTTGCTGTCAACGAACCTTCGCAGAAAACCATTATCCGTTAACTCCTTGACATGCTTATCAACCGTACGGTGGGACATTGTCAAACCGTGTTCCCTGCTCTGGAATGCAGCGTATAATTGGTTAGTGGAGACCTCGTCTTTACTTTCGCATATGAAGTCTAAGATTAGTTTGCACCGGGTACAGTTGACTGCAAATTCTACAGGGTGTTCATCGCATGGCAATGTCTCTAAAACGGCATTTTCATTATAGCCTTTCCGTTGGGCAGGACTGCTTGGAACTCATATCCTTCACTTAGGAGTTTCTCAATCTCGTTCATGGGAACGAGCCTCTGCTTCGAGCCGTTGCTTGCCATGGCTCCTGCAACCTTGTCCCTTAGGAGCTTCTGGAAATCATCGTTGCTGATGTCAGCGAGATCCATCTTGTCTATCTCTTCAGGTTTGTAGCCCACTGCTGACAAGAGTTGCTGTTGCAGATACATTCTGGCTTTGTCCTCCTCAAGTTCGCTGTATCTTGTTTCAAGGAACTTTGTGCTCTTTCTGTACGCCTCTCTCATTTCCTCTATAACTTCCGGAGGTAATCGTTTGTTTGTGCTATATCTCGCCTCGATGTCTCCTTTGTGGCCCATAATAAACTGCCTCCATGGATGGGATGTGAGGCCCTTTGCCTCTGCAATGTCAAGAGCCGTGCTGAAATATGCTCTTAGTACATAGGGGCGCATCTTCAAGCCAGAATTCTCTATTGCTTCTCTAATATCCCTTGTCACCAGGGTGGTTCGGAGGAAGTCATTCTTTTTCACTCCACGGACATCGAATTGCAGTAATGGAGATTCGTAGGTTAAATCCTCTCCCTGCTTTCTCCGTTCTTCCAGATATTCCTTGATGTAAGTGGCTCCTTCCTCTCCTATGAAAGAGAAATATTGGTGCCTCGCCTTGCTCAACTTGTTCCTGACCAGAATCATCGCTGGCGTCTTGTCAAACTGGATTTCATCCGATATCCTCAGGTCCTTGATATCTCCAAGTCTGAGGCCGTCTGTGCCTTCATAGTCTCCCAGAGACTCATGCCTGAGACCAGAGAATCCCATGATTGCTACGGCAACCCTGCCTCTTGAGGTGGCTTTCCTGAGTATTCTGGCTAGTTCTTCCTTGCTAGGCACCCTTTCGTTAACTATTGTCGGCGTCTCGTTTTCCCCGGATATGTTAACGGTTAACTGCAAACCGATACCATTAAACTTCAGCCATGATAAAATGACCTTCTTGAACCTCGCAATGTATGATCCTGCCTTGCCCTCTTTCTCCATCTTCCTGACAAAATCCGTGAATTCGTACCTAAAATCCTTCTCATCTGCCGCTGCTTTTTTCAGGATTTCTTTTGGATTTGTCTGGGTAAGTTCGCAATAGTGGCCAAGATTCCTCAATGCCACTGTTGCCGTGAGAACCGACTTTGCTTTGAGGTTCTCAAACCATCTGCGCACGTCCTCGTCAAGAAGCAGTTCCTGATACTTCGGCTGCATGGTCATGAGAACATAACGAGTACTGAGATAAAAAGTATTCGATTAATAAATTAAATGGACCGGTCGGGATTTGAACCCGAGACCTCTTGCTTGCGAAGCAAGCGATCTACCGCTGATCTACCGGCCCTTGTCGCACTATGCTCTGTATCCCTGAAGTTGTAGTTAATATTTGCACTACTTAAGGGCACCTGCTTACCTAAAGATAAAAAATGTCATTGTGAGAGGTGCTCGGCAAGGTAAGCCAGCGACTTCTCATACCTGTAGGAAATGCTGAAATGACCGTCCTCAAACTCTTCGAAGAAATGCTCAACTTTGCTCTCTTCTAGCACTCTGTGCATCTTCCTCATGCCTATATTTATGTTGAACTCATCCTCTGATCCCACATCAAGGTATACTGCATCCATTTCCCGGATTTTCTGCAAGTTCCAGGAAATAGTTCTAGCTGGATCGAATTTCTTCCATTTTTCCCAGACGTCGTCCAGAAGTTCGCCAGTCTTGAGGTCAAAGGGAAAATCGATCATCATGGTATCAGAATCAGGATTCGGAGTGTAGGAAGCGGACATTGCCAGGATGTTCAATGGCTCCATGAACTTCTTGGCAGACTTGTTCACGCTCTTCTGGAACGTCTCAAACCACTCTTTCGGCCCACCCGCTTTTCTAAACTCCTTTATGGTGTTTGGGAAGTCAGGGAGGTAGCAGTATTCAAAACCTGCATCTCCAGAATGGTCCGCAAATCCGCTGATTATTTCGGGGTTGTGAACCGCCAGGGTGTATGACCCGAATCCACCGGATGATTTTCCAAAAACCCCCGTCTTTCCGGTTTTGAACCTGTCCTTCATTTCGGGAATAAGCTCCTTGGTTATAAACTCCTCATAATTTCCCATCGCGCTGGAATTGACATACTGATTGCCTCCGTAGGAGGTGAAGCAGTCAGGAATCGCTATTATAGCATCCTTAAGCTCCCCGGATTTTCTAAGTTTGGAAACTACCTCAGTGAAATTCGTTGATAGAGGTGAAAAGTTAAGGAAACTCCTGGCGCCTCCTCCAAAACCGGCAAGGCCAATGAGCAGAGGCGCACCTTCCTTTACCTCTTCGGGCTTGAATAAAACAAGGTCCCTTTCTGCAGGATCATTCAAAGGATTCTTCGCAAGCGTTCTGCTCGTTATTCTAAGCAGCTCTATATTAGGCATGAGTTGCAAATCTCGCACTCAATATAAAACGCTTGGCAATATGTCGCTACTTATTGCCGACTGCAGAAAAGAAGCGCATCCGCCGTTACATAGCCTGCGTAGATCCAAGAATCTCCGGTTTTATGTGGGATTTAACCCCAATATAAACCATCGTTGCAAACATCATTCCGGATGCAATTGGCAATATGATCCTCGGAACCATACCGGATACTCGGAAAAGTGTTAAAATCCGGAGATTCAAAGGCATAATGGCTCTGCCAGGAACCTGCAGGAGCAAGTTCATTATGGAGGTAACTGCAAATCTGGCGACAATGAGGATCACAAGTGCAACTCCCAGTTTCTTTCCAACAAACCATAGAGTTAGGAGCAAATATGCCACAGAACTAAGAGAAAGTGTGAGGAGTGTCTCGATTTCAAACAACCCGTGGTTGACAAGATTCTGGAAGAAAAACACGTTTATGAAGGGGGTGATTGACATTCCGATGATGAGTAGGACAAGTCCTGCAGACATTATTCTGTATTTTCTCCTTGAAAGATGCCTGCGGGAAAAGAACGTGATAATAGCGCCTGCAACTCCGAGCAAAGAGATTATTGTAATAACATAGAAGAGGGAATAGGTGAGGACAAATCCAACGTTGACGGTCCCATGTACAGTGAAGTGGGAGGAGGGGTCCACAAGGAACTCAACTATTGTGGGGTATGCCTGTGAAATGAACCCCAGAAATATGGGAACAGAGATGAGGATATATCCAAGAAGAAAGGCCGCAGACCTCGTGCCGGGATTCGAGGAGCCTTCAACTGTCACATCATCTGGCCTACTCCCGCTGCCCTCTTCCAATCTATCTGCCCCTTCATAAAGGGCCAGAACAGGCACTCTTTTCATCTCACTGGACACAGCACCCATTCTTATTCGATTTAGGAGCTTCTGCGGGGAATTCTCACCATTTTCATCAGAACCGGTTGAAGCATCTATCAGCATGACAACCTTGCCGTTGCCTGAAAGAAGCTCATTCGAAGGCTCCTCTAAGTTCTCGCCATTGCTGATCAGAAGTATTTTGAAACCTTTTCCAATGAACGTCTTTAGCACAAGAAAAGCCAGTGTATTGCGGTCCTCCCGAAATTTACTCTGAATAAGAAAGATGTTATCCCCGGAATCCGGTTTCCAGTTTGCTATCTTGGATATCACCTCTTCGAGAAGCTCTGAATTCTTCCTTGCAAAACCACTGTTATTTTTACTTACGGAAGGGATGTTTCTCAAAAGTGCCTCTTCATCCGTTACGGTACAATATGCATTTTTTCTGCCTTCCACAGTCCTGCCCGTTATGTGATTAATGCTCATTAATATAATAACATCTCGTTTCCGCATTCAAGCTCCTCGATCCAGTAAGCATAAACTGGGTCAATCTCTGATTACCAGGTTTCCCTGATTCTTTGAAGAATAAAGATCTAACTTCAAAAACAGAACGAAGTAGGCTGTGAATAAAAACGTAAACAGCACGTAGCTTATTATCTGATATACACTAGGCATCGTTGCATATCCCGGTCTAATCACAGCGCCCGGCCCATTGAAGGCAACCACACTGGACTGTAATGCAGTTACCGCAACATAACCTGCAGACACTATCATGAGGATGATCTTTTGACGATATTTTGCAAACCTGACTATTAAGAGGGCGTAGGTCAGGGAAACGAAGACGCTCTGGCTGGAATTTATTCCGATTTCGTAGATCAACGCTGGCACGGTCCTGGAAAATACATTGCCGCTAAAAGGGCCGAAGAATGTGAAATTGAAGGCAAGAGTCACGCCAATGGTTCCAACGACCCACAGTACTGTTGCGTAGATGAAAAGCCTGTAGGTTCTCCTGTCAACGAATTTTCTCGAGATCAGGATCAAGGCCAAACCTATAATCGTAAACCATGGATATATGAGTAAGAAGTTGTAAGGGGAAGTCTCCACTTGGCCATAAACAAGGAAATTCATAAACTGGTTGCTGTAGTACTGGCGATAGCCGATCCCCGCAATTCCAAGCCCTCCCTTTATGCCGTTGGCTATGGCCATTAGGAGGAATTCTGCTGCAAACAGGATGAACCCAACAGATAGTGTGATTCTCCAGTCACTCCTCGAAGGTGCCATATGGCCCTCAACGTACGGTGGAATCTTTGTCTCTTGCTTTTCTTCACCATCGAGATCGCTTAGTGCAACTATGGGAATATTCAATAATTTGTCACTCGCTCTTCCGGTCCAGATATCCCCTAAAAGCCTGCTTTGATCTTCCCACCTCAAGCCATTGCCGGTATTGCTTTCCGCAGCATTAAGAAACAGCACATCACCATTCCCGAACAGCCCTTTCTCGTCTAAATTTTCAGCTTTGGCGGTTGGAATAAGGACCCTCTTGCCACCAGAAATCAACTTGCTCAGGATGAGAAAGGCAGTAGCTTCCCTGTACCTGCTTTCATGGCTCTTTACCAGAAAAATATTGTTTCTTGATCCAGGCGACCATTTGACTATTCGGGATGCAGTTTCCTCAATCTGGGATGAATTGATGCCCTTGAGCCACGAGCCAGACTTGGGAATTGAAACAAAATGCTTCTTCAGCTTTTCCTGGGAATCGATTACCGTAATAGGAGGGGTATCGGACATCAAAATCAGTAATTAATACAAATGAGGGTATTATAAGGTTCCCTTCATTAGTCAGAACCTATCTGACTAATTTTTATATTTAGTGAACATTGAAGGGTGTGGACAACCCGCTTCTGTCTAAAAAAGTCATAGAGCCAAGGGAATACCAGACCAATCTTTATGATGAAGCGGTGAACCAGAATACGCTTATTGTGCTTCCAACAGGACTGGGAAAGACCATAATTGCAGCAATGGTCATAGCGAAAATTCTTGAGGAAGGTTCAGGAAAGGCACTTTTCATGGCTCCAACCAAGCCACTGGTTGGGCAGCACTATGAAACCATGAAGAAGCTGCTCTCTCTCAATGAAAACGAGATAACCAAGTTCACAGGGGAAGTCGACAACGAGGACAGGCTCATAAAATGGGTCTCCTCGAAGGTGGTCGTCTCAACACCACAGGTTGTGAGCAATGACCTCAGGAACGGCACAGTTGATATTTCCAAGTTCGGGATAATTGTTTTTGACGAGGCACACAGGGCAACAGGAAATTATGCCTATGTCCACGTAGCCTCGAGTTACCTGGAAGCCAGGAAGAGGCTCATACTTGCCATCACTGCAAGCCCGGGAGGTGACAGGAAGAAATTCGATGAGGTGACCAAGGCGCTGGGTATAGAGAAAGTCCTGATCAAGGATGAGAATTCACCTGATGTCAAGAAATACGTAAATGAGATCAAACTAAACGTTGTCAAGATCAGGCTGCCCAAAAGCGTCACAGATACCTCGCCATACCTGAAGGCTCTCTTCAACCAGCTTGTAAACAAACTGAAGTCCCATCAGATACTGAGGTCGACAAACATGTCCAGAAAGGTTCTGGCGTCAAAAATTCCCGATCTCATAGAAAGGGCCAAGGCGGGAGAGAAAGCCCTGTTCTCCTTCATACCATACCTATCTGCAGCCATTCGGATAGATTATGCCATAGAATACCTCGAAAGCCAGGGAGTCCAGATCGCCTATGACTACATCATGAGCATACTGAACAGTGAGGAAAAGACCCTGAAGCGGACTGCCACCCTTCTTAGGAACAGCGATGACTTTGAGATACTCATGACGAAACTGAGGAGTTGTGTGGAGACAGAGAAATCGAGCCCCAAGATGAAGGCGGCAATGGACCTCAGCGAGGAGGTTCTGTCACAGAACCCCGAATCAAGGATAATAGTATTTACCCACTTCAGGAAAACATCTGACATCCTTACGTCATACTTCAAGGAAAATTCCAGCCACATCCGTCCTGTGAGGTTCGTGGGGCAGGCAAGCAAGGAGGATGACGAAGGTATGAACCAGAAGATGCAGGAAGAGATACTCAATGACTTCAGGCAGGGAAAATACAACGTTCTGGTTGCCACAAGCGTCGCTGAAGAGGGGCTTGACATCCCAAGCACAGACCGTGTGATTTTCTATGAGCCCGTTCCTTCTGAGATAAGGTCAATACAGCGCCGTGGAAGGACGGGAAGAAAACATGCCGGTGACGTCTTCATCCTCCTGTACGAAGGTTCAAGGGACACAGGCTATTATTATTCAAGCCTCAGGAAGGAGACCAGCATGAAATCCAACATAAAGAGGTATGAAACCACATACGAACCCGAAAAGCCAAAGAAAAGAGCCGAACCAAAGAAGAAGGAAAAAATGGACCTCTTCGATTTTGAATAGATGTTCCGGTTAGCTGTATTCGTTGCCTATGTATGCAATCTTGGCGAGAAGAGCATCAAGCTGTATGTTGTCGCTGGAACCCTCTACAATCCTGAATTCAGCTTCTGCTAGAGCCATTATGATCTCTATCTTCTGCCTCGGGGCTATCGGCTCTTTCCTTACATAGGAGTGGAGGCCCTTTACGATATCCATGCCTGAGAGGCCGTCTTCAATGAGCATCCTGTCAAGTACTGCACGTGCTTCATCAAACAGGCCTGAAATCGAAGTTGAAAGAAGTTTCTTGAAGTCGGAGGGCTGTGCATATCCTGCAATCTCATAGATCCTTCTCGCGGAAACTTCGCCGGACGAGTATATTGCCTGAAGTATGTTCAGGGCCTTCCTCATATCACCTTCAGAGATCTCTGTAATCGCCGTTAGCGAATCCTCGTCAATTGTGAAGTCCTCCTTCCTGGCAATATCATTTAGCCTGCTTTTCATCTGGTCCGGGATTAGCGGCCTGAACCTCATAACTACAGTCCTCGACTGGATCGGCGGGATGATCTGCGAGGAGTAGTTGCACGAAAATATGAAACGTGTGGTTGAGGAGTAGAGCTCCATGGTCCTCCTTAGGGCAGCCTGCGCTTCTGAGGTAAGCTGGTCAGCTTCATCAAGGAATATGATCTTGAAGCCAAGCTCGTTGGAAGGCTTTATCCTTGCAAAATCCTTCACATTTTCCCTGATTACGTCTATTCCGCGCTCGTTTGATGCGTTGAGTTCAAGAAGGTTCTCCTTGTAGTTTTCTCCGAACAGCTCGATTGAAAGTGCAAGCGCCGCTGATGTCTTTCCGGTACCTGCCGGCCCTGCAAATATGAGGTGCGGCAGCTCCTTAGCATTGACGAATGATTTCAGTTTCTGTATGTTTTCTTTCTGGCCATGGATTTCAGAGAGATTCTTTGGCCTGTATTTTTCAATCCATATATCTAGCATTTGAAGACACTCTGTTTGAAAGTCAATATGAGCATTGCTTCTTTTATATTAACCATTCCTTGGAATTACAAACTATTATCTTTATCCGCATATAAGCTAACTGTAATGAAAAAACTGGCTTTCCTGGCTTCGGGAAACGGAACAAATCTCCAGGCGGTCATTGATGCTGTCGAGTCCGGTATTCTGCAAGCTGAAATCAGCATTGTAATTTCAGATCGCGTAAACGCATACGCACTTACGAGGGCAAGAAATCATGGGATCAACGCGGTCGAGTTCCCGAGAACAGCCAAAAACAGGGGTACTTACTTCGACACTATAGCTAAGCTCATTGAAGACTCGTCCGCTGACCTCATAGTTCTAGGCGGATTCATGAAAATTCTTCCGGATGAATTCATCAGGAAGTTCGAGAACATGATAATCAATATCCACCCATCCCTGCTCCCATGCTTTGGCGGGAAAGGCTTCTACGGGTCAAAGGTGCACGAAGCGGTGCTGGAAAGTGGTGCACGGATCTCAGGATGCACAGTTCATTTTACCTCGGCAGAAGTCGACGGGGGCCCTATACTCGAACAGAGAACTGTTCAGGTAGCGGATGATGACACGCCCGAATCACTTGCAGACCGGATACATCCAGTTGAGCATGAAGCCCTTGTATATTCTGTAGGACTCGTGCTGGATGGAAATTATGAAATAAAGGGAAAAAGGGTAATCAGAAAGAGTTAAGCAGGTGCGGTCCCGCCCCTTCGGAGCCTTTCCCTCGCATACATGAGTATTGAAATGATGCTGACAACACCAACAAAAAGGAGCCAGATGACAAGCAGGTTTGTTGCCCCGTAAAGTGAAGGCTCAATATTATAAAGGGTGAGGAAACCGTTGAAGAACCAGTGGAAAGGTATATCCACATAGGCACCGAATTTCAGGAAACCAATTGCGAGTGCGATTCCCGTTATGAAAACCGGAATGAATTTGCCCCAATCCCATCCGCCAAAGAATATGTGCGCATATCCAAAGATTATGCTTGTAATGATAATGAGGACCCAGTCCGCACCTCTGAGCGGGAGATCATACTTTCTCCTTATGTGCCCGGGCAGGATGATCGCCAGAAGGGTGTCTCTCATGCTTTCAGGTGCATGTTCCCCTCTGGTCCTTATGGAAAATAAGACGAGCAGGGCGCTAAATATTCCAAGCGGAAGGATCCTGAACCCAAGCTCTTCAACAAACGGTGCATATATGAGGCTCATGTAGCCAAGAAGAGGGTTGTTCTTCAGTTCAGTATCTATCCCGCCTCCTCCGATTGGAGTTCCGAAGTAATGCTCAAGAAGGGTGATAATCACGACTACTACTTCAACCGCGGTAGCTGCGGCGATGAAATATCCTATTGGCGTGTCAAGCAGTTTCTTCTTTCTTTCTCTTCTGTTCTCATACACCATCGATGAGAAGAAAATCAGGTAGAGTATGAACATCACCACAAAAATTGATAAAAGTGAAACCTGAGGGAACGACAAAACGATAAGGAGAATGAATATGAACGGGTTGACTGGCTGTGTAAGGCTTGATCCCCAGGAAGGGTCCAGTGTAAAGAAAATGCTCATTACCAGGAAAATGAAGGCGGTTGCAAAGGTAATGTAGACAAGGAAAGTGAAAAACTTCTCCCATGTCGATGGCCCTGAGGGCACCATTTCAGGATAAGCATCGAAAATGAAACCATCGTCCCGGCCCTGATCATCCATTGCCCAAACATCACCGAGCGGTACAAAAACATTACCAATGATAGTCTATCATAAGATGGCGGGATGGTTTCAGAATTACGCCCAGCAAGGAAAAAAGCCAAAGTATCCTATCTGGCAATCTTTGCAACTTCTGATGCAGGTACCTTTTCCAGGGCGAGTATTTTCATCTTGGTCTCAATGCCTCCTTCTGCAGAGAATCCCCCAAGCCCGTGTTTTGCGACCACCCTGTGGCATGGGACAAGAATCAACAGGTGGTTTGATCCGACGGCATTTCCAACTGCCCTTGCACCCTTTGGTTTTCCAATAACCCTTGCTATCTCAGAATATGTCCGGACCTCACCTCTCGGGATATCCATGAGCGCTGACCACACCTTCTTCTGGAAATCTGTCCCCCGGGGCTCTATTGGGATATCAGACAGGTCAACTGCTTCTCCAGAGAGGTATTCGCATATCCTGTCCAGAATTTCATTCCCTTCTTCCGCGAACCGGGGTGACATGGTGACGAACACTCTGCTTACTGACCCGTTGTCGATCTCACAATTGACATAGAGGCCAAGGGCATTGCTGTATTTTGAAGCCCTATTGGTCATAAATATAGTAAAAGGTTGATGGATATAATTTGTTTGTTCAAGAACTGAGAAAAATCAGTCAAGAACAAACTTGTATCCATACTGTATTATTCCGCTCTTTCCGTCTTCTGCGACTTTCCTGAAAACTGAGTGGACACGCTTACCCATATCCACTTCCTCCGGATCGGAATCGACTATCTGTCCTGTCAGAGAGGGGCCCTCATCCAGTTTAATTATGGCGAGGATGTATGGTTTCTGTCTCGTGAATGGGGTTGGAGCTTCATGCACAACGGTATACGAGACAACTTCCCCTTTTCCTGAAAGGTCTATGGGCTCCATCTTGCCTACGGACTCCCTGTGGCATGTCGGGCAGACATCCCTGGGCGGGAAGTAAACCCTGTCGCAGTTGCCGCACTTGTGGGCCACCAGCCTGTACCGGTGGTCGCTCTCTCTCCAGAATCTTGAAAGCTCACCCATATTATTCACCTCCTATTACATGGACAACGGAAGTTGAGCCGGTTCCTGCCATGTTATGAAGAAGAACGGAGTCCACACTCTTCAACTGTCTCTGGCCAGCCTTTCCCATTACCTGTTCATAGGCCTCAACTGCCTGGGATATACCGACCGCCCCGAGCGGATATCCTTTGGCCTTAAGCCCCCCTGAAGTGTTTACCGGGATTCTTCCTCCGGCCTTGATATCCTCATATACAAGGTGCTTGGCCTTCCCTTTTTCCGCGAATCCCAGATCCTCCAGCTCTAGTAGCCCATAAATGCTGTAGGAATCGTGGAGCTCAACGAGTGATATGTCGTCAAGCTTTTTTCCCGCCTTCTTGAGAGCTTCCCTGGCTGCGATTTTCGCGGAATTGAGAGTGTATATCGACTCCCGGTTGTGAACGGCGAAGTAATCCTGGGAGATGCCTGACCCCAATACCATTGCACCTTCCAGCTTATTCTTTTTCATATATCTGTCAGAGGCAAGCAGAATGGCGGATGCCCCGTCCGTTATCGGGCTGCAGTCCATCAGTGTAAGCGGCTCTGCCACGTTTGTTGCGCCCATGGCCTGTTTGAGGGTGAGCTTGTTCTTGTACTGGGCCATTGGATTCTTTGATGCGTTTTCATGGTCATTGATGGACATCATCGAAAGCGCTTCCTTCTCCACGTTGAAGTCCTTCATGTACTTCCTTGCCACTATTGCAGCCATGGCGGCAGGGGTTGCGCCAAAGAAGGATTCCCACTCTCTGTCAAGGATTGAACCCATCATGTTGAGGAGCTCATTGCCGTAGATGTCGGTCATCTTCTCGACCCCACCTACCATGATCAGGTCGTATTCCCCTGACTTGATCGCTAGATAAGCTTCCCTTAATGCAGCCCCTCCGGACGCAGAAGATGCTTCAACTCTCACAGCGGGAATGTTGTTATGCGCTATTCCGGCAAAATCGGATATGAGCGAGCCGATATTCTCCTGCCCGTTGATTATGCCCGCAAGGCTGTTGCTCCCGTAGAGTATCTCAACATCCCTGCTGTAAACGCCGGCATTCTCTATAGCTCTCAAGCCTGCCTCCACGGCGAGCTCTCTCAGTGACCTCTCCCATAGCTCTCCGTACCTAGTCTCTCCGGCACCTATGATATAAACATCACGCAATATTCTCACCCACTACTATCTTCTTCTTGAACTTCGCATAGATCGAGTAGTCGACCCATTTCACATTGTCCAGCATATCCTGTATTGTTGGAGCAGCGTGGCGGTCCATTTTTCCAATGGCATCGGTTACGGTAATGTCAAAGCCGTCTGATCCGGCACCTGAGCCGAATGAAACAGCAAGTATCCTGTCTCCTGACTTTGCCTTGTCCAGTATTGCTGAAAGGCCGGTCATCATAGCACCCGAATACGTGTTCCCAATAACCGGTGTGAGAAGGCCATCCTTATACTGTTCCTCCCTGAAGCCAAGAATCTTGGCCACTCTTGTCGGGAATTTCCCATTTGGCTGGTGGAAAACGGCATAATCATAATCTTCGGGCTTGGTGCCTGCCATCTCCATTATTCTGGCTGCAGCAGCCCTTGTATGCTTGAAGTAAGCCGGCTCGCCTGTAAACCTTTCGCCATGGGTAGGGTACGGCTGCCCCTCCCTTCTCCAGAAATCTGGAGTATCTGAAGTAACAGATGCGGTATGGTTTATCTCAGCAATTACGTCTTCGCCTCCTATTAGAAAAGCAGTGCCTCCAGCAGAAGCAGTATATTCTAGAACGTCTCCAGGGGCACCTTGTGAAGTATCTGAACCTATGGCGATTCCATAACTGATATTTCCCGCATCAACCATAGCCTTTACATTCTGCATTCCTGCGGTCCCTGCCTTGCAGGCAAACTCATAATCAGCTGAAAACAGGTTGAAATCCGCGCCCAATGCGGAAGCAACGATCGTCGCGGTTGGCTTGACAGCATAAGGATGGGACTCGGAACCTATGTATATGGCCCCTATGTGCTTCGGGTTAATCGGCCTCCTTTTAAGCGCATTTCTTGCAGCTTCCACTGAGATGGTGGCCACATCCTCGTCCGGGGATGGGACTGATTTGCTTATAACGTATATTCCGTTCTTTATCTTCTCGGCGTCCTCTCCCCAGACCCTCGCAATTTCCTCGGGCCTTATTCTGTACTTTGGGATGTAGGAGCCGTACGATACTATGCCTGACATTAATGCACCTAATTGTGGAAGATTCAGGTACTATATAAAAATTAACGATGTTCATTTCAACAATTGACGAAATGAAGCAGAAATGATGATAAGGATAAGCTATTGGGGCTCTAGCACTCATTCTGCCAGGGAGACAGTGTGCATCCAACCATCATGAACCGAATTGCCTTAAAAATATATGTGTTTTTTAACCCTGAACTGAGTTCCGGCAACAGTTTTTTGTCGATTGCTGAGCCTGCGGGCTTAACTGGGAAGTTTCATCAATAAACAAATAAATAACACATTGTGATATTAAAAAAGGTAAATAAATGGGGGAAATGTCAGCAAACACTAAGAAGATATATGAGGCAATGAAGAAGATAGGCGCTGTCTCAGAAGACAAACTGAAGACAGCAGACGATATTATGAAATCAGCTTCTCTTGGAAAGGGGATAGTGTCCTCATCTCTCCAGGAGCTGCAGAAAAACGGTTACATAAAAAGGGTAGCAAGGCAGAAAAGCGCAGGCTACTATGTGATAAAATAAGGGTCGCGCCAGTGTTTCGCTGTAAAATCAGATAAACTCGTCATTTCGTTGCATTTCAAGCTTTGAGAAGCACGATCTTTGAATTATTCAAAACTTCAATATCTTTATATTCTGAAATTATATGTTAAATTTACCGCCTGTCATCCTGCAGTGTGTAGGTAGGATTGTATGACATAATGCAATCAATAAAGCCTAAATACCTATTAACACTGATACAGTGAAAGCAGGCGCTGAACAGCAGATCTATATGAGAACACTCATACTTAACGTGGACCGGGATAACGACTACGGGGAGAAGGTGGGAATAACAGGTCCCATCCTTGGCTACGCTGAGTGCTATAACGCTGCAATCAAACTTATTACCAGCGACCCTGAGGATTCCGATGCAAACGCGCTTTTCGGTGCAATAAGGCATTACGAGGAACTGCAGAGGCAGGGCAAGGACGTTGACATCGGCCTGATAACCGGAGATGTTGACGTTGGAACGCATTCGGATGAAATACTAAGCGCCCAGCTGGAGGAAATGCTTCAGCAAGGAACTTTTGATGATCTTATTCTTGTAACCGATGGTGCAGAAGATGATTACATAGTTCCTGTGATAGTATCAAGGATCAAGATCAGGTATGTAAAGCACATAATGGTCAGGCACAACCAGAACATAGAGTCGCTGTATTACTACATAGTTCGTGGATTGAAGGACAAGAAGCTTGTCAACAAGTTCATAATCCCGCTAGGTCTTGTTTTCCTGACTTATGGTGTGGTATCACTCGGTTTCATACTTTACTCAATATTTGCTGCGAAGGTCCAGTTTGTTGACCCCAGCTTAGGTGCAGTGACATTTGTCACGATTGTCCTTGGCGCGTACTTCGTTGAAAGAGGCTTTGAGCTTGGAAAATTCGCGAAGAAGCTTCTTGGGTCAGTGCGTGAGTATGCCCAGGAAACCAGGATCCTTTTCCTTTCCTACGTAATTTCCTCAATGCTCATATTCGCAGGACTGGCATCCAGCTTCGCAATTGCAAGAAGGACTGACCACTCCGCACTTGACGGGCTCCTGATATTTCTGTCGCTTTTTACGTGGTGGATATACGCCGCTGTATTCGCGAGAGAGGTGGGAACAGCAGTAGATATGGCATCATCCAAGAAAGCAGGAATACAGCGCATCTGGTATGGCCTAATGTTCTCACTGTCAATAGCGTTCATTGTGTACGGCATGATCAACTACATAAGGTTCATACTGGGATTCATCACGTTCTCGTATGCCATTGTGAGCGTTTTCTTCCTTGTTATGGGACTTGTCATAGCAATGCTTTCCTCTATGGTCCACAAGTATTATGGCCAGTCAGGGGAGTCAAGGTCTGTAGGATCGTCCGGAAACTCCAGCTTCTTTGACGAGAAATGAACCTGAAAGACTGGTGGAGCTTCTATTCGGGAATAATCAGCGATTTTTCTTTTGATCCGCGCCTGGATTATCTTTCCTCATTGAAACTTTCTTCCATTCTAAGTGATAAATCGACTGTGGCCCCTCTTGTTCGAATAAAGGGCAAAAAGGCAGTTGTTATAGGAAATGGTGAAAATCTCAGAAGCATACTAGGCAGCATTCCAGTTGGATTGAGAATTGTGGCTGACTCAGCTCTGGGGGCATTCCTCGAGGCTGAACCCTGCCCTGACATAATAGTCACCGACCTGGACGGAAACATTGGCAAAATAATGTCCTGTGCTTCGCAGGGCAGCACTGTTGTGATACACTCACACGGAGACAATATGCGCGAAGTGGAAAACCTCGATCTAGTTGCGGGAGGAACTTTCGTGGGAACGACCCAGAACATACCGCTCTGGAACATATTCAATTTTGGCGGTTTTACCGACGGGGACAGGGCTGCATTTCTGGCTGACCATTTCGGTGCTGATGGTATAATCCTGGCAGGTTTTCATTTCGACAGGCCAAATCCCGAAAAGCTATCAGACCCTGCTGTGAAGAAAAAAAAGCTCAAATGGGCACGATTGCTCCTTGAACATCTTGCAGGTCACAGAGGGTCGGGTTTTAAAGAGGGGGATTTCATTGAAATCTGATAATCTTTCCATCCCTGTATATGACAGGAAAATCAACCAGGTTGGGAGTCAGGGAAGCAGAAATGTCTCCCCAGAAACCCATGACTTTCAGCCATCTTGAACCGGAACTCTTCTTCACGAGACGCACATATTCAGTAAGGGACACTTCATCGCCTCTCAGCCTTTTCATCAGGTATTCGGCAAAAAGGTAGTCTTCCTCTGCCCGCCCGTCGGGCCTATTGGAAGTTACAATCGAAACGCTCTCTTTTCCTTTGAGAGCTTCATACGTTGCGTCGGCATTGATGAATGACCCTATAAACACCTCCCCGCCTTCCACTATCTTCTTGAGCACCTTGGTGCCGTTTGTGGAAGTAAAAATTACAACCTTGCCGGTGAAGTCAAGGTTAAGGAGCTGTGAAGGAGAATTGCCGTAATCGAATCCAGGGACCTTGAAACCAAAACGCTCCCCGACAATGACGCAGTCGGGTCTGTCCCTTTTAATCAATCTGGCCTCTGCTAGGGTCTCAGTGGGGATGATTTCCCTTGCTCCGTTTCTGAGTAGGATTGGTATTGTCGATGTAGCCCTGTATATGTCTACCAGGACTCTTGTCCGATGGCTGAATTTATCGAGACGCCTTCCGTCCTCAATCACAACATTCATTGAAATCCCGCGATGAATTCTATAGACCCGGGGTTATCATACAAGTAATAAATAGGTTCACCCAGTTTTCAGATTAATTCGGGTTAGAATCAAAAGGTTAAAAAATGTATTTACCATTAACGACGGCGCAAGCAGGTGTAAATAAATGGCACAATCAGTCGAAACCATGGTCGAAGGCGGAAAAGCAACATCGGGTCCCCCAATAGGCCCGGCTCTTGGTCCCCTTGGGCTGAATCTTGGTCAGATAATAAAGGAAATAAACGAGAAAACGAAAGCATTCGATGGAATGCAGGTTCCAGTTACAGTTACTGTTACAAATCCTGATACTAAGGAATACGAGATCAAGGTGGGAATACCTCCGACATCTGCACTCCTCAAGAAAGAAGTAGGCGTTGCCAAGGGGGCCTCAAACAGGAAGGAGACGGTTGCAGGCAACGCGACAATTGAACAGATAAAGAAAGTGGCAGAGGCTAAAATGGACAGCATGATGGCATACGATCTCAAGGGCGCAGTCCTGGAGGTCATTGGCACGTGCGTTTCCCTGGGCTTGAACGTCGAGGGAAAAGATCCAATGGAGATACAAACACTTATTAAGAACGGAAAAATTGAGATTTAAGCTGTAGGAGAGCAAATGCTCGCTATACTACAGGTTGGTGATTTATTTGGCAAACAGTGTTTCAATAGAAGCTGTTAAAGAAGCAAAACAATCTTCAAAAGACAGGAAGTTCCAGGAAAGCATTGAGATGGCGGTAAACCTGAAAGAGGTTGACCTCAGCGATCCAAAGAACAGGCTGAATGAAGAGATTATGCTTCCAAAAGGTAGAGGCAGGAAATACAAAGTCGCTGTTATCGGAACAGAGGAAATGAGGGACAAGGGAAAGGATTTGGCAGACTACATGTACGGTCCCGAAGACGTTACAAAATTTGCAGATGACAAGAAAGACTTCAAGAAACTGGCAAATGACGTCGATTTCTTTGTTGCGGAGGCAACACTTATGGCAACAATAGGTAAGTCCCTGGGACAGGTTCTAGGCCCAAGGGGAAAGATGCCAAGGCCATTGCCTCCCGGGCAGGACCCATCACCCCTTATTGCTAATCTGAAACAGACGGTAAGGGCCAGGAGTAAAGATAAGAAAACCCTTCATGTTCCTGTTGGCACAAAAGACATGAGTGATGAAGATCTGGCTGAAAATGTCGATGCAGTTATAACCAGGCTTGCAGGAAAGCTTGAAAAAGGCTACAACAACATTGATTCAGTTTATGTTAAGACGACAATGGGCAAGGCTGTAAGACTTAAAATGGAGGAATACAAATGACCGAATACCAGGCAAAAGTTGCCCAGTGGAAAGTTGATGCCGTTGAGGAACTCAAGAAGGAAATTGAGTCCCACCCTGTGGTCGCAATAGTTGATATAACGGGTATCGGGAATCAGCAGCTCCAGAATATTAGGAGGGATCTGAAAGGCAAGGTTAACCTCAGAGTTGTTAGGAGGAGGCTGTTTCTTAACGCCCTTGAAAAGGTAAAGAGGGAAAATATACAGTCTCTCAAGGATTATAGTGATGGCCAGATAGCACTTCTCACGTCGGAGAAGGATCCTAAGACAATTTACGATATGCTATTCAACACAAGGCAGGATTCTCCGGCCAAAGGGGGAGAACTTGCCCCAATGGATATAGTTGTTGAAGAGGCTGTTACCGGTTTCCCGCCCGGCCCAATGATAAGTGAATTCCAGAAAGTGGGTCTTAAGACTGCAATTGAAAAGGGAAAGATAGTGATCAAAGGGGAAACCGTTCTGGTAAAGGAAGGAGAGCCAATCCCCAGAGACAAAGCGAAAATACTGGAGAAACTGGATATAAAGCCCATCAACGTTGGACTCGATATAATAGGGGCTTACAGTGATGGCATTATATTCACAAAGAATGTCCTTTCAGTCAAACTGGAAGATATTCTTGGGGATATAGGAAAAGCATTCTCTGAAGCAAAAGGCGTAGCACTCGAAACCATGTTCATTGTCCCAGAGGTTCTGCCCGATCTGCTTTTCAAGGCAAAGATCCAGGCTGAACAGCTCGCTCTCGAGAGCGGATACATGGATGAGAGCAACATAGAACTATTTATACTCAAAGCTATTAGGGAAGCCACTGCCCTAAGTGGCACTCTTGGCGGCGAGGAAGAAGCTTCTGAGGAAGCAGAAGAAGAACCAGAGCAAGAGGAAAAGAAAGAAGAAGGGAATGTTGACGAGAACATTTCGGAAGGATTAGGTTCCTTGTTTGGATAACGTAAGGAGGTAAGAAAATATGGAATATATATACGGAGCTTTGCTGCTTCATTCAGCCGGAAAGGAAATAGACGAGGAGAACTTGAAGAAGGTTCTGGCAGAAGCTGGCGTCTCATCAGATGAAGCAAGACTCAAAACACTTGTTTCAAGCCTGAAAGGGGTCAAGATTGAAGAAGTCCTTAAAAACGCTGCAGCAGCTGCGGTAGCACCAGCTGCCCCACAGGCTGCACCGGCTGAGAAGAAGGAAAAGAAGAAAGAGGAAAAGAAAGAAGAGAAGAAGGAAGAAGTCTCTGAAGAAGAGGCCATGGAAGGTCTGAGCTCACTTTTCGGATGATCCATGGATTTTTATCCTTTTTTTTGGGGAGTGATAAAGTATCTTCTCCCCGCAGCATTATTCATCGTTGCGGCCTGGGTAGATCCAAATCCGCTATTGCTAATAGTATCCATAGTCTGGATTATGTCTTCTATAATCCTGTCTGTTCTTTCGATGCAGACTGGCAATAAAACTACATAATATATTTCTTTAAACGGCAAAGCAATTCCGCCTCACTTTAGTGGAAGGGATGCTGTGTTGCCTCTGCCAGTACTTTCAGGCAACAATGAAAATAAAATGGTCAGAGACCGAGTTCTTCAATTTTCTTAAGGACCTCAGTAGCGTGCTCCTTTGGGCTTACCTTGGGGTAAACATGAGCTATTGTACCTTCTCTGTCTATGAGGTACGTGACTCTTCTTGCTGAAGAAACCCCAAGAACACCGTACTTCTCAGATATTTCCTTTGACTTGTCGGCTACCAGCGTGAAGTTTAGCTCGTACTTGTCCGCGAAATTCTTGTGTGATTTTTCTGAGTCGACACTAATTCCGAATACCTTTATGCCATTCTTCTCGTACTCTTCATAATTATCCCTGAAGTTGCATGCTTCCTTGGTGCAGCCAGGGGTATTATCCCTGGGATAGAAGTAAACAACACGCACTTTTCCGTCGTAGTCGCTCAGTTTGACGGGGTTTCCGTTCTGATCAACAGATTCAAAATCCGGAGCCTTGGTTCCAGTTTCAAGTTGTTCTGCCATAACCATCAAAGCCTTCTCAATATTTATTGATTTTTTCTCTAGCTAACTGACAAGCCTAAGGTCCTGCAGCTTGGCCATAACTTCATCTGAGTGCTGGTCCGGATTCACATTTGGGTAAACGTGAGCTATCGAACCTTCCTTGTCAATGATATAGGTGACTCTCTTTGCAACGTTGTCTCCAAGGGCTCCGTATTTCCGCGAGATATCCTTTGAATCGTCCGCAACGAGTGTGAAATTCAGGTTGTATTTTTCTGCAAATTTCCTGTGCGATTCCTGATCGTCAACACTGACGCCGAGGACCTTCACTCCCCTGGCCTCATACTGCGAGTAGTTGTCCCTGAAGTTGCATGCTTCCTTGGTGCAGCCGGGAGTATCATCTTTGGGATAGAAATAAAGTATGACGGGCCTTCCCTTGAAATGGCTGAGGCTAATCTCTTTGCCTTCCTGATCCACGGAATGAAAATCAGGAGCTTTTGTCCCTATGCTCAGTAAATCTACCATGGGGATATTATAAGCTTTCCGATGATAAGTGTTATGGTATGCCTGCCTACTTGTAAAAGGTCTTGAAGATTCTGTCGTCCGGGTAATGTATCAGCTTGACAGCTTCCCCTTTCCTGTTTTCCATGATTTCCCGGGCATCTCTTTCTGCTATTCCCACTGCAAGGAATATGCCGTCCTTGTTCCTTACGAACACCATGTCGCCAGTCTTGACTTTCATGTCAATCTCGGTGATCCCCTGGGCAAAAACGTTTGCCCCGTTCATGACGTGCGGCACTGCACCATCATCAACGCTGACATAAGCGGCGGAGGGCCTGGCTTCATTCAGCAAGAACAGGGTTGGAACGAATGCTTCCTTCCCCTTTTCATAGATGAATGGCTTCTTGTCAACAAAATAGCACTTTTCGTCCTTAATCTCTTCCACTTCAACATTAGCCAGGGTCTCAGGATCCAGCCCAAGCTGATCCACCCTGTCCTTCAGGCTTTTAAGCTCTTTTTTTGATATAAAGTGTTTAGGCATCTGGTCCCTCACGGTATGTACGACTTCAGGTTAACAATTTTCTCATTCACTTCACTGACGTTTGTAAGTAGCTCTCTTATCAGGTCTTTCATCTTCGTTCCAAGATCAATCTCGTTCGGAGTGAACATCCACTCCTTATTTTCGGTCTCGCCAACCGATTCCAGGAACCCGTAATATATGGCCTTCACTATGGGGGAATTTGTGAGCATTCTCTCCCCTTCTCTGATGGCATTGTCTTTACCTTCCTTGTGGTATTTCTTCAGGAGATCCACCAGGTACTGCGCATTTTTTGACCAAGGCTCAACATCGAAAGAGGACTCTATCTCATCTGAATTATACAGCTTCCTAGCACTCTCGATCCTGTCCATTGGACTGCCCTTAAGCGATTTTATCTTCCCGTCATCCATATCAGGGAACATCTTCTTGATTATCCTGTCTCCACTTTTCTGCCACAGTATCTCGAGGAGCTTTCTTGTGCTTCCTGTCTCCAGATATATGCCTTTGCCGTACTCCTCCACCGGGTCCCTGAGGAGCTCAGGAGAGATCGCATCATCAGTAAATTGTGAAATGAACTCATCGGAATCGGTATAGCACATGTCCCCAATGACGTACATTCCCTGGCCCACAGCCTCGTCAATTCTGTGCCTGGCTATCTTCTTGATCATCTGCCTGTCATCAATCTTCCCGTTGAAATATGAAGCAGTCGCATCCTCAGGGACGGTCTTCACAAAATCTTCAAGATAGTCGCTTGATATTGAGAAATCAGAATAGTAATCCTTCGTGAGGAAGTGCCTGATCAGTATATGCAGGGTGCTTCCCTGGCTGTTTTCATAGATCCTTACTGCCTGTCCCGAGAAGTGCGTCACGACCATGCTCTTCCCGGAGTCGCCTATCTCTATGATGCCATCAGAAACAGAATGCTGGATTCCATGCTCCTCAAATACATCCTGGAAAAACTCTATTCCGGGTCCGCTGTTTTTGCACGAGGCCAGATAGAAGTTCCTGGAAGAGTAGACCCTCGCCTTTTTCGACTTCGCCAGTGATGAAAATGCAAGCATCCTCCATATCTCATTGTCATAGTGCTGGAGCCCGGCAAGGACAGCGGGATCTGCATTGCCTCTCTTGGCATACTCCACATTCCCGTATGGTGTTGTTATGAACCCTAGAATTGGGGCGGAGTCGGACTCTATGATCTTCTTAGTCTCACCAAGGGCGCTGAGAAACTGGTCAGCCGATCTGGAGTATTTTTCATAATTGCCTGTGGCATCAATCTTTTTCCGGTAGGACTCGAAGGGGCAAAGGAAACCTTTGTCCATGCAGTCCGGCAGAATTGAAGCAGGATCCTCGAAGTATTTGTTGAGATGTTGCAGAAACTTCCTCTCTTTCTCCTTGGAACCAACTTTAAGCTTCATCAGATGTCCTATTTCTTGTCAAGCATCCTGATTGCTTCTGCCTTGACTGTTACAGGTATTGGGACCATTGATTCTATAAGCTGGACTGTAACTTCCTCCTTTCCGGCGTCTATGAATGTAATCTTGGCTTTCTCCCCCTTGAACGGCCCATCAATCAGCTCGACAAACGCCCCAATTTCAAGACCGGTGACTGCTGGTTTCGGTGTGAGGTAGTGCACTATTTCCTCTAGATCAATATCTCCCTGGACGATTCCCTTGAAGCCCCTTATCCCCCTGGCTATGTATGCTATCCTATCGGAGTGCATGGCCTCAACGAACACGTACCCCTTGACTTCGAAGGGAGACATTACTGCTAGTATTTCGCTTATGGCATTCGGGTTGGTCTCCATCCTTTCCTCCTTGTCTCTCTGAGCCCTATTGACAAGGTCGCGGGAAACCGGTATCTCGTTCCCCACGGTTGTCTTGAGGGCGACAATTATAGGGGATATCGTAACGCTGAAAGTCTTTGTAAGCGAGTGGACACCATCCTCGGAATCAATCTTGACCGTCAGGATAGCCTTATCTCCCATGTACCCACCTTTCGGAGTAGTGACGTTAAGTGTTATTTTCTTCGTCTGATGGGCATCGAGCTCCACTTCTTCAGTAATCGGGGAATTGTCATTGGGTGAGAGTGTGTAATCCTTGGCCTTGCCGGCATCGACAGTAAAAAACCACTCTATCAGGGGATCTCTCTCCTCGAATTCAACCTGAATATTTATTGAAAATTTTCTCTTCTTGCTCTGAATGTTCCTGAGCAGTATAGGCACATCTTCTTTTCTGCCACTGCCCTTCTTCACATCAGAAACTTCGAAGTTTATCCATTCAAACTGGTTTTCATTAGCATTCTGCATTTAAGATTCACCTATGGTATTTTGAAATAATATCCCATCATAAGATATATAAAAAACCCAAGAAGCCCGAGCAGTATTATACCGGCGCCTGTAATGAGCAGGACTTTGATATACTCGTCTCTGTCCGGTTTTTTGGCCATTCTGAGCAGCCTCGAATATTTGCCTTTCCCAAGATTTGAGAATCTTCTCTCAACTTTATCCTGGATTTCCATTGCCTTTTCGTCAAAGGACATATTAAACCTTACCTCACTTAAGTAGAATAATAAATAAAACTCTTTCGAGCAAAGTATGGATTATGAATAAATGTGCACTAGTGGTTGGAATATAAAGGGATTGAGTGTGCCTATGGCTCGCCGTGTCTTAGGAGGTGATCCATCCGCAGGTTCCCCTACGGATACCTTGTTACGACTTAACCCTCCTCACTGACATCAGATTCGAGCTCGCCCTCTCGGACGTGCCCTCATCCAACACCAGCTCGGATGGTTTGACGGGCGGTGTGTGCAAGGAGCAGGGGCATATTCACCGCGGGCTGTTGACCCGCGATTACTACGGAATCCACATTCATGAGGGCGAGTTACAGCCCTCAATCCTAACTACGAACAGGTTTCGAGGTTAGCTCCACCTATCGGTGTCGCAACTCATTGTCCTGCCCTTTGTAGCGCGCGTGTAGCCCGGGAGATTCGGGGCGTACTGACCTGCCGTCGACCCCTCCTTCCTCCAGCTTAGCGCTGGCGGTCCCTCTAAAGTGCCCTTGTCCGCTAAGACAAGCTGGCAATTAAAGATGGGGGTCTCGCTCGTTATCACACTTAAGTGAACGCCTTACGGTACGAGCTGACGACGGCCATGCACCACCTCTCCTTCTATCGAGTAAACTCGTCAGGTTGACTCTCATGCAAAGGTCGCTCCCGGTGAGTTGTCCGGCGTTGAATCCAATTAAACCGCACGCTCCTCCCGTTGCGGTGCTCCCCCGCCAATTCCTTTAAGTTTCAGCCTTGCGACCATACTCCCCAAGCGGCCCACTTAACACCTTCGCTCCGGCACTGCTCCCCCTCAACGGAGAAGCAACACCAAGTGGGCAGAGTTTACAGCTAGGACTACCCGGGTATCTAATCCGGTTCGCTCCCCTAGCCCTCGTCCCTCACCGTCGGATCCGTTCTGGTTGAACGCCTTCGCCACTGGTCGTCCCTCCAGGATTACAGGATTTTACCCCTACCCCGGAGGTACCCTCAACCTCACCCGGTCCCAAGTTCCGCAGTCTCCTCAGAGGATCTTCTGTTGAGCAGGAGAATTTATCTGAAGATTTACGGAACCGGCTACGAACGCTTTAGGCTCAATAAAAGTGACCACCACTCGAGCTGCGGGTGTTACCGCGGCGGCTGGCACCCGTCTTGCCCAGCTCTTATTCCTCAAACTTTTTAGGTTTGAGAAAAGCCTTGACTTTGTCAAGGCACTCAGGTTACCCGTGTCGCGCTTTCGCGCATTGCACAGTTTTCGCGCCTGCTGCGCCCCGTAGGGCCTGGACTAGTGTCTCAGAGTCCATCTCCGGGCACCCCCTCTCAGGGCCCGTACCCGTCTTCGGCTATGTGGTCCTTTACACCACATACTACCTGATAGGCCGCAGACTCATCCTCAGGCGTCGGAACTTTCATCACCAAAGCATTCCAGCATATAGTGATTATGGGGAATTACCCTCAGTTTCCCGAGGCTATACCCCACCTAAGGGTAGATTATCCGCGTGTTACTGAGCGGTTCGCTGGTGTCTTGCGACCCCTTAACTCGCATGGCTTAGTCGCAACCTGATAGCAGTGGCCGCCGGCAGGATCAACCGGAGTTAATTCCTGTCATTTGCACAATATTATTGAGAAATTGGCGAGCCATAGTTTGCACCTTTCCCTCTCAGAAGTGAGCATAAACTCACAACCTCATATTTACCAGCCTTGGAATGGTATAGTTCACACATATGCACTTAGCATTGTCCCTTACCCGCCTTGTTGGCTGGCTATTAGTGTTATATTCCTACACTTTTAGTGCGTAATGTCCCTTATAACTAAAATCTATTTAACTGTTTCGCGAGCCTGCTAATTATTGGATAATTCTGGGTTTTAATATACAACACCCATGATAATGCAAACCCACGGTCAAAATTGAAGAAAACTTATGGAAAATTACAATGCTTTAGGAAAATGTGCCCTCAATGGTGTTATGAGGATTCTGCCCTCTTTATGGTAATTGGTATGACATTGTTCTCGAATTCAAGCATGGCGATATCAACAGGATCTATAAGGTTGCTGGGGACATCTATTATAACCGGGGCACCCATGGCAATCTGCAAAGCTCGCGCTCCGATAATCCTTGCTTTTTCAAATTTAGTGAATGTCATAAAAATCATTGGGAGATGTGATATTAAAATCTCGATATTAAATTTTTTGACCTAAATGTTGAGGGACATCGCCACATCGATGATACATGTTGCCTGATTGACGAAATCAGTATGATCCCGGTAATGAAATCGTATTGTGAACAAGACGATTAAATATTACCTTTATTTGATCGTCGCCCCATCCCTGCTTTCCCCAGACACTTCAACGAATTTCCCGCCTGTGTTCAGGAAATAGTTATGGTCCATGAGTGTAGCAGATGCCCTGAACTGGCCGTCTACTTTTTTTACCTTCAGCCCGAGCGCCTGTAGCGTCTTGAGCTCTATCTGCCCCGTGCCGTTGTAGCCGTAGTCCCCTATGCTGACCTTCGACCCCTCCGGAATCTCATCCGGGACAGTGAGGTACTTGACGCTATCGCCGTCATCGGCTGCAAGCATCATCCCTTCGGATACCTCTCCCCTTAACTTTGCCTTTTTCAGGTTTGCAACTATGATGATCTTCCTGCCCATGAGCTCCTCGGTGCTGTAGTGCTTCTTGAGGCCTGCAACAAGCTGCCTCTCCTCGCCTCCAACGGACAGTTTCATCACATACAGGGCATCCGCGTTGGGATGATCCTTCGCCTCCACTATCTTCGCAACCCTGAGGTCAAGCGGATTGGGGTTCACGTCTTCAAACTCCATCTTGTTGAAGGGTTTTGCAGGTTTTTCAACCGGTATGGTGAACTCATCGTTCTTCAGCAGATCGAATCCCGCTTTCTCAACCTCCCGGGAGACTCCAAGCCGGGAGAGCATCTTTACTGCAGAATCCGGCGTGAAGGGGTATACCATCACCGTCATGTACTGTGCAAGCTTGTATGCTACCCAGAGCTTTGAGCTGCACCTGTTCAGGTCTGTCTTCACCAGGTCCCATGGTTTTGAGCTGTTGAAGTATACGTTTGACTCCTTCACCAGCTCGAGCCACTCCAGCAGTGCCCTCTTGACCTCTGCACGCTCCAGCCTCCCGGAGTATTGCGTGAACTTCTTTTCAGCGTATTCCAGGATCATGCTGTCGTCCCCGTCCAGTTCCCCTTTGCCCAGTTTCAGGGAATTGTTGAAAGCAAAGCTCGTGACCCTGTGTATGAAATTCCCGTACTTGTCGATGTACTCTGAATTGACCTTTTCCGCCATATCCTCAGGCGAGAAATCAGCATCGCTGCTCTCCGGCAGTATTGATGAAAGGTAGTATCTCAGGTAATCCCTGCCAGCAAGGTTCAGCATCTCATTGGCCGTGAATCCTATGCCTCTGCTCTTGGAGAACTGTTTCCCCTTGAACCTGAGGAATTCGTTGGCCACCACCTCATAGGGGAGGTTTATGCCCTTCAGGCCCATTATCATGCCCGGCCAGACTATGCTGTGGAACGGTATGTTGTCCTTCCCGATGAAATAGTAGTTCCTCACTTCCGGGTCCATGTAGAAGGATTTCCAGTAGCCAGGGTCTCCGATCTTCTCTGAATAGATCTTTGCTGCCGATATGTATCCGATAAGGGCCTCGAACCAGACATATATTCTCTTGTTCTCATAGCCCTCAAGCGGAACAGGCACGCCCCACTCGATATCCCTGGTTATGGCCCTCTCTTTCAGGCCGCCTTTTACGAAGTTCTTCGTGAATGTGAGGACGTTCTGCTTCCAGAATGTCCTGGTGTCAAGCCACTTCAGGATCCCGTCCTGCAGGAGGTCCAGCCTCAGGAACATGTGCTTTGTCTCCCTGAATTCCGGGACTGTCCCGCAAACTGCGCATTTCGGGCTTATCAGGTCCTGGGGATCAAGGATCTTGCCGCACTCGTCGCACTGGTCGCCCTTTGCCTCTTCAAAGCCGCAGTTGGGGCAGGTTCCTGTGATGTACCTGTCGGGCATGAACCTGTTGCAGCCCGGGCAGAACGGGGATATCATCGTCTTCTCGGTAAGGAGGCCACCGTCCATTAGCTCCAGGAAAATTTCCCTCACAGTTTCAGCGTGCACTTTGGTGGTTGTCCTGGAGAAGATGCTGAAATCGATCCCGAGGTTCCTGAAGGTCTCGGAATGCTCCCTGTAATAACGGTCAGCTATGCTTGCGGGAGTGGTATTCTCCCTGTCCGCCCTCATGGTTATCGGGGTGCCGTGCTCGTCGCTGCCCGAAACGAACAGGACCTCATTTCCTCTCATTCTCTGAAATCTTACAAATATGTCCGCCCCAAGGTATGCACCTGCGATGTGGCCCAGGTGCAGGGGTCCGTTTGCATAGGGGAGTGCGCAGTTCACCAGTATTTTCAAGTCTTATATTCCCTCCGTGACAGTTATTGGCTTGTATTACAGTCTGGAATGGGGCACAATTATATACCTTTTACATGTTGATTGCAGAAGAGAGCCTGTTCATTGTGAATTCCCTGCCAAGGGTTGAAAGGAAGTACCCAAGCCTCGGCCCCCTCTCCTTTCCGACAAGCACCCTGTAGAAAGCGGCGAAACCGGACTTTGGCTGCATTCCTGAGTTCCTGATAAGCTCGTGTATCATGTCGTGTATTGCCTCAGGCGTCCACTGGATGCTGCCTGCGGATTCAAGGAATCCGGCGATCAGCTTTCTTTCCTGATCATTGATGACCACTTTCTCATGTGGTTCAAGCAGGCTGAATTTCACGTTGTCTGGTGCGTACCTGTCCAGCCATCTCCTTATTGCATCGATGTTTGAGCGGACGACAGGGGTTATTTCATCCAGACCCTCCCCTGTTCTGCGGAGGGCCTCGAGGAGATCCCCTTCACGCGGGTATATCTGTACAAGAGTTACAAGGTGCCTGAAACCTATGCTGCTCAGTTTCTCCGTGCTCTGCTCAAGCCTCGAAAGCTCGTACGCCCTTCTCGCATCCTCGTCCAGCTCTCCTCCTGAGGCATACAGGTTCTCGTATTTTTCATACTCGTCTATGAGGTTGAGAAGGCCCGCCCCTGGATCAAACATTATGTGCCTGGAAGGCTGTGACCTTGCCACCAGGAACCTGAGTATCTGCGGTGGGGCAAATTTCACCATGTCTGCGGCATCTATCACCACTCCGGTCGATGAATGCATTGCACCCTTTCCCTTGAGGAAGATGTGCTCGTAGATGAGTGGTTCGGGGGCCTTTGCCCCAAATATTTCTTCCATAATGCCCTTGCCTGTGTCGTATGACCCTCCCTTGACGCCGTGGTCCTTGCCAAAAGGCTCCACCGTGACTCCGAGTGCATACCACTTGGCAGGCCATTCCACTCTCCAGGGCATCTTCCCCTCTGCCTTCCTTATATCTGAGACGCCTTCATGGCCGCACTGGCACCTGTAGCCGACTTCAGGGAACCTGTACCACTCAACCTTCGCCTTTGTTATTCTCCCGCAATTGCTGCACAACGGGTTGTATGGGTACCAGTCCTTTCCTACTGCCCTGCCTGATATCTCTTCCAGAATGCGCGCCACATCATTCTTCCTCCTCATGACCACGTCAATGGCTTCCGCGAAAACTCCCCGGTCGTACAGGTCAGTTGTCCTGACGACCTCCACGCTGACGTTTATCACATCAAGGGTCTCGAGGAAAGGCCTGAGAAAATACTCGGAGTACGTTCCTTCCCCCTGTGGAGCAGGTATCCTGCTCAGCGGCTTTCCCACATGTTCCTCATAGGTATCGGGGAGGAACGGGTATACCTTCCTGAGTGGATCGAGGTCGTCGCAGAGGTACATGAACCTGCTCATGAGTCCCCTGTCAACTGCAGCCTTGTAAAGTATGTCTCCAGTGAGTATTTCCCTCATGTTGCCCACGTGAATGGGGCCCGAAGGCGATATTCCGGTGGAGAAGATCTGATCTCCGCTAAGATTCCTGACGAACGCGTCTGCCCAGTGCATTTCAAAAACCTACTGAGTTCCGACCAGCCTTGTCCTCAATATTGATCTTACCCTGACGCCGCTTATTTCCTCGCCTGCCATCTTGGATGCAAGGACGACGGCAAGGACAACTTTTCCTCCGGCTTTCTGGACATCCAATATCGCCCTCTTGAGGGTCTCGCCTGTGCTGGCAACATCGTCCAGCACGACCACGTTCTTCCCCTTTACTCCGGCAAAATTGCTGCTGAAAAAGCCCTCTTCCCTTGAGGGGTGGGGCCTGTACACGGTGATTTCCCTCTCCATTATGAATGATACCATTGTTGCGAAGGGAATGCCGTTTATCGAAACGCCGAGGATCGAGTCGACTTCATAGTCGCCTATTATTGATTCTTCCTGTATGATGTCAGCTATAACTTCTGAAAGGTTGTATATCCTGTTGCCGAATACGCCGGCACTTCTCCACCCGATCTTGACATCCTGCACGGAGGATTCCTTGAGGAAATCCTTACTGAGGAGCCATGTAACGGTGTTAACGGAAAGGTGAAGCTCCGTTGATATCTCCTTATCCGACATGCCCTTGTTCTTAAGCTCCAGGGCCCTCTTGTAGAGGTCTTCCACGCTCTTCATTTTAATCACTCTGTTCACTTCGATGGATTATGATCATTGAGCCTATCTTCTTTAAATATTAGAATTTTGGCTAACTTATCACTGAAAATTCAGTTCTTCCTCAAATTCCTGAAATACGTCCCTTATCATTCCGGCGACCGAATCGAGTTCATCCCCGTCGGCCTCTCCCCTTTCCCAGTTCAGGTGCCTGTCGCACCATCTCGGTATGATGTGGAGATGGTAATGCATCACTCTCTGGTTTGCGCAGGGGCCATTGTTCTGGCCGATGTTTATGGCGTCCGCACCGACTGCCTTCATGACGGCCTTTGAAAGGACCCTTGAGAGCTCGTGGACCTTTGCGAACCTTGAGGAATCGATATCGAAAATGTTCACAAAATGGTCTTTGGGAATCACAAGCACATGCCCGCTCTCGACAGGGGCTATGTCCATGAATGCCATGGTGTAATCGTCCTCGTACACGATGGAAGCCCTGTGATGCCTCACAACATCGTCGCAGAAAACACAGCCGTTCTTGAACATGTTGGATGCAGAATCGCCGCTCACGTTTTAAATTTGTGCAGGAGGCCTGCACAGGCGTTGAAGAATCCGCAGAATCGCGGAAATCAATCGCTTAAGATAAAATAGTAAGTTGTTATTTTCAACCATGCCTACAGGTACAATCAAAATGAATAAACCGCCCCCGACTCCCATGGTTCAGCCTCCGGGAAAATCGGAGAAGTACAGGGGAGTCAAGCACACCATCATGGTGATGAGCGGAAAAGGCGGAGTCGGAAAATCAACGATTGCAGTCAATCTTGCGGTTACGCTTGCGAAGCAGGGTTTCAAGGTTGGCCTTCTCGACGCCGATATCAACGGGCCTGATGACCCCAAAATGCTCGGCGTGGACAAGGAGAAAGTCTACGCCACCGAGAAGGGGGAGATACTCCCCCTCGAGACAAAATATGGCGTGAAGGTCATCTCGATGGCTTTCCTCCTGCCTTCGGAAGAGACGGCAGTCATATGGAGAGGGGCGCTCAGGCACAAGGCCGTCCAGCAGTTCCTCGAGGATGTAGTATGGGAAGACATGGATTATGTCATCCTGGATATGCCACCTGGAACCGGCGATGAGGCCCTTACCGTGTCCCAGCTTGTTCCGGACGCGGATGGAATTGTAGTTGTAGTTACGCCCCAGGACGTTGCACTTCTCGATGCTAAGAAGGCGATGAACTTCGCGTCCCAGCTGAAGCTGCCTGTTCTTGGGATAGTTGAGAACATGAGCGGATTTGTTTGCCCACACTGCGGCGAGACCATTGACATATTCAAGAGAGGCGGCGGGGAGAAGTCCGCAAAGGAGAACAACGTCACATTTCTTGGAAGGATCCCGCTCGTGACGGAGGTTGTCGAGAAAGCCGACGAGGGAATCCCTGCAGTGGAGATCAACGACACTCTTAAGCAGATCTTCGACGGAATAACGTCCGAACTGAACGAGAGCCTCAACAAAAGGAAGTCAAAGGAGGCTTCCTGATCCCCTTATTTTTATCCGGCAAATTATTATATATGAAAATATGAGTACTTTTGTGTGCCTTCGGCTGATTTTGAGATCGGATCGGAACCGTCCAGGGCTTTCCTGAAAGCCGAGGAACTTGTTCTCGGAAAAAAGTACAGGATCGTTCACAGGATCAAAGATTCACACATTGAGGCGACCGGCCTGAGGAACCTGAATGGAATTCTTTTCGCCATACTTATTCTGGGGCAGTTTGGCTCTCTTCTTTACACATTTTCAGACATGAACTCTCCCTGGTTTGTCGTTGCATTCATTCTCGACATCGTTTTTGCAATCATGATCTTGATCGCCTACTTCTCTTCCCCCTGGAACAGGATCTACCTGGATATCGTCCGGAATGGCCGGGGAACGTACACCGTTAATCTTACTGCAGTTGGTGAAAATGCAAGCGAGTTGATGAAAGCCATGAATAGCTCGATAAGTTCCAATGACAATGGGCCAAAATCGTCAGAAAACGGTCAGGCTTGATATCAGGGAACACTAACCCATTGTGTTTTCCATCCTGTCTACCCTTCTTTTTGCAGCCAGCTCGAAATACATCCCGACACCAGGTGTCAGAAGGTAGATAAACGATATGGCTGAGATAACAAGTGCTGCAATGTCAGCACCAGAAACAGGAGGGGATCTGTAGAGGGAAAGAAAGTTCACTGCATAGATTACCAGCGAAAAGATGACCACAGGGAATACAAAAACCATCACCCATCTCGCCACGGCGTATCCCATGAAGAAGGCGAAACCCAGGAGGATTAGAAGGAAATCGAGCAGCATAAAGATTATTGAACCTGCTGAATAACTTGACAGAAGGAAGAGGAAAGACCCGATTATCTGGAAGAAAGCAATAAGAAGCACGCCTGCAGGAAGGGAAACTCTCTCTGTGAGAACAGCAAGAGGTGCGCCACATGAGGGACAGTAAGCTGCGTCTTCGGGCACCGGGGCCTCGCAGTTGGGGCAATTAATGGTTTGTCCACCTTCCACGATCATCTCAACTTCGTGGAATATATTAATATTGGCTGAAGAGGCATTAAATGGAAAAGGACCAAAATTGAGGGAGAATAATGGAGATCCCTCATTGACGCATTTCTCGAATCTTTTTCTGTACAAGGCGTTGGTCGCGCAGGTCTACTATGGGCTTCAACAGGATGAAGTTGAAGACTGATGCAATAACAAGGAGTTGAGTTCCAGCAACAAATGAAGTCCAGGTTAAGGCAATGGCAACTAACATAACTGGTATTGAACAGAGGCCAACACTCACCTTCAGCAGTAACATCACAGGCGGTAACAAAAGCAGACAAGCTACAATAAGATCATACCTCAGAATGAAATTAACGGGATTGGCTCCAGCCATTACCTGGTTGAACCATGTTGCGTAAGCTAGACCCACTATTGTCATGATAACTGAGGCCAGCGACAAGGCGCGCCAAATGGCTGTGACTGCTAAAAAGCCTCTACCGCGCGGTTTTCCAACAGGATTCACATTTAAACAGACAGGTCTCTAATATAAGCAATTAGGATTTCTTGTCGAGTGACCTGCTCCCCTATCCTTCGAAAGGGGCTTCCTGCTTCCACGGTTACCAGCGGAATCTCCACAGGCTTGAATTCCCCTCGGCCCGAAGGTACTATGTCCTCCATGCTCAGCCACCTGACTTTACGGACACAGGAACGCATGGAGCTACACGTTATCCGACCCTTCTTCAATTCTGTCTGCTGGTGAGCAATGTATTATTTCTGGAAAATAGGGAAAGATTTCGCTTTCATCCCCTCCCTTTCGGAAGTGGGTTTCCAGCTCAATTTTGTTGAATGATGGCCGATCAATCTTTGTTCAGCCCTCCGGATAAGAGGCCGAATATGATCGTCGGGACGATCAGAGCTATTCCTGCATATACAATATCTATTGCAGATCCTGGGGAGGAATAAGCCAGCCATAATATGGCTATTCCAGCCGCTGAAGCTCCTGTCGCTGACAGGACTGAGCCAGAAAAAAGCGCGATGAATACGGGATTTTAAGAACATTTCCTTTTGCAGGTTCGCCCGATCGTTGCGGTTACACCAGCACATTAATATAAAAAGCAAATAAATTTGCACTACACTGAAATTTTCATTCCCGGATGTGAAGCAGCACACATATAACATTCCAATATCTGTTTTTTGACTCGAGTACAGCACATGCAGTAAAAATAATAAAAAAATAAAAATACACGACGCTTGGTAAGATTTAAAACGCCAGCCTATTTATGATCCTTTAACATGGATTGTGCATTCGGTCGGTTAGTGACTGTGGACTTAATACCTCGCCGAAGCTCGGTACTCACATCCCAGTTCTATCAAACTCCTCTTTTAGGAGAGACCTAATGACGATGTCTATTTTCAGGGACGGCTTCAAGCTTAGATGCTTTCAGCTTTTATCCGCGTATGACGTGGCTACCCGGCGATGCCTTGCCAGACAACCGGTAAACCAGAAGTCACGAACCCCCGTTCCTCTCGTACTAAAGGCTCCTTCCCTTCAGACATCGAACACTCCCACGGAGAAGCAACCCTACTGTCTCGCGACGTAGTGAACCCATCTCAGGATTCCTTTTAATGGGCGAACAGCCCCACCCTTGGCACCTTGTTCAGCACCAGGATAGGAACAGACGACATCGAAGTAGCAAACCCTCGGGTCGATATGAACTCTTGCCGAGGACAACTCAGTTATCCCTGGGGTAACTTCTCTCTTATCACCCGCCCCCACTAAGGAGGACTGGGTGGTTCGCTAGACCCTGCTTTCGCATCTGCGTTGTTTATTATCCACAACACAGTCAAGCCAGCTTTTGCTCTTACACTCTACGGAGGATTTCTGACCCTCCTGAGCTGACCTTTGGGGGCCCCTGTTTCATTATCAGGGGCGTGGCGCCCCACCCAAACTGCCTGCCAATAGTTGTCCCTCTTGCGAGGTTAGTGATGCAATTTTCAAAGGGAAGTGTTTCATTGTTGTCTCCACCTGAGCCAGAGCCCAGGTTTCGATGACTCCTTCCTACACTACGCAAAGAAAACCGAATCACAGCCACAGGTTGCAGTAAAGCTCCACGGGGACTTCGCTTTCACGTGGGAGAGACTGGATTGTGCACCAGTGCATCAATTTCACGGGGCTGAACGCGGGGACAGTGGGACTCACGTTGAACCTTCATGCAAGCCGCCAATTAAGCGGCTAGGTATTACGCTACCTTAAGAGGGTCATAGTTACCCCCGCCGTTTATCGGCCCTTCTTTCCCTTGTACGAGACTTTCAGGTACCGACACTGGGCAGGTTTCAACCGCTATACACATCGTTTCCGACTAGCAGCGATCTGTGTTTTTGGTAAACAGTCGGGGTCCCCTTGCCACTGCGACCTATTCCCTCTCGGAATAGGCACTCCTTCTACCTAAGATACGGAGCTATTTGGCTGAGTTCCCTCGCGTCCATTATTCCCAAACGCCTTGGACTTCTCATCCAGGGGCACCTGTGTCGGTTCTTGGTACGAACTCAGGTTTGACCCGATTGCAGATTTCACAGACCCCAGGAATTTCGGAGATCTCCTAAGGGAGACCAACTTGTTTTCACAGGTTTCTCGTCATTACGACTCTCCCCCCATTTATACAAGCGAATACGTAGGCATGCGTACCTCCAATATCCAGAGATTAATACAATCGGCAAAACACCTGAGGCGCTGGAATATTAACCAGCTTCCCTTTCGGTCATTTCCTGTTAGGGATGACCTTAGGATCGGCTAACCCTCGGCTGACGAACATTGCCAAGGAACCCTTAGCCCTTTCGGCGGAATTGATTCTCACAATTCTATTCTGCTACTTTTACCAGGATCCACGATACTACACGGTCCACCCCTCCTCTCGAAGAAGCTTCCGCCCATGCAGCACGCCCCCCTACCAGATCACCTTTCGGTGCTCGGAGGTCTCGGTAACTGACTTTAGCCCCTTCCATCTTCGGGACATGTAGCCTCGGTGAGTGAGCTGTTACGCACTCTTTAAAGGATGGCTGCTTCTAAGCCAACCTCCACACTGTCTTCGGCCACAAACCCCTTTAAATCGCACTTAGTCAGTTTTAGGGACCTTAACCCCCGTCTAGGTTGTTTCCTTCACGGATGCAAAGCTTATCCCTGCACCCTAGCATCCAGCTTCTACGATCTCGGCAAGTTCGGAGTTTGATAAGTTGGCGCGGATTTTCATCCGCTAACCGACTAATCGGTCGCTCTACCTCGTCGAGAATCTCCACTGAAGTCTACCTGCGGGTAGTATCGGGGGGAACCCGCTATTACCGGTCTAGATTGGCCTTTGACCCCTATACCCAAGTTATCCAAACGATTTGCACATCAGTACTGGTTCGGTCCTCCACCAAGCTTTCGCTGGGCTTCAACCTACTCAGGTATAGATCGACCGGATTCGGGTCTTACACAAGTGACTAAACGCATTTGTTACGTTATCCCTCCATTGCTGTGCGGATAATCGCTTTCGCTACGGCTACTCCTTAAAAGATTAACCTTGCCACTCGTCAAAACTCCCTGGCCCGTTCTTCAACACGGACAATAGGACACTGGTCAATCTTTGTTAAAGATCTCACCCCTTTTGTGCCCTATAAGTTTATCACTACTTGGTTTCAGGCTCTTTTAACCACCCTTTCGGGTTACTTTTCATCTTTCCCTCGCGGTACTTGTTCACTATCGGACTTGGAACGTATTTAGGGTTGGATGTTAGTGCCACCCAAATTCCCGCGCGAAAAACGACGCACGGTACTCTGGATACTCTCCCTTATAACCTTCTACTTTACTTCTACAAGACTTTCACTTTCTGTGGTTCCGCTTTCCAGCGGATTCAAATTCAGCAAAGAGGTATTAGAGAAAGTCCAAACTCCACATCTATCTCATTTTTCAATAAGATATTCGGTTTGCCCTTAACCGCTTTCGATCGCCTTTACTCACGGCATCTCTATTGATTTCTCTTCCTCCGGGTACTAAGATGTTTCAATTCCCCGGGTTCCCTCTCCTTTCGGAGTGCAAAAATGCAGGAAGTCCCATTAGGATATCTTCGGATCTAAGGCTCCATGCGCCTCCCCGAAGCTTTTCGCAGCTTGGCACGTCCTTCTTCAGCGTCCAAACCAAGCCATCCCCCAAGCAGTTTAGCAGTTTACACAATCCATTTTGTTGTGACTTTAATTAGGCTGGCGTCATTGGTCGTTAAACCTCTTACCCTTCCCTTCTAAAGCGTCTTTAGAAGGTGCATCTGGCGCGTGTAAACTTGGTATATCTTGCGCTGATATAAGCGTTTTGGTAACGAACATAGAGGGTATAATAGACTTTTGGAAGGTTCCTGCGAATAAGACGATCATGATTTCCAAAAGGCCGGAATTTTTCATAAGTGCGCAAAAAAGTCAAAGTTATACCACATTAACGGGATCATGACCTATCCATGAAAGAGTTTAAGCGCGTTCTGGGAGTGGATGACGGCCCGTTTGACAGGGATGTAGATACGCACACCTATCTTGCCGGGGTCATGGCAAGGCTGGATGGTTATGTCGAGGGGGTGGCCACCCGCAGGGTATCAATCGATGGCCTTGACTCCACTGAACAGATACTGTCCATGTTTGAAACCCACTTTTCCAGCCAGATAGATTACATTATGCTGAATGGGATAACTTTTGCCGGCTTCAATATCTGTGATATAACGGAGGTCTATGCCAGGACAGGAAGGCCCGTGGTTTCGGTCACAAGGAAGGAACCCAGCCTGGAAGAAATGAAGGCCGCACTGAAAAAACACTTTTCGGATTATGAGGCCAGGATCCACATACTTGAAAAAACAGAAACTGTACCTATTGAACTCAAGTCAAAGAAATCAGTCTATGCCAATCTGGCCGGAATCTCAGAGGGTGAAGCAACAGAACTTGTCAACAGGACGATAATAAGGGGCAACATACCGGAACCGGTGAGGCTCGCACACATGATCGCAGGCGCTATGAAAAAAGGGGAAAATAAAGGGAGAAGTTGAATTACTCTCTCCACATTGTTATATCGAGCTCAGGCTGCGTTTTGCCTTCGAGTTCGTTCAGGTTTTTCAATACATCGTCGAGTTTCTCCTCCTCGACGGGGATGTACTTCATCTTGCCAAGTGACATATGGTATGATCCAGGGCAGAGAACACCTTCCTTGACAATCATCGCATCCGCATTAAGGCCAAGGATCCCCTGCATTGCTCTTTCCTTGCCTCCGAAGGGAGCGCCGAATCCAGGATTCTCATATTCCCTGATCTCTTTGCTCTCAGAATCAATTTCCATGATTGAGTTTCCGTACTCCAGAGGAGTTATGTAGTTTTCTTCATCTACAACAGCTATGACTTTCATGATTTCTACAGATCATTCTAACATTTAAGCTGTTCGTTTTATAAACAATGACAAAAAATTGAATTCAGTAGTATCCAGAAAACTCCACTGAATACTTCGGTATCTGAATTCCGGTGCCGTTCTCAACGTGGCCTATCTCCTTGAACGGTACCCTGTTTCTCAGTGTGTTTATGAAATCAAGCCTGCTGTCCTGGTCCACTACAACGGTGAATCCTGTTCCCATGTTGAAAATCTCAAACATCTGCCCGTAAGTGAGATCGCCCATCTCCATGAGCTTGCTGAAAACGTTCTGGGGCTCAATCGGGTCATCAAGGACATAAAGCATGTCCTTCATCCTTGAAAGGTTCCTTATGCCGCCTCCCGTTATGTTGGCCATCCCTTTGATCCTGACTATATTCATTACGTCAAGTATCTCCCTGACATAGATCCGGGTCGGTTCGAGAAGAACGTCCACACCCTTCTTGTTGTCGCCCGGGAAGGTGTCAAATATGTCAATTTCGTTCTTCTTGAGAATGTCCCTCACAGTGGTAAAGCCGTTTGAATGCAAACCGCTGCTCTGGAGCCCGAATATCAGGTCACCGTCACTTATGCCCTCCCCATTGACTATCTGGCTCTTCTGCACTATCCCGAATACAGTTCCGGAAACATCGAGGTATTTCACCAGATCGGGAACTATTGCAGTCTCGCCGCCAACAATTGTCAGGTTGGACATCTGTGCCCCGACATTGAAACCTGTTCCAAGCTGCCTTGCCACCTCCTGGTTCGGCTCCTTTGTGGACAGGTAATCAACCATGGCTATTGGCTCAGATCCGGCTGTAATGGCATCATTCACGTTCATGGCAATGCAGTCTATTCCCACGGTGTCCCACCTGTTGGCTTCTTCAGCTATCATGGTCTTGGTCCCCACACCGTCGGTGTTTATTGATACAGCAAAATTACCAAGGTCAACAAGAGACGTAAACCCTCCAAAACTGCCTATGGTTCTGAAGTCCTCCCTCTTAAATTTCAGCTGCCTTATGAATGTGCTTATGAATTCCCCCTGCGCTTTTCGATCTACTGATCTCTGATTGGCACTCGGCATACTATCCGTATCAAACCATCAAATAAAATTTTATCAGAGAATGCCGGGACCGGTCCGCCAGGATTCGGCAAAAATTCGCTTAAACCCTTAAGGGAGCAGATTTCCAGGACACAGGGCAATCCGAATTCCGGGCAAGTCTCTCTGGCTATACTGTAACGTGTTTTTGCGCTTGCACTGTGTAATAGACTTATTTTCACGGATTCCACAACGTAGAATTTAAATAACTTCCTGACGATAAGGTAATGGTGATTATTTGGTCAAATTAGAGTCCTTGGACTATAAGCCCAAACCCATAGATGAGAATTTCCTTGATGATCAGGACAACTATCCGGTAACAGGAAACCATCACGAGCACGAGGTCAGGGCAGAGGGAGTTCAGAGAACCGATGCAGAGGGAAACCCTAACCCCACAAAGTTCGGTATACATGGAAGTCACGTTGCTGTAGATTGGGAAGCATGCATAGCTGACGGAGCATGCATGGATGTCTGCCCGGTCAGTCTCTTCGAATGGGAGCTCAACTCAGGCGAGATGGGCACCGGAAACGACAAGGACATTTCCAGCGATAAAGAACTCTATGACAAATACAGAACTGACAAGTGCGACCCTATCAGAGAGAGCGAGTGCATTTTCTGCATGGCTTGTGAAAGTGTTTGTCCTACCAGAGCTATTAAGATAACACCATAAACAAACACCATTTTTTATTATTCAGCTTTTACAATTATTCACTTTTCGGGCTTCAGTACCTTAAGGGCATTTATTGCCTCGTCTGCGTGCCTTGATGCATTCAGTTGTGATTTGTACACGTGCTTTATCGTTCCGTCGGTGTCTATCACATAGGTTATTCTGTCGGGGAGAAGAGCCCCCTTTGCCTGATACATCGACCTGATCTTCCCGTCCGGATCCGATACGAGGGTGAATTGAAGCTTCCTGTGCTCCTTGAATGATTTGTGCGACTCGACGGAATCCGAGCTCACGCCAAGAACTGTGCCTCCCAGCTCCCTTATCTCATCCCAATTGTCCCTGAAGGTGCAGGCCTCTTTTGTGCAGCCGGGAGTCTCGTCCTTTGGATAGAAATAGAGCACTACCGGTCCGCTGTTCAGAACCTCGTAAAGCCTTATCTGGCTGCCTTCATCCGTCTTTCCCTCAAAATCAGGGGCCCTGGTGCCCATGCTAAGTGCCATGGTCTCACTCAGCCCGTTAAAGAGTTATAAGGTTTTGTAGTAATCCAGTCAATAATAGGGGCATTTAAATGGCTGAGATAAAAACTGCTTACGTTGTGGATGCTCTGAGGACGCCGCTCGGCAGGAGGAACGGTGCACTCAGGGGCATAAACCCTGTGGATCTCCTTTCAGGACTCATGAAGGAGACGCTCACAAGAAATGGTGTTGCGCCGGAACAGGTGGAGGATGTCATAATCGGTTGTGTAGACCAGATAGGAGAGCAGGGTGCGAACATCGCGAGGAATGCATGGCTCTCTTCAGGTTATCCCGAGACAACACCCGGAGTAACCGTGGACAGGCAGTGCGGTTCAAGCCTTCAGGCCGTCCAGTTCGCATCATCCGGAATAATGTCCGGGATGCAGAACCTCGTCGTTGCGGGCGGCGTGGAATCCATGACAAGGGTGCCCATGTTCTCAAATATCGAAACCAGGGGTTCCCCAATTACCGATTCACTGGAAAACAGGTACAGCTTGGGGGGAAAATGGTTCAGCCAGGCAGCGGGTGCTGAAATGATTGCCAGGGAGTTTGAAATATCCCGGGAAGAGCTTGACAGGTTAAGCCTGAGGAGCCACGTTAATGCAGGGGATTCATCAGGGCATTTCAAGCACGAGATTGTTCCGGTGGAAGTGGAAGATCCATCCGGGCCGGGTGAAATGAAGGTCATGGACACGGACGAGGGTGTCAGGAGGAATACAAGCCTTGAAAAACTCGCCTCATTGAAGCCCGCCTTTGAAGGGCTGGACCTGATAACAGCGGGAAACTCAAGCCAGATCTCTGACGGGGCCAGCATTTCTGTCATTGCGTCTGAAAATGCACTGAGCGGGCATGGCCTGGAACCCAAGGCGAAAATAATCTCACTGGGAGCAGTCGGGGTTGATCCAGTTACGATGCTCAAGGGGCCGATTCCGGTTACTGAGAAAGTGCTCATGAAAGCGGGGCTTGAAATTGATGATATTGATGTATTCGAGGTGAATGAGGCATTTGCGCCGGTAGTCCTTGCATGGCAGAAACACTTCGATGTTCCCATGGGCAAACTGAATCCGCATGGGGGAGCGATTGCTCTGGGCCACCCGCTGGGGGCAACAGGAACGAGGATCCTTGCCACCACCCTGAACACCATGATGAGGGACAAAAAGGACCGGGCCCTGATCGCTATCTGCGAAGGGGGAGGGATGGCAAACGGTGCAATTGTTGAAAGAGTCTGAACGTGTGATGCAGGAAAACCGTCACCCGATGAAAATATATATGTGACACAAATTAACGCAGGTAGTAGCCCCGTGGTGTAGAGGCCAAGCATATCGGACTTTGAATCCGACGACGACAGTTCGAATCTGTCCGGGGCTGTCAGGGAGACTTTCATGCCGGTAAAAGTTGTAGGAAGGGAACAGGTTCGCAAAAACATAGACGGGAACGTTAAAGTCGGCGCTCTCCGGGAATCCATGAAGCTGCGTGAAGACCAGTACATATCGCTGGTCAATGGCTCTCCGGCCACTGATGAAGAGACGGTTTCTGAAAGTGATGAGGTGGTCTTCCTGGAAGTATTCTCGGGAGGATAGGGTCAGAAGAGCCCTCTCGCGAGGAATCTCTGGAGAAGCGGGTCTTCGGCACTGAGGTCCGGCGATTCTATCCCGATCTCCCTCTTGTATCTGTTCAGGCTCTTCCCGATATTGAGCGGGCCGATATCCCCGAGAACAGCCTCCTCAATGCTTTTCCTGCCCCCCTTGAGGTCTATGTAAAGCCTATCCTCTTTTATGTAGGGCCCGCGAAGGACATCCCTGTGTCTCCAGGTCTCTATGAAGTCAAGAACGTTGTCCGAGTCCACGGGAGGTCCCCTGTGCAGGACAAAAGCAGGTGGCCTGTCCCTCCTGCATTCTATGAGTATCCTCACTCTGTCAGAGACTTCCACCTCGCTGTCCATTGGCTCAAAACCCTCCCTCTCAAGTATGCTGCAAATTGAGTTCTTCATCCTGAGGGCCTGCGGGTAGATCACGTCATCAATGAGGTCGGGCCTGGGGACTGAGAATATTCTGATAGCTGTACCCCTGTCATCTCTCTTGAAGGGCCCCATGGGCCGCTCCAGATTGAAGAAATCCTTTTCCTTCCCCTTTAGGAACAGCTTTGAAGCGAGTATCATCCTTGAAAGGTTCTCGCGGCTTATTGCAGCTGCGGCATTCCTGTCATCGTCAACCGGGTCGATGATGATTACAGGGTCCCTGAATTTCCCGACATATTCATTCTTTCCCAGTTTGAAGCTGCCCTTCCATCCCGCGAAGGTCTTGAGGACATTCACAAAGGATCCGTATTCTATCACTAGAATTTCGCAGATATATCCTGAGAAGCCTGACGTCGTAACCTCTGAACCATAGACTCCTATGCTCTTTGCAAACACTTTCAGGAGGAGGACATCAGAGAGCTGGGACCTGTCAAGGTTTGTTTTCACGTATTCGGTATGCAGGGGAGTCCGGTCAACCGAGCTCACCTTCTTCTGCCCGGGCAGTATCCTGTAGCAGGGCACCAAATCAAGCTTGACGCCTTCCATGAACCCTGTAACATAGGGATGCTCCGCATACCTCTCGATGCCGTTGGAAAGCACTTTGTGGCCTATATCCAGGCCCAACGTTTCCATCTCCTTCCTGGAATACTTCCTGTCAAACCGTATGAACAGATCAAGGTCCGCACCCTTCAGGTTTGTCCCTTTGGCCACTGATCCGACGAGCACTGCGTCTGCATCTATGCCCTCGCTGGAGCAGTACGAATCAATGAAGTCCCTTGCTTTATCCGAAATGGAGCTGAGCTTCTTTCTCTCTTCCGAAGAGGGGGTGTACTTCTCTATGGCACTGGAATAGTCGGTTATCATTGGCCGGTCAGATCTATTATGGCCTGTGCCGGCTCACCCTGGGCCTTGTCCAGCGCTTCTATGGCCTTATTCCTGTCCACATGCGCCCCTTCCATGACAAGCGATATGTCATCATCGCTGTACTTCGGCGCTTCTGCCTGCTGGCCCGGCTTTGCGGATTTGGGGATTTCCTTGAAGGTTCCCACTACCTGGAAAGTCTTCTGGCCCTGCGCCTCTACCATTGTGACCTGGGCATCGGTGATCATGTAGTCCTTTGTCTCCCCCTGGAAAATCACGGTCTTAACGTCCGGCATCTCCGAGGATTTGATGCCCATCTGCGCCATCATTCTCTTCATTTCTCTGTTATTCATTCTTCCGGGTATCATAATACAACCTGTTAATCCAGTATAGATAAATAAATGTGATCAGTTTTTGCCCGGGTTGATGCCCTGGAAGATTTCCGGCCTGTTGACAATAAGGTGGGCAAGAAGGAGCGCCACAAGAGTAGGGAATATTGCAACAGCAAACACAAGCCTTGGTGATGCAAGCCAGAGGAGTGCCCCCATGAGCGGTGCTATGACGGCCACTGGCCTTGAGAATATGGCTGAAAGGTACTCTATCTTGTCAGGGTCCCCGTACTCGAACTGCCTCATGGCGAAATATCTTGACCCCGGCTCCAGCATGTACCAGACTGCAGTTATTGCGTATCCTGTGAGGAAGAGCATCTGGTCGTAGCCCAGCGATATTATTATCAGGCTGATCAGCAGGAACAAGGGCCTGGTGAGGAAGAACATCCTTCCGATGAACTCGCTCCTGAATAGCCTGCCAACGTAACTGAGCAGGAACGATGCAATTCCAACTATGGCGAAGAGGAAGAAGATCTCTGTTCTGCCAAGCCCGTCCTTGATTGCCATGGCAGGGAAGAATACAAGCACTGCGCCGATGGACAGTGTGGTTACAAGCTGTATTACCGTGAGTGCCAGGAGAAATTCTTTTTCCTTTATTTTCCCTATCTCATTCAGGGTCATCATTGGTTTCCTGATGAGTTCGTTGAACCTTGAACTGAGAGGCTTCGTGTTCCTGGGAGGCTTGTTGAAAATCAGGAGAAAGAGGCTCAGAACGCCCGCGAAGAGGAGGATGAGTGAAATTCCACCGTATATCGGCCTTACATCCGATCCCGTGTAAAGGCCTGCAACCACAAGGGCGGCGAATGGCCCTATGGCATTGAAGAGCTGGTATGAGGACGGGATTCTGTCATCTTCGGACCCCTGGAGCTTTCTGGTAAGCTTGGGCCTGATTCCGTACCGGAAAAGTGTGTATGAGACATTGATGAGGAATACCGCAGCAATTATCAGGGAAAGGTTCTTTGTAAGGAAAAGGAAGCTCATGGATACTCCCATGGCTATAAGACCGGAGGCAATGCCTGCTTCCGACCCGTTGCGTTCCACATATATCTTTGCGGGGATCCTTGCCGCATAGTTTGTGAGAAGGCCCACCGCCTCGATAACACCCATGAAGGCGAGGGATAGTCCCATGGTGACAAGAAGGAAAGGAAGCGATACCATCACTACAACTAGAGTGGCATTGATTAGCGCTGAACCTGAGAGGATTATGAAAACTCTCTTCTCAAACCGCTGATAATTCACGTTTGAATACAACCAGTACCACTTTCTTTTCTTTAAGGTATAATTCTTATGTTTTTATACTTCACGACGATAACTGTACTTGTATTTCGCTATTCTCCGACATGGCAGATGCACACTCCTTTCATGGTTATCGGAGCGCTGTGTCAGTGGACCCTGCGAAGGATTAAATAAACGCACCTAATCAACAAGCAGGCCGTGATAGCTCAGTAGGGAGAGCGCCAGACTGAAGATCTGGAGGTCGCTGGTTCGATCCCGGCTCACGGCATATCTAATTTGCTGCAGTGCCTACATTTCTGCATGGGGCGTCTTATTGACTATCTTTACTATTGTGGCCATTAATGAAGTTGAAAGTGAACACTCCATCCCGCGTGATCTTCAATTCCTTGCTCCTATGACCTGCCCCGACAAAATCTTCCTCAAGGAGGCCGCGCTCTATAAGGTATCGAATCAGTTTAGAAAAAGTGCCTCTCCTGAGGTTGGGATACCGTCCTTTGGTTCTTTGTACCGTTGGGCGGTATGATTCACCAAGTTTAAGGAAAACATCTGAGTAAAGTACTGAATCATTTCCTTCATTACTCAAAGAGTACATTATCGACAGTATAGAGAAATATGGTCCTTCTGGATCAAGATTGTCAGGATGTATACGTGGAATTGAAAACTCAGAGATATGTCCACTTATGTCAACATAATACGGAGTCGCATCCATCCAAACTGCCATCGTGAACAAGTTGAGAGAAAGTACTTTTTTCCCACCAGTTATGTTGAAAAAACACTCTGATAGTGGATGAACCCTTTGACGCTCTAGGACCGCGTCCCGTATATTATCAACACTGTCTTCATTCACAACAATAGAAGTGACAGTTACACCAACCTTATCTGAATATCCCATGAGTGCCCTTATGGATTCTTCAATTGCTTCATCCTCACTCTTATCCTTTTCAGACTCCCCGGGTTTGCCCTTTAATATCAATGACAAAAAAGCTAGGCTTTCTAACATACTGGCAGTTGAAGAAACTCTGACGAAAACCTTCGACTCTGTTGAAATAATCGTAGACGCTTCTGCTCATAGGGAAGCATATATACATATTGGATTCTATGATAAATCAAACCTGGGTATATATAGAAACTTTTCTCGGGATATTACAGGAAAGCTCGGAATCACTCACTCAGTCTTGTATGATGAAGATGTTGACGAAGACATACATAAGATAGTTAACGATTTTATCACTTCTAATAGAAATGATAATACAAAGAAAATTTACACTTTCGATTCAGATTTTGAGAAATTTTTACAAATTAAAAAAGTATCCCGTA
>OBLK01000052.1_pt1 | contig 50974 bp, 47 predicted proteins | sample 1518871 | NCBI WGS metagenome assembly OBLK01 (sample SAMEA2464837, study PRJEB22497) | soil metagenome | biome: Grassland; feature: Farmland; material: Clay | place: Australia | collected 2013-02-01 | depth 0.8 m
CAGGAACCGGAGTGTACATACTGGGTACATGAGGATTGCGAGCACCGGATGCGTTGAGGGGTCTCCCCTGGCCGAGCGCAGTAGCTTCAACGCCAAATTTGGCGGAGAGGGAGGGATTGATGAGGCCTCCGGCCCCACCCTCCGGGCGCGCTGAAGCGCGTCCAAATCGGCTGCGCCGATTGGTCAAACCCTTGATCGTCTTTATCGAGGGCTCGAATCAAAATGACGGAAACCCCGCCAGCAAACCAAACGCCTTGGAAATTTGGCGTTGAAGCGTAGCGAGCGAAGTCCGGATTGGGCGCACCCGGAGCGCAGGAACCGGAGTGTACATACTGGGTACATGAGGATTGCGAGCACCGGATGCGTTCAATCCGGCGAGCGCAGTAGCTTCAACGCCAAATTTGGCGGAGAGGGAGGGATTCGAACCCTCGATGCGCGGTTAGCGCATACACGCTTTCCAGGCGTGCTCCTTCGACCGCTCGGACACCTCTCCATCAAACCCTCGACGGCAAGAACCCGTGCTTATCCGGTTCGTGCCGTCATCCTTCTATATTCTTACCTGCCGCCCCCTTTCTTCGCCGGGCCAGTGGCACTGGCCGCGGCAGATGCGGTCAGCACGTCGGGGGGAGTCACCAGGCAGGCCTCGTCGTGGCTCGGCTTGTTCATCGGGGTCTTTCCCGGGACGTCGTAGCGCGAGTCATGCTTGATCGGCTTCGCATTCGGTGGCTGCCGGGGCGGCGGAACCGCCTGTGCCTGGTACCAGCCCGGGGGTACGCAGGAGTGCGAGCATCCGGCCAGTCCGGCCAGCCCGCCCAACATCGCTATGATCAATATGTTTCGGCTCATGCCTTTACTACTCCCAGCGCTTCCAGCGCCGCTTCGACCCGTGCCTGGTGCGAATCGGCCAGGGTCATCAAGGGTTGACGAATACCGGTGCCGATACGGCCCATCCGATTCAGGGCCCACTTGACCGGTATCGGATTCGACTCGACGAACAGCGCCTGGTTCAACTCGACCAGATCCTCGTCCAGCGCGCGCGCCGCGGCAACCTCGCCCTGGCGGGCCGTATCGCACAAGCGGCGAATCCTGTCCGGCACGACGTTGGCCGTCACGGAGATGACCCCGTCGCCACCCGCCAGCATGAAGGCAGTGGCCGTCGCATCGTCGCCGGAGAGCAAAATGAACTCCGGGCCGCACAGCCGGCGCAGCGCGCTGACCCGCTCCATGCGGGCACTCGCTTCCTTGATTCCCACGATATTGGTCACCGCGGCCAACTCCGCGACCGTCTCCGGAAGCAGGTCCACCACCGTGCGCGAGGGCACATTGTAAAGCAGGATGGGCAATTCCACCGCATCGGCCACGGTCCGGAAGTGCGAAGCCAGCGCCCGCTGGGGCGGCTTGTTGTAGTAAGGCACCACCAGGAGCAGAGCATCGGCGCCGGCCACCTCCGCCCGGCGGGACATATCCAGGGTCTGCTCTGTGGAATTGGAACCCGTGCCGGCGATGACCGGGATGCGACCGCGCACCAGTTCGATCGTGCGGCGCAGCAGGGATTCGTGCTCGTCGCGCAGCAGCGTCGGCGATTCGCCCGTCGTGCCGGCAATCACCAGCCCCTCGGTGCCCGCCTCGATGTGCCATTCGACCAGCCGCTCCAGCGTCATCTCGTCGATCGCGCCATCGGCTTTCATCGGCGTCACCAGGGCGACCAGCGATCCCTTCAAAGACATCTCTCTCCTCCTCGCATCAGTCCGTGGGCGGTGCCTGGGGGCGCAGTAACGGGAACAGCAGGACCTCGCGAATGGACTCGGCGCCCGTCAATAGCATCGCCACGCGGTCGATTCCGATGCCCACGCCCCCGGCAGGCGGCATCGCGTACTCCAGCGCATATACGTAATCCAGGTCGTATTCCATGGCCTCGTCATCACCACCCTCGCGCTCGCCGGCCTGGGCCTCGAAACGCCGCGCCTGCTCCTCGGGATCATTGAGTTCGGAGAAACCGTTGGCGATTTCGCGCCCGCCCACGAACAGCTCGAAGCGATCCACCAGTTCCGGGTCGTCGTCGTGCGCCCGCGACAGCGGCGAGACCTCGCGCGGGTAATCGGTGATGAAGGTCGGCTGTATCAGGGCCGGCTCGACGACGTGTTCAAATAATTCGACGAGCAGCTTGCCCCAGTCCGCCTTCTCCGGCACCGCAACCTCGCGCGCGCGGAGCAGCTCGGCGAGACGTTCGCGATTGCGCGTGTCGCCGGCATCGAGTTCGGGGAGGGCCTTGCAGACCGCATCCGCCAAGGGAATGCGGGCAAACGGCGACTCGAAGTCGAGTTCATGCCCGGCATACTCGAAGCGCAGCGATCCCTTCACATCGGCGGCGAGGGTGCGGAACAATTCCTCGGTCAGCGCCATCATCGAGTCGCAATCGCCGTAGGCCTGGTAGGCCTCGAGCATGGTGAATTCCGGGTTGTGGCGCGTGGATACCCCCTCGTTGCGGAAATTGCGGTTGATCTCATAGACCAGCGGCATGCCGCCGATCAACAGCCGCTTGAGGTAGAGCTCGGGGGCGATGCGCATGTACAGCGGAATATCGAGCGCATTATGGTGCGTGATGAACGGCCGTGCGACGGCCCCTCCGGCCAGCGGCTGCATCATCGGCGTCTCCACCTCGATGAAACCGCGGGCGTCGAGCAGCCCCCGCGCGACATGCAGGATCTCGGCGCGCATGCGGAAGGTTTCGCGCACGTCCGGGTTCATGATCAGGTCGAGGTAACGCTGGCGGTAGCGCAACTCCGGATCCTTCAAGCCATGGAACTTTTCGGGCAACGGGCGCAGGCACTTCGCGATCAGGCGCAGCGCCGTGACCCGCAAGGTCAGCTCGTTGGTCTTGGTCCGGAACAACGTGCCTTCGACCCCGATGATGTCGCCGAGGTCCAACGACTTGAACAGCGCATAGGTGTCCTCGCCGACGTCCTCGCGCTTGACGAAAACCTGCATGCGCGCGCTGCCGTCGTCGAGATGCGCGAAACTCGCCTTGCCCATCACCCGGCGCGTCATCATGCGCCCGGCCAGGTGCGCGGGAACCGCCCGCTCCCCGAGCGCGTCGGCGTCGAGGCCCTCGTAGGTGCCTACCAATGCCTCGATACTGGTGTCGGGATGGAAATCGTTGGGGTACGCAAAGCCTTCCTCGCGCAGCTGCGCCAGCTTGGCACGGCGCTCGGCGACCAGGTCGGTGCGTGGATTCTTTTCCGTCATTGCATACTCCCAACTGCATTTTCACAAGCGGCCAAGCCGGATGGGCGGGCATTCTCCGGACCCGCAGTGTACAGGGCTTTGCCGGGATGGTTACGGCGGCGCACGGCGTCAAGCCCCGGTCTGCACGCCGGCCTTGAGCGCGGCTTCGATAAAGGGGTCGATATCGCCATCGAGCACGGCCTGAGTATTGCCGACCTCGACGCTGGTTCGCAGGTCCTTGATCCGCGACTGGTCGAGCACGTAGGAACGGATCTGGCTGCCCCAACCGATTTCGGCCTTGCTGTCTTCCAGCTTCTGTTGTTCGCCGCGCCGTTTCTGCAATTCCAGCTCATACAGCTTGGCTTGCAATTGCTTCATGGCGGTGGCGCGGTTCTTGTGCTGAGACCGGTCGTTCTGGCACTGCACCACGATGCCCGTGGGCAGGTGGGTAATGCGCACGGCGGATTCGGTGCGGTTGACGTGCTGGCCGCCGGCGCCGCTTGCCCGGTACACGTCCACGCGCAGGTCGGCGGGGTTGATCTCCACCTCGAAACTGTCGTCGATCTCGGGCGCCACGGAAACCGCGGCAAACGAAGTGTGGCGCCGATGCCCCGAGTCGAAGGGGCTCTTGCGCACCAGGCGGTGCACGCCGATCTCGGTGCGCAACCAGCCGTAGGCGTAAGGCCCCTCGAAACGCACCGTCGCGCTCTTGATGCCGGCCACTTCGCCCGCCGAAACCTCGATCAGCTCGGTCTTGAATCCATGCCGTTCGCCCCAGCGCAGGTACATGCGCAGAAGCATTTCCGCCCAGTCCTGGGCCTCGGTGCCGCCGGAACCGGCCTGGATGTCCAGGAAGGCATTGGCGTCGTCCATCTCGCCGCTGAACATGCGCCGGAATTCGAATCCCTCGATGACCTTCTGCATGCGGCCGAGGTCACCGGCGATCTCGCCGAGCGCCTGCTCGTCATGCTCGCCGGCCGCCATTTCCAGCAGCTCGGCGGAATCGCTCAGCCCGGTGGTGAGTTTGTCCAGGCCGGTGACCAGTTCCGCCAGGCGCGCGCGCTCGCGGCCCAGGTTCTGTGCCTGTTCCGGCTCCGACCAGATATTCGGGTCCTCGAGGCTGCGCTCCACCTCTTCCAGGCGATTCTTGCTCCCGGCGTAGTTAAAGATACCCCCTGAGCGCCTCGGCCCTGGCACTGAGATCGGTCAATTGTTCACGGATGGAGGTCAGTTCAGCCACGTTATCTCGATCGCTTTCTGGAAACGGGGGATTTTACCAACGCTGCAGCAAACCGCGAGCGGGAACGTTCGATGCAGACCCCGCGGTCAGCAGCCGGAAACCGCCGCGGCGGCCAAGCAGGCGCTCCAGCCAGCGCCTGCCCAGTCCGGTTTCCCCGGCCGCGATCACGACCAGATAATCGGCAATGCCGGCCTGCTCCAGCGCAGCCGCCGGCGGCTCCAGGGGCAGATCCAGCCATTTCGCCAGGCCCGCGAAAACCGCCTCGCTGGCGGCAATCGCCTTCACCTCGCCGGGCGCGGGCACGGTTTCGGGCAATCCCCCACCGCCCCAGACCCACAAGGCGTTGGCCTCGGCCCGTCCCTGGCTGCGGCGCGCCTCGTTCACGGGATGCGCATACCAGAGCATCTGCAGTTCGTTGAGCGCGCGCATGCCGCGAACATCTACACCGAATTCCTCGGGCAGTGGGCGCAACAGCGTCGCCCGCGCGCGCTCGACCGGCAATCCTTTCCGCGCCACCGCACCCGGCAGGCGCACGCGCCAGATATCCTCGCCCGGCTCGATGCGCAATTCCTCCTCCGGGAAGTGGGCATGCGCCGCCTGAACCAGTTCGCGCGCTTCCTCGTCGTCCAGGGCTTCGTAATCCAGCCGATGCAGGCTCAACCGGTCGCGATCGGGCCGGAGCATGACCGGTTCCGCCAGGTACTCATCCGCGACGGGCTTGTGCCCCTGCGCCAGACGCGTCAGTGCCGCAGCCGGCAATGCGGGCAGATCCAGGGCCAGCGCGGCCAATTCCAGCGCCGAACGGCCACCATGCGTCTCTTCCCCCGCGCGTCGCAAGCGTCTGCGGGCACGGTGGCCGATCAAGGCCGCTTCATCCTGCGTAAAGGCCGGCCAGATCAGGGTCGGTGTTACCATCGATGCATCTGCCTAACATTTCGTCTGCAATGGAAATCGTACGCGACTTTCTGCTTGATTCCGAACTGCCCACGGTCCGGCACTACAGCCCGGGCGAATTGCGCATCGGCGCAACCACCTACGAACACAGCCTGATCATCACGCCTCGCCAGGGCGCCCGCCGGTGGGAGCCCCAGAATTTCGATTCGTTGCAGCTCGAGCACCTCGAGACCTTGCTGGAACCCGATCCCCGCCCGGAACTGATCCTGCTGGGCACAGGGGAAAAACAACGCTTCCTGCCGCGCGAATACCTGGCGCCGATGATCAACGCCCGCATCGGCGTGGAAGTCATGACCAGCGCGGCGGCCGCCCGCACCTGGAATATCGTGCTCGGCGAGAACCGCCAGGCGCTCGCCGCCATCCTGATCCGCTGACGGCCCGCCGGGAAGGCCTATCAATCAAAAAAGCCGGCAAGATGCCGGCGCTCCAATCGCGGCGGGGACCGCCGCTCCCACGAAGACTGGTTGGGTATCTGATTCACGCGGGGCGCTGAAACGTAGCGAGCGATGACGGATCGGACGCTGCCGGCGCGGAGAGACCGGAGTGTACACGCGAGTACATGAGGATTTTGAGCACCGCCGGCGTTCAATCCGGCAAGCGCAGTAGTTTCTGCGGCCCGCTATCAGTCGAGGAGGACCTCGCGGCTTATCCCGGCCATGTTCAACTTCCGCCGCAACCGCCGCATGGCGGCGATCTGCACCTGGCGCACGCGCTCACGGGTCAGCCCCAGTGCCTGGCCGACATGCTCCAGGGTGAGGCGTTCGCAACCGTTAATTCCAAAACGCATCTCAATGACTTCGCGGTGGCGCGGTGATAACTCCTCGAGCCAACCCTTGATCAACGCCGAAAGTTCGTCGGCGCAGGCGCAGTCACGCGGATTTTTGGCCTGGTCATCATCAAGGCAATCAAGAAGTACATGCCCGCCGGTGTCGTCGAGCGGCGCGTCGACGGACACCGAACGCTCGCGAATACGGCGCAATTTGGCGATCTGTTCCGAGTTGAAGCCGGTGCGCTCGCTAACCTCCCGTGTCGTGGGCGTGCGCGCAAGCTCGCGCCGCAAGGTCTGTTCGGCGCGCACGTAGCTGGAGAGCTCGCGGGCCACGTGGATAGGCAGGCGTACCGTGCGGCCCTGGTTGATCACGGCCCGTTCCACCGCCTGGCGAATCCACCAGGTGGCGTAGGTGGAAAAGCGGCACCCGCGTTCGGGGTCGAATTTCGTCACCGCGTGCATGAGCCCGAGGTTGCCTTCCTCGATCAAATCGAGCAAGGGCACGCCTCGCCCGACATAACCCCGCGCGACTTTGACCACGAGGCGCAGATTGGCCTCGATCATGCGCTGGCGGGCCTGCTCGTCGCCGGCCTGGACGCCACGCCCCAGCGCGACTTCCTCCTCGGCCGTCAGCAGGACGTGAAACCCGATCTCCCGCAGGTAAAGATTGGTGACATTCAGCTCCGCCGAACTCGGGTTCGAGGAGTTGCGTTCGCGGCCTTCCGCGTGGGCGGCGTTGCGTTCTTCCACCGACGCCAGCGCCTTGGCGAGCAGCGTCTCCGCCGCATCGCTCTCGGCGCCATCAATATCGTCTTCGCCGTCGACGGCATCTTCAGCTTCTTCTTCGTCGAGACATACAAGTTCGTCGAGGATCATGACCTCGACGGCGTCGTTGTCGTTTTTGCTGTATGAGCCATTACGGCTTTCCCGTTTGGCCTTGCTATCCCCGCATGACTTGGCGACACGGGTCACTGTAGGCAACCTCCCAAGTGTTTGCTCTATCAGTAACCATGATGCTAACCCGGTTTGGGAAGATAGTGCAATGGGTTTACCGGTTTGCCGTCGCGACGAATTTCAAAATACAACGCCGGCTTCTCGTTCGAGCCGATACCCATGGTTGCGATTTCCTGGCCGGCCTTGACTTGTTCACCTTCCTGCACGAGCAAACGCTGATTGTGTCCGTACGCACTCAACCAGGCATCGTTGTGCTTGATGATGACCAGACGCCCGTAACCCACCAACGCACTGCCGCTGTATACAACCGTGCCGCCGGCGGCGGCAACGACCGGCGCGCCCAGTTGTCCGTTGATCACGATGCCCTTGCCGGCAATACCGTTGCCGCCGAACGTCGCCTGCGCCTTGCCTTTTCCCGGCCATTGCCAATGGATGGGGCCTGTCGCCGCGGGCGCGGGCGGGGATGCGCCCGAAGCGCCGGAAACACCGCCCGCCGCGGGCTGCGAAGGCTGTTGCGCCGGCTGCCGCGAAGGCTGCGAGCTGGCCACCTGGCGGCGGCCATGCGCGGGGTACAGGCGGATGCGCTGGCCCGGATAAATCGTGTACGGCGGCCTGATCCCGTTCCACATCGCAACAGTGTGGTAATCCAGCCCGTAGTGCCAGGCGATCGAGTACAACGTATCGCCCGGCTCTACCGTATAGGCGGCGGGGCGCTGGCCGTTATATCCCTTCATGTTGAGCGCGCCGGCGCATCCGGCCAGCAGCAGAACCGCGAACAGCGGCAGGAGTAAAGGCGCACGGTAGTGCCTGCTCATCGCTGCCGCGTCCCCGAGGTGAATGGCACAAAGCTTACCGCGCCGAGCGATTCGAATTCGATCCCTTTTTGCGTGCGCCGGTGCATGCGCAGATCCTGCCGCCCCTGCCGGCCCACCGGCGCGATCAGTCTCCCGTTCGGCGCCAACTGCTCGAACAAGGCCGCCGGCACGACTTCGGGCGCGGCCGTGAGGATGATGACGTCGAACGGGGCATGGCCCGGCCAGCCTTCACGCCCATCGCCATGGCGCAAACTGACATTGCGCAAACGAAGTTCCAGCAGATGCCGCCGCGCGACCGCCATGAGCGCGCGTATGCACTCGATGCTGTACACGTTGGGCACCAGCTGCGCCAGCACGGCCGCCTGGTAACCGCATCCGGTGCCTATCTCCAGCACTTTCTGCGGAATATCCTCGGCAATCACCGCCTCGGTCATGCGTGCGACGACATAGGGCTGCGAAATGGTCTGACCGTGGCCGATGGGCAGCGCCGTGTCCTCGTAGGCTCGGCTGGCAAGCGCCTCGTCCACGAACAGGTGGCGCGGCGTGGAACGGATCGCTTCGAGCACCCGCGCATCGGTAATGCCTTCTCCGCGCAGGCGCTCGATCAGGCGCTCGCGCGTGCGCGAAGAGGTCATGCCGATGCCCGCACGGGGAATCACGCGATGCCCTCCAACCAGTTTTCGACATTCTTCAACACGCCGCGATGCGTGAGATCGGTCGTCAACGGCGTGATCGATACCGCCCCCCCGGCCACGGCCGCGAAATCCGTGTCCGCACCGGCATCCGCCGCCCCGCCCGGTTCGCCGACCCAGTACACCGGTTTGCCCCGCGGGTCAGCCTGCATCACCACCGGTTCCGCTTTGTGCCGCGCACCGAGGCGCGTGGCCCGCAGTCCCGACAGCTCGGTCCAGGGCCGGTCAGGCACATTGACGTTGAGCAGCGTATCCGCCGCCATCACCCCCTCCTCCATGCGCTCGACCAGCAACCGCGCCACGCGCGCGGCCGTATCGTAATAACGCGGCTCCGATGACACCAGCGAGACCGCCAATGCCGGGCGCCCGAGGAAACGCCCTTCCATGGCCGCCGCGACGGTCCCCGAATACAGCACGTCGTCACCCAGGTTGGCGCCGCTGTTGATACCGGATACGACCAGGTCAGGCGCCTCGCGCAGCAGACCCGTAATCGCGAGATGCACGCAATCGGTCGGCGTGCCATTGACGTAGTAGAAGCCGTTATCCAACTGTCCCACGCGCAGGGGCGTATCGAGGGTCAGCGAGTTGCTGGCGGCACTGCGGTTGCGATCCGGCGCCACCACGGTCAGTCGGCCCAGCGGCTCCAGGGCCGCCGCCAGGGCGGCCAGGCCCGGCGCGTAGACGCCATCATCATTGCTGAGGAGAATGGATAACACGGCAAAGGCGCGACAAAAGGTAAGCTAATGATAGTCGACTAATGTCTGGAGGCCGAACCGTGAGTCTCGACGACAAGCAGCGGCGCGAGTTCCGGCAGGCCGTCGCCGACGCCATCCGCATGCCCAAAAAGCACACGGACTCGCGCAAGCCGCGCCCGAAGCCGGTCGCGCATTTTCACGAACTGGACGAGAAAAAGGCGCTCGAGGAAAGCTTCTACGACCCGCGCAATCCCGATGAATTCGGCGCCGAACCGCCGCTGGAATATGTCGCCCCGGGTGTGCAGAAACGCCTCATGCGCCGCCTGCGCCGCGGTACCGTGCCGGTCCAGGCCGTGCTCGACCTGCATGGCAAGACCCAGGCCGAGGCCCATCCCCGGGTCGCCGAATTCCTCGAGGCCAGCATCGCGCGCGGCCATAGCTGCGTGCGCATCATCCACGGCAAGGGCTTCCGCTCCGGGCCGGGCGGGCCAGTGCTCAAGATCGCGGTCGCCCGCTGGCTTTCGCGCCGCCATGACGTGCTCGCCTACTGCAGTGCCCGGCCTGTGGACGGGGGCACCGGCGCGGTCTACGTGCTGCTGCGCCGCGGCAGCGCCCCGCCGCGGGATTGAGGCAAGTCCCGGATACACCACGGAGGCCGGGTTGAACCCGGCCTCCGTGCCCCTTCCGGGATAGTCCCTGGGGTTACTCGGGCACCACCGGCCCACCGTCTCCAACGACGACGCAAGACCGGCCATGGGCGATTTCTTATGCCTTGCCTCTGCAGCGCGTTGAACGCTTTCTGATCCCGGCCAAACCTGCCAACACTGCCAGCCCAAGCAAGCCGAGTGGCACAGTCGCTCCACCCCCACCCGAATCCTTGACTTTGAGGGTGGCCGTCAATAGGTTGTTCGCCGTATCCGGGTCAGTCCCATCCGAAGTCGCAACGGCTGAAACTGGAAACTTACCCGTCTTGCCCGCGTTGGTGGTCACGTTGATCGTGAACTGCGTGCTCTGTCCGGCGGCGAGGCTTCCCACCGTGCAGATCAGCGTAGTGCCCCCCGTGCACGAGACGCCGCCGCCCGAGGACTGGAATGCCAGGCCGGCGGGCAACTGCACCGTGACCACGGCGCCGGTCGCGTCAGACGGGCCGCCATTACGCAGCGTGAGCCCCAGCGCGGCCTGTCCGCCGAGTTGGATGGTTCCTTTCGAGAATGTGCCCGAGAGTCCCAGGTCGTTGATCTGCTCGACGGTACGCGGTACCGAAATCTGGTTATCGCTTACGTCGTCGTCGCGCTCCCGCGCATTGGTAGCGACCAACACAGCCCCTGTTCCGACGAGAGCTCCGGATACTGTGAGCTGGCCCGACAGTGTCGCGCCCACGGCGAGTGCATCGGTGGTGCAGAGGATCGCCGTGGGATCCGACGCATCGCAGGTGGCATTGTCGAGCGTCACCGACCGGTAGGCTAGCTGCGGCGGCAGCTCAATCCCGACCCGGAGCTGACTGGCCGGATTCGGCCCAGCGTTACTCACCATGAAGTCGAGCGTCGTGTCCGTCCCCAAGGCGACCGATGGCGCGGGCGCGGTTGAGGCGGCCACGGCCAGGTTGCTGAGCCCAACCGCCTCGACGTTGACCGATGCGGTGTTGTTCCCCGGATCCGGGTCCGTGGGCGAGGTTTGCGAGACATGGGCCGTCACGGTCAGCGCCGATGCCGGGTTCTGGGCCTTCAGCGTCAATACCGCCGTGGCCGTATCGTCCGGCGCCAGCGTGCCCGCGCCGCAGGTCACCACAGAGCTTGCCACCGTGCAGGCGCTGGTGCCAGCCGGGGTGGTGACGCTGGCACTGGCCACGGCGAGGTCCGCAGGCAGCGGATCGGTCCTGATCTGCACACCTTGGGCGTTAGCGGTCGCATTGGGGTCGACGTGCACCTCGATCGCCACCTGGAATTCATCGCCGACGAACACTTCATCCGGAGCGGTCATGTTGTTGACATGCAGGTCCGCGGCCGGAATATAGAGCTCGTAGGCCCCGATGTCGCAGACGAAATTCCCATCCAGATTGCCATCGGCGGGCCGCAGCGAATCACGTTGGTCGTTGTTGGGGCAGAGCGCGTTGTCCCCGGCGTCGATGGCAGGGCTGGCCTGGGTGGCAGGCGGCGTGGTGAGGGTGGACGCGAGCGCCATGGTCTCGGTGAGCCCGCCGTTGTCGGCGAGGGGTTCGAGCAGCGGATTGGTATTGATCAAATCACCCGGGCCCAAGAGGCCGCACGTGTCGGCATCTTCCAGGTTATGCCCGAGCGAATAGAAGCGGTTGGTTACGGAGCCGCCTCCGGTCGCCCCGCAGTTCGCCGCCGTCGTGGCGACGCCCTGCAGCATGTTGCCGGAGATGATCGTATTTACCAACGTATAGGTTGCACCGCTGGCTCCTCCGCCGGTGGAACCGCCGCTCGCCGGCCCGAACCCGTTGAGGCCCGCGCCGCCACCTTCCGTGTCCGAGGTCACGACGTTACCGACCACCGTAACGTTTGCGAGCACCACGCGGCCATTCGTAGTGATGCCACCGCCGGTGTCCTGGGCGATGTTGTCGGCGACCGTCGTATTGGTGATGTTCTGCAGCACGAGCCTTCGGCCGGCAATGCCTCCGCCGCCGATCGCCGCGTTGCCGACGATTGCGCTCATGACTATATCGGTGGTGTGGAAACCGGTGTCGAACATCCCGCCGCCGTTCTCGGCCGAGTTACCGATGGTGTAAGTGGCGTTGCTGCCGATCGTCGTGCCGCTTATGGTCGCCGCCGCGTCGTTGTAGACTCCGCCGCCGTTGGCGCCAGCGATATTGCCGGTAATGATCGAATCCAGCAACATCAGGGGCGCCGCGCTGTAAATGCCGCCGCCGTCACTCCCGGCCTCGTTGTCGAGCACGTGTACCGCGTCGAGCGTGAGCTGATCGACCGCGAAACCGTTCTCTCCTTCGTGGCCACCCCCGCCGCCCTCGTGGCCCTCGCTGCCCGCGCCGCCGCTGCCTTGACCATGGGTGGCCTGTGGATTGACGACCTCTACCGATGCGCCGGGACCGCTCGCGATAGCGCCCCCGAAGCGCATGAACTCGACTACAGCGGTAGGGCTCATAACAGAGAGCACCACGGGCGGCGGCGTATAGCCGTTCTTGATGGTGATGCCTTCGATCGAGACGGTAATGTTTGCGCTTACCGCTTCGACGTGAAACACCCGGTCACGCTCAGCCTGCGGGAGCGAAGGATTCCACTGGATAATGGTCGCATCCGCCCCCACCCCAACGATCACCATCGACTGCGTGAGGTTCAAATCGCCGATTGCAGGGTTCGGCGTGTGCACAACCACCGCCATCGGAGAAGTGGTGCTGCTCGGCGCCTCATCCACCCCTGTCACGGTCAAGTTGAAGGTACCCGCGGGCACCACAATGGTGCTTGGTGCGGGGGCCGCATCCGCCAATTGCACCGCGGCCCGCAGCGTGCATTCGCCGTTAGCGTCTGCGCAGATACCCTGGCTGAGCGCTGTTGCCGTGGCCGGCGCGTCCGTCGTGGAGTTTACGGCGATGGTGCCTGCATGCGCTGCGGCCGCCACCGCCGACAAAGCACTGCAGGCGAGCCATACCGCCATTCGAGACTGAATCTTACGGGTTCCCATGACTGTCTCCCTTTGGTTTTGATGTCGGGCACTCGGAGCGGCGCGCCGGAAATGCGGCGCGCCGTATCCCCGATACTTAGACCCTGCGGCGTAATGTGCGCCTGCGAATTACGGCTAGCCCCATCAACGCCACAAGGAAGAAGAGAGTGAGTGGCATCATGGTCGCGCCCCCGCCACCGCCGGAATCCTCGACTTTCAGCGTGGACGTCAGCGTGTTGTTGGACGTATCCGGATCGGTGCCATCCGCGGTCGCGACGGCGGTTACGTCGAACTTGCCCGTCTTGCCCGCGTTGGTGGTCAGGTTGAGTGAGAACTGCACACTCTGTCCGGAGGCCAAGCTCCCCACCGTACAGGTCAGCGTAGTGCTTCCCGTGCACGCAACGCCGCCGCTCGAGGACTTGACCGTGAGCCCGGCGGCGGGCAACTGCACGGTGACCACGGCGCCGGTTGCGCCGGAGGGGCCGGCATTACGCAGCGTAAGCCCGAGCGTGGACTGTCCACCGAGCTGGATGGTCGCCTTCGAGAGCGAACCGGAGAGAGCCAGGTCGCTGATCCGCTCGACGGTCCGCGGAACAGAGATCCGGTTGTCGCTCACGTCGTCGTCGCGCTCCCGCGCACTGGCCGTGAACTCGACGTTACCGGCACCCACGAGCGAGCCGGCGACGGTGAGCTCGCCCGACAGGCTACCGCCTACGCTGAGCGAATTAATGGTGCACAGGATCGCGGTGGGATCGGACGCGTCACAAGTGGCGTTGCTGAGTGTTACCGAGCGGTAAGCGAGTTGCGGCGGGAGCTCGATCCCGACCCTGAGCTGGCTGGCCGCATTCGGGCCCGCGTTGGTCACCGCGAAGGGGATCGTGACATCCGTTCCCAGCGCGACCGCCGGCGTCGGCGCCGTCGAGGCGGACACCGCGAGGTTGCTGAGCCCGACTGCTTCGATGTTGACCGATGCGCTGTTGTTGGCCGGATTCGGATCCGACGGCGACGTCTGCGTGACATGTGCGGTCACCGTGAGGGCCGCGGCCGGGTTCTGGGCCTTCAGCGTGAGCACGGCCGTTGCCGTCTGGTCCGGGGCGAGCGTACCGGCATCACAAGTCACCACACCGCTTGCCACCGTGCAGGGGCTGGTTCCGGTCGGGGTGGTGACGGTGGCGCTGTCCGCGACAAGGTCCGCAGGCAACGGATCGGTCATGATCTGCACGCCCTGGGAGTTCGCGGTCGCATTGGGATCGATGTGTACCTCGACGGCCACCTGGAACGGATCGGTCACGAACACTTCGTCCGGAGCGGTCATGTTGTTGATGTGCAGGTCCGCGGCCGGGATGTAGAGTTCGTATGCGCCGATGTCGCAAATAAAATTCCCATCCAGGTTGCCGTCGGCGGGCCGTAGTGAATCCCGCTGGTCGTTGTTGGGGCAGAGCGCGTTGTCCCCGGCATCGACGGCGGGGCTGGTCTGCGTGGCCGGCGGCGTCGTGAGGGTGGAAGCCAACGCCATCGTCTCGGTCAGGCCGCCGTTGTCGGCGAGTGGCTCAAGCAGCGGGTTCGTATTGGTGATATCGCCCGGGCCGGTAAAACCACAGGTATCGGCATCCTCGAGGTTGTGGCCCCGGGAGGTAAATGTCGGGGCCTTGCCGACACCGCCGCAGTTCGCAACCGTTGGCGGTACCGAGGCGATGGTGTTGTTGGCGAGAATGGTGTTGGCGAACGTGTAGCTCGCGTTGCCGCCGGAGGCCGGGAAGCTGCTGAGTCCGGCGCCGCCGCCTTCGGAATCGGAGGTAACCTGGTTGTCGGCGACCGTCACGTTGGTGAGCGTCACCTGCCCGTTGGTGATGATTCCGCCGCCGGTATCCTGGGCGAGGTTTTTCGCGATGGTCGTGTTGGTGATGCGGTCCTGCACCAGCACGCGCGCGGCGATGCCGCCGCCTCCGACGCCGGTATTGCCGACGATCGCGCTCTTGTCAATCCGGGAGGTATGCGTGCCGGTCTCGAAGATGCCGCCGCCGTTCTCCGCTTCGTTGCCGAGGGTGTAGGCGCCGATCGTTCCGATCGTGGTTCCCTTCATGGTCAGCGCACCGTCACTGTAGATGCCGCCGCCGTTGCCGAAGGCCGCGATGTTGCCGCTGATTATGGAGTCGCTCACGGTCAGCGGCGCGGTATTGTAGACGCCGCCGCCGTCACTGCCGCTGTAGTTGTTCAGCACGTGGACATTGGCTAGGGTGACGCCGTTGACTGCGAAGCTCTCTTCGCCCTCGTCTTCACCGCCGCCGCCGCCTTCGTCACTGCCGCCGCCATGCTCGGCATTGGGGTTGACGATCACGATGGCCGCACTCGGGCCGATCGCGATACCGCCGCCGCGGCGGACGAATTGCACGATCGCGTCGGGGTTGCTGTCGTTGAGCACGACGGGGTTGCCCACGTCGCCGCCCTCGACGGTCAGTCCGGTAAACGACACGGTGATGTTCTGGTCCACGGCTTCGACGTGGAAGATGCGGTCGCCTTGCGGCACGCCCCAGCCGATCAGGGTCTGGTCGGGCCCCGCGCCGACGATCGAGACGCTGCGCGTGATGTTGAGATCGCCGATGGCCGGGTTGGGTGTGTGCTGGAGCACGTATGCGCCGGTGCCCGGGGCCGGGGCGTATGTCTCGTCGCTACCCGTGACGGTGAGCGAATAGGTGCCCGCCGGTACGATAATGGTGCTCGCCCCCGGGGCCCGGTCGGCCACCTGTATGGCGGCCCGCAGTGTGCAGGCACCGCTCGCGTCGGCACAGAGGCCCTGGCTGAGTGCCGTTGCCGTGGCCGGCGCGTCCGCCGTGGAATTCACGTCGATGGTGCCCGCATGCACTGTGGCCGCCATCACAAGCAACGTACCGCAGGCGAGCGATACCGCCATACACGGCTGGATCTTCCGAGTTCCCATGACTGCCTCCCTTCATTTCGGCATCGAGCAGAATTAGCTCAGTACGGACACTACCCGCGGAGCGCGTGGCTGACCTTGATGACCGTCAATTTGCAGACGGTGATCGAGGACCGAAGCAATGGGCTTGATTTGGATCAAAAAGGACTGGCGTTACCGAAGCAAAGCGGGACCATCAGGTTTCAAAGCGCCCCGAGCGCCTTGAGTACCAGTTCCGCCGGGGTCTTCGCGGCAGGGTTCCGGCAGAACCCGAGCAGGCCCTGGATTTGCAAGGCTTGCCTGCCGTTGACAACACTAGCAATGCCTCTGGAACTGATGCCTGACGTCAGGCCCGCTATAGCTCAATCCTTGGCCGGGCATAAAGGGCAAACGTGCATCTGGCGTTTCCGGCGGGGTCGACCTTTATAAAACGGATGCCGTTACAGATCCCGCCTGGGGATCTGAGCAGCACCGCTACCCCAAGACTGCACCTTCCGGAGAAGCCTGGCACAATCAAGAACCGCAGCAGCGACATCACGAGAAGCTGGTGCAACGTGCGTACCACGCCTGATCCGCACCCCGGCATGTATAGTCGAGGCGCCTCTATCAGCGGCAGTCCGGGCCGCCTTCGTTACCGGCATCCTCTCCGCCCGCTGGAAGGGCTGCACGTGACTCGCACTACCGACGCCCGGGGCGGTGGCAGTGAGGGAGCGGAATTGGGGGGCTGTTCCCTGGCGGGACTGCCCGCTCCGGGCCTTGGCAACATGATTCACCGGCGGTCGCACCCGCCACGGCTACCCCAAAATCCCGCAACCTGTTAAAATTCCGCTCCACGGCGGGCGGCTAGCTCAGCGGGAGAGCACTGCCTTCACACGGCAGGGGTCGCTGGTTCGATCCCAGCGCCGCCCACCAATAAAATCAACAACTTAGCGGTCTGATTATTCTCCCACAGTACCGGCGGTGCCCACATGGTGCCCGATTTCTCGGTCATAGTGAAAACCTCATTGATCACGCTGACCCCTGCACCAGAATGCTGATTTGCAGTTAAATTTGACCCGGAATTTGCATAATCGACTGACCCAGCTGATCGTCTGCGGGGCTCGCTATATTCGGGGAAATCCATGATTTGAGCGGGTCAGATTTACATGCAAATTTTCGCGACAAGTGGATCATAATTCGACGCAAATCAATACGTCAGGCGTCAGGACACCCCCGGGCCGCCTTCCTCGATCCAGCTCTGGTGCCATATGAGCGAACATAGTCTGTCGCAACGGGGTTCGCCATCCCCCTGTACCCCGGAGCACGTCACGCCTGCAAGCGTATAGGCGCGCTCAAGCTCTATGAAACAGTCGTCACGCTCGTCGTAGTATCGGTCGACAGTGCCTGACACGACCCGAAGAGTCCCACAGAAGCCGCCCATGTGTTCCGGCACGTATTTGATGCCTTCACACAGGCCGTCCTCGTCGAGGGTCCTGCGAATCTGCTCGGCTGAACAGACCCGCACCAGGGCGCCTCTCCTGAAATTCCCACCGTGTCCGCTGGGCACTCCACCCGCCGCGTACTCCACGGCATCAGGATTGTTTCCGGTGCCCTGCCCGTATTCCCGTTCACCGGCGGGCTCGACTCCGGAGGCGGTGGGCGCTTCCGTAGGCTCGAGCCACGCCTCGTTCCAGAATAACAAGCATCCCCTGTCGCAATGCCCGTGCGACAGTTGCGAGCTATCGCAGGCGGCACCCTCCAACAATACCGTGCGCCGCTTCTTCCACATCTTGTCCTTGGTCTCGTCGTAGAAGTGCTCCAGGACCTTGGCGACCCGCAAGGTCCTGCCGCAGTACTTGCGCATCGGGGCGTCGACGAACCCCAGCCCGTCGGGTGTTTTGCCGTCGTTGAGCGTCTCCTGGATGTCCGCGTAGCTGCGCACCCGCACCCAGTCGCCCGCCTGCAAGCCCGCCTGACCCGTTGTCCCCTTTGCTGCCGCGTGGCGAGGCGGCGGCGGATGGATCCGGCGCTGCAGTTTCGTCAGCTGCCACCGTGCATGGCGCTTCACGGTATTCCCGAGAACCGCCATATGCTCGATCGCGTCGCGGTGCTCACGGCCATGGTTAATAATGCCCCGCACCTGGCACTTCATCTCCGGAACCCCGGGCGACTCGCGTTCCGCTGTTGCCCGTGCCTGCCACCCCCGCGACGCGGCCTCCCGCCTGTCCCGTCCGGGCGGCGCATAGGGCCTCTGATCCGTCGGACCGCCCTGCAGGAACCGCCACGGGCCGACTCGGATACGCAATGCTGAGAGCAGATTCGTCACGGGACCTGGACTGAGTGATACTTTGTTAATACTAGTGCTTTGAATATCCGGCGACTACCGGGAATTTCCCTACATTCCGCCGGGTAGATGCACGGGTATCGGCGCTCATGCGTCTCCTCCCCAGGCCGGCCCTCGCACCGGAAACACCCCAGCCCTGTTGAGAGGCTTTCGAGGCGCGATACGGGTGTTCACCTACTGGACGCGGTGGCAGTTTTCTCCCGAAATAATGTGGAAGAGGACATGGCCGGCCCCAGGGCGGCCGGGCAGTGCCGGGGCGTTGGATGGTATGCGGTCCTTGGCGTCCGGATACTCGATGCCGAGGTTTTCCGCTTTGAGCAGCGCTGCCGCGGGACGCCCCGGCAGGCGGGTGATCTGCTGCGAAACCGCCGCCATGCCGGGGAGGGAACGATCATGGTCAAGACACTGAAACACAAGGGGATGGCACTGCGCCGCCGGTTGTACGCGAAGCTCGAGTTCCGCACGGTCATGGACAGGCGCTCGGTTTCCGTCTTCTACGGCTGGCTGCTGCTCACGGCCGCGGCGCTTTCACCGTCGCGTTCCCGACGGCTCCACTACCGGATCGTGGCCCTGCGGCGTTTCGAACGGGGCCTGGGCCTGATCGTGGCGCAGCGTGCCATACGCCCGTGGCTGGGTCCGGAGCGCGTTTCCGCTTGGCGGGACCATCGTATCGGCTGGCAGCGTTACTACGGCGAATTCGGGAACATCACGCGCGAGACGAAGCTCAAGACGACCCTGCTGCTCAAGGAGCCCGGCCCCGGCGGCGAAAAAGGCGTGTTGTACGGTTCGTTCGAATACAACTGGATGAAGATCGTCGCCAACCACGATGCCCGCGATTTCTTCCGCGAATACACGCTCGTCGGGGCCTCGTCCTGGTCCGCGAGCGACTATGCGGTCTTTGCCAACCTTTGCGGGCTTTCCGAAGACCCCACCTTCATCTGCATCTGCAACCAGACCGACCTGCGGCAATACCAGACCTTCGCCCCCGGCATCCAGGCCGTGCCGATCATGGGCTGCGACTGGGAGGATCCCGATTTCTTCCAGCCGCGCCCCCAAGGGGAGCGGGAGATCGACATCCTCATGGTGTCGCACTTCGCTCGGTGGAAACGCCACTGGCTGCTGTTCGAGGCCCTGAAACGCATGCCCAGGGATCTCAATGTCGTGCTGATCGGGCGCGAAGGGCCGGGGCGTAGCGAACGCGAGCTCCGCGCCGAGGCGCGGGCATTCGGCGTGCCCCAGGATCTCACGATCCTCACCGCGTTGGAAATCGAAGAAGTGATGCGGCACCAGTGCAACGCCAAGGTCCAGGCCAGTCTCAGCAAACGCGAGGGCTGCTGCGTCACCGTGACCCAGTCACTGCTCGCGGATACGCCGGTGGTGATGATGCGGGATGCCCACGTCGGGCCGCGCGCCTACATCAACAGCCACACCGGCGAGATCGCCCGGCGCGGCGGTCTCCACCGGACGCTTTCCGAAATGCTGGAGCGGTCATCGGCGTACAGCCCGCGGGACTGGGCCCGCCGAAACGTCACCGCCCACATCAGCCACGCGCGCCTGAATGCCATGCTGCGCGACCACGCCCTCAAATCGGGCAAGCCCTGGACGCAGGACATCGCGCCCTTCTGCCGGCGCTATGTGTACCGCTATCTGGACAACGCCGACGCCGAGCGTTTGCAACCCGGCGTCGCACGGCTGCGCAAGCGCTACGGAATCGAACTCGATGAGTTCGTCTCGGAGGCCGACGCACGGCGCAAACACCGGGCGGCACTGGCGTAACCAACTACGTTCGGGCCTTCCGCGGTGTCCCGGCCGGGAAAATCCGCCGGCAGGGAGTCATACGGGGGTAACGAGCCGTCTTTATCCTGCACATGCTCGTCATTCACCTGGAGACCCTCCATGCGTTTCGTTGTCGGCAACTTCTGGTCAGCACCCCGGACCCTGCAGCGCCGGCGTTTCGGATCGGCCCGATCGATCCGGCCCGGAATCCCCGCGGTCGGAACCCATACCGTCCTAGTCTCAGCCCAGGCGGGGTACCGGTGCGACGTCCTGGATTCGTCGCGGCACGACCCGGCCAACGACCCTGCTCCGTCCCGTAAAACGGCCTGAACCGAACTCCCTCCCAGCTAAGAGAGAGTCCCTACACAACAACCAGACTGCACGACTGCGTCCATGCCGGGCCATCGGGAACGCCCGGCATGGACCCTTTTTTCCGTTGCTTAATCCTGCTTGACGCCTTCGCCCGAATCGACGGTTTTCCAGTGCTTGCCATCCCGTGACACCTGGATTACCACATGCACGCGGGTCGGTGAGGCATAGACGTAGACAATCCGTGTCTGAAGCTTCTTGCCATGGCCTTCGCTCTCGCCGTGCTCGATCCAAGTGTTGCCCTTGATCGTCATGCGCGAGGAGAACGGGCGCCCACCGCCGGCGCCGGCAGAAAACATTTCATAGTGCCAGTAGCGCTTGTCGTGGGGGTTCCAGGTATCGACCACCAGTGATTTGACGGACTCCCCCGCCCACGTGTTGTGAAACAGGCACAGCAGGTAGAGCCGGTCGGCGGACCAGTGGCAATCGGCACGCCACATCCAGGCACCGGTTTTGCCGGACGCATCGCGTGATTGCCCGTGGAACACCCAATGCCCCGTGGCGATATCCAGTTTCTGCAACTCGGGCGGGCGCTGCGCCTCCGCGGCCCGGACGCCGAAAGCCGCGAACCAGCCCGCTGCCAATACGATCAATGCACGTTTCATTGCGAACCTCCTTGCGGCGCATGCGCCCGGCCGCACAAAATCCTTGCCAGAGCCGGGACGACTTCGCCCGCGGGCGCCGCCACCTTTCCGCTGAGCAACCCGTCGGCCCGCGTCCGCCCCAAGTTGAGCGCGAATACGGGGATACCCAAACGCACGGCATTGCGCACCAGCCGGTAGGCGGAAAACACCATCAGGGAAGAGCCGATCACCAGCACCGCGCCGGCGCCGGCGCCGGCCATCGCCGCCTCGGCCTGTCGCATGCGCTCCGGCGGGATCGTCTCGCCATAGAACGTCACATCGGGCTTGAGCATCCCGCCGCAACGCGCGCATGAAGGGATGTTGAACGCCGCGTAATCCGCACCCTCCAGATCGGCATCGCCATCCGGCGCGAGGCCCGCCGTCCGGCTTTCGAAATCCGTGTTGAGCGAGCGCAGCGCTTGCTGCAGCAAGGCGCGCGAGGAACGCCGCCCGCAGTCCAGGCACCGGACCCGGGACAGGCGCCCGTGCAAATCGATGATGCGGCGACTGCCGGCGCGCCGATGCAGATCGTCCACGTTCTGCGTTATGACTGCACTCAGAAACCCGGCCTCTTCCAGCGTGGCCAACGCGTCGTGCGACACAGCGGGACGCGCGGCCTCGAAGGCCGGCCAGCCGCTCATGCTGCGCGCCCAGTAACGGCAGCGCACCGCCGTTTTTTCCACGAAATCGCGGAATTGCACCGGCGCGCGGCGCTTCCAGTTGCCTTCGGCATCGCGATAGTCGGGAATGCCGGAATCGGTGCTGATCCCCGCACCCGTGAGCGCGACAATGCGCCCGCGCCGGCGCAATATCGCCGTCAATGCCTCGAGGGCATCGGCGGGGTCGTCGTGCAGGCCGAGTTCGGGCATCCGGGTTCATCCGCTCCAGGGCTTCCCATCCGATTGTATTACCCTCGACGCACTGACCGATGACAGCGAGACATCCATGAAGGCCATCACCATCACGCGCCCCGGCGATCCCGAAGTCCTGCAACCGGCGGAACGCACGCGCCCGGAGCCCTCGGGGGACGAGATCCTGGTGCATGTCGCCGGTGCCGGCGTCAACCGCGCCGATCTCCTGCAGCGCATGGGCTCATACCCGACCCCGCCGGGGGCCCCCGAGGACATCCCCGGCCTGGAATATGCCGGCGAAGTCGTGGCGGCCGGCCCGCGCGCCACGCGATTCGCCGCCGGCGACCCCGTCATGGGGTTGGTGCCGGGCGGCGCCTATGCCGAATACGTCTGCGTGCCGGAAGCCACGGCCATGCGCGTGCCCCGCGGCATGGAACCGGCGACGGCCGCCGCACTCCCGGAGGCCTTCCTGACCGCCTTCCGCGCCCTGTTCATGGAAGGCGGACTGGAAGCCGGCGAAAGTGTGCTGATCCGCGCCGCCACCTCCGGCGTGGGCCTGGCAGCCGTCCAGCTCGCCGCCCTTGCCGGCGCCCGGGTGTTTGCGGGCAGCCGCCAGGCCGAACGGCTCCCGGTGCTCGAGGAGCTGGGCGCCAACTCGGCCTTCCAGGACTCCGGCGAGGTGGTGCGCCGGGCCGTCGGCGCGGACGGCGCCGACCTGGCACTGGAATTTCTCGGCGGCGACTTCCTGGCGGAAAACCTCGGACTCCTGCGCAAGGGCGGCCGGCTGGTTCTCGTCGGCCTGATCGCGGGCCGGGAAACCACGCTCGACCTCGGCACCTTCCTCAGCCGGCAATTGCACCTGCATGCCTTCACCATGCGCTCGTTGCCCGCCTATCGCCGGGCCGCGATCACGCAGCGGTTCGCGGCACGCTTCCTGCCCGCCTTCGAAAGCGGGCAATTGCGCCCGGTCGTCGGCGCGACCTATCCGCTGGCCGAGGCGGCGCAGGCCCACAAGGATATGCAGGACGGCAAGGTGATGGGCAAATTGATCCTGGTGCCCTGATCAGTCGAGACGCTTGCGGAACTTGAGAATGGCGAGCGCCAGGGTGACGACGAAGAAGATGCCCAGCGGGTAGACGTCGCGGAGCAGCCCGTCCAGGCTCGCCCCGCGCAGGACGATTCCGCGCACCAGGCGCACGAAATGCGTCAGGGGCAAGACGTCACCCAGCCACTGCGCGAAGGCCGGCATGCCCGCGAAGGGGAAATCGAGGTGAACAGCACCATGGTCATGGTCAGGATGACGCCGATGAGAGCCGGGATGATGGCCACGGCCGAGCGGCGCTCCGGGTTGTAATAGTTGCGGATGCTGAATAAAGGCGCGGGCGGCGGTTGCGCCCTGGCACGCGGCGGCAGGGTGAGGCCGGCCAGCCCCTGCACCACGCCGTACAGGGTGGGATCGCTGCCATCGACGAGCAATTGGGCAGCGGGCCGGCCGCCCTGTTCCACCCGGCGCACGAAATCCGGCGGGATGTAGAGACCCACCTTGATCCGGCCGTTGCGCAAGAGGCGGTCGAGCGCCGCCGGCGAGCCGACGCTGCGCACGATGTCCACCACCTGGGAGGCATCCGTCTCGGCGATCAGGCGCCGGGAAAGCTGGGTATTGGAAAGATCGGCCACGGCCGCCGGAAGGTGGCGCACATCGGTGTTGATGGCGTAGCCGACATGTAATGGGTCGATACCAGCAACGTGGCCCCGTCCGCAGCCAGTTCGAACAACCGCTCCCAGAAATCCCTCCGGCTTTGCGGATCGACGCCGCTGGTCGGCTCGTCGAGCAGGAGCAGGCGCGGCTTGTGCAGCGTCGAGGCCGCCAATGCCAGGCGCTGTTGCTCACCGCCGCTCATGGTCGCGACCTTTTGCCCGCGGCATCCAGCCAGGCCGTAGCGCTCGAGCGCCTCGCCGACCCGCTGCCGGCGCAACCGGTGCGTGAGCCCGAAGATGCTCGCTATGAATTCCAGGTTCTCCTCCACGGTGAGATCCTGGTACAGGGAGAATTCCTGGGTCATGTAGCCCATCTGGTGGCGCAACGCTTCGGCCTTGCGCGTCACGTCATGGCCGAGCACGGTCACCGTGCCGGCGCTGGGCCGAAGCAGGCCGCAGAGCATGCGGATCGTGGTCGACTTGCCCGAGCCGTTGGGCCCCAGGAACCCGTATATCCGACCCGCCGGAACGTCCAGCGTCAGATCATCGACCGCGGTCAGGCGGCCGAAACGGCGGGTAAGATGCTCGGCCCGGATGGCGCAGGCTTCAGCCACGGCTTCAGTCATGCAGCGCCGGGAAATCCACGCTGACCGGTGCCCCGGTCGGCAATGCGGGCGCATCCCGGGCGTCAAAGTAGACCTTGGCCAGGTTAGGCCAGGTGGCTGCGATCACGCTCGTTCAGCGCGTAGTACGGCGTAAAGGCCGCCTGCGAGGATATATAACGGACAATACCGGCGTAGGCCTTGGCGCCGCCATCGATATGCAATGTTGCATGCATGCCCGTATGGACCCTGGCGCGCAACGGTTCGGGAATATAGATCTCCGCGTAAGCGCTGTCTTCGGCGAGCAGCACGGCCACGACGGCATGGGCCGGGGGACGTTCGCCCTCGTGGTAAGGCAATGAATCGACGCGTGCTGCACGCGGAGCGCGTACCGTCAGGCGGTCCAGCACGAGTTGCGCATCGGCGAGAGCGACTCGCGCGCCTTCCAGCGCCGACCGGTCAGCGCTGAGCCGAGCCCGCGCGGTATCCAGTTGCGCCTGCGCGGTATCCAGATCGGCCTGGCTGTGCACCTGCCGCTTGACCAGCGCACGCGTGCGAGCGTAGTGGATACGCGCTTCTTCGAGCACCGCCTTGTCGGCCGCGATATGGGCTGCCGCCTGGGATTGCGCGGCGACTGCTTCCTGGACCCGGTGCCGGTAGTGCACAGGATCGAGCTGGAGAATCAACTGCCCCGCCTTGACGGATTCCCCCTCTCGCACGGCGAAATCCTCGATCGGCTCCTGTGCTTCGGCGACGAGGTCGATCCGATCGCGCTCTACCGTCCCGGTCAACGGCAAGGGACTCCTTTGCCCGCAAGCGGCCACGGCGAGCACAACCGGGGCAAGCAGCAGAGCGAAGGGCCGCCTGGCATTCCGTGTCAGTGGTCTTCTCCCCGACTGGACGATCAGGGCATTATGGCGTGTACGGCAGCGATTGGCCACGTGTCGTGACAGCGTCAGGTACCACCGCCCGTATTCCTGACCAGCAACACATCGCACCGGCTGTGCCGGGTCACCGCCATGGCGGTGGAACCCAGGGAGTCTGTCACCCAGCGCCCCGCATAACCCATGACGATCAGGTCGACATCGTTATCCGCGGCGAACCGGATGATCTCGTGATAGGCGGAGCCCGTATGCGTCAGTGCGACACGCTCGACCTCGGGAAGCCCGATTTCACGCGCCAGGCTGCCAAGATACTCACGCGCGCGCCTCAGGTAGACCTGCATGGGATCGACATTCTCGGGCGGCACCAGCCCCGGAGGGGCATCTTCGGGATAAAACTCGATGACATGCACCAGGGTGAGCCGTGCCGCGTGCAGCTCGCTCTCCCGCAAAGCCCGTTTCAATACGGGGCGGGCCGCGGGCGAGGCATCGACCGCAACCAGAATGTGTGAATAACCTTCCATGGGTATTGACCTCCCGGGATCCAGTAGCCCGATGCTTCAGGACTTGCCGCCGGAAAATTCGTCGAGTGCCTCGGCCATGCGCATCATGTACATGAGCGCGGGGCCGCCGTGCATCAGCACAGCCATGAAACCGGCGCTCATGATTTCGTCACGGCTTGCCCCCGCCTCCAGCGCATTCTTGACGTGAAAGGCGATACACCATTCGCATTGCGCCGAGACCGAGATGCCGACGTTGATCAGCTCCTTGGTCTTCATGTCGAGCGCGGGCCCCGCCTCGGCCTTTTGCATGAAATTGAAAAACGCTTCCGTTTCGCTCGGATAATCCTTGCCGATCCTCTCCAGAAACGTGTTGATCTCCTTCAGGCGTCCGGACATGTTCATGGCAGCAGCTCATCCAGAATGATCATGGTGTCATTGTGCTGCAGAAGGCGCCCGGCCGTTTTGATTAGGGTCAAATGCGGGCACAAAGCCATGGCATGTCGCACGGGAGGCGCTCACCCATCGCCCGGCGAGACGTCTCGCCCCCGGGCACGTGGTCGTCCGGAGGAGGCTCGAAGGCCGGATACTCCCTCCGGTATCCCGGCTGTCAGCGGGCGGCCCCTGCTGGAACCGCCCGGCAGCAGGAAAAGGATCAGCCGCCCGACGGCGTGTAAGTCAGATCGGCGTTGTAATGATCCACATGCGAGGACGAGTTCACGATGACTTCGTCCAGGGTCTTGCGCAGCTCCCCGGCTTTTTTTTTCCCGTAGACCTCTTCGACCATTTTCCACAGCGGCGGATCAATCTGATTTCCGAAATCCGCCCAGTTCTTCGCCGGCCACACCAGGATGTAATCCGGCGCATCCGGCCCCGCATCCTGCACCATCGAAAACATGTAATGGCCCGGCCACTTTGTTTTCTCGGCGGCTTCCGTAATTGCCTTGATCGCGCTGGAAAACATCTCGTGCGCCTCATGGCCGCTCTTGAGCTTGAAATAGGTGACGTCAATAAGTCCGGTACCCAGGTCAAGTCCCTCGGGCATATGGCTCAACTCCGGCTTTACCACCATGAACGCGCTGGTCTCGCTTTTCAAATACGGGTTCACCTTTGAACGCCATACGGAATCGCAGACGCCAGCCGTCTCGTGCATGGTGTCAAAGTCGGCCCATTCCACCGGGTCGGACACATACGAGTAGACATAGACGTTTCCGGTTACGTGCGACAAGGCTGTCCATTTGTACTTGAAGCCATGCTCGCCCATACATTGGTTGTATGCCTTGACCCCCTCCTCGTAGGCCTGCTGATTGGCCGGCATCACCTTGTCGGTGTAATCCCGAACCACGTTTGCCTTGTTCATTTCAGCAGCCTGGGCACCGGCGACGAACAAAAGTGCGGCGATGGAAACCAGCCACAACGGTGCGTGAATTTTCATACTTGTCCCCTAGAGTTGTACTTCGTTTTACCTCCATGGCCCACAAACGCCGTGCGATCCAGCAGGCAATACAAGCATATTCTTCAAGGGTTCGGGAATGGTCACTCCAAAGCCCTATTCCACCCGTGGGGTAACCCGAGACAGGTTAACTGGGTGAAAACCCGGCGAACCGGGGCTAGCGCATCCTGAACCAGGGATGGGTATACCAGTAATAGGCGCCGCCCGTTGCGGGCGCAGTACAGGTATACATGGAACGCCCACGTGGCAAGGGCGCGCGCGCCTGCAGGATAATCCGTGTGGCCGATGCGCGGGCCAGAGCCATCCGCGTGCCGTCCGCGCGATAGCAGGCCAGGCCCGGCAAGGGTCGGGCGAGCGAAAGTGTCAGCCGTGGCGGGTTGTTCATGTCTTTCACCACGGGGGTCCACGGCACGACGTTTTCCAGCGGCATGGGCAGGGAAACCGCGCGGCGCGCGAACAGACCGAGCGCATCGAATCGGGTATCGACCGGGAATCGCGGCAAGGCACGGCCATCCAGCGGCTCGCCCAGGGCCCCCGACACCTGGGCAAAAGCCACGAAGCCCAACTTGTTCACCAGACGGGCCAGAGACGCGTCGTATTCGCCGTAGGGATAGGCAAAAAGCTTCGGGTCGATATTGGTGTCAGGCCCCAGCTCCTGCTGCAGGCGCTTCTGGCCATCGAGCACTTCGGCTCGCATGCGCTCGAGCCAGGCGGCACGCGATTCCCCCTTCTTGCGCAGCAAGGGATGGGGATGGCTGACGCTGTGAGCGGCAAATGTCGCGCCTTGCGACTGCATGGTGCGCATTTCCTGCCAGCTCATATAGGCGGGATAGCGCCGGTCGACCACCTGCGTGCTCACGAACACCGTGACCGGGAAGTGATAGGCGCGGAGCAACGGCCAGGCCTTGTCGTAAACACTCTGGAAGGCATCATCGACGGTAAGTGCCACGGTCCTGTCCGGCACCGGCTTGCCCGCCTGAAGGGTCCGCACCAGGTGCGGCAACGACCAGACATGAAAACCGTGAGTATCCAGGTAATGGAGCTGCGCCCTGAAGGCGGCCACGGGCGTATTGGTCGACGGGTAACGCGGCTCGCCGAAACGATGATAAACGAAAACCACGGCATGATCCGCGGCGCGCGCCGTCAATGACACAGCCAACAGAGCCAGCCCCAGCACGAGACAGCCGGTGCGGCCGATTTTATGTGGGCTTCCATGCGGGACACTCATACCGGGGGAGCTTGCAGGCCCGATCGAAGCGCGTCAAGTTTCCGACCGCGCTTCCTCCAGTTCAGGCCCAGTAATTCCCGCCACCCTTTCCTGGGGCCGGGCCGCCCCTAGTGCTTGCCCGGCTTGACCAGCCTCAGGTACGGCTTCAGCGTCTTCCAGCCTTGCGGAAACAGTTTTTTCGCCTCGTCGTCGCTGACGGAGGGCGAAATGATGACGTCCTGCCCCGGTTTCCAGTCTACCGGTGTCGCCACCTTTTCCTTGTCGGCAAGCTGCAGCGAATCGATGACCCGTAAAAGTTCATCCACGTTGCGGCCCGCACTCGGCGGGTAGGTCATAATCAGGCGGATGGTTTTCCTGGGATCGATGAAGAACACCGAGCGCACGGTGACTTTCGGGTCGGCCTTGGGATGAATCATCCCGTAAAGTTCGGCAACCTTGCGATCGGGATCCGCGAGCAACGGGTAATTGAGCCTGGTCCCTTTTACTTCTTCGACGTCTTTCATCCATCGCTTGTGCGAGTCCACGGGATCGACGGATAGGCCGAGTAGTTTTACGCCGCGCTTGTCGAATTCCGTCTTGCGATTGGCCAGTTCGCCGAGCTCAGTCGTGCAAACGGGCGTGAAATCCGCGGGATGGGAAAAGAACATGACCCAACTATCCTTGAGCCAGTCGTGGAAATGGATCTCTCCTTCGGTCGAATCAGCCGTGAAATCCGGCGCCGTGTCACCCAGCTGAAGACTCATAAACATCTCCTCCTCCCGCCAGCGGCACTCAGGGTGGTTTGTTATCCCAAGTCAGCCGGGCGAGTTGCATTATGTACAGAATTGCAATGCTACTGATGCTGGTTTTTGACAGCAATGACCCGGGTCAAGCTTTGGCGCCGCCGCCCCTGCCGGCGACCATACTTGCCCACCCGCAAGTTCTGGTTGCTACCCGCCGGAAGCTCGCCATGCCGCGGCGCCTTTCGCGCGTCCACATTCTGCGCCCTTGCACCGGAACTTATACTGTCAGGGCAACGCAAATGAAGGATATGAGAATGAGCGAGAATCGCCCCTGGTTGCTCTATGGTGCTTATGGCTACACAGGTGCGCTCATTGCACGCAAAGCAGCGGAAATCGGCCGCCCCCTGCTGCTTGCTGGACGCAGGGAAGCCCCGCTTGCCAGGCTGGCCCGGTCCCTGGGCCTGCCGTGGTGCCGCCTGGCGCTCGAAGACACCGGCCCGCTGATCAAGGCCCTCGCGGAATGCGCCGGCGTGCTCAACTGCGCAGGGCCTTTTGTCCGTACGGCAAAGCCGATGATCGATGCCTGCATAGCCGCACACCGGCACTACCTCGACATCACCGGGGAGATAGCGGTTTTCGAGCGCGCGCATGGGCAGGATTTCATGGCCCGTTCGGCCGGAATCGCCCTTTGTCCGGGAATGGGCTTCGACGTGGTGCCCACGGACTGCATTGCCAGCGTGCTCAAAAGCGCTTTGCCAACCGCCCGGCGCCTGGCGCTGGGCTTTTCTGCTATGCAACACATAAGCCCGGGGACTGCGCGCACGATGGCGGCCGGCATACGCGATGGAGGATACATCCGCCGTGACGGCAAGCTTGTCCGCGTGCCCCTGGGCTGGCATACGCGCAGGATCGACTTCGGCTCCGGCGAGAAATCGGCCGTCACCATACCCTGGGGCGACGTGGCGACCGCCTATTACTCTACCGGCATCGGAGATGTGCGCGTCTACGTCCCCGCCTCACCCCGGGCTGTCCGGCGCATGCGGCGACTGAACCTGCTACGCCCGCTGCTCGGGATCGGGCTGCTACGTCGCTTCCTGGAAAACCGTGCCGCGGCGAACAGTCACGGGCCGGACGCCGGGGAACTGGCGTCCGCACGCGTCCACGTCTGGGGCGAGGCCTGCGCGGACCGGGCCCCATGCATCACGGCGCGGCTGGAAACTCCCAACGGCTATGCATTGACCCGTGACTCCGCGCTCGCAGCCATGCAGCGACTTGACGAGCAACCGCCGGCCCAGGGGGGCTACTTCACCCCCTCGCAATTGTTCGGCCCGCGTTTCGTCGAGTCCCTGCCCGGGGTCGGCACCATCGAACTCATCCCGGAATATCCGGGGTAGTCCAAAGGCGCACGATTACCGCTGTTAAAACCCTCCGGATTGAGCCAGATCAATTCGCGCTGGACTGGAATTACCTGAAACCCGTAAATAATGGGTAACATGGACGTTATCCAGGATGCACATGCTGCTTCGGAGGGGGGCCATGTGATGACGGGCAGACCGGAAGGGAATCTTCTGCTCAGCGCCCTACCGGGCGAAGCGCAACAACGCCTGTCTGCCAGGCTTCGGCTGGTCAGTCTTTCGCTGGGCAACATCCTGCACGAACCCGGCGAAGCCACCAGGGACATCTACTTCCCGGTCGACGCGGTCGTTTCCATTCTCTATGTCACCCGCGAAGGGGCCACCGCCGGGCTTGCCATGGTAGGCAACGAGGGGCTGCTCGGCATTTCATCATTCATGAGCGGTTCGAGCACGCCCAGCCGGGCCGTGGTGCAGAGCCCGGGCAATGCCTACCGGCTACCTGGAGACGTTCTCATTGAAGAATTCAGGCACCTCGAAGAAACACAACACCTGCTGCTGCTCTATACGCAAAGCGTGATCACACAGATCGCCCAGACGGTGGTCTGCAACCGACACCATACGATTTACCAGCAGCTATGCCGCTGGCTGCTTCTTTCCCTGGACCGACTGCAGCATAACCACGTCACCACCACCCAGGAAATGATCGCCGGCATATTGGGCGTACGCCGCGAAGGCGTGACGCTCGCCGCCCAAAAATTGCAGGAAGATGGCATCATCGAATACGGGCGGGGCAAAATCACGATACCCAACCGCGCCAGGCTGGAGCAAGCGGCGTGCGAATGTTACGGCGTCGTCAGGCGGGAGACGCTCCGGCTACTGCCCTATTTGAAATGAACCCGGGACCCGAAAGCCCCGTAAAACGGTTGCCTGCCGCTCTGCGCCCGCGTTTGGCCGAATTTACCGGACCATAACTTGACAAGGGTCAATGCCCTATGTGCGGTTCCGCACAGACTCGAGCGACCAGTTGCGCGATTCTATAACCGGGATTCGAGACAGTGTCCGTGCGCGGGCGGATATCAAGACAAGGCTCGCGTTCTCGAATGCCGGAATAATTGATTGCCTCAGGAGTAAACTCATGAACAACAGTCGAATCGCAGGGAGTTCGCCGGTCTCTCTGCCGCCACCCACCTTCCTCTTGCCGCACGCCTCGGAGCTATCGGTCTTGGTACAGATACGGGAAACCGCGGATATCGTGAATGCGCGGCAGAGCAGCCGGCAGGTCAGCAGCACCTACGACGCATCCGATGTCGAAACGACGTTCATCACGACCATCATTTCTGAGCTGGCGCGCAATATCCTCATTCATGCGCACACCGGTGAAATCCAGATTGACGGTTCCATCGAGGACGGGCGAGCCGGGGTCACGATCACCGCCCGCGACCGGGGGGCGGGCATCCCGGACCTGCGCCGGGCCCTGATCGGCGGATATTCCACCTGCGGCCGCATGGGCCTTGGTTTATGCGGGGTGCAGCGCATGGCCGATGAATTCCATATAGAGTCCGACCCGGGAAAAGGGACTACCGTCACCGCACGAAAATGGTTGACCTAGGCATTACAAACCCAGGCCAGGCGGATGGATCGACTCTTTCTCCCGGCGGCTTCGGGGCTCGTGGGGAACGCCAGGCGCATTGACGAAAGCCAGGGGTGAATATCTACCTGACGCGAGCACCTCGTCACGTAACTCCGGCGCAAGCCGGCAGTACGCACCAGGACCTGAGTTTCCCGGGAGTCGACGCGTCGCTGCGCCGGAATTTACCCGGGCGGCGAAACCGTAATCCAACGTAGGGAGGACTAGGTGTGCCATGCGCGACGCTCCAGCCCGCCCCGAATACAGGCACGGCAAGTACAGGCTTAGTCATACAGTCCGCAGATCACCTGCGGAGACCTTCCGTACCCGAACACTTTTACCAAACTGTTCAGTCTGGCCCGTGCTGTCCGCCGAGACTGGAGATCCGGCCATAGAAGAACCCCAGCACACGTCCCCTGGAGCGGAGCAGAAAAGGGCGGGATACCCGCCAAAGCCACATGGACAAGGCACGCACCGTACGATTGTAGACACGGTACCGAAATACCGGCTCCTCTGCGGGATGCCATGACTTTTGCCACGCGGCATCACCTACCAGACTTACTGCACGGACACCGGGACGCTCGCACCAGTCACGCAATACCCTATCTAACAGTAGGCTCCCTGGAGAAACACGCGCGTGCGCTTCCGTGTAGCCGATCTTAAGCAGGCTCAAAACACCTCTGCAGTACAGGCAAAATTCAGCGGCTATACATATGTCATCGAGGTACAGAAGATTTATCACACAATGCGAATCCGGCGTATGCAACCGCATGAGCGCCCGGTAAAAAGCCTCTAGATCCGGGTTGCAATTGATCGCGGTACGAGTGCCATGCCACCCCTTCCATCCCGAACCCTCGACCTCGAGAAAGTCCGTAAACGCAGCCTCGAGCCCGTCCTGTGACTCGATCGAACGATAACTCAGTTGCCCCTGGCTTTCGGCGTGCTTCAATTTGCGCCGCAAATCACGTCTGAAACTGCCGGACAACCTCTGCACCGTCGCTGCGTAGCCCCCCGCATTGGGTATGAAATCACTTTCACGATCCATTTCCCGAACCATGGTCATACGGCGTCGCGAGCGAAGCCCCCGGTCTACCGCGGAATCGGCGGGCACCTGCGAGAACAGGAGTTCATCCCATTCAGGTGCGTCGGAAAGGCGTAACTGCTCGATCACCCGATCCATAACCGCGGCATGGTTTTCACCGCTCCGCACCAGGGCGTCCGCCACGCAGAAATGATCATGGCTGGGAAGCTGTAGGACACGCGCACCCCCGATTCGCTTTGCCTTGCGGTATTTCAGAGGCAGAATCGCAACTGTTTTTGCCCCCCTGGAAACCCAGACGAAAAGCATGGACCGCGGGTCGTCATCCAAGTGCCGCACATAACTTTCGTACCATGCGTACTGGTGGTGAAAAGCCGCAGGATCCACATGCTGGGCCAGCTCTTCCCAGGCAGGACGGATCGCCTCCAGGCCCCTGACGCCATGCAACAGGCGCACCGTGAGGCTATCACGCGACCGGACAATCGTCATAACGCGGGTTGCTGTCAAATTCATTGCTTCCCTCCCATTTCCTACCAAATGGATCTATGTGCCTTGTGCTTTTCCATCGCCACGTAGATCGCTGATCGGTTCGAATAGCATCCATGCGGCACCCTCTGCGGCCGGAACTGGGGAGGCAGCCAATTGGCATTTCATTGCCGCACTCCCCGGCGATGCAACCTTCTTTCAGCCGGCCCCGAGGCACGCAGCAGCCTGCTCAGGGGCTTCCTCAACCACAGGAACAGGGCGGCTTTCTCCGTGCCGCTAAGCGGCGCGAAAAAGCGGAACAGGATCAGGTAAGCCACCGCATAAACGACGCTGGCGACCAGTAGCACGACGATCGGGGCGAGGCCGGCCCTGACCGTCAGCAACTTGGCAACCAACGCAGGCAAGGCCGCACCGGTGGAGACCAGCGCTGCCCGGGCCAACCCGCCCCAGGGCAAAACCTGCGACAGGGAACACTTCAGAAGACGTTTTATCCGGATCAAGCCGAGAACCTTGAATACCAGCGCGGCCAGCACGGTCGACGCCACCGCCCCGGTAATGCCGAACAGGGAAATCAGTGCCAGGATAGTGCTGGCCACGACGCCCAGCCGCACGAGATTGAGAGCGACGAGGAGGCGGGTCTGGGCATATACGCGCAGCACGGAGTCGGTCATGATCGACGTGAGCACTATCATGCCGATACTCACCATGAACACGGGGATGCTGGCAGCGTATTTCGCTGTGTAAAGCAGGGTAATCAAGGGGTTTGCCAGGATCAGCAGCGCCGCTACCATCGGCATGAAAAGCAGGGACAGCTTTATCGTTGTGTCCCGCCAAACCATCGCCACCTGGTCATGTAGCCCCTCGGAGCGCAATTCCTGCATTCTTACCATCATGACGTTGCTGGTCGAGGTGATTACCAGATTCACAATAGGAATCTGCAGGCAACCCACCGCATATATCGCGAATCGAGTGGGATCGAAATAGTGACCTACCGCATAGAAGTGGAGGGTTCCCTGCGTCACCTCGATCGTTACGGCTGCGGCAAAAGGCAGAGCATAGGCAAATTGTTCCCGGAGCACATGCCAATCGGGGCGCAGGCCGGGACCGAAATGCCGGCGCAAGTATACGAAGGTCACCATGAAGCGCAAGGCACCGAATACCACCGCCCCCCAAAGCAGCGCCTCTATCCCGCCGAAAATGGCTACGGGCACCAGGAAGAAGCCGGCGCGCAATATTTCCGAAATGGCGTATGTGCCCGCCGCGGCACGGAAACGCTTGCGCGAGGTCATAGTTATTTCCAACAGTATCGCGGCCAGGCTGAATGCGAGGAACGCCCCCAGCATCGGCAGATACCGTGGAAGGGCGGGATTGTTGAACAAGGAACCGATGTCTTTCTGTCCCAGCCATACGAGCACCAGACATACCAGGCCCGCCAGACCCAACACGGCAAACGTATTGGCCGCGTGCCGGCCACCCTTGTCGTGGCTCACCGGCAGGAAGTAGTACAGGCTTTCGGCCATGCCGATCTGGGCGATGGCCAACAGTGTTCCATAGATCAGGAATACCTGCTTGTAAGTCCCGAACTCGGATACGCTGAAAATCCGGGCCAGGAAGATCGGAATGCCGAAGGCGGCGAGCAGGCCAAACGAGCGGCCAGCGAGCAGGAGTGCGGCCGGTCGGAAGACAGAATTCATTGTGCTGGCCCTTGTTCTTAGCGGTGGCCGGAGGCGCACGCGGCACGTGCGTCGAAGACACCGTTGACCTGGCAGGCCATGATGGTTCCTGAAAACCGCCCCAGTACATTGAAGTTGCTCCGCTCCCACAACATCCGGCGTGGCACGGTGAGCTGCGGCGCCCTGCTGGAGCGGTGGAAACACACGGAATAGGCGTAACGATAACCGGCACGGGCCACTGCACTCACGGCGGTGTCGTTGAATCCACCGTCCGGATAGGCAAAATGCTCCACCGGCACACCGAGGCGATTTTCGAGCGAAGAACGTCCGACCCGGGCTTCTTCAAGGAGCGTAGTTTCGCCTTCTTTCGTGAAAATCGCATGCGTCTTGGAGTGACATCCGATCAACACTCCGGCGTTCTGCATTTCACGAACCATGTCCCAGTCCATCACACGTGATTGCCTTACAACGCTCGCGGGCAATTCAGTATGGTTACGCAGGATACTTATGACCGCCCTGATTTCCTTCTGACGAAGGATTCCCAACATTGCACGCGTCAACCGGTATGGTTCTGAAACAGCAGAGGCGAAAACGCCAGAGATTTTTTCCCAGCAGGCGGCACAGCGCAGCGTTTCACCCACGCGCTCTGCCGATTCCTCATACTTCGACAACAAGGCGCCTAGTCGCAGGTAAAGCTCGTCATGTGCAAAAAGATCCTGCCCCCCCACGAGATCAGTGGTTACGAATATCGAGAAAGGCAACCCCTTCTTCAAAAGCAACGGGAACGCATTGTGATATACATCGGCATAACCATCGTCGAAAGTAATGGCTGCGGCGGGTTTACCGCGCCGGGTATTCGCACGCTCATGTACCTCGTCAAGGGAGCATATTTCATACCGCCGGGCTATCCAGTCCAGCTGCCTAACCAGCGTCTTTATGCTGACCAGGGACGAAGGGATTGCATACCGGCTCGAATAGTCAAAGTCTTCGACGACGCGGTGATACCCCAGGATCAAGGGAAGCCTGCGCTTGCCTGACACATGGCCCGCGACAGTTGCTGCCCCCGACCACGCCAACGACGCCGAAATCCCCGTTTTCAGCAAGGCGCGCGTCATCATGACTTCTCCCTCCCCCGGACTGTCGGCGATCTCCCACCCTCATGCGTTCCGCGCTTGCCGTGCCCCCGGCCCACGAGCGACTTGCACCCTTCCCTTGCATCCAGCAGCCACCTGGATGCGCGCCCACGGAAACCTGGTGGAAAAACACGGTAGCGCCCCAAAGCCCTGAAATCACGTGCCCAGTGATACTTGTAATTCTCGTCCCCGTGCAGGAAATCATATTCTTTCAAACCTTCCCTGAATGCCTCCCGCAGATCCACTTCCATGCACATGCGCCCTGCCCCATAAGCCGCATAGGCAGGATCGAAGCCGGACAGGTAGAAGTAAAACTTGCCCCCATAGGCAAAGCCGTAGGTGCCTGCGACCGGTGTCTGATCAAAAAAAAGCGTTGAGAGCCTGAGCCAGCCACGTTCGAGCGCAATCCGGCTCCATTGCTCATGGAACCAGATGATGGAGTTATCGGGCAATGCCTGCGTGCCGTCCCTACCTTTCCAGCGTTTGTTGTGAAGTCGGATGAATGCCTGCAAGGTGGCGGCACGGTCCTCTTCTCTGCTCACGCTCCTGTACGTCACCGCATACGCGGACTCTGCATTCCTGCGCCCCCGCCTCAAGGAACGGCGAAATTCACGGCTAAGCCCAGCGAAACAGGTTTCCCACGAGGTTCCGGAGAGAGGCAGGTAGAGGCAGATATCGTCGTCACTCACTATGGTCGTCCAGCCCCGTCCGGCCAGTTCTCTGGCCAAGCGCTCGACGTTCGCGGTGCCAATGGCGACACGCCGCATGTCCAGCATGAGGTGCCAATCCGCCATGTAATCGGCAAGCCCGGCGCAGATCCTGTCTTCTTCCCCCTTTCTCAGAATGAGATCAAGATAGTCGGAACCGACGGAACCAACGCCCAGGAACTCGACCGCACGAAATGGCAGCACACGGGCCGGCTCCGCCGACCGCACGGCGAATGGTGCGATACCCACCAGGGCATTTTGACGATGAATGGCTAGTATCAATAGGCGACGCGGACCAGCCAGGCACTTCCACCACGTATACAGCCATTCCCAGGTCAGAAACATGCAGTCGACGTTGCTTTCCTGCAGCAATGCCCGCCATTCGGGTGCCAGCGCCGAAAAGCCCTCGATGGTGCGGATTTCCGTAATCATCAACCTATCGGCGCCCACCCCTGCCTGCCCCGACACCTCTTTCGAGACATGCACAGGTCTTGCGGTATCAGATACGGCCAGACTCGGCACAGCTGAATTCAAATGTCTTCCTCCCCGGCCCAGCGTCGGCGGGCCTGTTCCTTCTCGGTCAGAACGGAACGGTAGAGCGCGGTGGTTTCGCGGAACATCTTTTCAAACGAGAATCCGGACTGAATGCGCAGCCGCGCAGCTTCCCCAAGGCGCCGGGAGAGGAATGGATTCGACAGCACCGCGGATAAGGATGCCGCCAAAGCGGCCGTATCCCCCGCCGGAACAAGCAATCCGTTACGCGCGTGCTGAATCAGTTCCGGGATGCCTCCCACGTTGCTCGCGACGACCGGCAAGCCGATCGCCATGGCTTCGATGACGGCATTGGGCAGCCCTTCGCTGAGCGATGGCAAGACCGACATATCCGCGGCAGCCAACAAGTGTGGGATGTCACGACGCAAACCCGTGAAGATGACACGCTCGGAGACACCCAGCTCTCGTGTCCGCGCAGAGAGTCGCTCAGAATATGATCGCTCCTGGCCGGCCGATTCGAGGACGATGTCGCCAACGACCACGAACCACGCATTCGGCACATGTGATAGCACGGCAGGAGCCGCGTCAAGCAGATACTCCACACCCTTTTTCGGATTGAGCCGCGACACCATCATGACGACTTTTGCCGAGGCTGAAATCCCGAGTTCCGCGCGGATCCTGGCGCGCGTGGCGTCCGAATTGGGTCCGGGCATCCGTATGCCGTTCCGGATAACACGTATCTTCTCGGCCGAATATCCACTCTCGATCAACCAGTTCCTGATGGCATCCGCGTTCACCACAATGCGGTCGGCAAACCCGCATATCCACCGCTGGATCCGCATTTGCATCGGAGTGAGGTAGACGCCCATATCGCGTATGGATGCCACCACGCAAGGCACGCCGGCCAAGCGGGCTGCCGGGACGCTGAATACATTTGCGTAAAAGTTGTAGCTATGCAGAACCTGCGGTTTGCGCACGCGAAGTTCGCGTGCCAGGCGCAACATCTGCCGACAAGCTGTCAGGCTTGCGAAACGGCTTATCGGGTATTCGGAAATGCTCCAGCCGCGGTCCCCGTATTCTTTTCCCACGCTACCCTGCCGCCGCATGCACCCGAACGAGAGGTGATACCTGACTGGGTCGAATTGTTCCGCCAGTCCCAATACCTGCATTTCCGTTCCCCCCACGCCGAACTGAGCCAGGAACTTGTAGACACTGAGCGGCGGAACGGTACCTGTTGACACCAGCCTCGCCTCTGCCTGCATGGATAAACTGTTCATGCTTCGGAAGGCCGCTCTCGTGTTCGCTGCCGAATGGTTGTGGCAATGCTGCCCACGGCTACCGCCAGCCCCGCTATGTAGTAGAAATAGAATTCATAGGCAACGGGATGGAAAAATGCCGAGACGCCGAAGGCGATCAAGACGACCAATATGCTTTCCGAAAGGCGGTACAGGGTCTCGTGCTCGGGCCTGTCCGAGGATAACCGTCGCGCCAGTCTTGCATTCTTGAATACCTGGTAATACAAGAGCAGGAAGAGCAACAGCCCCGGCAGCCCCAGATCGACGCCGTACTCCAGGTAGATGTTGTGTACGTGACGCCAGGTATCTCCGCGAGCGTTGTTCAGGGCCAAAACATCCATGCCCGCACCGACACCGACGACGGGGTGGGCGGCGATAATATGTACGGACTTGAGCATATCCGTCCATCGCTCCTGAGCAGAATCCGTCTGGTCAGCATGAATGTCCGTTATCGTACTCAGGCGCGACCAGTACCCGGAAGGTATGAGAGGAAGCGCAACGATCCCCAGGCAGATGATCGCCACCAGCAATCTCCTGCGTGCCTTGCCCGGAAGGCACCACAGGTAAGTGGCGATGATCGTCATGAGAGTGAGGAATCCGCCCCTCGAGTAAGTCGCACCGACTGCGACCACGTCCAGCAGCGCCATCGATCCGAGTAAAAGGCGCGTGGGCAGCCTGCGTGCGGACAACATGAGACCGATCGTGAACGGCATCATCAGGTTGATCATCAGTGCCAAGTCGTTGGGATTTGCGGTCAGGCCTGCCCGGTAACCGGTAATCCGCTCCCAGCCATGGGTGAGATCGATATTGCCCATTCCGCCCTGGGAAAACGCACTGATAGCGCTTAACGACAAGGGAATGGAGATCAGGCTCAGGGTCCATGCCACGGCACGCAGGCGCGGAACCGAGTTCACTACCCTCCCAAGGAGCCAGAATATGATCAGCGCCTTTACGAAGACACCGAATATCTTCGAAACACTGCCTCCCGGCCACAGGGAAAACGGTATCAAGGCCAACGCCCAGAGGAACAGCAATACGGCAAGGGTAATTGCGGAAGAATGCCGGATTTCTCCGGCGGTGCCCGCAAAGCGGCTCAGCAGGTAGGCGCCGCTCGCGAGCGCCCCCGTAACCAGTGCGAGGTGCAAGGGTTGGAGGGCCGGGAAGTAATTCTGGGGCGCGAGAATCATGATCAGGGTAAAGGCAATCAACGCCCAGAACGGCAGCCGCAGCACGTTTACCATGTCCGGTGAAGACTCGGACGAGGCGGCCGCCGGCAACGCAGCGCGGCTTTGCGGACGCCACCAATCTGCGCTTGCAGCCGAATCGCTCATCGTCCCGCTCCGGATCGCCTGCCACCTTCAGTAGACAGCAACGCCCGGACCGGGGGACCCTCCGCAGTGCTGGCCCCCGCCTTATCGACCTCATGACGGCCGGAGAGGGGCAGCACAACGGCAGGCGGCGGCGACGGAGCACCTCTGGAAGCCGGCGCCGCCTGCCCGGTTATTCTGCCGTGGCCTCCCCCCCTCGCAATGACAGCCAAGGTCATTGTCAGAATGCGCAGGTCCAGCCACACCGAATAGTGCTTGACGTAGTAGAGGTCGTAACGAAGCTTTTCCATTTCCTCTCCAAGACCGTTCGCGTACTTGTAGCGCACCTGGGCCCATCCGGTAATGCCGGGGCGGACCAGCGAACGCATCGAGTAGTAAGGAATGGCGACGCCACACTCCGCCACGTTGCGCGAGATCAACTCCACCAGTTCGCAGCTCGGACTCGGATGTGGCCTCGGTCCAACGAGGTTCATGTCACCTTTGATGACGTTGAAGAGCTGGGGCAATTCGTCCAGCCTGAATCTGCGCAACAACTCCCCCACCCGGGTAATGCGATCCGCATTCTCGGCGGCCCAGACAGAGCGTTCCGGGCTATCGAGACGCATGGTGCGAAATTTGCGCAGGCCAAACCGGCGTCCGTTCAGTCCTGCACGATCCTGGATGAAGATCGCCGGCCCGTCCGAATCAAGCCTTACCGCCATGGCGACAAGGGCCATCAAGGGCGCCGTCAGCATGATGCCAAGGGCAGCAAGGAATATGCTGATCGCACGGTTGAGGTATACCGGGAAAGCCCCGGGCCGCACCTCGCGGCTGAATACGAAATCGTCTGGCCTCAGCGTGTCGAGCGGCACCTGGCCGGTCAACTCCTCATAAAACTCGACCGCAGGCCGCACCGTTACGTTCGAATGGAGCAGGAAGAGCAGGAGCCGCTCCATGATTTCCATTTTGCCGTCGGTGACGGCAACGATGATGCTGTCGGGATTGAAGGCGGCAAGGATTTTTTCAAGCCGCCTTACCGTGCCCAGGGTCCTGCAACCGATCTCTTCCTCGATGACCCTTGCCGGTCCCGACTCGGCTATGGCACCGAGGAGCTCATATCTCCCGTTCGAGCAATCCCGAATCGCACGAACGACCTGACGCGCGAGCGGGCCGGTACCCAGGATGATGGTTCTCCGGCCCTCCTGCACGAGGTCTCTCGCGTTGTTTCGCGTACCTGATTCCGAGCGCATTTTCATAGACTCTCATCCGCAATCCGGCGCAAGCTACAAGCGCACTGTGAAATCGCCGCCTGCATCCTTTTCGGACGCATCCCGGGAACTGGCCGAGAGAGAAGCAATCTGCCCGATATCCTCTACCTTGGCTCGTGCCGCATAACCGTATTTACCGTAGTATCGGTAGTAACGCGGCGGCACCTGGTCGCTCTTGTTGAACAGAAGGCCGAGAATTTTTTCCGGTCCGAGGTTCTCGAGCGCCTGAACGAGCAAAAGCCTGGGTGTCTGATTGGCAGATACCACCAGGATCAGGCCGTCCATCCATTGGGCCAGCACTTTGCAATCGGGCACGGCCACTACGGGCGGAGCGTCAATCACGACGTAATCGAAAGCACTCCGGGCGCGTTCGATGAACAAACCGAACCGCTCCGAGGAAAAGGCCTCGTAAGGCGCAATCGGCAACGACCCCGTCAACACGGTCCATATATTGGTGTGCTCTATCCTGCGGGCCACATCCTCGACATCATGTTGCCTGGCACCCAGCAAGAGTTCCGAAAGCCCGGGCGCCAAGGCTCCGCGTATGGGCACCATCTTCCTTATGACCTCGGAGCGCCTGCGCAAATCCGCGTCCACGAGCAACACCCGGCTGCCCCTCCGCTGTGCAAGCGCGCCGGCCAGGTTCAGGGCCGTCAGCGATTTGCCATCTCCCGCGGCCGGGCTGCAGATGCCCACCACCATCCCCCGTCCCTCCGGCCGGTTTGCCTCGATGGCATACCGGAGCCTGAGATATTGCCCGGCCTCATAGGAATCGGGCGACGTAAGGGTTATACAGTGACCATCCACCTGGTTGCTCGACTGGAAGCGGCCCAATGACTTGTAGCCATTGCCCTGCCGCTTGGCCTCCAGGGGAACTACTCGCCGCTGTTCGTTGCTCATGTTTGTCGCCATAACAGCACCTGCCTCAACTCTTGCTGGATCCGATGTGATGACTGAACTTTTGCGCCAGTGTCTGGTTATCATGGGTGTAAAGGCTTGCTCCCGCCCCGAGAACGCCAACCAGTGCGAGCACCAACACCAGTGCCGCCCCCGAACGCATGCGTTTCTTGCGAACGTCCCCGGGAGTGGATATGGCGGGCACAGTCGCCAGCACCGGCAAAGAGGTGAACGCCTGCAGCTCTTCCAGACTGTGGAACGACGTATCCAGTTGCTCTGCCAGAACCGCGGCAAGACCCGCCAGGCCCAGCCCCAGAACAAAACAGATGGCAAGCAATCTCAACCGGCCGGGCCCGGACGCCGTAGTCGGGATCATCGCGGATTCCAGAACCTGGAACTGGGGACTGCTCTGCTCAGAAGAAACGTGTGCGATACGAGCCTGTTCATAACTCTTTAGCAGCGTGGCATATAATTCGCTGGTCTCGGTATAGCCCTGGGTCAACGACCTCAGTTGCTGCCCAGCCAATGGCGCATCGTCCAGATTCCGCTGGTACTGATTCATCCTTGACCGGATCCGGGTTTCCTCATGCTGCAATGCAGCCAACTCGTTATTAACCTGTGCCAATTCCGCTTCCATGGGTGTAGGAATCGCGGCGGCGCCACCCTTGGCCGCTTTCTCGGACTTCAGAGTCTCGATTCGCTCCTTGAGAGCGACAACCTCCGGATACTTGTCGGTATAGCGCAACTTCAAATCGGCCAGACGCTGCTCCAGTTGGGGCAAGGTGGATTGCCCGGAATCGCCCATTTTCTGCAGCAGATCGGCACGGCTCTCCATCAGGCGCAACTGTTTTGCATCGTTATCGCGTAAGCGGCTGTCCAGCCGCTGCATGGCCGCCAGGTTGGAATCCTGCTGATCCGGCATCTCCCCCCGGTGCTCATTGCGGTATCGATCAATCAGACCCTGTTGGTGATTCAGCTTTTGCCGCAGCAGGTCCAACCGGCCCTTGAGCGTATCCGCGGTGTTCGCATAAGCCTGGGACTGCATATCGCGGGCAACCGTTTCGTAAGAGGTCGCGAGGCTGTTGGTAACAGAAGCTACTTTTTGTGGATCCCCACCCCTGTAGATGACATTGAATGCATACAGCAGGCCCGTACTGTTGGCCCTGCTTTGCTGGGGCTGGATCAGAATATTCTTGCGCATGACGTCAGTTGCAGATTGCACACCCTGCCTGGAATCCGGATACAGGTCGTACTGCCTGATTAGTTTTGTCAGACGGTCGCGGCTCAAAACCTGTTCCGTGACGGAATCCAGTGCTGACGAGCCGGAACCGCTCATACCCGATGATTGATCGAGGGCGGCGCCCACGGGAATCACTGTTGCCTCGGCCTCATAGACATCCGGCAGCGCAACCACAGCGCTTACTGATGGCACGGCGATGATTGTGAAAACCGCAATCATCACCCCCCTGCGCCGCCTCCATATCGCAGAGAATTGCTCAAATGCATTGCTGTTAGAGTTCTGGCCATTCATCGGGGGGTAACCTCCAATCACATCTAGGGGACGATGACGATGTCGCCGGGATTCACGCAGAAATCCGCGTTTCCGGGCTTCATAGATATGGCCCGCCCATAACGAAACGGTATCTGCTGCACTTTGCCGGTCGCACTGTCACGCATAACATGGATCCGCGAATTGTTCGCATAGGGAGTCAAGCCGCCAGCCATGGCCAAGGCATCCAGAACGGTGGCCTTGCCGCTTTGCATCTCGTAGCGTCCCGGTTTTTGCACTTCTCCCAAAACCGACACAGTGAAACTGTTGACTTCCTGCACTACTACAGAGACCTGTGGGTTTGTGATGTATTGCTTCAATCCAGAAGTGATCGTGTTCTGTAATTGCATGGCCGTAGACCCGGCCGCAGGAATGTCGTTCAGCAATGGAAAGGATATCCTCCCATCAGGCCTGACCGTCACGGTCCGTTCCAGATCCTTGTCGTTCCATACACTGATATGCAATACGTCTCCCGCTCCGATGCGATAGTCAGGTGCGCCGGGATCAGACTGGAGACAGGCCATGGACGCCTGCGGGGATGTCGCCGGCTGTCCGGCACAGGCCGCCAGAAAAATACCGCTTCCCGCCAGTAGAATCAGATAAAAAAACATCTTCTTCATTGGATTTCCCCACTACGCCAAACCGTACGGTTGCCCACGGAAATGTTACGGATTCATCACACCACGCGGCCGGGGCACACGCAATCGGGAATAGACCCGGTTAGGAACACGGGAAGTCCCTGTGGCAGCGGGGTCGCAATGCCTTTACGAAAGGCGCAGCGGCGGAGCGGATTCCGAACGAAGGTGTAGGCTCTTATTCAACCAGAGCTCATGAAACCCGGCACTGTGGACACGCACCCGCAACATACTTGGCTGATCTGGAGGACCCACCGCCAATGAATGCGCCAGGGCAGCCGCATCCTTCCACGGCACCGTGCAGCCGTCCGTGGCCCGGGCCTTGGCTATGCGGCACCCTCCTGCTCCTGGCCGCGGGAGCGGCCCACGGTGCCGGCTCCGCCCCCGGCGGCTTCATGGAAAGCGCTGAGACTTCTGTCGTGAGAGCACCGCTCACTTCCTCCCAGATCCAGGCCTTCATGCCGAGCACCCGCGGCGCCTTCACCTTCCCCGCCCCTTACAACACCCAGGCCTGGCGCATCACCGACGCCAGCGACTGCGGCGGCGCCAGTAACGACTGCGTCGACTATATCGGCTACTCATACTGGCGCAACATGAGCAACAGCACCGGCTCCAACATCATGTACATCTTCGTCGGCCTCGACAAGAGGCATGGCGGCGACGGACCCAACCTGTTCGAACTCGACAAGAGCACCGGACAGCTCACCAAGGTCGGTCCCCTGTTCGCCTCCTCCAGCCCCTACAGCAACGTCTCCGGCGAGGGCTGGTATTTCAGCTATTCCATGCCCACCAAGCTTTACCTCCTCTCCGCGAGCCTCAACGCACTGATGCGCTACGACGTACTCACTCACCAGATGGACCAGGTCTTCAGCATCAAGTCCCAGTACCCTGGAGACACCATCTTCCAATGCAATTCCAGCAACGACGACCAGACCCATTCCTGCACCCTGAAGGACCCTAACTACCAACCCCTGGGCTGCATCGTCTACCAGGCAAGCTCCGGCAAACTCACCCTCTATCCCAAGACCGGCTCCTTCGACGAATGCCAGATCGACAAGAGCGGCAACTGGCTGGTCATCAAGGAGAAAACCCCCACCACCTGCTCCAGCTGCGACGTCGACAACATCATCGTCAACCTGCAGACCGGCAAGCAGACCCTGTTCTCCGACCAGGACGGCGCCGGTGGCCACTCCGATAACGGCTATGGCTACATGCTCGCCAACGACAACTGGAACAACTACCCCAGCGCCTACCGCCTGTGGGACCTCTCCCAGAGCCCGATGGTCAACGGGACCAATGGCGGACTCGTCACCCACAGCCTGCAGTGGGGCGTGGGCGGGGCGCCCGCGCATATCAGCATGGAAAACGCCAAGCCGGGCGTGCCCATCTACCAGCAATACGCCTGCGGCTCCGGCATAAGCAGCACCCCTGCCCCGCATAACAATGAAATCATCTGCTTCATGCTCGACACCTCCGTGCCTGTGCACCAGGAGCAAGACTTGGTCGTCGCCCCCGTCATCAGCAGCCTCAATGCTTCCGGATGCGGCTCAAGCTACGGCAAACAGCCCAAGGGCAACCTCGACCCCACCGGACAGTACTTCATCTGGTCCGCCAACCTCGACGGCAACCGCTGCGATGCCTTCCTCGTCAGGATCCCCTATCAGGTCATGACCGGCGAGCCGCAGAAGCACCGATGACGCCCTCCGGATCACTACTGTCGGAACTTTATCGCGCGATTTTCAGCGTTTTACCGGATTCCACTCCGGCGCGTATTCCGCTCTGATAGGGGCTAAAGTTACCAAGAGGTTAAGCGAGGACAATGATCAGCCACCCTGATTCCCTCTTGCTGAACCCGTCTCCGGGCCCGCCCACGAGGCGCATGATGAGCACATCGCCGGCTTCCGCCCCCATTCTGATCGCGACGGACGATTCCATCCTGGCCGACACCTTGGGCGAAATACTGGAAAACGAGCGCATCTACTCAACCACGGCAAACGATCCGGTTTCGATCAATCGTGAAGTCACGGAGCTCCTGCCCCGCGCCTTGCTGCTCGACAGCCGTTTTCTGAAGGAGACTACACTCGTCATATGCCGGCGACTACGCAGGAACCAGCCCACCAGCGAACTCCCGATCATCGTTATTACCAGCCCGGAGAACGTAACGGCACGCATACAGGCCCTTGAAAGCGGGGCCGATGATTGCGTCACAGCTCCCGGCGACCTGCGCGAACTGGCTGCCCGCATCCGGGCAAAGGTCAGGCATGACCTGCCGCAACCCAAGGGGCAATTACGCGCCGGTCCCATAGAGCTGGACCTCGACCGCTGGACCGCTCGTGTATCCGGGCAACCGCTCACGCTCACCAAAAAGGAATTCATGCTTCTGCAGGCTCTGATCGAATCCCGCGGCCGCACGCTCAGCCGGGAATACCTGCTGCGCAACGTCTGGGCGCTGAATGCCTCGGTCGAGACCCGCACCATCGACGTGCACATCGCCCGTCTTCGCCGCAAGCTGGGCTCCGCGGGGCGCTACATCCTGACGGTACGCAACGTCGGCTTCAGGCTCGATCTGGTGCCGGACTGGATCACCGGCCGGGCCCCGTCAGGGGGAACCAACTGATCCGCTGACGCCGCGAGACATCCGGTGCCGGCACGTACCGGCAGGGGTTTCCCCGCGACTTTCAGGGTAATCCCCTGCTATCCCTGATAAGCTCCGGTTAAAAAATTGATACTTGTCAATATATTCCACCGGGAAATCCCTATATTGGGAAATGACCGGTGAAGGGCATCTGCCCTGACCAGTCAATGTGCAGCGGGCATGTGCCCGGCCGAGCCGACCAGGAGATGACACGATGCGATTCGATTGCACCCGGGATATCAGCAAGAGCCATGCCATCGTGTGCACTGTTGCATGAATTTCATCATCCATACCGTAAAGAGGCTCGACACAGATGCTTGAAGCGGCTCCCCCCCCCCTCGAAGACAACTACAGGACCGCCCTGTATGGATACCTTCACGATGGCGACGAGGCCCATTTGAATAAAGCCTACGAGTTCGGATACGAAGCACTCGAATCCGGATATAGCCTGGTCGAGCTGATCAACTTCCACTGCACCGCACTGGCATCTTGCCTGCGGGAAGGCAATTCCCCGCTCTCCGTTGCAGACGCAACTGCTGCCGGCGGACGCATGCTGATGCAGGCCACGGCACCATTCAATATCCTGCAACTGAACCAGACCGAGAACAACTCGGCCCTGAGACGACTCAATGCGCTATTCGAGGAATCGACGAACCGGTTTGCCCATGCATTGCACGATGACGCCGGCCAGATGCTCAGCGTGGCCTATCTGGAACTCTCCCAACTGCGCAACGAGGTGCCCGCATCCGCTAGCGAGCGCATTGACCGGCTTACCACCTATCTTGACCAGACGCGCGAACAACTGCGCCATCTGTCGCATGAACTGAGACCGCCGATGCTCGAACACCTGGGGCTACTGCCTTCGCTGAGGAACCTGGTCAGCGGCTTCCAGCAGCACTATGATCTCAAAATCACCCTCGATGTACCCGAACTCGAACGTGGCGTATTGCGAGAAGTGGAGCTGCCGCTTTATCGCACGATACACGAGGCGCTCACCAATATCGTGCGTCATGCACGGGCCAGGCAGGTCTGGATAACACTGAAGGTTTTCCCCGACCGAGTCGTATGCGCAATTCGCGACAACGGCATGGGATTCGAGCCGGATATGACAATCGGTTCCGGCTCCGATTCTGGACTCGGCCTGATCAATCTACGCGAGCGTATAGCGGCCCTGCAAGGCAGCCTGGATATTGAATCCAGCCCGGGCCAGGGCAGCTGTGTACGCGTAACCATTCCCCTCACGGTGTAACAAAAAATGACCAGACTAATCCTTATAGACGACCATGCCATGTTCAGGCAGAGCCTGCGCAAACTCCTCGAGGACCAGGGCTTCTCCATTATTGGAGAAGCGGGCGATGGACGCGAAGCCGTCCGCCTGGCCCGCACGCTGGATCCGGACATCGCCATACTGGATGTCAGCATGCCCTTGCTCAACGGTATCGACGCGGCGCATGAAATCCACCGCCTCGCCCCGAGGACACAGGTCATACTCCTGACAATGTATCGGGAGGAAGCCTACATTCTGGAAGCGCTGCGTGCCGGCATACGCGGTTATGTACTCAAGGACCAGGCGGCTTCGGACCTGGTTGCCGCCGTCGGCGATGTCCTCAAGGGTTCCATCTACCTGAGCCCGGGCATATCAGAAGCCGTGGTCAAGGCCTACAAGTCCAAATCCAATGCACCTGGAGAACCCCTCAGCAGCCGCGAGAGACAGGTATTGCAACTGGTGGCAGAAGGAAATACCACCAAACAAATTGCGTCCATACTCAATGTGAGCGTAAAAACAGCCGATTCGCATCGCACCCGGATCATGAAGAAACTGGATATACATGAAACCGCAAGCCTTGTGCGCTACGCTATTCGGTTGGGCCTGATCAAACCCTGAGATCGATCCCATAAGAAATGCCGGCGGCCGGCGGTTGCCAACGGCCGCCCATTGCATGTCCGGACGCACAATACCCAGGACAGGCGGCGTAATCCTGACGGCAACCTGCTAACCGAAGGTCTTGCTGGCAGCACTGAAGCAAGCCCCTCCTTCAAACAAGAAGGACTCGCACATTACGAAGTTCTGGAATTCGAGGCCGGCAAGGTACGGCACGGTCTTGAAGCACTGGCGAAAGCATCATTCGCTAGCGACAACCCGGGAGGCAAATCACTCAGCCCGCTCGACAACACAGTGAATATTCATCATAAAAACAAACCGTGTCACGGACTATCTTGATACGCTTGCCGCTCGCAAAATCAATAACAATCCACTTTCAACATCCTGCTGTGTAGGAAATATCCGGCATATCCGAAAATTTAAAGTAAATTCTGCGCGTTCAGGCCGAAATTTTACGTCCTCTTAACATCCTCTTACATATTTTTTTACCGTGATCAGGTATAAAACAACAACGTTTCAGTTCATTGCCTCTTCGCGTGGTGGCGTTATTAGCGTTTTCCCAGCCCCCGGGAATCGTGCCACCTAAAAGGACAGCGAAGCGGCTTGTTACCTCGATCCCGGCGGGACCCTCTCAGCAGAGTCACTGCCTTTCCCGGATCAATCTTTTATCGGTACTAAATAAAGAGGCTCCGAAACCTATGCAAAGCACGCGTTTTTCCCTTCTCAGACCGGCACTGGCTGCCGGATTTTTCATGTTTGCAGCCTTGACATCGAGCGCCTACGCGGCCTCGGCTCCCGGTGGCTTCATGGAAAGCACCGAAACGACCGTGGTGAGGAATCCCCTGACCGCCAGCCAGATCCAGGCCTTCATGCCGAGCACCCGCGGCGCCTTCACCTTCCCCGCCCCCTACAACACCCAGGCCTGGCGCATCACCGACGCCAGCGACTGCGGCGGCGCCAGTAACGACTGCGTCGACTATATCGGCTACTCATACTGGCGCAACATGAGCAACAGCACCGGCTCCAACATCATGTACATCTTCGTCGGCCTCGACAAGAGGCATGGCGGCGACGGACCCAACCTGTTCGAACTCGACAAGAGCACCGGACAGCTCACCAAGGTCGGTCCCCTGTTCGCCTCCTCCAGCCCCTACAGCAACGTCTCCGGCGAGGGCTGGTATTTCAGCTATTCCATGCCCACCAAGCTTTACCTCCTCTCCGCGAGCCTCAACGCACTGATGCGCTACGACGTACTCACTCACCAGATGGACCAGGTCTTCAGCATCAAGTCCCAGTACCCTGGAGACACCATCTTCCAATGCAATTCCAGCAACGACGACCAGACCCATTCCTGCACCCTGAAGGACCCTAACTACCAACCCCTGGGCTGCATCGTCTACCAGGCAAGCTCCGGCAAACTCACCCTCTATCCCAAGACCGGCTCCTTCGACGAATGCCAGATCGACAAGAGCGGCAACTGGCTGGTCATCAAGGAGAAAACCCCCACCACCTGCTCCAGCTGCGACGTCGACAACATCATCGTCAACCTGCAGACCGGCAAGCAGACCCTGTTCTCCGACCAGGACGGCGCCGGTGGCCACTCCGATAACGGCTATGGCTACATGCTCGCCAACGACAACTGGAACAACTACCCCAGCGCCTACCGCCTGTGGGACCTCTCCCAGAGCCCGATGGTCAACGGGACCAATGGCGGACTCGTCACCCACAGCCTGCAGTGGGGCGTGGGCGGGGCGCCCGCGCATATCAGCATGGAAAACGCCAAGCCGGGCGTGCCCATCTACCAGCAATACGCCTGCGGCTCCGGCATAAGCAGCACCCCTGCCCCGCATAACAATGAAATCATCTGCTTCATGCTCGACACCTCCGTGCCTGTGCACCAGGAGCAAGACTTGGTCGTCGCCCCCGTCATCAGCAGCCTCAATGCTTCCGGATGCGGCTCAAGCTACGGCAAACAGCCCAAGGGCAACCTCGACCCCACCGGACAGTACTTCATCTGGTCCGCCAACCTCGACGGCAACCGCTGCGATGCCTTCCTCGTCAGGATCCCCTA
>OBLK01000053.1_pt1 | contig 50405 bp, 38 predicted proteins | sample 1518871 | NCBI WGS metagenome assembly OBLK01 (sample SAMEA2464837, study PRJEB22497) | soil metagenome | biome: Grassland; feature: Farmland; material: Clay | place: Australia | collected 2013-02-01 | depth 0.8 m
GCACCAGCATGTCGTCGGGGCGCACCTGGCGCAGCATGCCGCGCGGGGCCTTGCCCACCGGGGTGCGCGTCGCGGCGACGATGTAGGCATCTTGGATCTGTCTGCTCATGACGTTGATTTCTCCGCGATCCGGTTCAATTGCGCAGCGGCTTGCCGGTGGCGAGCGTGTGCGCGATGCGCTGCTGGGTCTTGGGGTTTTGCAGCAGCGCCAGGAAGTGCCGCCGCTCGAGCTCGAGGAGCCACGACTCATCGACCTCGGTACCGGGCTCGAGATCCCCTCCCGTGAGGACTTCGGCGATGCGCGTGCCGATCTCGAAGTCGTACTCGCTGATGAAGTGTCCTTCCAGCATGTTCACGAGCTGCCCCTTGATCGAGGCCGCGCCGGCGCGGCCGGCGACCGGGAAGCGCCTGCCCGGCAGGGGCGGGCGATAGCCGCTCTCGGCGAGCGCCAGCGCCTGTTGCTTGGCGACGTACAGCAGCTCGTAGGAATTGAACAGCACCACGTCCCCGGCGCCCAGGAAGCCGAGCTCGCGCGCCTCGATGCCGCCGGCGGCCACCTTGGCGGTGGCGATCATCATGTAATAGTCCTTGAGCGAGGCGAGCAGGTCGCCTTTGCTTTCCCGGGCCGCGCGCAGCGCGAGCTCCTTGCAGCCGCCGCCGGCCGGCAGCAACCCCACGCCCGCTTCCACCAGACCGACGTACGACTCGAGCGCGGCGACCGTGCGGTCGCAGTGCATCATGAACTCGCAGCCGCCGCCGAACACATAGCCCTCGGTCGCCGCCACGGTGGGGATCTGGCTGTAGCGCAGGTGCTGGGAGGTACTCTGGAAGAGCGCGATCACCCCCTCGATGGTCTGCCAGTCGCCCGCGGCCAGCGCCGGGCGGAACGAATCCAGGTTGGCGCCGACCGAGAACGGCGCCTCGGTCTGCCAGATCACCAGCGCCTTGAAGCGCTCTTCGGCGAGGTCGATGGCCCGGTTCAAACCCTCGAGCACCTCGGGACTGATCGAGTGCGCCTTGCTCCTGAAGGACACCACCAACACGTCATCGCCCGTGGTGAAGGCGCGCACGCCGGGATTCTCGTACACGGTCTCCCCGAGCGCCGCCCTGCCCTCGCCGACCAGGGTCGCGGGCCACAACTGCCGGCGATACACATCGAGCGTGGAGCGGCCCACGAGGGTATTGCCGGCCGGATCGTACGAGCCTTTGCGATGGTGCACCGCCGAGCGCCGTGCCTCCTGCACCCACGCAGGCAGGGGCACGTCCGCCAGCGCCTTGCCGGCACTGATGTCCTTCGCGATCCATCCGGCCACCTTCCTCCAACCGGCCGCCTGCCAGAGCTCGAACGGCCCGAGCTTCCAGCCGAAGCCCCAGCGCATCGCCAGGTCCACGTCGCGCGCCGAGTGCGCGATGTCGGCGAGGTGATAGGCGATGTAGTGGAACGTGTCGCGAAAGCACGCCCACAGGAACTGCGCCTGCGGGTGTTTGCTCCTGCGCAGCCGCGCCAGCCGCTCGGCGGGGTCCTTGATCTTGAGCAGCTCCGTGACACTCTCATCGGCCTTCTCCCCGGCCGGGACATACCCGCCGCCGGCGGGATCGAGCACCTGAAGATCCCTGCCCTTCTTGAGGTAGACGCCTCTTTTCGTCTTGGCGCCGAGCGCGCCGGCCTCGATCAGCCGCTCGAGCCACGGCGGGCTGCGGAACAGGCCGTGCCAGGGATCCTCCGCCAGCGTGTCCCGCATGGTCTTCACCACGTGCGCGAGGGTGTCGAGGCCGACCACGTCGGCGGTGCGGAAAGTGGCCGACTTGGCCCTTCCCAGGCGCGGCCCCGTGAGGTCGTCCACCACGTCGAAGCGCACGCCGTACTTTTCGGCGTTGGCGATCGTCACCAGCATGGAGAACACCCCGACGCGATTGGCGACGAAGTTGGGAGTGTCCTTGGCGCGGATGACGCCCTTGCCGAGGACGGTGACGAGAAAGCGCTCGAGGTCATCGAGCACCGCCGCGCCGGAGTCCTGGCAGGGAATGATCTCCGCCAGGCGCATGTAGCGCGGCGGGTTGAAGAAGTGCACGCCGCAGAACCTGGGGCGCAGATGCGCCGGGCAGGCTTCGGCGAGTCTGCCGATGGACAGCCCCGAGGTGTTGGTCGCGAAGATCGCGTGGGGGCCGAGGTGCGGGCCGACCTTGCGATACAGCTCCGTTTTCCAGTCGAGGCGCTCGGCGATCGCCTCGATCACCAGGTCGCACTCGGCGAGGCTCCCGAGGTGCTCGTCGTAGTTGGCCGCCTGGATGAGATCGGCGGTCTCGCGGCCGGCGAGCGGCGAGGGCTGCAGCTTCCTGAGCCCGGCGATCGCCTTGTTCACGATGCCGTTCTTGTCGCCCTCCGGTGCCGGAAGATCGAACAGGATGGTCGGCACCCGCGCGTTGACCAGGTGTGCGGCGATCTGCGCGCCCATCACGCCCGCGCCGAGCACGGCAGCCTTGCGTACGATGAATTTTCTCTCGGACATGCTTTCCCCTCAGAACACGACTCTTTCCAGCAACCCCTCGTCATGGCGGGCGAGGGTCGCATCGAAATCGTCCACCATGATCACCTCGCGCTTGAGCCTGCGGGCGCGCTCGACCGCCCGGCACTCCTCGGCGCTGATGATACCCGCCTCGCGGGCCTGCGCGAGCCGCTCGCGCTCGGTGAACGCGCTCAACTTCCCCTCGCGCGCCAGAGCGCGCAGCTTGCTTTCGATCTGCTCGGTTTCCAGCACGGCGCGCAGCGCCGGCTCCAGCACGCCGAGCGGCTCGCGCTCGTTCGCGGGCACGTGCATGCCGCTGGTGAGCCGCTCCCGTGCGCCGCCCGGCGTCATCATGGCGCGCACCACCTGCGCACCGATGCGATCGGAGGGAGGCTTGCGAGTCAGTCCCAAGGGAAACACGACACGGCGCAGCGTCCACGCGAGCGCGCGGTTCGGCAGATTGGCGAGAAACCCGTCCATCGCCTGCTGGATATCATACAGCGCCGTCTCGACCGCCCAGGCGAGCAGGGGCAGGTCCTCCTGCAGCGCCCCGTCGCGCTCGAAGCGCCTGAGGCAGGCCGAAGCGATGTACAACCCGGAGAGCACGTCCCCGAGGCGCGCCGAGAGCTTCTCTCGGAACTTCAGCGTCCCGCCGAGGCTCGCGAGCGCCATGTCGGCGAGCAGAGCGAATGCGCTGGAGTAGCGGGTGAGCTGGCGATAGTAGCGGCGCTGCGGCCCGCGGCGCGGCGCGCCGGCGATCAGCCTCGCGCCGGTGAGGCCCATCCACAGCGAGCGCACGAAGTTGGAGACGACAAAGCCGACGTGCCCCGCGAGCGCGCGTTCGAACGCCTTCAGGTCGCCGGCCTCGGCGGCGCGCATCTCGCGCAGCACGAACGGATGACAGCGGATCGCGCCCTGGCCGAAGATGATCAGCGAGCGCGTCAGAATGTTGGCGCCCTCCACGGTGATCGCCACCGGAATCGTCTGATAGGCCGAGGCCAGATAATTGCGCGGACCCAGCACCACCGTGCGTCCGCCGTGGATGTCCATGGCATCGTTCAACACCTTGCGCATGCGCTCGGTGTTGTGGTACTTCAGCACCGCCGACAGCACGGCCGGCTTCTCTCCCAGATCGAGCCCGGTGAGGGCGAGATCCTGCGCGGCCTCCATCTGGTAGGTGAAGCCGCCGATGCGCGCGAGCGCCTCCTCGACGCCCTCGAACCGGCCGATCGGCATGCCGAACTGATCGCGCACCCGCGCATAGGCGCCGGTGGCGAAGCTCGCCACCTTGCCCGAGGCCACCGCCAGCGCCGGCAGCGAGATGCAGCGTCCGACCGAGAGGCATTCGACCAGCATGCGCCAGCCCTGGCCGGCATAGCGCGCTCCGCCGATGATCCACTCGATGGGAATGAACACCCCCCGGCCCCATGTCGGACCGTTCATGAACGCCGCACCTCCCGGCCAGTGCCGCCGTCCGATGCACACTCCCTCGTGCGCGGCCGGCACCAGCGCGCAGGTGATGCCGATGTCGCGCTCGCCGCCGAGCAGGCCCTCCGGGTCGTACAACTTGAACGCCAGCCCCAGGAGCGTCGCCACCGGCGCCAGCGTGATCCAGCGCTTCTCCCAACTGACGCGCATGCCGAGCACGTCCTCGTGGCGCTCGCCGGTGCGCGGATCGGTGTAGGAGCCGCGGCAGACGTAGCCGTAGTCGGGAATCGAGCCGGCGTCGGAGCCCGCCTGTGGATTCGTCAGCGCGAAGCACGGGATGTCGATGCCCCGGGCGAGCCGCGGCAGGTAGTAGCTTTTCTGCGCCTCGGTGCCGTAGCGCTGCAGCAGCTCGCCCGGACCGAGGGCGTTCGGCACCATCACGGTGACCGCGGCCGCGCCCGCGCGCGTGGCGATCCTGGTGACCACCTTGGCGTGGGCGTAGTTGGAGAACTCCAGGCCGCCGTATTTCTTTTCGATGATCATGCCGAGGAAGCCGTTCTCCCGCAGGAAGCGCCAGGCCTCCGGCGGCAGATCCTTCAGCTCGTGCGTGATCCGCCAGTCATCGAGCATGGCGCACAGCGCCTCGACCGGACCGTCGAGAAAGGCCTGCTCCTCGCCGCTCAGCAGCGGGTGGGGGAAGTCGAGCAGCGTGCGCCAGTGGGGCCTGCCGGAGAACAGCTCGCCGTCCCACCAGACCGTACCGGCATCGATCGCTTCCTTCTCGGATTGCGACATCGGCGGCAGCAGGCGCCTGTAGAGGGCGAACACCGGCGCGATCAGCCACCGCCGCAGGAGTGGTGTGTTCACGACGAGAGCGAGGGCGCCGAACGCGCCCCACGCGGCGGGCGAAACGGCGCGGTGCGCGCCGAAGGCGAGCTCAGCGAGCCAGGCGGCGAGCGCCAGGGTCCAGAGAACGAGGCCGGCCCGAAAGTAGGCGAGCGTCCCGAGCAGCACCAGACTCAAGGCGGCTATCAACATCTAACGGTCTCTCCGGGGTCAAACGCATCATGCGGATGGGGCCGCCCGTCCGACGCCGGCGCGCGCCCGCCGTCACGATCCCGGGGAGCGCCCCACGGGCGGCGAAGTCAATCCAGCCACGACGAACGGCACGACGTGCTTGACGATCAGGTCCGGGTCGCGCGCCGAGACCGCCGAGCGGCCGAACACCTTCAGGATGTCGTTGCCGGCGAAGGCGTGGAACATCACGCTGAACCCCAGGTGCGTACGCCACTGCACCTGCTCCTCCGACAGGCCCGGCAGCACCGTGCCCAACGCCCGCGTATAGCGGGTGACCAGATCGCCGTACTGGCGCGACAGGGTCTCGCGCAGCTGCCGGTGATTTTCCACCAACACGCGCGAGAACAGCCGCACGAACATCGCACCGCCGCGCGCCGGGTCTTTCGACAGCGCGAGCGCCGGCCGGACATAGCTCATCACCACCGCCTCGACCGTCATCGCCTCCTCGCCCGCCTCCACGCGCCTCTCCATCTCGGTGAGCTCGCGCAGGCACTCGGTCGCCCAGGGACCGAAGCGGCGCAGGAACACCGCCTCGAACAACGCGTCCTTGGAGCGGAAGTGATAGTTCACCGCCGCCAGATTGACCGCCGCCTGCTGCGTAATCTGCCGCAGCGAGGTCGCTTCCAGGCCGAGCTCGACGAACAACCTCTCGGCCGCGTCAAGGATGCGGGTGGCCGTCTCCGAGTACTTGGACTCGGAGTGCTCGGCCCGCCCGGCGGGCATCAGTGGCTTTGCCTGATTCATGACTCAAACATCTGTTTGAAACATACGTTCATTTTATACCGGAGTCAAGGGGGCTCCCTCCGAACCCCCGTTGGGACCGGATCTCGCTCCCGCGCCCTATGTCCAGCTACCCTTTTCCGCAGCCTGCCTCAAGCGCTGCGCGGGCAGCCAGCGGTGCCCGTGGCTCGGCGCCAGCTTCTCCATGGTCTCGATCACCTGCGCGAGGCCGTCCTGCTCCGCCCAGAACATCGGTCCGCCCTTGTAGGCGGGGAAGCCGTAGCCGTTGATGTAGACGATGTCGATGTCGCCGGCGCGGACGGCGATCCCCTCTTCGAGGATCTTCGCCCCCTCGTTGACCAGCGGGTGCAGCAGCCGCGCCAGGATCTCCTCATCGGGAATGTCCCGGCGCTCGATCCCGAGCTCGCGCGACACCCCCTCGATGAGCTCGAGCACCTCGGGATCGGGACGGCGCGTGCGCCCCTCGTAGAGATAGAAGCCTCTGCCGGTCTTCTGCCCCAGCCGGCCCTGCTCGGCCATACGCTGCAGAATGGGCGACCAGCGCTCGTCGGGCGGGAGCTTGCGGTTGCGCCGGATGGCCCAGCCGACGTCGTTGCCGGAGAGGTCGCGCACCGCGAGCGGCCCCATGGCGAAGCCGAAAGCCTCGATCACCCGGTCGACCTGCTCAGGACTGGCGCCCTCCTCGAGCAGGCGCTCGGCCTCGGCGCCGTAGTACTGCAGCATGCGGTTGCCGATGAACCCGTCGCAGTTGCCGGCGAGCACCGGGATCTTGCCGAGCGTGCGCGCGAGCGCCATGACCGTGACGAGAGTCTGCGGCGAGGTGTTCGCGCCGCGCACGTTCTCCATCAGCTTCATGACATGGGCGGGACTGAAAAAGTGCGTGCCCACCACCTGCTGCGGGCGGGCGGTCGCCGCGGCGATCGAGTCGATGTCGAGCGAGGAGGTGTTGGTGGCAAGGACGGCATGCCCGGGCGTATGGCGGTCGAGCTGCGCGAAGATCTCGCGCTTGAGCTTCGGATCCTCGAATACCGCCTCGATGGCGATGTCGACATCGGCCAGCGCCTCGTAGTCGGTGGCCGTGCCGATCAGCGACAGCGCCCAGTCGACCTTCTCCTGGGCGAGGCGGCCGCGCGCCACTGATGCGGCGTAGGTGGCGCGGATCCCGGCCAGGCCGCGCTCGAGCGCCTCGCTCGATACGTCCAACAGCGTCACGGGGATGCCGGCACCGGCGAAGCACATGGCGATGCCGGCGCCCATCGTGCCGGCGCCGATCACCGCGGCGCGCCGGATCGGCTGCGGCGTGACCTCGGGTCCCACGTCCGGGATCTTTCTCGCCTCCCGCTCGGCGTGAAAGACGTGCATCAGGGCCGAGCGTTGCGGGCTTTCCCGGCACTCGAGGTAGTACTGCCGCTCGAGCCGGAACGCTTCGGCACGCTCCTTCGTGCAGGCCGCCTCGATGGCATCACAGGCGCGAAGCGGCGCGAGCTGACCGCGGTGTTTCTTCGCAAGCCTGTCCCTCCAGGTCGCGAACAGCGCCGGATCCACCCCCGTGATCTTGTCCTCGCGCTCGCCGGCGAGGCGCGGCAGCCCGCCCGATTCCGCCAGCGAGCGGGCGAGCTCGATCGCTCCGGCGAGCGGCTCGGCGGCGATCGCATCGATCAGTCCCAGAGCCAACGCACGCGCCGCCGGCAGCTGCGCTCCCGAGGTGATCGCCTCCAGCGCCGCTTCGGGGCCGGCCAGGCGCGTGAAGCGCTGGGTGCCGCCCGCACCGGGAATCAGCCCCAACTTGACCTCCGGCAGTCCGACGCGGGCATCGGGCGAGACCACGCGCGCATGGCAGGTCAGAGCCAGCTCGAACCCGCCGCCGAGCGCGGTGCCGGAGACGGCCGCCACGATGGGCTTGCCGGCCGATTCCATCTCGGCCTGCACATCGAGCAGGATCGGCGGCGCGAACGCCAGGCCGCTGGCGATCTCATTGATGTCGGCGCCGGCCGGGAAGCTCCCGCGGGCGCCGATGACGATGGCCTTGACCGCGCCGTCCGCGGCAGCGCGCCGGACCCCCTCCACCAACCCTTCGCGGACCAGGAGACTGAGCGCGTTGACCGGAGGATTATCGATCTCCAGCACGGCCACATCGGCATCGAGACGATAGCTTGTAGACATAACGTTTCCGGATGGGACGACCGGGCGATGGTACCGTATCCGCATACGTTTCCCCCGTCCCGCCGCCGTATTCGTGGCTACGGTTCTCACAAACCGCTCCCCTGCGGGCGTCCCCTGCGCGCTCGCCTCTTCGTCAGACGGCCCTCGGAGAATTCCCCGGATTCCCGTCAGCGGCTCTCGACGGACGGCGCCCGCCGCGGCGGATCAATGCCCGATGATCCGCCGCGCCCTCAGTGCTTCGATGACGCGCTGCGCGGCCTGCTCCGGGCCCGAGCCCGTTTCCAGCACGACCTCGGCGTTCTCGGGAACCTCGTAGGGCGAGTCGATTCCGGTGAAGTGCTTGATCTTGCCCGCCATCGCCCGGGCGTACAGGCCCTTGGGATCGCGCCGCCTGCACTCCTCGATCGGGGTGTCGACGAAGATCTCGACGAACTCCCCCTCCTCCACCAGCTCGCGCACCATGCGTCGCTCGGCGCGGAACGGCGAGATGAACGAGCACAGCACGATCGCCCCGGCATCGACGAACAGCCTCGCCACCTCGCCCACGCGGCGCACGTTCTCCACCCGGTCGGCATCGGTGAAACCCAGATCGCGGTTCAGCCCGTGGCGGACGTTGTCGCCGTCGAGCATGTAGGTGTGCGCGCCGTGGGCGTGCAGCTCGCGCTCGACGATGTTGGCGATGGTGCTCTTACCCGAGCCCGACAGGCCCGTGAACCACAGAACCGCCGGCTTGTGGCCGTTCATGCGGGTGCGCGCGGCCTTGTCGACCAGCAGCGCCTGGCGGTGGATGTTGGTTGCGCGGCGCAGCCCGAAGCTGATCATGCCCGCGCCGGCGGTGGCATGGGTGAAGCGGTCGATGAGCACGAACGCGCCGGTGTCGCGGTTCTCGGCGTAGGGGTCGAAGGCCACCGGGCTCGCCGTGCCGACATTGCAGAGGCCGATCTCGTTCAGCGCCAGCGTCTTGGCGGCGATGTGCTCGAGCGTGTTGACATCGGTCTTGTGCTTGAGGCTGGTGACCCGCGCCGGCACGTACCGGGTGCCGATGCGCATGAGGTAGGAGCGCCCGGGCAGCATCGGCTCCTCTGTCATCCACAGCACCTGGGCGGCGAACTGATCGACCACCTCCGGACGGGCGTCCACCCGGGCGAGGACATCGCCCCGGGCCACGTCCACCTCGTCGGCCAGGGTCAGCGTGACCGCATCGCCCGCGCGCGCCTCGGCGAGATCCCCGTCCGCGGTCACGATGCGCGCGACGGTGCTCTCCTTGCCCGAGGCGGCCACCACCACGCGATCGCCCGGACGGACCACGCCGGAGGCCACCGTGCCGGAGAAGCCGCGGAAGTCGAGGTTGGGACGGTTCACCCACTGCACGGGGAAGCGGAACGGCTTCTCGTCCAGCCCCTCGGTGACGTCGATCGACTCCAGATGCTCGATCAGGGTCGGTCCCTCGTACCAGCGCAGCCGCTCGGAGCGGTGGATGACGTTGTCGCCGTAGCGGGCGGAGACCGGAATGGGCGTGATCGAGCTGAAATCCAGCGCCTGGGCGAATCCCAGGTAGTCGGCCACGATGTGATGGAAGCGCTCGCCGGAGTAGTCCACGAGGTCGATCTTGTTGACCGCCAGCACCACGTGCTTGATCCCCAGGAGCGAGCAGATGTAGCTGTGCCGGCGCGTCTGGGTGAGCACGCCCTTGCGCGCGTCGATCAGGATCACCGCGGCCTGCGAGTTGGAGGCGCCGGTGGCCATGTTGCGCGTGTACTGCTCGTGCCCCGGGGTGTCCGCCACGATGAAGGCGCGGCGCGGCGTCGAGAAGAACCGGTACGCCACGTCGATGGTGATGCCCTGCTCGCGCTCGGCCTGCAGCCCGTCGACGAGCAGCGCCAGGTCGAGCTCCTCGCCCGTGGTGCCGTGCTTGCGGCTGTCGCGCTCCAGAGCGGTCAACTGGTCGTCGAGGATCAGCCGGGTGTCGTACAGGAGCCGGCCGATGAGCGTCGACTTGCCGTCGTCCACCGACCCGCAGGTGAGAAAGCGCAGCAGCCCCTTCTCGGGCCCGCCCGCGCCGCCTTCGCTCACAGTCACTTCGGGATGCGCGCCGGAGGTCATGCGGGCGACACCTTAAAAATAACCTTCACGCTTCTTCTTCTCCATGGAGGCCGCCTCGTCGGTGTCGATGAGCCGGCCCGAGCGCTCCGAGGTGCGCGTGGCGAGCATCTCGTCGATGATCTCATCGAGCGTGGCGGCGGTGCTCTCGATCGCGGCCGACAGCGGATAGCACCCGAGCGAGCGGAAGCGCACCATGCGCATGCGCTCGACCTCGCCGGGCTCGAGCGGCATGCGCTCGTCGTCGCGCATGATGAGCTGGCCGTCGCGCTCGAGCACGGGCCGCTCGGCGGCGAAATACAGCGGCACCACCGGGATGTCCTCGGCGCGCGTGTACTGCCAGATGTCGAGCTCCGTCCAGTTCGACAGCGGAAACACCCGGATCGTCTCGCCCTGGCTGATCTTGGTGTTGTACAGGCTCCAGAGCTCCGGCCGCTGGTTGCGCGGGTCCCAGACGTGGCCCGGGGAACGGAAGGAGAAGATGCGCTCCTTCGCCCGGCTCTTCTCCTCGTCGCGCCGCGCGCCGCCGAAGGCGGCGTCGAAGCCCCATTTGTCGAGCGCCTGCTTCAGCGCCTCGGTCTTCATCACCTGGGTGTGGAGCTGGGAGCCGGAGGTGATGGGATTGATGCCGCGCGCGAGCCCTTCCGGATTGGTGTGGACGAGGAGCTTGATCCCGTAGCGCGCGGCGACTTCGTCGCGGTGACGGATCATGGCGCGGAACTTCCAGCCCGTGTCGATGTGCAGCAGCGGGAACGGCGGCTTCGAGGGATGGAACGCCTTCACCGCCAGGTGCAGCATGACGCCGGAATCCTTGCCGATGGAATACAGCATCACGGGATTGTGAAACTCGGCGGCCACCTCGCGCAGAATGCCGATGGACTCGGCCTCCAGGCGCTTGAGGTGCTGCGAGAGCCGCGGTCGCGACAGTGTGCTCGTGCTCATGGGCGATCAGTCCGGCAACGGGGCGAGCGTCAGCGGTCCGCCGGCGATGAAGAAAGTGTTGCGAAACTGCGCCTTGCCGTACTGCAGCGGCGCGCCGCCCGGGGCGAGCACCCGCCCGCCCGCCGCCGCGAGCACCGCGTGCCCGGCGGCGGTATCCCACTCCATGGTCGGTCCCAGCCGCGGGTACAGGTCCGCCTCGCCCGCGGCCACCAGACAGAACTTCAGCGAGGAGCCGACGGAGACGCGGTGACGGATCGTGTAGTGGCGCAGATAGGCTTCTGTCTCCGGGTTGGAATGCGAGCGCGACACGACGGCGGTCACTCCCTCCGCGGGAACCGGCCGCACGTGCAGCCTCTCGCGCGAGCCGGCCGTGGCCGCGCCGGTGGGGTGTGGACAGCGGAACGCTTCCCCGGTATCGACCTCGCCCGCGTAGAGCATGCCGCCAACCGGCGCGTAGACCACGCCGAGCACCGGCTGGCGGCGGCGGATCAGCGCGATATTGACGGTGAACTCGCCGCGCCGGTGGATGAACTCCTTGGTGCCGTCCAGCGGATCGACCAGGAAGAACGCATCGCCGACCTCGGGTGTGCGTCCCTCCGCGACCGACTCCTCGGCCACCACCGCGATGTCCGGGGCGAGGCGTGCGAGGTGCTCGAGAATGATCGCCTCCGAGGCACGGTCGGCCTCGGTCACCGGGGACTGGTCGGCCTTGTGCTCGACCGTGAACTCGCTCTCATAGACCGCGTGCGCCGCGCGACCCGCCTCATGGGCCACGCCCAGCAGGGCCTCGAGCAACTCGGCGTCGGTACGGTGAGACATGCGCACATCCTGAGAAAGATATGCGCAGTCTACACAATACATCGCCCGGGAGGCCGTCCCGAGCACCGCCGGGCGCCAGATTTTCCGGCTATGTGATTAGGCTCTCACGGCGTGCGGCGCGGTCCGCATCCTTCGACGGGGGGCCGCCTGCGGCCCGCCCGCGAGCCGCCCGCCACCGACGCGGCTCACCCTTGTCTCACGGCCTCGACCTGGATGTGCAGACGCACCCACATCTGGAAACCGAATCTCTTGCCGAAGGGCATGTCGTACTTGTCCCGATCGAACTCGGCGAAGGCGTCCGCCCCGCAGCGGTATTGGTGCATCGCCGCGATCTTCTTGCACTCGAAGTGGCGGATGTCGAGCGTCAGCGGCCGGGTCACCCCGTGCAGGGTGAACCTGCCGATCACCCGGGTCGGCGCGCCGTGCTGGAAATCCGCGAGCCTGCCGCTGTAGGTGGCGGTGGGGTATTGGGCCACATCGAACAGCAGAGGCCCGCGCGCGTCCTTGTTGAGCTCGGCATTGCCGAAATCGGCCGAGGCCGTGTTCACCTTCACGTGCACGGTGCCCGTGCGCGCCTTGCGGTTCATGACGATGGTGCAGCTCGTATGGGTGAACATGCCGCGCCAGACCGACAGGCCGCCGAAGTGATCGGCCGCGAAACTGGGATGCGTATGGGCGGGATCACACACATAGGTCACCGGCCTGGCAAAGGCGGTGCCGGACAGCGCCAGCAGGGCGAGCGGCAGGACGAGCGTTCTCGGTCGCATGTCGTGTCTCCTTGATAGGTTGCAAGCGCCCCGCGGGATGAGCCGATCCGGGGCATCCTCGCGGGGCGCCTCCTAGCCTACCGGCAGCGGCGGCCGCCGCGCCAGAGGGTTACATGCCGTCAACCGCCCTCGATGGGCGAGGCCGCGAGCGGCACGCCGAGCGCCTCGGCCACCACCGGATGGGTGATGCCGCCGGCGTGCACGTTGAGCCCCGCCGCGAAGCCCGCATCGTGCCCGAGCGCCGCCTGCCAGCCGTGGTCGGCCAGCATCCTGACATAGGGAAGCGTCGCATTGGTCAGCGCGAGCGTCGATGTGCGAGCGACGGCGCCCGGCATGTTGGCGACGCAATAGTGCACGACCCCGTCGACGACGAACGTCGGCTCGGCGTGAGTGGTCGGCCGGCTGGTCTCGAAGCACCCGCCCTGGTCGATGGAGATGTCCACGAGCACCGAGCCGGGCTGCATGGTCGAGAGCATGGACCGCGTCACCAGCTTCGGCGCCGCGGCGCCGGCGATCAGCACGGCGCCGATCACCAGGTCGGCGTCCTGGACCAGACGCTCGATGGCCTCGGTGGTCGAATACGCCGTACGGAGCGAGGAGCCGAACTGGTCCGAGATCTCGCGCAAACGCTCGACCGAACGGTCGACCACGGTCACGTCGGCGTGCAGACCCACGGCCATCTGCGCAGCGTGCGTGCCGGCGACACCCCCGCCGAGAATCACGACCTTGCCCGGCGGCACGCCCGGCACCCCGCCGAGCAGCACGCCACGCCCGCCGTTGGCCTTCTGCAGGCAGTTGGCGCCGACCTGCACCGACATGCGGCCTGCCACTTCGCTCATCGGCGTCAGCAGCGGCAGCATGCCGTGGCGGGTCACCGTCTCGTAGGCGATGGCGGTGGCGCCGGATTTCATCAGGGCCTGCGCCTGCTTCGGATCCGGGGCCAGGTGCAGGTAGGTGAACAGCACCTGGCCCGGGCGCAGCATGGCGCACTCGGGCAGTTGCGGCTCCTTGACCTTCACCACCAGCTCGGCACGCTCGAACACCTCGGACGCGCCGCCGGCGATGACCGCGCCCGCCGCGCGGTACTCGAGGTCGGCGATGCCGATGCCGGCGCCCGCGCCGGTCTCGACCAGCACCTCGTGGCCGGCGGCGGTCAGCTCGCGCACCCCCGCGGGGACGAGCCCGACCCGATACTCATGAACCTTGATCTCGCGCGGAACACCGATACGCATGGATGCGTTTCCCCCGGGGTGAAAGCCGGAGGACAGCTTAAAAAGGAGGCGGCGCAGGGAGCTTGCCAAATGGCGGGCCGGAAGCCCGGGTGCGGCAGATTCTGCGACTGATCACATGATATATGGCAGAATATTGCGCATATGAAACTGGACCGCTTCGATCACGCCATCCTGCGCCGCCTGCAGCAGGATGCGCGCATCACCAATGCCCGACTCGCAGGGGAGGTGAGCCTCTCGGAATCGGCCTGCCTGCGCCGGGTGAAGGCGCTCGAGGAGGCCGGACTCATCGAGGGCTACACCGCCCTCGTGAACCAGCACAAGTGCGGCTACCCGGTCAACGTGTTCGTGAGCATCACCCTCGACCGGCAGAGCCAGTCGGGCCTGACAGCCTTCGAAGCCGCGGTGCGCCAGATCCCCCAGGTCATGGAGTGCTATCTCATGACCGGAGAGCACGACTACCTGCTGCGCATCGTGGTGGCCGACCTCGCCGATTTCGAGCGCATCCACAGCCAGTACCTGACACGCCTGCCGAGCGTGGTGCGCGTGCAATCGAGCTTCGCCATGCGCACCGTGACCCGCACCAGCGAGCTGCCGGTGAGATAGGAGGCGGCGGGCGGCCGCCGCCGGGGATACCGGCCCGCTCGCGACAACGGCCGTTGGTTGGATCATCGGTTATGTCATGCGGCTCGCCAGCGCCGCCCGTTCCTGATATCGTGGGGCGCGGGAAGCGCCGGGGAGAGGACAATGAACAGATCCGCCAAGATCGTGCTCGTCGCAGCGGGCGTCGTCATCGCAACATATCCGGGCGTTGCATGGTTGACCGGCGTCGCCGTCCAACGGCGGATCGAGAACGGCCAGCAGGCGCTGCTGCAGCAGGTGCCTTATCTGCAACTGGTCAAACAGCGATACGACCGCGGCGTCTACACATCGACCGATGTTGTTACCTACCGTCTCGTGTGGCCTTCGCCGCCCGCCGCTCACGCCCCCTGCAACGCCTCCAGCCCGTGCACGGTGACATTTCACAACCTCATCGAACACGGTCCGCTGCCAGGCCTGCGCACCGCCGCGATGGCCACCATCGACTCGACGGTGGTTCTTCCGCCGAAGGATCGGCGCGCAATCGCCAAGGTATTGGGCGAGAAGCCCTTCCTGCGCGTGCATACGCGCATCGGCTGGCTGGGAGGCATCGCCGCGACCGTCCAGAGCCCGGCTTTCACCACCGGCCCGCGGTTCTCCTGGAAAGGATTCGCCGCCACGGTGACCAGTCGCGGGCGGCACTCCTGGTCCCTGAAGGCATCGCTACCGGGAGTCAGCAGCGGCGATCCCGCGGGCGGCCAGGCCAGGCTGACGGATGTTGCCCTCTCCGGCCACTGGCGACGGGCGTTCGGCGTATTGGATATCGGCGCCTTCACGCTGACGGCGGACCGAATCCAGGCCACCGCACGGCACACCGGTCCCGCCCTCATGATGCGCCATCTTTCGGTGAGCGACACATCGAGCCTGAGCGGCGGCTTCCTCGACTTAGACGTGCGGTTATCGGCGGATGCTTTTCGGCTCGGGACACCCGCCAGGCCGGTCACCGTGACGCATGTGGTATATGCATTGGGTGTCGACCACATCGATGCCGCCGCAATGGTCGCTCTCACCAAGGCGATCCGTACCGCCGAAGCGGGCGCGACCGCCGATCCGGCGCAATATCAGGCCAACCTCATGGCCGCTGTGTTCCGCTGCGGCCCGCAAGTGCTGCTGCACCAGCCGGTCATCCGGATACGCCAGGTTGGATTCTCGCTTCCCCAGGGGAGCGTGCGGCTGTCGGGCAAGATCAGCGTGCCCGGACTCTCCGCGGCCGACCTGCGGGGGCCGGCGGTACTGCCGGCCCTGAAGTCCCACGCGCAGGTCACCGCCGACGTGCGCGTCGATCGGTCGCTGTTGACATTCTGGAGCGGCCACAATCGGCAGGCCGCCACCCGGTCGCAGGCCCTGGAGCGCATGGGATACCTGAGTCCCGCCGGCACCGCCCTCGTGAGTCACCTCGTGTACACGGCCGGAAAACTGACCGTGAACGGACATCCCTATCCGCCGGTCAGGCCCAACTGATCCTGTCAGGCCCGCGGCCGCGCACCCCGCGTGCGGGGCCCGGCGCCGCTCACGCCCGCAGCACGATCTTGCCGATGTGGGCGCTGGATTCCATCAGCACGTGGGCACGGACCGCCTCGGTAAGCGGGAAGGCCGCATGGATGGGCAGGCGCAGTGATTTCGACTCGATGAGCGGCCAGATCTCCCTGCGCAGCGCCGCGGCCAGCCGGCCCTTGCTCTCGACGGATTGCGGTCGCAGCACGCTGCCGCCCAGCATCAGCCGCTTGCGCATCAGCTCCGGCAGGTCGATTTTCGCCTCTCGACCGCCCTGAACCGCGATCACAGCGATTCGCCCTTCCACCGCCGCGGCGGCGATATCGCGCGCCACGTAATCTCCACCCACCATGTCCAGAATGACATCGGCGCCCCGCCCCTCGGTCGCCGCCAGGGTGGCCGCGACGAAGTCCTCGCGCTTGTAGTCGATCGCCGCATCCGCGCCGAGCTCGCGGCAGGCGGCGCATTTCTGCGCACTGCCGGCGGTGACGATGACCCGTGCGCCATAGGCCTTCGCCAACAGGATGGCCGTGACGCCGATGCCGCTCGATCCGCCGTGCACCAGCAGCCACTCTCCCGGGCGCAGGCGCGATCGCTGAAAGACGTTGTAGTAGACGGTAAACACCGTCTCGGGCAGCACCGCGGCTTCCTCCAGCGAGAGATTGCCCGGCACGGGCAGGCACTGCACGGCGGGCGCCGCCGCATACTCGGCATAACCCCCGCCCGCCACCAACGCACACACGCGCGATCCCAACGCCGGCTCCCGCACGGCGGCGCCCAATCGCACCACCTCGCCCGCCACTTCCAGCCCCGGGATGTCGCTCGCCCCCCGCGGCGGGGGATAGTGCCCCTTGCGCTGCAGCACATCGGGACGATTGACCCCCGCGGCCGCCACGCGGATCAACACCTCGTGCGGGCCGGGTTCCGGGACCGGGCGCCGCACGGCGCGCAGCGCTTCCGGCGGTCCGGGCTGGGCAATCTCGATCGCGGTCATCATGGTGGGTATGCTCATGGTCGGGTAACCTCCAACATCTCGTCCGCACCCTGCACCGCCAGCGTCCCCGCGCGCCCCGGCACCGTCCCGGACTCGATCCGGCAGCGCGGCAGGCGCTTGCGGTCCAGCGAGGCGGCATACGTCGCCAGATCGGTGAGTGTGTGTCCTCTCGACCGCCACTCGCGCAGCAGCCGCTCGAAGCCGGCCAGATACGCGCCGCCCTCGAGCTCGGCGTGCAGCGTGAACACCTGGTCCCCAGGCCCCTCGGTCAGCGACAGCAGACCATCCACCGGATCCTCGCCGCCCAGATCCTCCCGGCCGATCAGCTCATCGAGCGTCGGCAGCGTGGTCGGCAGCTGCGGCACCATCACCTCCTTGCCGTCCACGACCGGGATGAAAGGTCCTCTCCCGCGCGTATCCGAGGCGTAAAGCAACCCCATCGCCGCTTCCAGCTCCGGCACATCGCGGTTCACCTGCCATCCGGCGGCGCCGTGTGTCTCGGGCTCTCGCGAGAACACACGCACGAACTCCTCCCGTGCGAGGATGAGCTGGCGGCTGGTCCACGCCCTGCCCGCCTGCGCCACCCCGTCCTGCCACTTGATGTGATCGTAGGTGTGAATGCCCACCTCGAAGCCGCGTTGTGCGACCTCCCGCATCACCCCGGCGCAGCGCCGGCCGATGTGCGGACCGGGCAACAGCACGCCGTAGAGGAGCGTGCGGATCCCATAGTGACTGACGACCGACGTGCGGCGCACCTTGCCCAGGAAGCCGCGCCGAAACACCCGTTTGATCGCCCGGCCGGTGTGATCGGGGCCCAGGCTGAAAAGGAAAGTCGCCTTGGCGCGTGCGCGCTCCAGAGCGGCGACCAGGCGCGGGACGCCCTCGAGCGTCCCGCGGTAGGTATCGACGTCGATCTTGAGCGCGATGATGCTCACGGAGCTCGAGGTCTCCCCCGGATGGTTTTCAACTCAGCGGCACGGGCTTGACCTGCCACTCGCGGGCAGTAGCCTCGAGATCGACGGGCCCGTTCTCGTCGGCCGCCGCCACGATCCTCAGCACGCCGCCGCCGCCGCAGGCCGCGTAACAGATCCCCTGCCCGGCGAACAGCCTCGCCGGCCCGCCCGCACCGCCGCCCTGCACGCGCGTGCGGTGAATCCACAACCGCCTTCCGCCGGCATCGGTGAACGCACCGGGGAAAGGCGGGGCGACGGCCCGCACCAGGTTGTGAACGCGCGCGGCCGGCCAACTCCAGTCGATGCGTCCGTCCTCGGGCCGGCGACGACCGAAGTACTGCCCGGGCTCGATGGGCTGGGGGCGGCGCGGCGCGCTGCCCGCAAGCAGCGCCGGCAGCGAGCGCGCGAGCACGATCTCCGCGGCGGCGGTCACCTTGGCGAACACCTCGCGCGCATCGTCGTCGGCGAGAATGGGCACGGCGAGCTGATCGACGATGTCGCCGGCATCGGCCCGGGCCACCATGTAGTGCAGCGTCGCACCGGTCTCGCGCTCGCCGTTGACGATGGCCCAGTTGACGGGCGCCCGGCCACGATACTTCGGCAGCAGCGAGCCGTGGATGTTGAGCGCCCCTCGTCCGGCGCAGGCGAGGATCGGCTCGCCCAGCATGGCGCGGTAATAGAACGAGAACAGGAAATCCGGCCTCGCCTGCGCCACCTGCTCGAGAAGCCGCGGTGTGCCGGCCCGATCGGGTGCGACGAGCGGCAGGCCGTACTCGCGCGCCGTGTCGGCGACGCTGGCGAACCAGCGGGTTTCCCCGGGATCGTCTTTGACCGTCACGACCAGAGGCACCTGCACGCCGGCCGAGAGCAGCGTCTTCAGGCAGCGCACCCCGACGTCGTGATAGGCGAACACCACGGCCCGCGCGGCGCTCATCGGGAGCGGCCCACCTCGTGCTCGGCACGGAGCATTTCCGTGTGATCGCGCTCGGGATGGAGCTTCGGCAGCGGCTGCAGCGCGGCGCCGTCTCCCGCCTCGCTCCCGGCCAGACCGCCTTCCTCCAGCACCGCGGAGATGGTGTAGCGGGGACGCTGGCGCACCTGCTCGTAGATGCGACCGACATACTCGCCCACCACGCCGACGCTCACCAGCAGCACGCCGATGAAGAAGAACGCCAGACCGAACAGGGTGAACACGCCCTGGACCTCGGGGCCGACGACCAGCCGCCGGATCGCGAGCAGCACCACGAAGGCGAGCGAGAGGAGCGCGACCACCATGCCCACCATGGTGAAGATCTGCAGCGGCACGACCGAGAAGCCGGTCATCAGGTCGAAGTTCAAGCGGATCAGCCGGTAGACCGAGTACTTGGACTCGCCCGCGGCGCGCTCGGCGTGCGCCACCTCGATCTCCACCGGGTGGCGCGCGAAGGTGTAGCCCAGCGCCGGCACGAACGTGCTCACCTCCACGCAGCGGTTGATGGCATCGACGATGCTGCGGTGATAGCCGCGCAGCATGCAGCCCTGGTCGGTGATGCGGATGCGGGTGGTGCGCTCGCGGATGCGGTTCATCAGGCGCGAGGCGGCCTTGCGCCAGTAGGCGTCCTTGCGGCGCATGCGGATGGTGCCGACATAGTCCGCGCCCTGGTCCATCGCCTCCAGCAGCTTGCCGATCTCCTCGGGGGGATTTTGCAGGTCCGCGTCGAGCGTGACGACGTAGTCGCCGCGCGAATGCGCAAAGCCCGCGAGGATCGCCATGTGCTGACCGGCGTTGCGGCTGAGCAGCACGGCCCGGGTGGTGTCCGGCCGCCGCTCGAACTGCTCGCGCAGCAGCGCCACCGAGCGGTCGCGGCTGCCGTCGTCGACGAAAATCACCTCGTAGCGGCGTCCCAGCGCATCGAGCGCCGGATAGAGCCGCTCGAAGAGCGAGCTCAGACCGGTCTCCTCGTTGAAGACGGGAATGATGACCGAGACGGTCGCGCTCAACGCACAGCCCCCCGCAGAATATCCGTCGCCGCTTCGACGACGCGATCGACGTCGGTGAGCTCCATGGCCGGAAAGAGCGGCAGCGTCACGGTCTCGCGGCCGATGCGCTCGGCGTTCGGGAACTGACCCTCGTGATAGCCCATCGCCCGATAGGCGCTGAACAGATGGATGGCCTGATAGTGCACGCCGACGCCGATGCCGCGCTCGGCCATGGCCTCGATGAACTGCCGCCGCGTGAGCGCCAGGCGATCGAGCGGCAGCAGTACCGTGAGCATGTGCCAGTTGTGTCCCTCGTCGCCGCGCGCCGGCAGGCGCACCGGCGGATCGCCGCCCCACAGCTCGAAGTACCGGGCCGCGAGCACACGGCGCCGCGCGTTGAACTCCTCCAGACGCTTCAGCTGTCCGAGACCCACGCAGGCGGCGACATCCGAGAGGTTGGCCTTGCCGCCCGCGAACAGGGTGTCGGCCTCATCCGGCCCGCTCTTGACCTGCCCGTGGAAGCGGTGCAGCTCGAGCTCGCGCACCTCCTCGGGAGAGCCTCCGACCACCGCGCCGCCCTCGATGCTGGTGATGTTCTTGTTGGGATGGAGGCTGAAGCAGACCAGATCGCCGAAGCTGCCGATCCGCCGGCCGCGCCAGGACGAGCCCATGGCCTGCGCCGCGTCCTCGATCACCCGCAGCCGGTGCCGCTCGGCGAGCGCATACAACCGGTCCTGATCCACCGACAACCCGGCGAAATGCACCGGCAGGATGGCGCGCGTACGCGGCGTGAGGGCCGCCTCGACCCGATCGAGGTCGATGTTGCGCGAGTCCAGCTCTACGTCCACGAACACCGGTCGCGCCCCCACGCGCACCACGACGTTGGCCGTGGCCACGAAGCTCATGGCCGGGACGATGACCTCGTCCCCACTGCCGATGCCGCAGGCGAGCAGCGCGTGCTCGAGGCCGGCGGTGGCCGAGGTCTGGGTGCGCACCGGCCGGCCGCCGAAGTAGTCCGACAGCGCCGCCTCGAACGCCTTGACCTTGGGGCCGCTGGCGAGCCAGCCCGAGCGCAGCACCTCGGCCACCTCGCCGATGGTCTGCTCATCGATGCTCGGACGGGTGAAGGGCAACATCGGTTTCATAGTCGCATTCCGTCTCGGTCCTCACGCCTCAGGAGCGGGCGACCAGCACCACGCCGAAGACGATCACGAGTATGCCGGCCACGCGCTGCACGGTGGGCACCTCGCCGAACAGCCACCAGGCGAGTCCGATCATGATGACATAGCCCATCGACAGCAGCGGATAGGCCTGGCTCACCGGCACCCGCGAGAGGCCGACCAGCCACACGATGACGGACAGGCCGTACAGGCTGAGCGCCAGCCACAGCCACGGCACGGCCGCCAGCTCGATCAGGCGCCTCACGATCGAGCCTTCCCCGCCGGTCAGCGGGCCGGTGACATCGGTGGCCGCCTTCAAGGCGAGCTGGGCGATGGCGTTCAGCAGCACGCCCCCGAAGAGAAATGCAAAGGCTCCCCATTTCATGAGCGACTCACCGCGACCGTGAAACTATCGCGCGCGATCACCCGCCCCGGCAAGCCCCGGCCGCGGTACTCGCGCCAGGCCTGGGGACTGAAGAACGCGACCGCATCGTGGCTCGCCTCCCACCGCCGCACGAACTGCCGCGGCGTCGCGCTCATGAGCCCGGGCTGGCGGTCCTCGCCCGGACCCAACTCGCCGCGGTAGCTCACCAGGGTCAGCAGGCGATGCAGGTAGGGCGGAATGGTCTGCCGGTACTGGCCCACACTGTACAGCGCGGTGCCCGGATGAACGGCGGGCTTGACCGCCTGGACCAGTTGATAAGCCGAGCGGGACGGTGGAATCACCGAGTACTCGCACAGCAGCGCCTGCCACGCGAAGATGTACATGAGCGCGATCACGAGAGGCCGCGAGTATGCCGCGGCGTGCCCCGGGGAGTTTGCCCGGTGAGCGGGCGCGGCGGAGCGGCCGCCTCTCAGGGACACCGCCGCGGCCACACCGGCGGCAAGCGCCGCCGCGAGCGCCCAGCCGATCGCGTGGCCCGGGATGAGGCCGTTGCGATGGCGCGAATACACCAGCAGTCCCCCGGCCACGAACAGCGTCAGGCCCGCGGCGGCCCAGGCCGCACGCTCGAGGCTGCCGGGACGCCGGGCCACCACCACGCCGGTGAGCGCCGCCATCGCCGGGAAAACCGGCAGGATGTAGGTGGCGAGCTTCGAGTCCGAAATGGAGAAGAACAACACCGTCAGACCCGAGTACAGCAGCAGGAACTTCAGCGGCTTGAAGTGCGCCACGGGGCCGTCCTCCCGCCACGCCGAGCGCGCCGCCCGCGCGAGCGGCACGAGCCAGGCGAACGCCCCGGCGACCAGCAGCGCCAGAAAATACCACCAGGGCTCGATGCGCTTGGCCTCGTTGGTGAGGAAGCGCTGGAAATGCTCGTGGATGAAGAAGTAATGGGCGAAGGAAGGGTTGCGCAGCGAGACGGCGATGAACCAGGGGGCGGCGATGACCGTCATCAGCGCGATCCCGGGCAACAGGTGCAATCGCCGCCATGGCCGCAGGTCGCGCTCGACCACCGAATAGCCGACGAGCGCCAGCCCCGCCAGCACGTACACCTCCAGTCCCTTGGTGAGCAGCGCCAGCGCCGCCATCGCCCAGGACAACAGCATCCAGTTGCGCTCCGCGCCCGAGCCCGGCTCGGCGCACTGCCCGCGCGTGAATGCGAGCACCATGGCGGTCAGCCAGAAAGTCAGGCCGGCATCGAGCAGATCGAGGTGGCCGATGACGCCGAAGTACGGACTCATCGCCAGCAGCGCCACCGCCATCACCGCCGCGCGCCGGTCATACAGCCGCGCGAGCCAGGCATAGATCAGCGCCAGGCAGCCAAACCCCAGTCCCACCGTCCAGATGCGCGAGGACCAGTTGCTGAAGCCGAACACCGAGTAGGCGGTGGCGGTTCCCCAGTACTGCAGCACCGGCTTCTCGAAGTACTTCAGGCCATCGAGCTTCGGGGTCACCCAGTTGCCGCTGGCGACCATCTCGCGGGGGATCTCCGCGTAGCGGCCCTCGTCGGGGTCGAGCATGGGGCGCACCTGAAGCGTGGCGAGCCAGCAGGCCCCCAGCAGCGCCCACGCCCACCACCTGAGCCCGGCGCGCGCTCCGGTCATGGTCATTCCCCTAGGCGCGGGCGCCGATCACAGACTCGCCGCCGCGCCGGCACGGCCGCTGAAGCTGCCGAGCTTGACGTAGTAGTCGATGGTGCGCCGGATCGCCGTGTCGAGATCGGTGCTGGGGCTCCAGCCGAGCGTGCGCCGCGCCGCCTCGATCGCCGGCACGCGCACCTGGATGTCCTGGTAGTACTTGCCGTAGTACTCCCCGGCCGACACCTCGATGATCTCGGTCGACTTGGTGAGCTCGCGCAGCTCCGCAAACTCCTGCGCGATCGCGATGGTGCGCTCGGCGAGCTCGCGGATCGAGACGCAGTTGTCGGGATTGCCGATGTTGAAAATGCCGCGCGAGGCGCGGCCGCCCTCGTTCTCGATGATGGTGAGCAGCGCCTCGATCGCGTCGTCGATGTAGGTGAACGAGCGCTTCTGGCGCCCGCCGTCGACCAGTTTGATCGGCCGGCGATACAGCACGTTGGACAGAAACTGCGTGAACACGCGCGAGCTGCCTTCCTTGGGCTCCTCGATGTTGTCGAGGTTGGGGCCGATGAAGTTGAACGGGCGGAACAGCGTGTAGTCGAGATCGCCGCGCACCCCGTAGGCGAAGATCACCCGGTCGAGCAGCTGCTTGGAGGCGGCGTAGATCCAGCGCTGCTTGTTGATCGGACCGTACACGAGCGTGCTCGACTCCTCGTCGAGCACCGCGTCCGGGGACATGCCGTAGACCTCGGAGGTCGAGGGGAAGATCAGCCGCTTGCCGTACTTGACGCAGTGGCGCACCACCTCGACGTTGGCCTCGAAGTCGAGCTCGAACACCTTCAGCGGATGGGTCACGTACTGCGCCGGATTCGCGATGGCCACCAGCGGTATCACCACGTCGCACTTCTTGACGTGGTATTCCACCCATTCCTTGTTGATGGTGATGTCGCCCTCGACGAAGTGGAAGCGCTCGTCCTTCGGCAGGTCGCCCAGCTTGTTGTCGGACAGGTCGATGCCGTAGACCTCCCAGTCGCGCTCGCGCAGGATGGCGCCGGTGATCGCGCTGCCGATGAAGCCGTTCGCTCCGAGAATCATTATCTTCAGTGCCATGGATACCCTTCGGGCCCGGTGACGGGCGGACGCGGTCGCGCCACAAAAAGAGAAATTTTAGCAGCTTCGCGCGCGCCCGTGCCGGGGCTTTGGGCGCCGGCGCCCGAGGGTCGATCGCGCCTCGAGAGGTGCGATCGCTCAGCCGATGTCGGCGAGCGCCGCCGGCACGTGCCGGCGCAGCAGAGCATTGCGGACCTGCCACTGCGCGGGCGGATCGAGCATCTCGAGAAAGCGCACCTCGCCCGCCGCCAGTGTCGCCACGGGCACCCCATCCCGGTACAGGACACGGTTGCCGGCGAGCGCGGGCAGCCGCGGCCCCGGAGTCAGAATGCCGAGCAGGTTGAGCGGGTCGGCCGCGGACAGGGAAAGGTACGCCGCATCGGCCGGCCGGCGGCGCGTCTCGCGCAGCAGGCCGACCGCCTCCGGGACGGCGAACTGCTCGCCCGAGAGGCCGGCGACGAAACGTCCGCCCCGGATCTCCCCGCGCGCCTCGAGCCGCCGGTAGCACGTGAGCAGGTCGCGCCACGGCGGGAGCCAGCCGGCCTCGCGCGCGAGCAGACGCCAGAAAACGACACCCCAGCGTCGCAACAGGCTTCTCGCCACGAGATCCACGGAATCGCCGTCCGGCGCGGCGGCGGCGCGCCGCCGCTCATCCGGTCCGGGGACCCGTCTGTCGCGGCGCACCAGGGCCCAGCGGCCGGCCGAATCCATGCCGAACAGCGCTCTCCCGCGCCGCCGCGGGCCGGCGCCGCGACGGCGGTCCGCGGGCACCAACAGGGCGCGCAGCCCGCCGAAGCTGTCGGCATTGACCAACCCCAGACCCACGAGCTCGGCCAGCGCCTCCTCGGCCTGCGAGGGCAACACCGCCGCGCCCTCCACGATCTCGTCGAAGAACGAGGCGCCCTCCGCCCGCAGATACTCGAGCACCCGGCGCGCGCACGGCCCCGCAGCGGGCGGCTCGCCGGATTCGGCGAGCGACACCCACGCGCGCAGCTCGCGCCGGCCGAGCAGCACGATCGGAGTGCTGCGCACCGGGCCGGCCGCCGTGCCGGCATCGCCCCTGCGCCGCGCGAGCCGGGTCCACACGAACCGCCCGGCCAGGCACTGCTCGTCGAGCCACGCGGTCTCGTATCCGTTGATCCGGGCGGGCAGGATCTGCGTCTCCCAGGCCGCGGCGGGGGCTTCGAAGCCCTCGAGCTGGGCGAGGACGGCCGCCACGGCGTCCGGTCCTTCCATGCGCGCCTGCGGCGCGGCGCGCTGCCATTCGAACAGAAACCGCAGCAGATCCCGCGGCTCGACCGGCTCGATCTCCGCGCGCAGGCGCTTGACGGTGTAGCGATGGATGCGCGCCAGGAGCCCGCGCTCGCACCACTCCCCCGCCTCGTCCGCCCCGGCGGTGAAGCGCCCGTGCATCGCCCACCCCTGCGACTGGAGCGAGGCGAGCGCCGCCTCGACCGCACCACCGGCAAGTCCCAGGGAATCGGCCAGCGTCCGCGCCGAGACCGGTCCCAGCCCCTGAAGCCGGCCACGCAGGATCTCCACGAGCGCCTGCTCGGCCGCCGGCGCCGGCGCGGCGCCCCGGGGCGCCACGATCGCGGGCGCCAGACTCGCCCCGGGCAGCAGCGCGCTGACAAGCGGCAGGCGCTCGGCTGCGACCCACAGCGACATCGGCCCCGAGCTCAGGCGGGCGGCGCGCCGCGCGGCGCTCAGCTCCCGCATCCATCCGCTCCAGCCCGGCGCGCGCCGGACCTCCTCGTCGGTGAGAAAAGTCAGCCAACAGAGCGCATCGTGCAGCTCGTCGGCGTCGGCCGGGTCCGGCCAGGCCTGCCCGCGCACCCGCTCGATGGCCTTGGGATCGAGCGCGGCGAGGTCCGAGGCGCTTTGCGGATCGAGCCACCGCCGGCTCAACACCGCCTGCGTGCGCCGCTCCTCGAGCGGCGCGTCGTCCAAGTAGGCGTAGGGCCTCGCCGAGAGCACTTCCAGCGCGAGCGGCGAGGGCTCGGTCAGGTCGCGGGCCACCACGGAAATCGCGCCGGCCTCGAGCGAGCGCAGCAGCGTCTCGAAACCTTCGATGTCCATGGCCCCCTCCAGGCAGTCGCGTATCGCCTGGCGCACCAGCGGATGGTCGGGAATCGCAAGCTCGCCGGTGAGATTCTCCGCGCAGGCGACCTGGTCGGGAAACACCGCCGCCAGCAGGTCCTCGCCCGCCATGCGCGCAAGCGGCGCGGCAACCTTGCGGCCGCCGCGGAACCTCGGCAGCGCCAGCGCGATCGCCGCGCTCCATCGCCAGCGCACGGGAAACATCGGCGCCGCGCACAACGCCTGCACGAGCAGCGGCCTCACCGTGTTGGAATGCAGGTAGCGGGCGACGTCGGCGAGCTCGAAGCTGTGCGCCGTGGTGAGCGAGAGGACGATGGCATCCTCGGTGGCCGCGGCCTGCAGCTCGAAGTTGAACGAGCGGCAGAAGCGTTTGCGCAGCGCCAGTCCCCACGCCCGGTTGACCCGGCTGCCGAAGGGGCTGTGGATCACGAGCTGCATGCCGCCGGCCTCGTCGAAGAATCTCTCGAAGACGAGAGTTTCCCGGGTGGGCAGTGCGCCGAGCGCCGCGCGCGCGGCCGCCAGATACGCCGCGAGCTGCCGCGCCGCGGCGGCGGCGACGCCGACCTCATCGACCAGCCAGCGCACCGCCGGCTCCAGGCCGCCGGCGAGCCGCGCCTGAATCTCACCCCGCAGCCGCGACACGCCCTCGGACAGCTCGTCCGTGCGCCCGGGCGCCTCGCCCAGCCAGAACGGAATGGACGGCGGCTGCCCGTGGGCATCCTCCACCCGCACCCTGCCCTGCTCCACCCTGAGGATCCGGTAGGAAGTGTTGCCGAGTTGGAAAATGTCGCCCTGCAGGCTCTCGACCGCGAAGCCCTCGTTGACCGTGCCGACGGGCTGGCCCGGCGGCTCGAGAAACACCTGATAGTCGGCGGTGTCGGGGATCGTTCCGCCGCTTGTGAGCGCGGTGAGACGAGAGCCCCGCCGGCCGCGCAACCTGCCGTTGACCGCGTCATGGTGCACGAGCGCGCCGCGCCGGCCGCGGCGCGTGGCGAACCCGTCGACGAGCATGCGCACCACTTCGTCGAAATCGGCGCGCGCCAGGTCACGGTACGGATACGCCCGGCGCACCAGCGCGAACAGCTCATCCTCGTCCCATTCGAGGGCGGCCACTTCGGCGACGATCTGCTGGGCGAGCACATCGAGCGGCTGCTGCGGAATGCGCAGCCGGTCGAGCTCGCCGCGGCGCACGCAGTCGAGCAGCGCCGCGCACTCGGTGAGATCGTCGCGCGAGAGGGGAAACAGGCGCCCCTTGGGCGTGCCGCCCAAGCGGTGTCCGGAGCGGCCCACGCGCTGCAGCAGCGCCGCGATCGATCGGGGCGAGCCGATCTGACAGACCAGATCCACCTCGCCGATGTCGATGCCGAGCTCGAGCGAGGCGGTGGCGACGAGGCACTTGAGCTCGCCCCGCTTCAGGCGGCCCTCGGCCGCCAGGCGCAGCTCCTTGGCCATGCTGCCGTGATGGGCCGCCACCCGAGTCTCGCCCAGGCGCTCCGACAGGTGGCGCGCGATGCGCTCGGCGTGCCGGCGCGTGTTGACGAAGACGAGGGTCGTGCGGTGCCCGGCGGTGAGCTCGGCGAGCCGATCGTAAACCTGCGTCCACTGGTCCGCCGACATCACCGCCTCGAGAGGAGAGTCGGGAACCTCGATGCGAAGGTCGCGCTCGCGCGCGTGCCCGTAATCGACGATGCCGCAGCCGGCGCCGGACCCGCTCCGGCCCGTCCCGACCAGAAAGCGCGCCACGGCCTCGATGGGACGCTGCGTCGCCGACAGCCCGACGCGTGTCAACCTGCGCCCCGCGAGCGCTTCCAGCCGCTCGAGTGTCAGCGTCAGGTGCACCCCGCGCTTGCCGCCGGCCACCGCGTGAATCTCATCGACGATGACGCCGCGGACCGTGGAGAGCATGCGGCGGCCGGACTCGGATCCGAGCAGGATGTACAGCGACTCGGGTGTCGTCACGACGATGTGCGGCGGACGGCGCCGCATGCCGTCCCGCTCGCGTTGCGGCGTATCGCCCGTGCGCACCGACGCGCGGATGTCGAGATCCGCGTGGCCCGAGGCGCTCAGCTCCTCACGTATACCCGCGAGCGGTCCCTCGAGGTTGCGCTGAATGTCGTTTGACAGGGCCTTCAGGGGCGAGACGTACACGATGTGCGTCTCGTCGCGCAGACCGCCCGCCTCCAGCCCTTCCCGCACGAGTTGGTCGATCGCGGCCAGGAACGCCGCGAGCGTCTTGCCCGAGCCCGTCGGAGCCGCGATGAGCGTGTCCCGCGAGGCCAGGATCGCGGGCCAGGCCCGCTCCTGCGCCGGGGTCGGCGCCTCGAAGGCGCGCTCGAACCAGCGGGCGACGGCGGGATGGAAAGCGCCGAGTGCTTGCGTCACGGGCGAGAGACTACTCCAGAACCCCGCCGCCCGGCAGCCAGGGGCACAGGCGCCGCCGCCGCGCGGGTCGGGAGGAGCCCGGGCCGGTCTTCAGAACCGCAGGCCCACCGTGATCGGAAGGAACTCGGTCGGCTGCGGGGTGGTCTCGACGCGCACGTAGCGCGCCTCGACGAAGAAGGTCTGGCCGTTGCGCAGATCGAAGTCCAGGCCCGCCCCCGCATTCCAACTGAAGCGGGTGGTATCGGAGCTCGCCACCACGATATCCCCGGGCACCACCCCGAACCCGCAGTACCCGAACCAGGGATCGCAGAAATAGGTCCCCAGTGCGATGGTCTGCGTCAGCGCGATACGCCGGTGATTCACCCCCACACCGGCCAGGAGGAAGGCGCTCGTCAGGGGACTCAACCGCGCGCGCCATTCGCCATCGACGCTGAGGCCGAAGACCTCGCCGTGGCCTTCGTCGATCTGGATCTGGCTGGCCTGCTGGTTGATCGCGATCAGGTTGCGGGTGGCGTTGAAGTAGCTGTAACTCAGATCGGCGCGCAGGGCGAGCGGTACGCTTCGTCTCGGCTGCCAGGTCAGCCCGCCGCCGAGCGTCCACCCTCCGTCCAGGTACTTCGAGGTCTGCCCCAGGGTGGGGCTGTAGCCGGCCTGCACGTGCCAGTGCACCGGCCGCCAGGGCCGGAAGGTCTGCTCGTAATAGGTCTGCGCCGGCGCCCTGGCCGCGGCGCCCGTCAACAGCACCGCGCCGAGAAGGCAAAGACATGTTTTCACGGGACGGGTCACGGGATGAGCTCCTTGTGTATTGCGCAATATGCGAGGCGCTTGCCGGCGCCTCGGCCCGGACCGCGCTCAGCCGGCGCGCAATTTGCGCCCCAGGGCGAGCGTGATCTCGCGCATCTCCTCGATGCCGAGGAGCGTCGCAATCCCAAAGAACGCGCCAGCGGCGGCCACGATGACCGCCAGCAGCCCGCCGAGCTTCGGCCAGAACCGCTCCAGCGCCCAGTCCGGCAGCAGCCAGTGCGAGCCCGCCCAGCACACCAGTGCCAGCATGGCGCAGGCGACGCCGAGCTTCGCCAGCATGGCGAGCATGGCCCGGGACTCGAGCCGGCCGAGCTGGCGGCGCATGAGCGTGTACAGCACCAGGAAGTTCGTGGTGGCGACACACGCGGTCGAGAACGCCAGACCCTTCGGACCCCAGTCGAGGCGCACGGTGAACAGCCAGCACAGCAGCAGATTCAAGCCGATCGCCCCGACGCTCACCATCATCGGGGTCTTGCGCCGGTCGATGGCGTAGAAGGCGTTGACCAGCACCTTCAGCGCCGCATACCCGCACAGTCCCAGGGCGTAGAAGCGCAGCGTAGCGGCCGTCTGGGCCGCATCGCCCGCCGTGAACCGTCCGTGCTGATACAACACCGAGACGATCGGTCCGGCGAGCACGATCAAGCCGATGGTCGCCGGCACGGTCATCAGCAGGACCATGCGCATGCCGCGGGCGAGCTCGTTGCGAAACCCTTCGCGATCTCCGGATGCGGCCATGCGCGAGAGCATCGGCAGCGCCACGGTGCCGAAGGCCACCCCGATCATGCCGAGCGGGAACTGCATCAGGCGGAAGGCGTAGGAGAGCCAGCTGATCGGCCCGTTGCCCAGGAGCGAGGCGAATGCCGAATTGACCACCACGTTCACCTGCACGGAGCTGGCGGCGATCGCCGACGGACCCAGGATCAGCAGGATCGCCTTGACCCCCCGATCGCGCCAGCGGAAGTCGGGGCGGAACCGGTACCCGAACCGCCACAGCGAGGGGATCTGAACGCCCAGTTGCAGCAGCCCGCCGACCAGGGTGCCCAGCGCCAGCCCGACCATCGCCTCGGGTCCGAAGTGCGGATCCAGCCACCAGCCCAATCCCGCGCCGACGACGATCGAGCCCAGGTTGAAGAAGCTGGAAGCGAGCGCCGGCATGCCGAACACATTGCGCGCGTTCAGCATGCCCATGACCAGCGCGGCGAGCGACACGATCAGGATGAACGGATACATGATGCGCGTCAGCTCGACCGTGAGGGCCGCCTTGGCCGGGCCGAAGCCCCAGCCGAGGATGGCCACCAGCCACGGCGCCAGAGCGACGCCGAGCAGCACCACGACGCTGAGCGCGACGGTCGCCAGGGTGACCACCTTGTTGGCGAGCTGCCAGGCGGACGCATCGCCCTCGGTGACGAGCGTCTTGCTGAAGGTCGTGACGAAAGCGGTCGACAGCGCGCCTTCGGCCACCAGATCGCGCAGCAGATTGGGGATGCGGAACGCGGTGATGAACACGTCCATCAGCCGCCCGCCGCCGAACAGCGCGCCGAACACCATCCAGCGCACCAGACCCAGCACGCGGCTCAGCAGCACCGCCAGGGCGATCACCCCGGCGGCCCGGGTGTTGAGTCTCTCGCTCCGCGGCGCCCCCGCGACCGCCCGCTCTTGCGTCACTATGCTCCGCCTGTCCTGACCGTGAAACAGCGACGCAACATCGCGCCGCGGACGTGAGCATATCAGAGTCCTGCTCTGACACGTCCGCGCCCTGTTGCAGAGGGGGTTTGCCGCGTCTCGGCCCGGATGCCCCACCGGCAGCGCGGCCGCACGCCGCCGCTCAGCACCTCGGCGCCATCAGGAAGCCTCGAGGTCCTCGCCGCCGAGGCGCACGACATAGCGGCCCCGGGCGCGTCCGGCGATGAGCTCCTTGCACGCGAGCGGCACCTCATCGAGGCCGATGACCGCTCTGACGATGCGGCCCGTAAGGTCGGGCAGCTTCCACTCGCCGGCGAGCCGCTCCCACAGCTCGAGCCGCCACTGCCGCGGCACTTCCACCGAGTGAATGCCGAGCAGGCTCACCCCGCGCAGGATCAGCGGCAGAACCGTGGTGTTGAGCGCCGGAGACTCGGCAAGCCCGATGCAGGCGATGTTGCCCCAGGGCTTCACCGTGCGCGTCAGGTACGTCAGCATCTCTCCGCCGAGATTGTCCACCGCGCCGCCCCACACCGCCGGCTCGAGCGGCTTGCCGCCGAGGTTCAGATGCTGGCGCTCGATGACCCGGTCGGCGCCGAGCGCGTGCAGGAATCCTTCCACGCCGGTCTTGCCCGTGATCGCCGCGGTGTCGAATCCCCTCTGCTTGAGAAGGCCGAGGGCGATACCGCCCACTCCGCCCGTGGCGCCCGTGACGGCGATCGGACCGAGCTCGGGCGATTGGTGATTGTCCAGCATCCGCTTCAGCGCCAGGGCCGCCGTGAACCCGGCCGTGCCGAGCGCCATGGCCTCGAAAAGAGTGAGCCCGGCCGGCACGGACACCAGGGCCTGCGCCGGCAGGCGCGCGTATTCGGCGAGTCCGCCGTCCAGCCACTCCCCGAGCCCGGCGCCCGTGGCGAGCACCCGGTCGCCCGCCTTGAAGGCGCTGTGGTCGCTGTGCTCGACGACGCCGGAGAGATCGATGCCCGCCGTGCGCGGATAGGCCCGCATGATGGTGCCCTTGCCCGTGACCGCCAGCGCATCCTTGTAGTTGAGTCCCGAGTAGGCGACGCGCACGAGCACCTCGCCCGGAGTCAGATCATCGAGCGAGACGGTCTCGAGCGAGGCGGAACGGCCGTCCAGGCCCTGATGAACACGTATGGCCTTGAAATGCGTCATGGGGCACCCGGGGATCGAAGGGCCGTTATTGTATCGGCGCGCACGCTCACGGGACGATCGGGAAAACCGTAGTCCCAGGCATGGATAGTCGGCCGCGCATCCATTATCGTGATGCCGCGAGACTCGTGCTGTGCACTATAGCTTTCAATAACTTGGATGGCCTTCATGACCCAAGCCTTTATTTGCGATGCGATCCGCACTCCCTTCGGCCGGTACGGAGGGGCCCTCGGGACCGTGCGTACCGACGATCTGGCGGCCCTGCCCATGCGCGCGCTCACCGAGCGCCACCCGGGCGTGGACTGGGCAAGCCTCGATGACGTTTATTACGGCTGCGCCAACCAGGCCGGCGAGGACAATCGCAATGTCGCGCGCATGGCTGTGCTGCTCTCGGGCCTGCCCGAGAGCGTGCCGGCCTCGACCGTCAATCGGCTGTGCGGCTCGAGCCTGGACACGGTGGCCATCGCCGCCCGCGCCATCGCCGCGGGGGAGGCGCAGCTCGCCATCGCCGGCGGCGTCGAGAGCATGACGCGCGCGCCGTTCGTGATGGGCAAGGCGAGCGGCGCGTTCGATCGCCGCGCCCGGCTCGAGGACACCACCCTCGGCTGGCGGTTCGTCAATCCGCTCTTTCAGGCGCGCTTCGGCATCGACTCCATGGCCCAGACGGCCGAGAACCTGGTGGCCGAGCGAGGCATCTCGCGGCGGGATCAGGACGCGTTCGCCCTGCGCAGTCAGCAACGCTATGCGCAGGCCAGGGCGCGCGGGTTCTTCACGCGGGAAATCATCCCGGTCACGGTCGAGCGTCCGAAAAAGGAGCCGCAGCTCGTCGACACCGACGAGCATCCCCGGCCCGACTCCTCGATGGAAGCGCTGGCGAGGCTCAAGGGTGTCGTGCGCCCCGACGGCTCGGTCACCGCGGGCAATGCTTCGGGGATCAATGACGGCTCCGCCGCCGTGTTGCTGGCGAGCGAGGCGGCCGCCCGGCGCTTCGGCCTCACCCCCCGGGCCCGCGTGATCGGCAGTGCCGTGGCCGGCGTGCCGCCGCGCATCATGGGGATCGGACCGGTGCCGGCCACGCGCAAGCTGCTCGAGCGCACGGGCCTTTCGCTCTCGGATTTCGATGTCATCGAGCTCAACGAAGCGTTCGCGGCCCAGTCGCTCTCGGTCCTGCGCGAGTTGGGCCTTGCCGACGACGCCGAGCACGTCAATCCCAACGGCGGGGCCATCGCCATCGGCCATCCGCTCGGGGCGAGCGGCGCGCGGCTGGTCGCCACCGCCCTCAGCCAGTTGGAGGCGACGGGCGCGAAGCGCGCGCTGTGCACGATGTGCATCGGCGTCGGCCAGGGAATCGCATTGGCGCTGGAGCGCGTGTAACGGCCGCGCGCACCGGGCTCGTGGCCGGTCGGGTCAGGCGATGCGCAGCCGCAGTGTTTCCAGGCCGGTGATCCGGGCCTCGAGCGCATCGCCGGGCTGCACGGCCGCGACGCCCGCGGGCGTGCCGGTGTAGATCAGATCGCCGGGCCTGAGCTCCCAGGCCGCCGAGAGCTGCGCGATGATCTCGGGCACCGTGCAGATCATCTGGTCCACCGAGCCGCGCTGTCGCAATTCGCCATTGACGTGCAAGGTGATCCCGGCGCGGGCGATGTCACCGGCCTGCGCGACGGGGGTGATCGGGCCGATCGGCGCGGCCTGATCGAACGCCTTGCCGATGTCCCACGGTCCGGCCTGCTGTTTCATCCGCGCCTGCAGGTCGCGGCGGGTCATGTCGAGCCCCACGGCATAGCCGAACACATGGCGCGGGGCCTCGGCCGCCGTGATGTCGCGGCCGCCCTCGCCGACGGCCACCACCAGCTCCACCTCGTGGTGCAGCTCGCGGGTCAGGGCCGGATAGGCCAGCTCGCCGGTGCGCCCCTCCTCCACCGCCAGCACCGCATCGGCGGGCTTGAGGAAAAACAGCGGCGGCGCGCCGCCGCCATGCCCCATCTCCTTCGCATGCTCGGCGTAATTGCGGCCCACGCAGTAGATGCGGTGCACGGGGAATCGCGGGCCCGAGCGCACGGGCACGCTGACGGGCGGCGGAGGAGGAAATACGTAATTCATGGGCTGACTGTCCGTGCGCCGTGGTGAATCCGTGGCCATCAAGCTCGTTCCTTCAGGAAACCGATGAGCTGGCGAAAATACCACTCCTGGTCATCGTACATCGCGAGATGGCTTCCGCGGGCGCTGATCGCGGCCCGGCCATTGGGCATCAGCGCGGCGATGCGGCGCATTTCGCGGGGATCCATCTCGTCGTAGCGCGCGCCCATCAGCAGCGCGGGTGCCTCGATCCGATGCAGGTCCGCCGTCACGTCCCAGTCCTTAAGCGATCCGGTGACGGTGAACTCGTTCGGTCCCTGCATCTGGTTGTAGATTTTCGTGTTCCAGAACTTGATGGACGCCGGCAGGGGCGCGGGCCAGGGGTCCAGCCGGCAGACGTGCCTCGCGTAGAAGTACTGAAACACCAGGCGTTGGTATTCGGGCGCGTCGTACTCGCCTTTGGCCTCGTACGCCTTCATGGTCTTGACGACCCCGGGCGGCAGCTCGTCGCGCAAAGCCCGGGCGTATTTTCCGTACGCCTGAAAGCTCGAGACCATGTTCGAGACGATGATTCCTTTCAGTCTGCCGGGATACCTCAGGGCGTACTCGTAAGTCAGTATGCCGCCCCAGGAATGGCCGTAGAGATAAAACCGCTCCAGACCGAGCGCGCGGCGGACCTCTTCGACCTCGTCCAGGTAGCCCCGCAGTGTCCACAGCTTGGGATCGTCCGGATTGTCCGAGAACAGACAGCCGAGCTGATCGTAGTGGTACATTTCGATTCCCGCCCCGGGCAGGAAGTCCTCGAAACACTCCAGATAAACGTGATTGAGGCCCGGCCCGCCGTGCAGCAGGAGCACTTTGATGGGCGAGCGGCCAACTCGCCGGATCCAGACGCGGTGTTTGCCGTTGCGGACGGGAATCAGCGAGGTGCCGGCCGTCCTGACGCCCTCTGCATCCGCGGCCTCGTGCGCCGTGCCGGGCTCGCCGGCCCGCACCCGGCCGGTCCGCCCCACGCCGAGCAAGCCACCGGTCGCCGCGCCCGCGGCCGACAGGAAATATCGTCTGTCCATCGCACCCCCGGACAAGGATCCGCATGGAAAGCGCGAAGGATGTCATGCTGGCCTGTCTTTGTCACCGGCGTTAAGATCGCTTGGACGCTCTCACGAAACCGCATGCACCCGGCGCGCGCGCGAGGCATCCCGGTTCCCGTGTACCCGGTCGTTTCCCACCCGGCAAACCATGGTCAGACAACAACCTCCACGGTGCGGTCGGCGCCGTGCCACTCCGTCGATCCACCGTCGCCCTCCAGAGCCGCTCCGGCCGGCGCGCTGAGGTGAATCGCCCGTGCGCACGGCGGATCTTTTCGGCAACTCCGAGACGGAAGCGCTCCAGAGCGCCGGTCTCGCCGTTCTCGCGGGCTTCGCCCTGCCCTTCGAGCAGGCTTTGCTGGGGGAGATCGAGCGGATCGCGGCGGCCGCGCCGTTCCGGCACATGAGCACGCCGGGCGGGCAGCGCATGTCGGCGGCGATGACCAACTGCGGCACGGCCGGGTGGGTCACCGACCGCTCGGGCTACCGCTACGAGCCGCTCGATCCGCAAAGTGGCCAGCCCTGGCCGGCGATGCCGGCCGACTTCACGAGCCTTGCGCGGCGAGCCGCCGCCCGCGCTGGCTTCGCCGCCTTCGAGCCGGACGTGTGCCTGATCAACCGCTACGTGCCGGGAGCACGGATGTCGCTTCACCAGGATCGTGACGAGCGTGACTTCGGCGCGCCGATCGTGTCGGTCTCGCTCGGATTGCCCGCCACTTTTTTATGGGGAGGCCTTAAGCGCGCAGACAGGCCACAGCGGATCCGCCTGTCGCACGGCGATGTCGTGGTCTGGGGCGGGCCCGCGCGCCTGGTGTTCCATGGCGTCGCACCGCTGGCGGACGGATGCCACCGGCTCCTCGGCCGACGACGGATCAATCTGACCTTCCGCCACGCGCTGTGACCTCCTCATGGGCACCTATCTGAATACTCTTGAACAGTGTCGCACAAGACCATGAAAATAAAGGATGAATGGTCCCGCTTCGACTGGGCGGCCATTGCCGCCGAGCTCGATCGGCAGGGCTGCGCGGTGCTGCCCGGCCTGCTCGCGCCCAGCGAGTGCCGGTCTCTGGCGGCTCTGTATCCCGGGGAGGATCGGTTCCGCAGCCGCATCGTCATGAGCCGCCACGGCTTCGGCAGCGGCGAGTACAAATATTTCAATTACCCGCTTCCCCCGCCCGTGCAGGAGATCCGGACCGCGCTCTATCCGCATCTGGCGGCGATCGCCAACGAGTGGAACAGGCGTCTCGGTAGCGATGTGCGGTACCCGCCGAGCCTCGACGCCTACCTCGCACAGTGCCATGCCGCGGGCCAGACGCGGCCGACTCCGCTGCTGCTGCAATACGGCCCGGAGGACTATAACTGCCTGCACCAGGACCTCTACGGCGAGCGGGTCTTCCCGTTGCAGCTCGCGGTCCTGCTCTCGCAACCCGGCCGCGACTTCACGGGCGGAGAGTTCGTCCTGACCGAGCAGCGTCCGCGCAGGCAGTCGCGGGCGGAAGTGGTGCCGCTCAGCCAGGGCGACGGCGTCGTGTTCGCGGTGCATCACCGCCCGGTGAGCGGCTCACGCGGCGACTATCGCGTCAACCTGCGGCACGGAGTCAGCCGCGTGCGCTCGGGGCAGCGCCATACGCTCGGGGTCATCTTCCACGACGCGGCCTGAGCCGCGGCGCCGGCGCGTGCTTCCTGGCATCCCGCCAGCGGACAGCACTCGAAGTCGCTCAGCGCCCGCCGCTCACGGTCAGGATGGCGCCCGCGACATACGATGCGGCCGGCGACAGCAGCCACATCACCGCCTCCGCGGCTTCCCCGGCCGTGCCGATCCGGCCCATCGGAATCCGCCCCGCCAGCCTCGCGAGACGCCCGGCATCACCGGCGGCCGCATGAATGTCGGTCTCGATGAGACCGGGCGATACCGCGTTCACCCGAATACCTTCGCCCGCGACCTCGGCCGCCAGTCCGATGGTGAAGGTATTCACCGCCCCCTTGGATGCCGCGTAGTGCACCCATTCGCCCGGTGAGCCGAGATCGGCGGCGCGCGAGGATACGTTGACGATCGCACCGCCCTGCCCACCGTGCCGCAGCGACATCCGCCGCACCGCTTCGCGGGCGCACAGAATCGTCCCCGTGACGTTCACCGCCCAAAGCCTCTCAAGCATTTGCGCCGTCACGGAATCGACCCGGGAGAACCCGCCGGTGATGCCGGCATTGTTCACCAGGGCGCGCAGCGGTCCGAACAGCCTGTCGGCCTGCTCGAAAAGATTGACGACGTCCGACTCGCGCGCCACATCCGCGCGGACCGCGGCTGCGCGACCGCCGCGGGAACGGATCTCATCCGCCAGAGTGCCGGCCGCCTTCTCATCTGCAACGAAATTCACGATGACCGCATAGCCTTGCGCGGCGGCCAGCCGCGTGATTGCCGCGCCGATCCCGCGGCTTCCCCCGGTCACGATCAACGTACCGTGGTCTGTCTCTCTCGCCGACACTTTCGACCTCCTGCGTCGCTGTAACGATACCGCCACATAGTCCGGGACCGGATGGCAGCGCGCCCATCATACCCTTCACGGCCGATACGCCCGGGCACCACCCGGATGCCTCACCAGCCCCTTCATTCGCGGCCATTAACACCCGATCGGACCCATCTTCCCGTCCGCGGGCCGCCCAGACAGCGCGTTCCTCGACCCACGGCCCGAGAACCGACGCTCATTGGCGACAGGTCGAAGAGTTGGATATAACCGTGTGTTTACATAACATAAATTAATCTCATTGAACATCCGTTTCTTTGCAGTTAGCATCCGCCACTCGATCAAACATGGAACACCGGACAGGCGCACGGGGAGCCGCGGCCGCTCGCCGCGACTCCGGACGACAGGCGCTCTGTCAATCAGGCGGGGTCTCAGGGAGAATACAATGGTACTTCGTTGAGGCGGCGGGCGGGCCCGCGCGATCGCGCGGTCGGCCCCGCGGCCGCAAGCTCATGACTCATCCGGGGGAGAGAAACATCGTGATGATTTTGACCCCATCCAGCCCCGCGGCGAAATGGCGCCCGTCGGCTCCCGACGCGCGCGATCCCGGCTCGGCAAACCGCACCGACATCGACATCCACACCGACAGCGGCGCCGGCCGGACGCCGCCCTGTTCGCATGCCCATGACATCGGTGACCGGTGACCGCGGCGGGCGCTCTGGTCACCTCACCGCGACCTCGGCAGCGTCCAGCAGGAAGGTCGCTGTTGCATGCCGATCTTCGGGTAGTAGCGCTCTGCGGCGGGCAACGCGATCAGAATCAACATGGTCAGCTCGCCCGCATTTCGGTGCGTCTCCTCGATCAGCCGCTTGCCGATTCCCCGGCGCTGCCAGGCGGCATCCACGGCGAGGTCGGACAGATAACAGCAGAACGAGAAATCGGTGATCGCGCGGGAAACGCCGACCAGGCGCTCCCCCTCGCGGGCGGTGACGACGAGGTCGGCATGCCGCAGCATGCGATCGAGCCGCCCCAGGTCGCCCACGGGCCGCCATTCACCAAGCGTGGACGCGACCAGAACCTCGCGGAACTCCTCCGCGGACAGGTCCGGCTCCAGAGAATACGCAACGGACATCTAGGCGATACCTCGCTTACAGGCTGTCCGCACCTATCTTGCCATAATCCTGAGAGCGCTCCGCGGGCGAACCGCAACCGCCCTCGATCGCACCCGCCTCGGGCGCGGGTCGGCGCGAGCACGTATCATCGTGCGCATGAACTCGGCGACGCACTCATCCCCGCCCCGGTCCGGGCACGCGGGGTTCGCCAATGGCTGAGACCGGTGCCGGCTCCGCGAGCGTTCCTTTGCGACCGCTTCTGAGCTTTCTTCGCCGGCCGGCGTTCGCCGCCTCGGCACCCGGCCGGCTCACCGTGTGGCAATGGCTCGGGTGGATGAGCCTGCTGTTCCTGGCCGCGTATCTGCTCAGCACGTTCACCCATATCCTGGCGTACGCCTTGCGCTGGCCCGTGCCGGCAAGCAGCGCGCGGGTGCGCTTCCTCAGCCACCCCTCCTGGGCGGTGGTTCCGGTGGTGCTCGTCGCGCCGGCGCTGGAAGAGCTCGGGTTCCGAGCATTCCTGTCCACCGCCGCGGGGTTCGTCTTCGGCGGCCTCGCGTTCTTTCTCGGCTTCGGCTATCTGGTGGTCCTGACGAGCGCCACCCCGATACCCGCCACCATGCCGCCGCTCGAGATGTTGACCCACTACTTCTATGCGATGTGGGTGTTCCTGCCGGCCGGCGCGATCAGTCTGCTGCTGTACCGATACCGGCGGGAGGCCATACTGGCGTTTTTTCGGCGCCGGGCCGGCTGGGTGTTCTGGAGCTCCTGCGCGCTGTTCGGCGCCGCGCACGCCACGCTGTACACCAATCACTGGGTCTGGTGGGGCCTCGTGCTGGCTCTGCCGCAGTTCCTGCTCGGCATCGGGCTCGCCTACCTGCGCGTGAGCTTCGGTCTGCGCTGGAGCATCGCCTCTCACTATGCGATCGATATTCCGGCGGTGCTCGGATCATGGCTGTATTGGACCACTCCAACGTCCGGCCCGCTGCACAGCGGCATGATGGCGACGTGGACGGCATTCGGCCTTGCGGTCGTGACGTACGGACTGGTGGCTATGTGGCGCGTGAGCCAGCGCCGATGGTAGCGTCAGCGCCCGTCCGCGACCGCGTGTTCCACCCTGCGGGCCAGGTTTTGCGCGATGTGTTTCCACATCGCGTCGGTATCCGCGCCGTCGGCCCGCATATATAGGGACCGTAAGACGCGTCCCGAGCGGACTTCGTCGACCTCGACGTCGAAGTAGGTGATCAAGTTACTCAGCTTGTGCACCTGACCGATCACCACCACGTCCGCGCCGGCCCGCCTTGCAATGGATATCATGCAAGAGCGGCACGCCGTGGCGTGGGGATAGTCCTCGCGCACCTTGCGAAGCGCCGCGACCGCCTTCGCGCCGCCGAGCGTACGCAGCGAAGCCCCATGGCTCACATGGGCGGCCACCTGGCCGGCAAGCGCGGAAACCCAGCGGTGCAGCGGCCCGACGGTCGCAGGCCTCTGATCGAGAGAGAAGTCGTACAGGTCGAACGGCAGAATCAGGATCGTCCGCGCGCGACCGGCGGCCGCCTCCTTCGCGGACGCGCGGCCGACCCCGCAGGTCCCCGCCAGCACCAGAAGCAGCATGACGATGCCCGCGATGGCGGCGCGCATGCCGCCAACCGTCGGTAAGGAAGCGACTGTGCCGATCTCGTTCGCCTTCACCCGGTCTCCTCGGCCGACACGCGGACATTCGTCCAGCTATGCTGCCGCCTTTTCAGTCCGATCGCAAATTCCTCTGCACCGGTCGTTTCCGGATCGGCCCGGATGCGCGGGCATGAGAAGAGGCCTCCCGCGGCGCATTGGCCACCGCGGGGCTTGCCGCTCAGAAATCCCGGCGGACGCTGATCGAAACCAGACGCGGTGGCAGATACGAGATCTCATTACAGCCGCACAACGTGGCCAGATCGAAGCCCATGACCGGAACCAGGGTGTCGGTCACGTTGCGCGCATCGAGCCGCACCGTCCAGTCACCACTCCCGGACAGCCAGCTCAGCCCCATGTTCAGGCTCGTCGAGGACGGGAACGCGTCGGCCGAGAAGTCGCGCAGATTGTAGTAAAAGTGATCTATGTAATTGGCCATCAGGTTGAACGACAGATCCCCGCCGTGGAGCTGCCATGGGAACCGGTAAGTCCCCCACACGTTCGCCTGCACCGGCGGCGCATAGGTCGGTTGGACGTTCCGGACTATCGCGTCCGTCCGGAAGCTGAACGGCACGTCCTTGACGACGAAGTGGAATGCCGACAGGCCGACGCCGACCTCGAGGCTCGGGGTCGGCTTGGCCTTCACCTCGAGATCCGCACCGACATTCGTCGCGTTGCGGTTGATCACCGCGCCGCTGACTCCCGTGAACAGAAACGCCTGGTAATTCTTGTAGTTGTAGTAATAGATGCTTCCGTCGACCAGCAGCCGATCCCCAAGGCCCGTCCACTTCCATCCGCCCTCGTAATTCCACAACGCTTCCGGGGAATACCGGAGCGCCGAATCCGGCACAAGATAGCTGGATACCGCGCCCTGGCCGGCCGGCAACGGCGCGTTGTACGAGCCGGCCTTCACGCCCCGGTTCACGCCCAGGTACAGCAGTAAATTCTTCGCCGGCCGGTAGTCGAGCTGCACTTTCGCCGCCCACAGCCAGCTGTTCATCGAGCCATGGTACGGGGTATAGGTCGGCGGCGGCCCGAACAGGGCGATCGGCGCGCCCTGCTGCACCAGTCGCGGATTGGTGGACAGGAACAGCGCCTGGGCCAGATCGTAGACCTTGCGCTCGTTGTCCAGGCGCGCACCGACGATGAGCGACCAGGGGCCGCCCAGGCCCTTGTCCGTCTGGCCGAAGATCGAGTAGCTGTCCGTCTTCAAATGCGCAAGCGCCGGAATGTCGAGGCCGGCGCCCGGCGCTTTCAGTCCGTTGTTGCTGTAATTGTCCATGCGCAGGAAATACAGGCCCGTCACCCAATGGCCGATGCCGCCGTTGCCGCTCAGGCGGATTTCCTGCGAATACTGCTGCGTATGATCCTGGTGGTAGTTGGCGAGCTGGTTGCCCGGACCGGCGTCGACGTCGATGAACTGCAGGCTGTAGAAGCGCGAGACGTTGGTGATGGCGGTGAGCTGCAGATTCGGGTCGATGTCCCATTTGACGTGACCGGTGGCGCTGACCGCTCCGGTGTGATTCATGTGTCCGAAGGAGAAATCGCTGGATACGGTGTACGTGGATGGCGGCGGCGCCACGTAGCCGAAGAAATCCCCCCCGGGCGTGGGGCGGGTCAACGGCGTGAACACACCGATGTTCCCGGGGTCCGCGCCGAAGTCGGTTCCATTGGGACCTATGGATGCACGCGTCTCGCCGGGAGCGGTGTCGACCACATTGGTCAGCCGGCCGGCCGAGTCGAACACGCCTATGGTCGCCTTCTGCGTGTACGGCCCGACGCCCGCGATCGTGTGCACCGCGTTCAGCTCCAGCGACATCGAAAGATCGCTCCGCGGCTCGTACAGCACGGTCGCCCTGACCCCATAATCGTTGTTCTGACCGAGATCGCTGCCCGCGCCCGCTCCGGGACTGCCGCCGCCGAAACTGCCGGCCGCCGGCGCGTACATCGGATAGAGGTTCTTGATGTAGTTGTTGCGCACCGTGGACGTGCCGGCCAGGCGCACCGCCAGGTCGCCGCCCATCGGAATATTGACAGCCGCGTCCTCGCGATACTGCGCCGCCGTGAGCGGCGAGTCGAATCTGCCATAGCTCGCCCGAACGTATCCCTTGAACACGCTCAGTTCCGGTTGATTGGAAATGTAGCGCACCACACCACCGGTGGCGTTGCGGCCGAACAGGGTGCTCTGGGGTCCCTTGAGGACTTCCACGCGCTTGGTGTCGAATACCGTCATGGTCTGCCCGACGGACACGCCGATATACGCGCCGTCCAGGTACGTCGCGATGGGCGACTCGCTGATGTCGTTGAAGTCGTTCGGCGAAACGCCCCGGATCGTGAACTGCGAGCTCTGGCCGGCGAGCGAGCCGCCCACGAAGACGCCGGGCGTGGCATAACCGACGTCGACCGCGCGACGGATTCCCAATCGCCGGAGCTGGACGGCCGTGTAGGCGCTGATGTCGATACCCACGTTCTGAATGAGCTGGCGCCGCTTCTGTGCCGTAACGACGACCTCCTGCAGCGTCGCGCTACCGGCGCTCGGGACGGCGGCCGGCGGATTGGCCGCCAGCGCGCATCCGGCCCACAGCATCCCGGCCCCCGCCGCGCAAGCCATGCTCATCGCGATGTGATTGAGATTCTTCATGTAATTGCTCCCAAAGCTGGCAAACCGGACGCCGGCGCGCGGCGGCCACGATCTGCGTTACCCCTCGTCGGACGTTGACCGTTCGGTCACGATCGGTCCGCGGCACGCGCCGCGTGTGCGGATCCGATGATGTGCGTTACGGTACGCAACGTCGTTGCATGCAGAGTGAAAGTCGGATTCACCGCGCCCCCGCTGGGGAACACGCTTGCTCCGATCAAATACAGGTTTTCCAGGCCGTGCACGCGCCCGAATGGATCGGTCACCGACGCGGACGGACTCCCGCCCATGACGGTACCACCCATGACGTGGGCCGACCCCAACGGCCCGCTCCAGAACTCTTTGGCGCCGGCGGCGCGCATGATCGCCAGACCCTGCTCGCGAAGCCGCGCCACCGCCCGCAGCGTTTTGGGCGCGTGGGCGTGCCTCACCCTGGGGCGCCCTCCCTCGAGCGTCAGCCGGTTGGAGGCGACGGGAATCGCCTCCGCCATCGACAGCATGTTCGCGAGGTGATGCGTGCCGCGATGCATGAATTGCGTGAGTGCGCGACCCTCGACGCCCGGCCGCGAATCCCCGATACCGAGAACGTCGTTCGGCTTCATCGCCGGAGCGATCAGCCATTGGTAACCGGCTTCGCTGCCGTGACGGTAATCGTCCTGACTGATCAGCTGGCCGCCGCTGATGCCCCGATATGGCGCGGTTCGCTCGCGGAACATCCCATAAACGACGAGCGCCGCGTGCGTCATCATGTACCGGCCGACCATGCCTCCCCGATTGCCGAGACCCGCGGGATGATGCTGGTCCGTCGAGCGCAGCAGCAGCTCGGAATTCCCGACCGGCGAGGCGGCGCCGATCACCAGCCGGGCACGCACGCGCCCGGCGGCACCGGAGGCCGACGTGTAGCTCACGCCGCCGGCACGGTCGGCCCGGTCGCAATCGATACGCCGCACCCGGATGCCGGCGAAAAACCGGGCGCCGGCCCGCTCCGCCTGCGGTTTGTAGGTGACCAGCGGATTCGCCAGGGCGCCGATCGGGCAGCCGGCGTCGCACCAGCCGTCATACAGGCATGCGGCACGCCCATGATAGGGCCGCGAATTGATCGCCACCGGTACGGGAGCGGTGCGCACCCCCAGCTTGTCGAACCCACGGCGCAGCGTCCGCCCCTGCTCGAGCACGTCCAGCGGGCCCATCGGGTAGGGATCGGCCGGCGGACGCCAGACTTCCGCGTGGGCATCGCCGGACATACCCACCTCGGCCTGGATCCGATCGTAGAACGGCCGCAGGGTGTCGTATTCGAACGGCCAGTCGAGCCCGTCGCGAAATTGCGAGTGAAGCTTGAAATCGATGGCGTGCAGCCGGGGCCACACCGCGTAATGGTGCAGGGCCGCGCCGCCGTAGCCCCGCCCGGAGTTGAATCCGATTCCGATCGGTTGGGCGCCCGTCGTCCTGACGTAGGGGCCGCGCAGATGCCGGCTGTACAACTGCGAGCTGACGAGATTTTCCGTCCTCCACGCGGGCCCCGCTTCGAGCACGGTCACCGAGCGGCCCGCCTGCGCGAGTTTCGCCGCCGCCAGGCAGCCGGCCGCCCCCGCTCCCACGATCAGCACGTCGCACTCCTCCGGTATGTCGCGCTGTGCCGCAGCATGCTGCGATGCGCCGCCGGTCACCATGACACCCGAGGGGCGATATGCGGCAGATACGGAACATCCAGCGCTTTGAATCCGGACATGGTGCCGTAAGTGACGTCGATGGCATCGGAGCGCAGCGCGAAATAGAACAGCGGTTCCGTCTCGGCGAGCCGCCGCACCGCTTTGGCGACGTCGTGCCAGGCACCGAGGCGCCGGAGTGACTTCCGATAGAACTCCCCGTAGGGCGGCGCCACGTCCAGATACCGCAGCGTGAGCAGGCTGTTGGCGGGGGCCACGCTGACGTAACGATCGATATAGCGGGAAAGGCCGGCCGCGCGGGCGCCGGGCACCAGTGCCTCACCCAGCGCATCGAGCCGCCCGGCTTCCCCGGCCGTGAAAAACTGCAGGCCCGCGCCGGCGCCCCGCGACCTGACGACACCGCCGACAGCACGGCGCACATGGCCAACGGTCGACACCGCAACCCAGATCAATCCCTGAACCAGATGACGACGGCCCGGGGAGTGCTCCAACACGCGAGGCATCAGCTAGCTCTCTCCCCTGGCGAAATCCCTGGAGCAGATGAACTCGATCATCCTCACCCTGGGCTTCGTTGGATTGGACTGTGTTTAACTTTAAGAAGTAATTATTCAGGTGTCAAGGACAAATCCGGCCGGACGCCCCACCTGACGCCGAGCGTAACCGAAGCGGATTCCAGGGCGTCCCCCTGCTCACCGGCAAGCGGCGGCCGGCATCGTTGCACCACTTGCGAGCCACCTGTTCCATCCTGTTCCATCGGAACGAACAGGTATGTGGGGGACCCCGCCGGATCGAGCCATTGCGCAACGTCCGCGCGCGCCAGTCATTTCCGACGTTGCGCGCGCAGTGCAGTATGGCGTCCGGTGACACGTAAAAAGTTCTGCGCTGCGTTCGACGTCGCGGTTCCAACAGACTCGAACAACTGGCACAATATCCAGTATGACGGTCACCCGCGGCTATCGCATTCGCGCTTATCCCACCAGCGCTTAACGGCGCTTGCTCGAACGCTGGTTCGGGGCGAAGCGCTGGTTGTGGAATACGGCGCTCGAGATCCGCTCGGCGGCCTATCGTGAGTGCGGACTGCGCCTCACCGGCAATGATCTGTCGCGCTGGCTCACGCTGTGGAAGCGCACCACGGGGCATGAGTGGCTGGCCAATATCCCGGCGACCTGCCTGACGCAGTGCCTGCGCGATCAGGACCGTGCGTTCGCCAATTTCTTCGCCAAGCGTGCGAAGTACCCTCGATTCAGGCGCCGCGGCACGCTTCGTAGTCTGCGCTTCCAGGATGTAGGCAGTCCGTGGTCTCGTGGTGCGCTGCGACTGCCGAAGCTCGGGCGGGTGAAGCTCGCCGAGGCATTGCCCGAAACCGCTCGGCCCGACATGGTCACGCTCTGGCGCGATGGGGCGGGCCGATACTTCGTGAGCTTCGCCGTCGAGGTGGATAGTGCGCCGCTGGCCTCCACGGGGCGCTCGATCGGCGTGGATCTGGGGCTGACGCACCTGGCAACGCTCTCCACCGGAGAGAAGGTCGAGAACCCCCGGCGCTATCACGCCCGGCTGCGCTACCTGCGCCAGCAGCAGCGGGCACTGTCGCGCAAGGCCAAGGGCAGCCGGCGCCGTGCGCGCCAGAGGGTGCGCCTCGCCCGCGCGATCCACGATGCGGCGTTCAGCGAGTTCCGCCGCCAGCTCGGCCCCCGTGACGGGGGTGACCTGCGCGCCGATGGGGAAGGTCCATGCCCGGGGGCAGCCCCGGCGCAGGTGTCCCCGCGTGAAGCGCGAAGCGGACCACTGACGAGCGAATGTCTGGAACATGACTGAGTCAGTGCGCAGTGCAGTCAAGTTGATGCAACGCGGTGCCGCGCAAAGGGCACCGGAGCCGGTCGTCAAAGACCGCCGATCGCGCCGCCGGCCCGCGTGGCCGCCGCAGCGCTGAATCGCGCGGGAGACACTGCTGCGCTCGAGAGCCCCTCCGCAGCGATATCGGCGGGCACGGGACCCTGTTGCGCCAGTGCCGCCGCCAGACGTCCCATCGCCGGCGCGGACTGCACACCGTATCCGCCCTGCCCGGCGCACCAGAACAACCCGGCGCTCGCAGGATCGAACCCGACCACGGGCGCGCGATCCGGCGCGAACGTGCGCAGCCCCGCCCAACTACGGATCACCCGGTTGATCTCGATGTCGAGTGCCGCCTGCACGCGGTCGACGGCGATCGCAACGTCCAGGTCATCCGCATAGGCATCGCGTGGCCGGTCCGGCGTTTCATCCGCGGGCGACAGAAGCAGCCTGCCCGCATCCGGCTTGAAGTAGAAACGCTCGTCGACATCCATGACGGCCGGCCAGCGCCGCACGTCGACGTCCGGCGCCGGCTGAATGACCAGAGCCGTGCGGCGAAGCGGCCGCAGGCCCAGCGGCCGCGCACCGACAGCCGCCGCGACCTCATCAGCCCAGGCGCCGGCGGCATTGACGAGCACCGGCGCGCGCAACACCCCCGCGTGAGTATCCACCGACCATACACCGCGCTCCCTGGAAGCGCCCGCCAGCCGGGCGTTCGTCACGATACGGGCGCCGCTGGCGCGCGCATCCCGGAGAAACCCCTGGTGAAGCGCGTCGACGTCGATGTCCATGGTGTGCGGGCTCCATGCCGCCGAAGCCAGATACGAGCGCCGCAACAGGGGCACCAGCGACAAGGCCTCCCGTTCGCCGATGGCCGTAATCTGGACTGCGCTCGCGCTCTCGATCACCCGCTCGCGCAGACGATCGGCCTGATCGGCGCGAGCGATATAAAGGCAGCCCCGCCGGCGCACCAGGGGCTGCTCGCAGAAGCCCTCCGGAGGGCAGAGAAAGAAGGCGCGACTCGCGCGGGTGATCGCCCGGAATTCGGCGCCACCGTAGCTCGGGTCGTACAGCGCGGCCGACCGCCCCGTCGCGTGCAGGCCGCCCCGGGCCTCGCCTTCGACGACGCACACGCGCGACGATCGGGCGAGCTCACAGGCGACCGAGGCACCCACGATGCCCGCGCCCACGACTAGAAAATCGTAGGTCATGAGCTATGCGTGAACCGGTCGGCGCCGGTGGCGATTGGGCAGTGATGGCGGCACGATCGGCATATCTTCGCAAAATTAACGGTTGCGGTCGCGCGAATGAATTTCATCGCAACCACGAATCCGCCGGTCGCGACCGATCGCGAGGCGCCGGCCGCGCATGCGACACGGGCGATGTATTGGCCGCAACCGGAGCGCGCGGCCCCGCCGGGCGGGCCCCTTGGGCAAACCGTGACCACCATCACGAAGATGCCCGATATTGTTGTGAAAATCACCCCAGCTTTCCACGCGCAGTCATCCAGTATTGGGGGAAACGAACGGGCCGGTCATCGGATACATTGGAAGATGCGGTAAAACGCGGCCTTGGTCGAACGGGCGACCGCCGCATCGGGGGATCCGGCGGAACCGGCTGGGAAATTCGACGGGATGATACGACGCGATCGGGTTGCCGGCGATGACGGTTCCGCTGACGGGTCCGCCGCGAAAGAGTTTCGAGCATGTCGAGAGTGAGTGTTTACCTTTTGAACTGGCTCCTGTCCAACGAGTACCGACCCGGACGCCTGCGCCAGCTGTTGTGGCCGCTGGCGTATCCGCCGCTCGTCGCCACCCGGCGCAACGTTCTGATTCTTTCGCGCATACGCGCGCTGGCGTCCGTGTTCGGGGTGCTCACGGTACTGTGGATTCCGCTCGAGCTGCTGATACTGCCGGCGCACGTCGCCGATGTATTGTTGCTCATGCGCATCGGCGCATGCGCCGCATTCTTTTATCTGGTCGCCCTGACGCATCGCAGGCCGTCGCTGCCGCTGTCCTACCTTTGCCTGGCGGTCCTGTATGCCATTCCGACGGCCTTTTACTTCGCGTCGCTCATCCTGCTGCGGACTCCGGGCCTTGGACCCTATGCCCGGATCGCGTTGGAGGTGTACTGGGCGCTGCCGGTGGTCGCGATGGCGGGACTCGGCATTTTCCCGTTGACGATCGTCGAGAGCGTGGCTTTCGGCATGCCGATCATCTTCGGTGAAGTCTTCGCCCTGGAAGCCCATCTCGGTGTGTTCTTTCCCGGCGGCGTGGTGGATGCCGCATGGATGATGATTCTGATGAGCGGAATCGCCGTGTTCGTCGGGGTCAGCCAGCTGAGCTTCGCCATCGTCCTGGTCGGGCAATCCCTCAACGATGCCCTGACGGGATGCTACTCGCGCGAGAGTGTCTCGGAGCTGCTCGATCTGCATTTCAAGGTGTCCTCGCAGGTCGGCTCCCCCCTGGCGGTCGCGTTTCTCGACCTGGATCATTTCAAGGAAATCAACGATCGGTTCGGCCACGACGTCGGCGATCAGGTTCTCGCGGCGGCGGCGCAGAGCATCCAGGCCAATTTGCGAGGCGCGGAATGCGCCGGCCGCTGGGGCGGAGAGGAATTCCTCATCATATTTCCGGGCAAGACCGCGGCCGAGGCGATTCAGAGCATCCAGCAAATCCGCTCGACCGGCCTCGGCCGAGGACCGGGAGGTCGCGTGGTCACGGTCAGCGTCGGCGTCGCCGAGCGGATTGCGGATCACTGCGGCGACTGGGGCGCTTTGGTTCGAACCGCCGATCAGCGGATGTATGCCGTGAAAAGAGCGGGACGGGATCGCGTGCGCGGCCCGGATGAGAGCGGGATCATGCCCCGGCGCATCGTGTGCGAGTCGTGATCTTCGGACGAATCCGGACACTCTCGCGGTACGCGCTCGGAACATTTCGCCGAAGCGACGCGCGACGGCAGCTCCAGGCGCGCGGTGTATTGGAGGCCGCCGCAAGTCTCTGAATTCGATTTAGTCATGGGGCGTGACGGAATCGAACCGTCGACCAGCGGATTAAAAGTCCCGCTTCGCCGCGTCTCCACACTACCTTACCCCTAAGTACTCAAGGACTTGCGACCGAGCCGCGGTGCCCCATGGCGCCAATTTGTGGCAGCACGTGTGCCACCCGTGTGCCAACGAGCGCTGCCAGAGCGCGTGTCGCCCAGACTTTAGAGGGGGCAGCAAAGTGATACCGGTCTGGCGCTCGCAAGCCGGTTTCGGTGCGATGACGGACCGCTGGCGGCTCATGGTACACGGCACACGGCGCCAATACGTCATTGACGTACGTGCGTCATTGGTGTACCCTTGCATTCCATGGTCTTCATCGAGTCGGCGATCTTCACCAGGCAGGTCGAGGAGCTGCTGACCGAGGAAGCCTATGGAGAGTTCCAGCAATGTCTGGCAGCGCATCCGCAAATAGGCGATGTCATCCAAGGCACCGGCGGATTACGCAAGGCGCGCTGGTCGATCAAAGGCGGCGGCAAGAGCGGCGGCGTGCGCGTGATCTACTACCACGTCGTAGCGCAGACGCAAGTTCGCCTGCTGCTCATCTACCGCAAGGGCGTGAAGGACGATTTGACGGC
>OBLK01000054.1_pt1 | contig 49206 bp, 41 predicted proteins | sample 1518871 | NCBI WGS metagenome assembly OBLK01 (sample SAMEA2464837, study PRJEB22497) | soil metagenome | biome: Grassland; feature: Farmland; material: Clay | place: Australia | collected 2013-02-01 | depth 0.8 m
CCGCGCGCTCGCGGGCGCCCACCCCCCCAGTCACGAGTTCCGCCCAAGCAACAAGTACCCCGGGGCCCCCCCCCCCCCCGCGCATACCCCAAAACAAACCGGGGACAAAAAGTTCTTGTTCTGGTTGGCGCCCGGGGGCCCCCCGGGTGTAGGGCCAACCGCCCATACGTCAATCCTCTTCAGCCTCGCCAGAGACACCCGCCACTAATTCGGTGGCAAACTCGCGGAGATAGGGCCCCAGAGCCTCGATCTCTGCCTGCGCAAGCTTATCCCCAGGGCAACCCGGCTGAAACCGCAGTTCCACAGAAATCTGAGCAGCCTGGTCCACGTCCAGAGCCGCCTCGAAGGCGGTCGACGAATCCCCCGTCATGCGGACCGCCCCGTTGCCATTTCGTCCCGGCGCGCCCGCACATCGATCCGCCAGGAGAGAGGGTCATGGAGACGCCAGACGAGCTTGTCGAGCCCACGCTGGCAGGTATCCAAATCTACTTCGGCCTGGCCGGCAAGCAGTGCGTATATTGCCGCCGCCCGCTTCTGATAGCCGTAGAGAGCCACCGCGATCCGCTGAAGCCGCTCGCGGAGCTCGGCCTGGGGGTCTACCTCGCGATAGACGCCCTGGGCGCTGAACCCGGCAATCTGATCAGCCAGATCGCTCCAAAGAGGATGCACCGGCCACCGGGAGCGATTCGTGTCGTCCGTGCGCACACGCAACGAATCATGCTCGGCGACGAGGTACCTGAGGACATCTCCCTGCCCATCAAAAAGGTCCTCGAACGTCCTTATCGAGAAACGACGCAGAACGTCTTTCCGCACCTGCCACTCAATTCGCCAGACATCCTCACTGACGCCCCAAAGCTGAAATAGCCACACCTTGGCGCTTTGCTGCTGTATTTCCGCGATCTTGTCATAGATCCGCAGCACAACGTCGCCCTTGCCAAACGTCATTGTCTGCAGAGCGCCGTCCTCACGATGCTGCGAATCCTTGGCCGAAAGCGAGACGATGCAATCCGGGCCGAAATCCAGGGATGGCATCCAATAGTCGAACGTAAAGTCCACCCTCGAGAGCTTCTCGGCACGGATTACCGAAAGGCCCACTGACTGCGCCCAGTGCAAAAACGCTTCATGCAGCGACCTGGCGCCCAAGCGCCACAAAGCGGCGCTACGAAACGTTACGTAGAAAGACGGCCGGTTAAACTCTCCACACTCGATACTGTAATCGGCATGATCCAGCACCAACGGAAATCCAGAGCTCGAACCGTACGGCCGAACGGACAAAGTCCAACCGCCAATCTCGACGACCGCGCCGCACCGCGCCCTATTGGCACGAAGCCGCTCCCTCGCAAGCATGAGCGCCTCAAAGTCGAACACCGCCCCCACGTCACGACGCAGGTAGTAGCAGACCTGCACCGTGTCCAGTCCCGAAACAAGGCGACGGAACGCACCCATTGGGTTGTCCTACAATTCGTCTTCCGTGACCACGTACTGGCCGGAATACAGGTCCTTGGGAGTCTTATTGCCAAGCTCCTGCTCGAGAGCCTTGTAGTGCCTGTTCGCGATCCGCCGAAACTCTGCCCGGAGCCCTTCCTCCCGGTAAGCCACCCCGCCATCCGGGGGACCGTCCACGGCAGCGCCCGCACGCGCGGGCAAACCCTCGACCACCTCGTCAAGCGCCGCTGCAAGCAGATCGCCGACAATCTCCGTCTTGGTCTTATTCGGGTACAGCTCGCACAGAGCCGCAATCTTGGCTGCCACATGCACCGGCAACCGAAACGACTGCTGCTTCGCGGTCAACCGCGAGTTATCCGGAGCACCCCAAAGCCGATGCAGTTCTGAAGATCTCATCACGGCTCATGAAATGTCATCGAAATGTCACTCGACATTTTACCTGTCGGCCATCACTTGTCAAGCTGCACCGGCAAACCAGTGAGCTGCGGCACAGCCGCCACGAGACTGTCCAACCTGAGGCGGGGAGCGTGCAACCGGTAACCCAGCCACGGACGTGCGTCGCAATACAGCGGCAGACCACTGGCAGGTGATCCGACTGCGGGAGTATTCTCGCAAGCTAAGAACGCCAAGGTATCTGTAGGCCCCCGTGTTACCCAAACGGGCCTAGCCCGGCATCAAATCTCTATCTCTCAGGCGTGGAGGCCGACGATGGCGAGCCAAATTCCCCAGGACCTAGTGGAGAAACTCCGTGAACGGCGCGTAATCCCCTTCATCGGTGCAGGCTTTTCCGCCGCACTCGGGATGCCCGACTGGGACAATCTGCTGAGAATCATCACTGACGAGGTGCAGGGCGCACCACCATACGAAGAAATCAAAAAGTGCTGCCAGGGAGACAACCTGCAAATCGCCGAGTATCTCTACCTGAAATACGACAAGAGCATCGGCCCAATCAGGCATCGACTCGCAAGCCTTTTGCAGCCAACAGTTCCTTTGCTGTCATCAAGCGCTCACATAGAACTCGTGAATCTCAACGCACCGCAGATCTACACAACAAATTACGATGAAGCCATCGAGCAGACCTTTCACAAGCTCCATCACGACTTCGCATTCGTGGCGCTACCAAAACACATCGCTCAGACCGACCGGTCAAGAAACCAGGTCGTTAAGTACCACGGTGACCTACGATATGACCCTACGCTTGTCCTGACAGAGTCATCCTACTACAGCAGACTAGAGTTCGAGTCACCGATGGACTTAAAGTTCCGATCAGACCTGCTGGGGAGATCGGTGCTCTTTATCGGCTACAGTTTCCGAGACATAAACATCCGGATCATCTGGTTCAAGCTGATGGAAATGATGAGAGACGTCCCCGAAGCGGACAGGCCATCATCGTTCGTGGTTCGTATGGAGAAGAACGAAGTTCTCGAGGAACTCTACAACGCGGTAGGTATCCGAACCATCTACTTGGACCCAAACAGGAGAGCCAAAAAACACGACGATCGCAACAAGCTTCTTGAGTCGTTCATGGTCGAGTTGGCCCTTGCAACAAGCGACGACGGTACGATGCCGGGCGCAAATACGCCAATGTACATGTCAATCGGCTTTATGGATACAATCAAGGACCAACTGCAACTAAAGCGAGAACGTTTCAGTAGTCGATTCTGGGCGCAGCAAAGGACGGTGGACGGAGCATTGGTTCGCCACGCGGCGTCCCGAATAATTCCTGGGGAACTCGTCTCAAACGTCGAAGACACATTAAAACAGATCGCTCTCGTGCAGCCATCGCTAGCCGCTGCGTGGCTGCTAAACTACATCGCCCAGGGTTACTTTAGGCAAAGCGCTGCTGTTACAACGATGCGGCTGCTACTCCGACAAAGCAGTCGATCAAAGCTGCTTGAATCAGACAAAATACCCTGGAAAGAAGTCTGGAGCACAAAGCTCGCTGCGGACGACGCAGAAAGTTTCATAAAGGCCCTGGGCGAAGAGCTAATGCATCATTCCATGGGAGCTGTTGACGACGACCTAGCGTATGCCGCTGCGTTAGTGAAGCAAATAGAGTCGGGAGTAATGACGCCAAATAAAGAGCTGATAGGATCCGCGTCCGAAATGCTCGAGCGTGCAGCGACCGTGTACCCGGCCGTTGCAGACCTCGGGGTCACGACCGACAACGCCCCCAATGTAGAGGACATTCTGCAACAAATTGAGGACGCAAAACCTGAGGAGGAGCGCTATTTCGGCGACGAGCCTCCCTTCTGACGCAACTGCCGAGCCTCACTTCCTGCGCGCCTTTGAGGCGAAGTCCCCAGCAGCAGCCGGTGCCCAAAATCAACCACGGTGTGCCAGTGCCCAAATTCATCCCCTCCGGCACGCCATTCAGGTAAGTCCTTGATCTGGGAGATCGCGGATCCCCAGCGGATGAGACGGATCAGGGCACCGCCGCCATGTTCCCTTGCGGTACAGGCAACTAACGGCCAGGAGCGGCAGGTGAGGAGGGTGAAGTAAACTTCCCGAAAGCGGTCATTGCAGCCGTGGTGAGCTGCTAGGTGCGCGACGTACCCTCCGCTGCAGGGCTGAGCCGGCGAGCTATCGATCCGGCGACAACTGCCGATCCGGGTTTTCGCGGCGGGGCGGTCGTAATCATTGGAGATCGAACCTAGCGAATCGTATTTTCCAGGGCTAGGAGGTAGAACCCGGAAAGCGCGAGAACCAAACTCGCAAGAATCCACTCGACCGTGCGGCGCCGCGGGAAGATTGCCACGAACGTCAATGCCGCGGCCGGTCCTTGCGCAAGGGTTTGCCAGTCCCAAATTGCAATGCCAAAGAGGTTGGCGGTGACAAGATTCAGCGGAATTGAGATGGCGTTCATCAGGCCAAACGCCATTAGGTAACGTCCGTGCTGCCGGGTGTGGAACTCGTCGAGGTCGATCCTCCCCTCGCTCGGTATCTCCGGGGAAATCAGAAAGCATGCGAGATACTGCAGGGAGAGCGCGACCAACAGGAGCAGAATATAGCCGGTGGTCCAAGACCGGAGGGTTCGCAGATCCCAGAGGCTGATCCAATTTGCGATCACGCAGATGAAGACGCTGAGCCACCAAAGGCCATGCAGGGGCGACCATCGCACGCGGGCGCTTGCCCGAATAAGTTTGGCCGCACTGGAGAGCATGTGAATCAGGGCGAGTGAAAAGAGAATCGACCACAGCGTATTGGCGAATTCAAAAACACTCATTCGGCGGACTCCCCTTTTGTATATTGATGTCGTCGGCGCGATGAATCGCTCGACTTGCGATCGGATTTAGAATCATAGCCTGACAGTTCACGATGATCGCGAGCAACGAATACGGTGACTTGTCCGCCGGTCGTCACCGGCCGGTGATTCATGCCGGGGCCATGGAGCGCCCAGATACTTACGAACGGCGCGAAAGCCCCGGGGCGAGGTTCGCAATCTCAAGCACAGTCGGGTCAAGTCGGATAGTACACGGCACGGCCGCCTTTAACGACTCTTCGGACCCGGTCCCACAAAGTACGAACGCGTTTCGGTACAGGTCGGGCAGTGTCCGCATTGACGTCCCCGGAGGTTGCCCGCTCAGAGCCGATAGCGACCGTCAGCGAAGCGCAACCCGCTGCGTCCAGTGCCCAGATCCGTCAGTCTTGGCGCGCCACCAATTTAATCAATGAGTTAGGCGCGATCCCTGGCTTCCCATTGCTCTATGGGAATCTAATCGGAATATTCCAGTGCCGGAACCGGCGTCGGATCCCTCCCTCGTCTTGTTTCCGTGTTGACTCCCGAAAGCGCTATCCGGCGCGGCTCAACCCGAGCCGAACGGCATGAGCACAACCGCCTGAATTGGAGGCAGCCATGCCCACCGCAACGTCTACACACGCTCCAAGGCGCTGTTTTCTCCCCGGGATCGGATACTCGCGCAGGTCCTTTGCGCGTCGCCCGGCGTCCTTCAGCTTCGCGACCGGACCGTTGGCCGTTACCAGCGCAGGATACGATGGATCGTCAACGGCAACCTGGAGGAGGAGGCTCCGCAGGATGCGCCTTCCAGCCAGGAGGGAACACGGTAAACGCCCCGGCAGCCTCGGCCGCGATCACGCGGGCACTCGAGCTGCTCGGCCGCGCGAGTGCGGACTGGCGCAACGGCACAGCGGACGTGCCGGGCGCCTTGCAGTGGCCGGCCGCGGTCAATCTCGCCCGGCGCGAGCCCGCCAAGGCCCAGAGCATCGAACCATCACATCAGGAGCGGAAGAACGGGGATCGCGGCGCGCTTACCCGCAAAGCGCCGCATTCTGGCGTCGGATTACTTGACAAAACGCATGCGGCATAATCATGGCGAACACATAACTCATTGCTTTGCAAGGAGAAATATTTCTGGCCCAAAACTTGCTTCCGATTCCTGACCGCTGCCTGAACCGTTTTGAGGTACTACAAATATGAAGATGCATTCGTTTCGCTCGCTGGCCCTGGGCGCCGTACTGCTGGTCGCCGCCGGAGCCGCCTCGGCGGGCCAGATCAATTTCAGCTCCGGCATGACGGGGCTCAACAATACCAACCTTGGGACTTATTACTCGTTCGCGGGAACGGATTTAACGGCGTACGCGGTCGAGCCGGACTCGTCGTCCCCGTCGGGGTGGGATAATAATACGTGCGACAACTCGGCCTCGAGCCCCTGTCTCTTTTACAAGTACACTGCGGGAACCCCTTCGGAGACCGGTCTCGGCCTGACGGGGGGCTCGTCAGGGAATAACGAGATCTTCAACCCGGATGGCATCGGGCTGATCACGTCATCCGGCTACATTTCGGGCCTCGAGCTCGGATCGGTGCAGAGTGGGGAGTCGTGGCAGGTACTGGGCTGTAATTATGCGAGCGGCTGCTCCACGGTACTCGGTGCCGGCATCGGAGGAGGCAGCAACGATATCGTGACGCTCAGCGGATTTGCGAACGCCGGCTATTGGGGCTACGTCGTAACTGTACCGTGCGCAGACAACAGCACTACATGCGACCCATCGGTTCTTGGGGGCACGGGAGGCACCGGTTCGACGGACTATCCGAACAACATCCTGCTCATGTCGGTCACCACCGTGCCCGAGCCGGGCACGCTGGCCCTGCTGGCTGCCGGACTTGCGGCCCTCGGGTTTGCGGTGACGCGCCGCCGCAAGATCAGGACTGACGCATAACGATAAGCAGAAGATAACAAAAAAACTCGAAGCGCCCCGGCACCCCGGGGCGTTTCGTTTGAGTAGTGCCTGGTACGAGGCAGCTCCTGCCGCAATCGAGAGCCGTACCGCCCAGTGCCCAGATTGATCGCCTCTGGCACGCCATTTCCGTAAGTCCTTGATCTGGAAGACCGCCGATTCCCAGCGGACGAGACGAATCAGCGCACTGCCGCCATGTCCCCTTGCGGCACAGGCAGCTAACGGCCAGGAACGGACATGGCGGGCGGCGTTACGAAGTACCTAATAGCTGACGTTCCCGGTGCACCTAAGCGCGCGGAAGATCGCAGGAAGCTGCCTACCGCTCGTCTGCGGTAGCCAGAATGGAGGTCTTGCCGAAGTGGCGCGGCCCGATGACGAAGAGCAAGATGGCTTGGTGCCGCGGCAAATCGTGAGGAGCCGCTCGCCGGGTGGCGTGTCGAGGCAGCGACCGTCTGGAAAAGCTCAATCGGAGGGACTCAGCGCTGCCCTCACCGCGCTGGGCGACTCGGGTCGGGCAAGCTGCGGTGCTAGTCAGTTGGCTTCGGCAGCGGCGCTCCCAGGCATCCTACCAGGCGTTCCGTGGGCACCTCGGGGGGCTGGTCTCCTCGACGGTCGTATGCCTCTTGCTGGTGCCACCGCTCGCGATCCGCTGGCTGCGACCGGGGCCCCTGTCACCGGCGCGTGCAAAGGCGGGAACTTTGCCGGATAATTCGCCGGGCGGGCTCGACCGCGAAGAACAAAAGGAACGGCAATGAGCAAGACAATCGCATTCCTCGCCGCAGGCGCTCTCGCGCTGGCGTCGGCAACGAGCTTCGCCGCGGCGCGAACGCTGCACGTCAGCAAGACCGTCACGATTCACGCCTCGGCGGCCAAGGTCTGGAGCGCGGCCAAGGACTTCGACGCGCTGAACACCTGGCATCCGGCGGTCGCGAGCGACCATATCCTCGAGGGGACCAACGACAAGCCCGGCGCGGTGCGACTGCTGACGCTGAAGGGCGGCGGGACGATCAAGGAGCAGCTCGTCGCGTTCGATTCGAAGCGGCGCCAGTTCCGCTACCGGATCCTCGAGAGCGTGCTGCCGGTGAGCCACTACCGCTCGACGTTCACGGTCCGCTCGGTCGGGCGCAACGAGAGCACCGCGACCTGGGAAGGCTGGTTCAAGCGCAAGGATACGGGTGCGCATCCGGCGGCCGACGCGAACGACAAGACCGCGCTCGATGCGATACGTGGCGTGTACCGGACGGGTCTCGAGAACCTGAAGAAGATCGTCGAGGCGAAGTAGCCGCCGCGCACGATCGGTTGAGGGCGAATCGGGTCCGACGGCACCGGGCCGGTGCGCCATGCCAATGAGCGCAAGATGAATATCGCGATCATCGGCGTGATGGCGGCTGCCATCGTGCTACTGGCTGCAGGGGGCTTCATCGGGCCAACGCGCAGGACGAAAGCGGCGGCAACCAAGGTCGCGGCAGCCAGCGCGATAACAGCCCCAGCGCCCAAGGCCTCCACGATGCAGGAGGAACGGTTGGCAGTCATCACCAGCACCTCGCAGGTCAAGTTTGGCGGGCGCGATTCGGATTGCGAAATTCCGCTCTGGGTCGATAGCGACCGTCAGCGAAGCGCGACCCGCTGCGTCCAGTGCCCTGATTCATCGCCTATGGCACGCCATTTCCGTAAGTCCTTGATCTGGAAGATCGCTGATCCTCAGCGGATGAGACGAATCAGGGCACTGCCGCCATGGCCTCTTGCGGCACAGGCAGCTAACGGTCAGAAGCGGCCATCAAAATCCTGATCCAAGTGTCCCGAAAGCGGACACTGCGCTGTTGCGGTATTCTTTCGGCGTATGCCGAAATCGGAACTCGCAACGGCACTTGATCAAATCCAGGGGTGCGTGGCGCAGGAACTCCGGTCAAGGGGATTCCGCCCGCGCGGTCGGACATTCAACCGCACGTCGCCTGATGGCGTTACGCAAGTCGTAAATATCCAGATGGGACCGTTCGACCCGCCGGGCACGTCCTATATTCCTGGACTTCGTTCAAATCTCTACGGGCTCTTTACAGTCAATCTGGGCGTGTACGTACCTGAAGTGGCGCAGCAGCATGGATGCGGCTCCGCCATACAGTGAGTGCGTGAATATGACTGCTGCATCCGCTGCCGCCTGGGCGAACTTGGAAGCGAGCGACAGGATATCTGGTGGTCTATCAACGATGAGCAGATGGTCGTCCAAGACCTGATACCTCGGATATGCCACGACGCGATGTTCTTCTTTTCCAGGTATGAGTCACGAACCACAATACTCAGTGAGTTAGAGGGAGCGCCAGAGAATTTAGGCAGCGGCAGCAGTCGTCCGCGAATCATCTGCGCGATTATCCGCGCGCATAGGGGAGACGTTCAGCAAGCGCGCGAATTGCTGAGTCAGCAGGCCAAGGAGAAGCGCAATCCCGGTCACCCTGCGTACGTTCGCGCACACTCCGAGCGGCTGGGAGTTGGGCCGCTTGAATAAATGCGGGATTGCGGTCGTATGCCGACTCCGCGAGCGACAGTAACCGGCGAAATCCGGACGGTCACCAGCGGCGGCCAATTTTCCCGCAAGGAGACTGTGCCTACTGGACCACCGCATCGGCAGCTGGCGGTGAAGTAGCTCCGCAACGCCATCGGGGATTCCGACCTGAAGCGTAATCTTAAGCGGCCTGCCTTCATGAGGAATTGAACCGCAACAGCCCGGCGGTTAAGCTGAGATTGAGGTGGCTGGCAACGCGTTGAGAGCGGGCCGTGCAGAATCTATCCATTGAGCTTGCGCGTAACGCGTTGGATACGGCGTCTGACGCGATAATCATCATTGACGGATCAGGCCTGATCCGCTTTGCCAGCCGCCAGGTCTCCGCACTCTTCGGGTATTCCCATGACGAGCTTCTCGGTAACCCAGTCGAGTATCTGATTCCGGAGCGCTTTCGCGGCCAGCACACCTCGCTGCGACAGGCATACACCAAGAACGCGCGGGTGCGTCCGATGGGCGTCGGACTGACTCTGTTTGCACGACGATCGGACGGTACCGAGTTTCCGGTCGAGATCAGTCTCAGTCCGGTGGATGACGCTGATGGCATGCTGGTCACAGCCGCGATTCGCGATATAACGCAGCGCAAGCGTATCGAGGCTGAACGAGAGGAACAGCTCGAAGACATACGCCGCATCCACGAAATGAGCACTCGGCTGATCGCGGCTACCGACCGGACTACAATGCTCGAGGAGGTTCTAGACGCCACCATTGCGTTGCAGCAAGCGGATTTCGGTAACATTCAGCTGTACGACCCGGAAACCGATACGCTGAAAATCGTGGCGCATCGCGGATTTTCCGACGACTTCGTGCAGCACTTTGCAAGCGTCGACAGGAACGAGCCATCAGTTTGTGGTCGTGCGCTGCGCGCAGGTGAACGACTGATCATCGAGGATGTTGAAGAATACTCCGACCATCTGCCACATCGGGCGATTGCTGTGCACGAGGGATACCGTGGGGTGCAGGCCACTCCGATTCGTGGGCGTGACGGTACGGTACTCGGCATGCTGTCCACGCATTTCCGCGTGCCGCATCGACCGTCGGACCGCGAACTTCAGCTGACAGATATATACATGCGGGTTGTTGCGGAACTGGTCGCGCGCGCACAGCACGAAGATGCGGTGCAGGCGGCGCGCGACGCAGCTACTCGCGCAAATCGAGCGAAGAGCCGCTTTCTCGCCACGGCAAGCCACGATTTGCGCCAACCTCTGCATACCCTGGCGCTCCTTAATGGCATGCTGCGGCGTATGCCGATGCAGGCTGCGGCCAGCGAAGCGCTTGCACAGCAAGAGCAGACGATCGGCTCCATGTCGCGACTGCTCAACGCGCTGTTGGACATCAGCAAGCTTGAGTCCGGCGCCATCAAACCAGATCCCACAGATTTCCCGGTGGGCGCGCTATTTGAAGAACTGCAAGAAGAGTTCTCAGGAGTCGCGGGCAACAAAGGACTCATCTTCGAGGTAATCGCGTGCGAGGAGTGCGCCCACAGTGACCCTTCGCTCGTCGGACAGATCCTGCGCAACCTTCTCTCCAATGCGATCAAGTATACGCGGGCGGGCCGGGTAACGTTGCGCTGTCTATGCGACCAGGAAACCGGCGTGCGCATCGAGGTCCTCGATACCGGTGTCGGTATGCCGGCGGAGCAGCTGCGCTACATCTATGAAGAGTTTTACCAAATTGGAGTCCCCTCAAACACCACGCGGGAGGGCTACGGATTGGGCTTGAGTATCGTGCAGCGGCTTGTGGAACTGCTCAACCTTAAACTTGATGTGAAGTCCGAGGTGGGCGAAGGGTCGATGTTTGCCCTCACGTTGCCGACCGGACGTAAGACGGAGCGCACAGCGCGTCGTCTGGGGCCGGAGCCGACACCGCATGCTCGTCAAGCGGAGGCGCGGGTTTTGTTGGTGGAAGACGATGCGGCAGTGCGGGCGGCGACCCGAATGCTATTGGAGAGTGTGGGTTACAAAGTAACGGCGGTTGCCACGAAAACGGAGGCATTGACGCAAGCAAAGGCGAACCCGCGGATCGATCTGCTGGTGACCGACTACCATCTGAGCGAGGGGGAAACGGGCGTACAGGTGATCTCCGCACTGCGCGCGGAACTCGGTCGTTCGGTCAAGACTGTGCTGATGAGTGGCGACACGTCTTCGGCAGTCAAGGACCTCCCGAATGACGACACGTTCCGCGTCGCCAGCAAACCAGTCAATGCCGACGAATTACTGGGCATGCTCGGCGCGCTGTTGGGCGCCTGACCTTACGGTTGGTTCGCGACATCCAGCCAGTCCGCACAAGCTCGTGCCTCATCCGAGAGAGCTCAAGGGTACGCGAACCGCAGTTCAAGGGCAGTCACACGCTTGCGAATCCCGCTTGGGTGAGCGTGTAGACGCGACGGTCCGAATCGAAAACGAGCCATCCGTGCGCCATCGCGTGTTCCGGCCATTGCCGCCGGGTAGCAGGCGCCGATCCGAAAGCGCCCGGGGTGTCCAGCTCGGGCGATCACCCAAAAGACAGCGCCGAAAGAGCGTCCCGGACCGTTAAGGTAGCAGTACCTTCAAAGCGCCTCGACACGGATTGTATGTCGGAAAACGGAATATGGGGCGTGACACCAACGAATTAAGAAGTCGTGTTTCGGCGAAGATCTATCGGCGCCGGGTCTGATGCTTGGTGAGGCGTTTGCCGCCTCGGCAGAGGCGGGCGGCAGTACGGTGACGATACAGCAACAGGGGTCCCCCAAGCGTCGGCAGCGCAAAAGAATCCAATGACGCTGCATGCTCTATGTAAAGGGAAAAGATATCGGGCTGTTTTCGCGAGTGTCACAGTGGCCATCGGCTGGTATTTTTTGCTGAAGAAATTGAAGCTTCAGGTCCGCTGTTTGGATAGATGCGATCTTCTTTACCTCAAGCGAGAAATTCATGAATAGAGCAACGCGCATAGCCAGTGTGCTTGGCGGCTATCCTGATCCACATTGCCTGTATCCCGGGCCGAGCCACCGCTGCCGTTTTAAACTTTACCTAGTCGGGCTCATGCTGCGGATTCACAGGTATTCTAGACATATGAAGCAACACATCTGGATGGTTGTCGAGCGTAGTATCAATCACAAGCATTGCGCTGACTGGCTCAGCTTACGGCGGCGCCATCGGTGAAATTCTGAACAACACCACATCCAGCGGATGCGGCGTAGCGTCCTGCGGGCGGATCATTGGTAAACTCGCCCTGTGCCAATCATGAATATCGTTGAATCCGCTGCGGGACTGCGCATCTTCGAGTAGCGCTGCGCGGCGCATCAGACCGCCGAGTCCGCTTTATGACCGGCCGTCTGCTGCGGGGGACCGCTGCATGTCGGTCAGATCGACGGGCGGGTGTTCAGGTCGATGGGCTGGGCGACGACTACGCGTATTCCCGCTGTCGGTCTGCGGTTAGGCTGGCGTGCCCGTACTCCCGCTGCGCCGCCTCCTCGCTGACCTTACCTTCGCGAATGTCGCGCTCGAGCGCCGCGCGCTCACGCGCACACGGGGCGCCGTAGCCGCCGCCGCCGGCGGAATCCATCACCACCGTGTCGCCCGGCTCGAGTCGGGTGAGTCCATAGGGATCACCGGGCTTGTCGTTGATCAGGAACCGGGCGTGCGCGCCGGGCCGGCCGCCGAACAGGCCTTGTGGCGCGAGCCGGAACCGCCCGGATTGAATGCCCAGGTGAACCGGCGATTGCGGCGCGTAGTTATCCGCGGGCACACGAAACACTTCCCTTCGGCCCAGCGCGCCTCGGTGTTCGCCCGCTCCGCCGGAGTCGGTGAGCAGCTCGCGCCGCTCGATGATGAGCGGCGAGTCGCTTTCCAGGATCTCAACCGGTGTGTTGGCGCCATTGGCCGGGTAAATGAAGCTGCCTGCCCCGTCGCGCGAGGCGCTCGCGCCCAGCCCACCGCCGCGGATCAGCACGGTGTGGAATGGCCGGCCGTCGCCGCGACGGCCGTAGAAGACCTGCATCGTCGCCGGTGTGCCGCCCCCGGCGGCCACTACGCGGTCCGGTAGCACTCCGGCCAGGGCACGATAGATGATCTCGGTCACGAAGTGTCCGATCTGCATGCGGGCCGCGACCGCCGCGGGGAACCGGCAATTGACTACCGTGCCTTCCGGGGCGATGAGCCGCAGGGGCGCCGCGATGCCGTGGTTGTTGGGAATTTCGGGGTCGAAGACGCTCTTCACCGCCATGTGCGCATAGGCGTAGGTGAAGTTGTAGACGACGTTGCCGCCCCAGTCTACCTGCGGGGAGGAGCCGGTGAAGTCCACCGTGATGTCGCTGCCCTCGATGGTGACCGTGCAGCGGATGTGGACGTCGGGCCGTCCCTCGATCTGCTCAATGGCTCCTTCGGCGGTATACACACCGTCAGGCACTTTGGCGATCGAGGCGCGGATGCCCGCTTCGCTGCGGCCTATGATCTCATCGGAGAGAGCTTCGAGATCCTCCAGGCGGTATTCCTCCATCATGCGCAAGATCTGCCCGGCGCACACATGGTTGGCGGCAACCTGCGAACGGATGTCCCCGTTTACCTGCTCGGGCGAGCGCACGTTCGCCAGGATCATGGCGAGCACACCCCGATTGAGTGTTCCGGCCTCGTAGAGCTTGACAAGCGGGATGAACAGACCTTCTTCGAACACCTCGTGGTTGTCGGAGGCAATGCGCCCGCCGATGTCGGAATGGTGCAGGATGCACGCGGTAAACGCGACCAGCCTGTCTTCGAGAAAAATGGGACTCAGCACGCAGACATCGTTCAGGTGCCCGGCCAGCGCCCAAGGGTCGTTGATGATGTAAACGTCGCCGGGCCGGCACGAGCCCGGCTCGAGACTCTGCACCAGTTTGCGAATGCCGAGGGCCATCGCACCGGACTGTCCGGGCGTGGCGAGTGTGCCCTGCGCGAGCTCGCGGCCGCGCGAATCGGTGAACATGCAGGTGTAATCGTGTGCATCGCGCAGCAGGCTGGAGAAGGCGGTGCGCGAGATTACCGCGTCGGACTCGTCCACTATGGCAATGAGTCGCCGCCAGAGAATCTCGAGCGTGATCGGGTCAAATCGCCGTGTCATGAGCACTCTTGTCCGGCGGGGTGATCCACAGGAATCCGAAGGCATCCACACGCACGTGCGCGCCTTCGCCGACGATCACGGTGGACTCGCGCTCTTCGATGATCGCCGGGCCTGCCATTTCACCGGGGGCGAGCCGGTAGCGGTCGTAGACCGGAAAGGCGATGAAGCCGCGTTGGATCGCGGAGTAGGCCATGCGCTCGCCCTTCAACGCCTTCGACGGCTGTGCCGTGGCGGTGAGCCTCGGCAGGGTGAGCAGCTTCACCGGCAGGCTGGCGCGGACGCGGAAGTTGACGAATTCCGCCGGGGATTCGGCATAAGTGCGCCCGTAGAGTCGGCTGTACTCGGTGTCGAAGCGGCGGCGCAGCTCTTGCGGGTCGAGCGCGGCGAAATCGCCTTCCGGTATCGACAGGCTGGTCTCCGAGCCCTGGCCGATGAAGCGCAGGTCTATGGAGCGCGTGAAGCTCACCGGAGCCTCCGCGCCCGCCTTGCGCAGGGCGCGCTCGCCTTCGGTTTCCAACGCCCGGAACAGGCCCTCGAGCTCGGCGAAATCCGCGGTGGCGAGCGGCACTTTGTGGCTGCGTACCAGATCGATCGCACGCGGCGCGGTGAAAAAGCCCAGCGCTGAGCCAACACCCGCATTCGGCGGCACCATGAGCCGGGCGGCACCGAGTTTCCGTGCCAGTCCATAGGCGTGCGCGGGACCGGCGCCGCCAAATGCCGCGACTGTGACGAGCCCCGGATTGCCGCCGCGCTCAGCGATGTGCGTTTTGGCCGCGGCGGCCATGTTCTCGTTGACCAGATCATGGATCCCCCATGCGGCATCGGTTAACGACACACCGAGAGGCTTCGCCACGCCAGCCTCGATGCCGCGCCGCGCGGCGGCCGTGTCGAGCTTCATCGCGCCGCCGAGGAAGTATTCCGGGTCGAGATAGCCGAGCAGCAGATCCGCATCCGTGACCGTCGGCTCGGTGCCGCCCAATCCGTAGCAGATCGGTCCGGGCTCGGCGCCGGCGCTGTCGGGGCCGACTTGCAACGTTTCGAATCGACTGACCCGCGCGATGCTGCCGCCGCCTGCGCCGATTTCCAGCAGATCGACGACCGGCACCTGGATGGTGAGTCCGCTGCCTTTTTGAAAGCGCTGTACACGGCCCACTTCGAATGTCGGCACCACGGCTGCGCTGCCGTGCTGGATCAGGCAGGACTTGGCCGTGGTGCCGCCCATATCGAAGCAGAGCATCTCGGGCGTATGGAACCAACGGCTGTAGTATTGCCCGGCGATGACGGCCGCCGTGGGACCCGATTCTATGATGCGCACCGGGAACTCGGCAGCCGTTTCCGCCGAGGTCACTCCGCCCGAGGAAAGCATGATGAACAGGCGCCCCTGCAAGCCGATGGCCTCGAGGCGCTCGCCCAATCGGCGCAGATAGCGCTCGGTGAGCGGCTTGACATATGCATTGGTGACTGTGGTGCTGGTGCGCTCGTACTCGCGGATCTGCGGCAGCACCTCGTAAGAGATGGAGACCGAGGCTCCCGGCAGCTCCTCGGCGAGCAGACGCTTGATGGCGAGCTCGTGCGTTGGATTCTCGAAGGAGTTGAGCAGGCACACGGCGAGGGACTCGACGCCAAGCGCGGCCATATCGCGCGCCGCCGCACGCGCCTGTGCCGCATCGAGGGGCACGAGCACGCTGCCGTCGGCGCGCAGCCTCTCGTCGAGTTCCAGGCGCCGCTCGCGCGGGACGAGAGGCTCCGGCATCTGCGCGAACGCGTCATAGGCCGCATAGCGGAATTCCCGTCCCAGCTCGAGCACGTCGCGAAAGCCTCGCGTCGTAAGCAGCCCGGTGCGGGCGCCCTTGCGCTCGATGACCGCGTTGATCACGAGCGTGGTGCCGTGAATCACCTCTTCGAGGCGCTCGATGTAACCGGGGGCATCCGCACTGAGTGCGCGCATTCCTTGTTCCATGGCCTCCGAGGGGTCGCGGGGTGTCGTCAGACACTTGTGGGTCCGGATTGACCCGGTTGCATCGTCCAGCAGGACGAAATCGGTGAAGGTGCCGCCTACGTCGATACCCAGTCGCACGAGCCTTGCCCCTTGGCAGGTATACGGTATACTGTACACATAATGGCGGGCTTTCGAAACCCCCTTCTCCGTGTGCCCGATCGACCCTTGCCGGCGCGAGTGGCCGTCATCGGGGCAGGCACGATTGGCCCCGATATCGGCTATTACCTGAAGAGCGCGCTGCCCGATCTGGATCTGGTGCTGGTGGACGTCGCGCGAGAGCCCCTGGAGCGGGCGCTGGCACGCTTTGGCGCGTATGCCAAGAAAGCCGTCCAGCGTGGCAAGATGACAGAAGCCCAGGCCGCCGCGATCACCCGCGGAGTCCGGCTGGACACCGACTACGGGGCCATTCGTGGGGCCGACTGGGTGATCGAGGCTGCGAGCGAGGATCTCGTCCTAAAGAAGCGGATCTTTGCCGAGGTCGAGGCTCTGATCGCACCCGAGGCGCTGATTACGTCCAACACGAGCTCGCTGCCCGCGGCTCGCATTTTTGACGGCCTGCGGCACAAACACCGCGCCACGGTGACGCACTTCTTTGCTCCCGCGTGGCGTAATCCAGTGGTCGAGGTTGTCCGCGCGAGGGACGCCGACCCTGAAATCGTCGAGTATTTGCGCTGGTTATTTTGTATGACCGGCAAGGTGCCGCTCGCCACGGCGGATGTCGAATGCTTCATGCTGGACCGTGTGTTCGACAACTGGTGCAACGAGGCGGCGCGTTGCCTCGGGCGTGCCTCGGCCGCGCAGATCGACAGTGTCGCGGCGGAATTCGCGCAGGCCGGTCCGTTCTTCGTGCTCAACCTGGCCAACGGCAATCCCATCATCACCAAGGCCAATGACATCCAGGCGGCTGCCGAAGGCGAGCATTACCGTCCGGCGGCGATCTTCCACTCGGTCGCACGCTGGTCCACCCTGGCCATGGGCGAGCGCCTCGCGGTGCCACCCGAAGTCGTCGCGTACGTGCGTGGGCGGTTGCTGGGAGTACTGTGGTCGCAGTGCGCAGACGTTCTCGATCGTGGCATCGGCGAGGCCGCGGACCTGGAGATCGGCTGTCGGCTGGCGCTCGGCTTTCGGCGAGGTCCTCTCGAGTTGATGCAGGAGGCGGGCGAGGAGCAGGTGCGGCGCATCATGCGCGCCTTTACCGCCGAGCGCCCGGGAATGCCTGCGCCGCGGCGCGCCCTCAAGGACTACCAGCGCTTCGAGCGCGCGCTGCTGGTCGACAGCGTTGATGGCGTGATCGTGATCACCCTGCGCCGGCCGGAGGCGCTGAACGCCCTGCACGACGAGCTGACCGGCGAGATCCTGCGGACCATCGAGCATCACGAGACCGATCGAAAGGTCAAGGGCTTTGTCGTGGTCGGATACGGCACGCGGGCGTTTTGCGCGGGTGCCGATATCGGGCGCTTCACGGACATGTTGGGAGATGCCGCGGCCGCGACTCTCTACGCGCGCGATTGCTCACGGCTGCTGGTGCATCTGGACAGGATGAAAAAGCCCGTGGTCGCCGCGCTGAACGGCATGGCGTTGGGTGGAGGGCTGGAGCTGGCCATGCGCTGTCATGCGCTGGTGGCGCTGCGGGGTGCCTGGCTGCAATTCCCGGAAATCACGCTCGGCATCGCCCCGGGAATCGGCGCGATGGTGATCCCGTACCGGCGCTGGCCGCATGCCGCGGCATTGTTTCACGGCATGCTGCGGCGCGCCGAGCGTCTCGAGGCGACCAAGGCGTACGAGGTGGGCATCGTCAGCGAGATCGCCGACGATTACGCATCCCTCATCCAAGCGGCGGTCGCGCGCGTTCATGCACTCGCCGGCAAGCGGCGCGCGACCCTCGACGCTCCAGTGCGGCTCGAGCCTTTCGAAGCGGATGGGGAACGCCCTTATCCGTTCAGCCGGGAGGTGAGCGGCATCATCGAGGAGACGGTGCGCGAGGCGGCGAGGCAACCGACCGTTACCGCGGCGCTGGAGATCGGCTATGCGGCCTTTGGCCGCAGCGCATGCACATCGGCGGCGCGTGAGGGCATCACGGCGTTCAGCGAGGCGCGCAAGCCCGACTTTTCGCTAACCGGATGAGTGGACAAATCCATGATGACGAAGTTGCAGACACTGAAACGGCCCGAGCTGCTCGGCGGCCGCGTCTATGCGACGCTGCGCGAGCATCTGCGCTCCGGCCGCGTTCCGGTCGGCCAACCCCTGCAGGAAGCGGCGCTCGCCGCGCAGCTCGGCATCTCCCGCACCCCGGTGCGCGAAGCACTCGCACGCCTGGCGGGCGACGGCCTGGTGGTCCCGCAGGGCCGCAGCTACGTTCTGCCCGCCCTCACGGTGGGGGATATCGAGGACATCTACGCGCTGCGCTTTCTGCTCGAGCCCGAAGCGCTGCGTCTCGTTGCTGCCGGCAAGCCCGATAAGAGGCAGCTCGCGCCGCTGCACGAGGCGCTGGAGGATATGGTCGCGGCGCACGAGGACAACGACGGCACGGCCTTCATGGAGGCCAACTACCGTTACCGCAATGGCTGGACCTCGCTCGTGACCAATCGGCGGCTGGTTCGCGCCATTGAGCTCTACGCCGATCACGTTCGCTACCTGCGCGGGGTCACGCTCGATGACGCTGCGATTCGCAAGATCGTGCTCGAGGGATTGGGCAAGGTTACCGCGGCCTTGATGGCCGGCGACGGCGCGGCCGCCGCGAAAGCCATGCATGCGCATCTCGACAACGCCAGGCGGATCCTTCTCAGCCGCTCGGAGCGCCGCTGATGGCGTACCGGGCGGAAATCCCCTACGGTTGCTACTGGAGCACGCCGTTTGCGCGCTGGCAGGGTGCATTCGCGCAACTGCACTCGATCGAGTTCGCGGCCCAGGTCGTCAAACAGGAACTCGCGCGGCGCGACATCGCGCCTCAGGAGTTCGATCACGGCGTGCTCGGCATCAGTGTGCCGCAGAAACACGCATTCTACGGTCTGCCGTGGCTCGCGGGCCGTGCCGGCATGGGGCACATCGGCGGTCCGACGGTGATGCAGGCATGCGCGACCGGGGTGCGCGTGCTGCTCGCCGGTGCGCAGGAGATCGAGGCCGGTTTGTCGAAAGTATCCTTGTTGGTCACCTGCGATCGCACATCGAACGGACCGCACCTGTACTACCCCAACCCGCGCGGTCCCGGCGGCACGGGCGCTCACGAGGACTGGGTGCTGGATAACTTCAATTGCGATCCTCTTGGTCCGCACGCGATGGTGACTACCGCGGAGAACGTCGCGAAGAAGTACGGCATCGGCACCGCCGAGCAGCATGAGGTGGTGCTGCGGCGCGAAGCGCAATACCGCGCCGCTCTCGCCGACGACAGCGCGTTCCTCAAGCGTTTCATGACGCTGCCGTTCGCAGTGCCGGACCCGGCCTACCGCAAGACTGCGACGACGATTCCGGGCGATGAGGGAATTGCCTTTTCGAGCGCGGAGGGGCTCGCGAAGCTGGCGCCCGTTCTGCCGGACGGGACAGTGACCTATGGCGGCCAGACGCATCCGGCCGATGGCAACGCGGCAATCGTGCTGGCCGGCTCCGATCGCGCCCGGGAGCTGTCGCGCAATCCGCGGATCCGCATCCGGCTGCGCGGGTTCGGCCAGTCGCGTGCGCCGCTCGGATTCATGCCCGAGGCGGCGATCCTGGCGGCGCAGCGCGCCTTGGGCCAGGCGGACCTGGCGATCGAGCGCCTGGACGCCGTCAAGGCGCACAATCCCTTCGCGCTGAACGACATCCTGTTCGCGCGCTTGACGGGGGTGGACATCGGGCGCATGAACCATTACGGCTGTTCGTTGGTCTGGGGCCACCCGCAGGCCCCGATGGGGACGCGGGCGATCATCGAGCTGATCGAGGAGCTGGCGGTGCGCGGGGGAGGGTACGGACTGTTCACGGGCTGTGCCGCGGGTGACACGGCCATGGCGATCGTGATCGAGGTCGCCGATGGGTGATGCGGACCTGTCGAGCTGGATCGAACGGCATGCGCGCTTCACGCCGGATGCGCTCGCGATCCAATTCCAGGCCGAACGGATCAGCTATGCGGAACTCGCGCGCCGGATCCGCTGCGCGGCGGCCGTGCTGGCCGATCGGGACGTGCGCCGAGGCGACACGGTGGCTTATCTCGGCATGAACCATCCGGCCGTGCTGGTGCTGTTGTTCGCCTGCGCACGCCTGGGAGCGATGTTCCTGCCGCTCAATTGGCGTCTCGCGCCACCGGAGCAGGCGCGAGTGCTGGCCGACTGCCGCCCTCGAGTGTTGTTCGTCGCGCCGGACTTCGCCGGCGGCGCGCGGACCTTGGAAGAGCTGCTGACCCCTACCGATCTCGCCGCGCTGGAGCGCGACGTGGGCGGCCCGGCCGAGCTGGCCGGCGATGCGGATACGCCCGTGCTGCTGTGTTACACCTCCGGTTCGACAGGCGCGCCCAAGGGGGTGGTGCTGACGCAGCGGGCACTGTTTTGGAACGCGGTCAACAGCACGCACATGCATGATCTGACCAGCGCCGATCGCGTGCTGACCACCCTGCCGATGTTTCACGTCGGCGGGCTGAACATTCAGACGACACCCGCGCTGCATGCCGGCGCCGGTGTGTGGCTGCACGCGAAATTCGATCCACTCTCGACGATCGATGCGATCGAGCGCGAGCGCATCACGTTGGCGGTGCTGGTTCCCGCACAGCTGGATGCGATGATGGTGCTGCCGCGCTGGAGGCAGGTCGATCTTTCCTCATTGCGCTCGATCAGCACCGGGTCGACGATCGTATCGGCGGCCCTCGTGCGCAAGGTCGCCGAGCGGGGCATTCCGGTGATCCCGGTGTATGGCTCGACCGAAACCTGCCCGATCGCGGCCTATGTACGCGTGCGCGATGCGTTGCGCAAGGCCGGCGCGACGGGTGTGCCGGCGCTGCACTGCGACCTGAAAGTCGTCGACCCCGATGGTGCCGAGCTGCCCCAGGGTGAGGACGGCGAGATTCTGGTGCGGGGGCCGAACGTGGCGATCGGCTATTGGAATGCGCCGCGTGAAACCGCCCGCACGTTCGTAGGGGGCTGGTATCACTCGGGCGACCTGGGGCATTTCGACGCGGAAGGTTACCTGCATGTCGTATCGCGCCTGAAGGACATGATCATATCCGGCGGCGAAAACGTCTACCCGGCGGAAGTGGAGGCCGTGCTGCGCGAGTCTCAGGCGGTCGAGACGGCGTGTGTGCTCGGCCTGCCGGATGCGCATCTGGGAGAGGCTGTCGTAGCCGCCGTGGTGCTCAAACCCGGCTGGCGCATCAGCGAAGCACAGCTCCTCGCCACGTTGGAGGGACGTATCGCCCGCTACAAGCATCCCCGCGCCGTGCATTTTCTCGATAGCCTGCCGCGCACCGGGCTGGGAAAAGTGCACAAGGAAGCGCTGCGCGAGATGGTGCGCACCACCCTCTGGAGCCATCATGAAGGTCAACAAGCTGGATCACATCAGTATCGCGGTCCGAGATCTGGAGGCGGCCCGGAAGGTCTGGGAGCCGATCCTCGGCAAGGAGAGTCCTGATGATGCCTACGTGGACGAGGCTGAGAAAATCCGGGTGGCTCGCTACTGGCTGGGCGGCGTCGGCTTCGAGCTCATGGAGTCCCTCGCGCCCGACGGCGATGTGGCGCGCTTCATCGACAAGCGTGGCGAAGGGGTGATGCTCATCTCACTCAACGTCGATGACACGCGCTCGGCCATGGCCGAGCTCGAAGCGAAAAAGTATCCGTTCATCGGCGGCGCTCGGGCCTTTCGCGACTGTGAATTTGCCTTCGTGCATCCCAAGGCGGTAAATGGTGTGCTGCTGGAGTTGATCGATTACCCGTGGCGTGAGCTCGAGGAGAGCGAGTAGATGGATTTCGAGTTCAGCGCAGAGCAGTGTCAGGTGCGCGATACGTTTGCCCGCTTTTGCGACGAGCGCATTGCGCCGCAGGCCGCGCAGCTCGATGCGGCTCACGCCTTCCCGCGCGAGCTGTTCGGGCAGTTGGGCGAGCTCGGCCTGTTCGGCATGCGCTACCCGCAGGAAGTCGGCGGCAGCGGCCTGAAGTTGACGGAATTCTGCTTGGCGCTGGAAGAGATCGCGCGCGGCTCGATGTCTCTTGCAGGTTGTGCGGCCATGCAGTCTCTGATGGGCGTGAAGTTTCTGCACATGCTGGGCAATGCCGACATCCTGGAGCGGCTGTTCAAGCCGGCGCTGCGCGGGCAGAAGATCGGCGCCCTGTGCATGACCGAGCCCGATGCGGGCAGCGACCTTCACAGCATTGCCACGCATGCGCGCAAGGCCGAGGGCGGCTACGTGATCAACGGCCGCAAGAGCTGGGTGACTGCGGCGCCTGTAGCGGATTTTTTCACCGTATTCGCCAAGGCGGGCGAAGCGGGCAAGCTGACAATTTTTCTGATCGAGCGTGAGTTCGCCGGGGTTACGGTCGGCCGGGTCATCGAGAAGATGGGCGTGTGGGCGCTGCCTACCTCGGAGCTCGCCTTCGAGGAGTGCTTCGTGCCCGATGGACATCGTTTGTCCAAAGCCGAGGGCGACGGCGAGGACCATCTGCGCAGGACCCTCGCAGAAATCCGCATCATTACCGGCGCGATGGCGGTTGGTCAGGGCCGTGCGGCGCTCGATGCGGCCGTACGTTATGCCGCCGAGCGCAAGCAGTTCGGCAAGCCCATCAACCGCTTCCAGGCCACTCAGATGAGGCTCGCAGACATGGCCACCGAGCTCTCGGCCGCGACGCAACTGGTCTACCGCGCGGCCTGGCTTTACGACGCCGGCCGCCCGCACCACAAGGAGGCGGCGATGGCGAAGCTGTACGCCAGCGAGTGCGCGGCGCGCATCGCCGAGCAGGCGGCGCGGGTATTGGCCTCCTACGGCTATGCGATGGACTACCCCGTGCAGAGGTACCTGCGCGACGTGCGCTTTACGCTCATCGGCGGCGGCACGAGCGAGATCCTAAAACTGATCATCGCCAAGGAGGTTACCTCATGAGTCGTGACGATCGCATCAAGGTTTTACTGGCCAAACCCGGGCTCGACGGTCACGACCAGGGGGCCAAGGTGGTGGTGAGGGCGATGACCGATGCCGGCTTCTCGGTGGTATACACCGGGCTGCATCAGACGCCGGAGATGATCGTCGGCAGCGCGTGCGAGGAAGATCCCGATGTCATTGCGCTATCGTCGATGGCCGGCTCGCACTTGCCGATGTGTCGCAAGCTCAAGCCGCTGCTCGAAGCGGCCGGGCTTGCCGGCAAGCTCTGGATCATCGGCGGGAACATTCCCGCGCGGGACCACGAGGAGCTGCGAGCGCTCGGCTTCAAGGGTGTCTTCCCCGTGGGCTCGAAGCTCCAGGACATCGTCAATTTCATTGAGGTCAACACGCCATGACGTCCAGTGTCCCGCAGGCGCAGCGCCTCGTCAACGAATCAGGGATCGAGATCAAGCCGCTCTACACGTCTGTGGATATCGAGGCGAGCGGCGGAGCGGACATGATCGGCCTGCCCGGTGAGTATCCGTTTACGAGAGGCATCCACGAGCTGATGTACCGCAAGCGGCCGTGGACGATGCGCCAGTACACCGGCTTCGCCAACGCCGCCGAGACCAACAAACGGTTTCATTATCTCATAGCCAACGGCCAGACCGGCTTGAATGTCGCGTTCGACCTGCCGACTCAGTGCGGGCTCGACTCGGACGATCCTCAAGCCGATGGCGAGGTCGGCCGCGTCGGCATGGCGGTCGACACGCTGCGCGACTTCGAGATCGCCTTCGAGGGCATCGATCTGGAGCGAATCACCGTCTCGCTCACCGTCAACGGGGCGGCGGCGATCCTGATCGCCATGTACCTTGCGATGGCCGGCAAACGCGGCTACGACCTCGCAAAGCTCCGCGGTACGGCGCAGAACGACATTCTGAAGGAGTTCATCGGGCGCGGCACCTGGGTGTATCCGGTGGAGCCGTCGATCCGGCTGGTGGGCGATACGATCGAGTACTGCGCCAGGCATGCGCCGAAGTACAGTCCGGTATCGGTCTGCGGCTACCACATCCGTGAATCCGGAGCCACCCCGGCGCAGGAGATGGCCTATGCGTTGTGTATCGCCAAGAGCTACGCCGACGAGGTAATCCGGCGCGGACTGGCGGTGGATGAGTTCGCCGGGCGGCTGTCGTTCAACTTCAACTGCTTCGGAAATCTATTCGAGCAAGTCGCCAAATTCCGCGCCGGTCGCGGCCTGTGGGCGAAAATCATGAAGGAGCAGTATGGGGCAAGGCAGCCCGGCTCGATGTGGATGCGCATGATCGCCGGCGGCGGCGGCGGCGGCCTGACGCTCGAGCAACCGGAGCTCAATATCGTGCGCGGCGCGTATTATGGGCTGATCTGCGCGCTCTCCGGCACGCAGACCATGGCGCTGTGCTGCTACGACGAGGCCTATACGATTCCCTCGGAATATGCGCAGCGCATCTCGCTGCGCACCATGCAGTTGCTGATCGAGGAAATGGGACTCACCGACACGGTGGATCCGCTCGGAGGGTCCTATTATGTCGAGACGCTGACCAACGAGATGCGCCGCAGTATCGAGCAAGAGATGGCCGAGGTCGAGCGGCAGGGCGGGATCGTCAGGCTGATCGGCGAGGGGGTGATTCAGGCCAAGGTCTCGCAGCAGGCATATCTGCGCCAACGCGCGATCGAGGCGGGTACCTTCCGCAAGGTGGGGGTCAACTGCTACCGTACCGAGGAAGCCGCGCCCGAGATGGAGGTTCACGCCTATAAGGAAGAAGACGCGCGGGCGCAGATCCAGGCACTCGAGCGGGTACGTGCCGAGCGTGACGCCGGCCGCGTGGAGGCGGCGCTTGCGCGTGTCCGCGCGGCCGCCCGTTCGGACGCAAACGTGATGCCCGCTCTGATGGAGGCGGTCAACGCTTACGCGAGCGTCGGCGAGATCACCGGCGTTCTGGTGGATGTGTTCGGACGGTTTCGCGAGCCGGTGAGGTTCTGATATGACCATAGAAGTTTACCAGGCTCCGGACTCGCTCGAGGAGGCGAGCGAAATCCTGCGCGGAGGCGAGGTCACCATACTCGCCGGAGGCACCGATCTGATGCCCCAGACGCGGGGCGGGCAGCGGCGGTTCGCTCCCGTGCTGATGAGTATTGGCCGGGTGCCGGGCCTCGACGGCATCGCCTTGGAGGACGACTGGGTGCGTATCGGCGCGCGGGTCACCCTCACGCAGTTGCTGGACAGTCCTCTGGTTCGCGATCGGCTGAATCTGCTCTGGCAGGCCTGCGACCGCTTCGCGAGCGACCAGATTCGAAACGCCGCCACCCTGGGGGGCAATCTGTGCAACGCCTCTCCCGCGGGCGATACGCTGCCGCCGCTGCTGGCACTGGATGCCAGGGCAGTGCTCACCTCCAAGCCGGATGGGACGCTCAAGACACGGCGCGTTGCGCTGGGAGAGTTCTTTGTCGGTCCCGGACGCACCTGCCGCTTGCCGGCCGAGCTGCTGACGGCGGTGGAAGTCCCGCTGCCGCCGGCCGGGTTTGCCGGCGAGTTCTACAAGCACGGCACCCGTCCGGCCCTGGATATCTCGACCATCTCGATCGCAGCCGGCGCGTGCCGGGAGGGCAAGACGCTGCGCGATGTGCGCATTGCCTTGGGGGCGGCGGCGCCGACGCCGATTCGGGTGCGGCAGGCGGAGGCATTGCTGGAAGGCGAAGTGCCTGAGACAGCAAGGCTGGAGGCCGCCGCACAGGCCGTTCTCGAGGCGGCGAGGCCGATCTCCGACGTGCGCGCCTCCGACTGGTACCGGCGCGAGCTGATTCACAACGTGATGAGGAGGACGCTGAGTCATGTCTGTCAATTGTGACATTACATTCGTCCTCAATGGGGTGAAGCGCCGGCTCACCGTGCCGGCGGACATGAATGCCCTCGAGATGTTGCGCGAGCAGCTCGGGCTCACCGGCACCAAGTACGGATGCGGCGAGGGTGAGTGCGGCGCTTGCACCATCCTGATGGATGGAAACACCGTGAACGCCTGCCTCTTGTTCGCCGTGAACTGCGATGGGCGTGAGTTGACGACCATCGAGGGCGTGGTGGCGAGCGAGCCGGGCAGGCACCTGCGCGAGGCTTTCACCGCGAACGGCGCCGTGCAGTGCGGGTTCTGCACGCCCGGCATGATGGTGCAGGCCAGCCATTTTCTCGAGAAACATCCCGGCGCCGACGAGGCGGCCATTCGCCGCGGCATCGAGGGCAACCTTTGCCGTTGCACCGGCTATCGCAAGATCATCGATGCGATTGCGGCGGCGCAGGCCTCGTCGCAGGCAGGTGAACATGAACAGGACTGACAGACCCGCGCGCAGCGACACGCTCATCGGTCAGCGCATCCCGAAACTGGATGCGGCCGAAAAAGCAAGCGGCCAGACACGCTACATCCAGGACCTCGAGGTGCCGGGGGCGTTGCACGCGAAGATTCTGCGCTCGAGCCAGGTCCACGCGCGCATTGTCTCCATCGATACGCGTGCGGCCAAGGCGCTGCCCGGCGTGCACGCGGTGATCACGGCTGCCGATGTGCCCTGGCAACGGCCGATCGGTATCGCCAAGGATCATCCGCCGCTCAAGATCGATCGGGTGCGCAGTCTTCGCGACGAGATCGCGGCGGTGGCCGCCGATACCGAGGCGATCGCCGAGGCCGCCGTCAAACTGATCAAGGTCGACTATGAGCCGTTGCCCGTCCTCGGCGATTACACGCAGGCCATGATCCCCGGTGCGCCCCAGCTGCACGAGGGGCACGCGGGCAACGTCGCGATGACCTTCGAGTACGCGCAGGGGGACGTGAAGCAAGGTGAAGCCGAGTCGGATGTGATCATCGAGGACGTGTTTCGGCTGCACTACGTGACTCACTGCTGCATGGGGGTCTCGGGTGTCATCGCCGAGTTCGATGCAGGCGGCAATCTGCTTCTTTACTCAAATACGCAGGTGCCGTTTCTGCACAAGCGGGAGTTCGCCGAGATGCTCGGCCTGGATGCGGGACAGATCCGCATCATCCAGCCGCCGATCGGCGGCGGCTTCGGCTCGAAGCTCGACATCTATCCGTTCGAGCCGATCGCGATCTTCCTCGCCAGGCTCACCGGCCGTCCGGTCAAGCTGGTCTTTACCCGCGCGGAGGAGTTTATCGCATCGCCCACACGGCAGCCGGTGCTGGCAAAGCTGCGCTCGGGCTGCACGAAGGACGGTACGCTGACCTTCCGGACATTCGAGACTGTGCATGACAGCGGAGCTTACACGTCCTGGGGAGTTACGACTCCGTTTGTCATGATGCAGACGATCTCGTCGCTGTATCGGCTGCCGCATTGCCAATACACCACCAGAGCGATCTACACGAACAACCCCTACGCCGGGTCCTTCCGTGGCTATGGCAACCTGCAGGCGACATTTGCCGTGGAAGCCCACATGGATAAGCTCGCCGAGGCAGTCGGCATGGATGGGCTTGCGTTCCGCCTGAAAAACGCGCAGGAACCGGGCGAGATCACGCCTCAAGGCCTCCATTTCAAGAGCTGCGGCTTCAAGGACTGTCTGGCCGCCGCGGCGGATCGTAGCGATTTTCTGCGCAAGCAGGCGCGCAACAGGTCACGCTGGAGCGATCCGGAGCCGGTCAAGCGCGGCATCGGCATGGGCTGCATGCTGCATGTCGGCGGCGGCGCGAAGATGTATCCGTCGGACGGCTGTGGAACGATTCTCAAGCTGGACGACTTCGCGCGCGTCACGCTGCTCACCGGCGCCTCGGAGATCGGTCAGGGCTCTGAAACCGTGCTCGCGCAGCTGGTCTGTGAGGAGCTGGGCCTGCCGCTGTCGGCGGTCACGGTAGTCAACAATGACACCGCCATTACGCCATGGGATGTCGGCGTCCATGCCTCGCGCACCAGCTTCATCGCCGGGAATTCCGCGATTGGAGCGGCCCGCGAAGCGAAACGCAAGATTCTCGCCGCCGCCGCGACACACACTGGAGTGGCTGCAGAGGCGCTCGATCTGCGCGGCGCGTGCATCGTGCGCAAGGACAGCGGCGAGCGGCTCATCGATCTCGCCAAGCTCCTGCGCAAGCTGCATTTTTCGGACCGTGCACAGCTGGTTATGACCAGCTTCTATTACGAGCCGCCGAGCTCCCATCAGGACAAGGAGTTCAAGGGCAATGTCTCGGCGGCTTACGCCTGGGCGACGCAGGTTTGCGAAGTGGAGGTCGACACGGAAAGCGGCATCGTGCGCCTGCTGAAGGTGACCAGTGCACACGATGTGGGGCGTGTGCTGAATCAGCTCGGAATCGAGGGTCAGATCGAGGGTGGCATCGTCATGGGACAGGGATATGCCATGACCGAAAATCTCATGGTCGAGGATGGCGTGGTGCGCAATCCGAACTTCCGTGATTACAAGCTGGTCACCGCGCCGGAGATTCCCGAGATGGACATCATCTTCATCGAAACCATGGATGGGGAGGGACCGCACGGGGCCAAAGGAGTCGGCGAAGCGCCGGCGATCTGCATCGCCGCGGCCGTGGCGAACGCGATCTACAATGCGACCGGCCAGCGCATCTACGCGTTGCCGTTTACACCTGAAAACGTATATCGCGCACTGCACGGGGCGGGCGCGGCGCCGGTCTGGGAGGCTCGGTCTTGAAGACACGGACCGTGTTGAGTCTCGAGCAGGCGCTCTCCCTGCCGTATGCGACGCTGCGCTTCGTGCAGCTGGGCTGGCGCGTCATCCGTATCGAGGCAGTGGGGTCGGGCAGGGGGCTGCCGGGCGACCCGAATCGCTACATCGGCGCGCGCATCGTGGATGACGATCGCAGGAGCTATTACGTGGCGCCCAACGTCGGCAAGGAAGCGATTGCACTGAACCTCAAGCGCCGCGAGGGGCGGGAGGTGCTGCAGCGTCTGGTTCGGGAGCTGGACGTGGACGTATTCTGCTGCAATACGCTACCGGAGCGCTACAGGCCGCTCGGCATCGATTACACAACCCTCTCGGCGGTAAAGCCGGAGCTGATCTGGGCCGGCATCTCGGCGCTCGGACCGGATCATCCGCACGTGCCGGGCTACGACCCGGTCATTCAGGCCATGGCCGGGTACGTGGAGCTGACAGGCGATCCAAACGGTATGCCGGTGCTGTGCGGCGTGCCGGTGATCGACCTGAAGGCCGGAGACGAAGTGTACGCCAACGTGCTACTGGCGCTCGCAGAGCGCGCTGAGACCGGCCGCGGGCGGGAAATCCACGTCTCCATGCTGCAAGCTGCCGCCTCCTGGCTCATCACCACGCTGCCGCTGTTGGATTTCGGCTGCGAATCGTGGGAGGTTACCCGGGCGGGCAATGAGCACCGCAAGTTCGTCCCTACCAATGTGTATCGCGCCAGCGACGGATTCTTTTACATGGCGATCGGCAGCGATGTGCAGTGGCAGCGCCTCACCGCACTGCCGAGGTTCGCGACGCTTGCCACCGAGGGGCGCCTGACCAATGAAGGGCGCATCCGCGACCGCGGGAACTTGCAAAGGGACATCGCCGCCATTGCCGCCGCCGTGAGCCTCGACGAGATCATGGCAGACTTACGCGCAGCGACCATCCCCCATGCCCGAATCAACAGCGTGGCCGACGTGGGCGCATTGCGGTCGCTGCGGGCCAGTCTTACCACGACCCGGGTGCCGGACGGCAAGCGTGTGCGCATGCAGCCGATGGCCGTGGATCTTCCCGGTGCGAAGCGGGAATTTCACTTCCCGGCGAAGTACGGCGCGCATACCCGTCCTGTGCTTCGCGAGGCGGGTTTCTCAGATCAAGAGTGCCGGTCGCTCGCTGCCGCGGGCATCATTGCCGCCTGAACCGGGCCGCGGCAGGCTTGCTTGCGCGGTCGGGTCTCGGTCAAGGGGTGCGGTGTGCTCTTCGCATTCGGTCAGGGCCGGCAGCAGCATCGCCGTCAAGGATCGGCGCGTCGGCGGGCGAGCACTGGTTTCGCCTTCAGCCAATAAGGACGTCGGCGACTTGATCACCAAAGTGAGCGAGAAATCCGTTCAAATAGGCTGGTGCCGGTGCGCGGACAATCCTCACGGCTGCACAGTCGAAATTCGCCGACTTCCCGAAAGCGACGCGCGGTAACAAAACGGCAAACATCTTCTGCCCAACGGACGGACCGTGGCTCGTCCCCGCTATTCTCCGCCGCTGGACTTGGGTAAACTCGCCCTGTGCCCATCGTAAATCTCCTGGAATCCGCCGCGGGGTTGCGCATCTTCGAGTACCGCTGCGCGGCGGGGCCGGTGGACACTCCATTCACCGAGGTATTCGACGACTTCTCGCTGTCGTACGTCACGCGCGGCAGCTTCGGCTGCTGCACACGAGGCAGGCACTTCGAGCTCGTGGCCGGCTCGTTCCTTGTCGGGCGCCGCGGCGACGAGTATCGGTGCAGCCATGAGCATCACGATGGTGGCGACGTGTGTCTGTCTTTCCACTGGAGCAGTGCCGCTCTCGATGCAATCGAGGTGAGTGCTCGGGCCTGGACGAGCGGTGCGCTGCCGCCGGCCGCCCCGCTTGCGATGCTTGGCTCGCTCGGTCGTGCCCGCGCGGCTTCCGGGGCCTGCGTGGGTCTCGAGGAGATCGCGCTTCGGCTCGCGCTCGGTTTCAGCCGCTCGGGCTCACAGAGAGCCGCGCCGCGGCCGGCTCGTCCCACATTGCGAGACCGCCGCCGCGCGATCGAGGCTGCGCTGTTCATCGACACCCACGCGAGCGAGCCATTGAGGCTCGAGCAGATCGCGACGCTGGCCGGCGTGAGTCAGTTCCACTTTCTGCGATTGTTTGCGCGTGTAACGGGGTTCACCCCGCACCAGTATCTCGTGCGGGCCCGCCTGCGCCGTGCGGCCGAACTCCTCGCGGAGCCGGATCGGCGAATCAGCGATATCGCGTTCGAGGCCGGATTCGGCGACCTGTCGAATTTCGTGCGTACCTTCCATCGCGCCGCCGGCATGTCGCCGGGGCGATTTCAGCGACTGTCCCGCCCGGATCGCAATTTTTGCCAAGACGCCTGGCGCCCCTCGAAATAGGGTGACCCGCATGGCGCGCGCGTCGCGCGGGCGGAGATCACCATGTATGACCATCTCGGGCTGAAGGTTCGCGATCTTCAGGCAAGTATTCTTTTTTACCGCCGGGTCCTCGAGCCCCTGGGACATGTCCTCGCGAGCTCGGACGAGGGGTCGGCGGGACTGGGTCCGGAGGGAGCGCCCGCCCTGTGGCTGGTGGCGCAGCCGGAAGCGGCGACGCCATCGGTTCATATCGCGTTCCGGGCCAGGGATCGGGCCGCGGTCGATGCTTTTCACCGCGCGGGTATTTCGGCCGGCGCCCCCGACAACGGCGGGCCGGGGCCTCGACCGGACTATGGCCCGACTTATTACGCGGCCTTTCTGCTCGATCCCGACGGCAACAATATCGAAGCCGTGCACTGCTGAGCACGCGGGAGGAGGGCCGATGGCATCGGTTTACCGTGAGATCAGCATTGATCGGGACGCGGAAGCCGCATGGACCGCGCTGCGGCGGTTCGAGGCGGCCGCCGAGCTTTTCGCCGGCGTCGTCGTGGACTGCCGATGTAGCGGCGATGTGCGCGAGGTGATCTTCGCCGGCGGCGCCCGGATCGTCGAGCATCTCGTGACGCGTGACGATTCGCGACGGCGCCTGGTGTATACGGTGAGGCACGAGGCCTATGCGCATCACAACGCGTCGATGCAGATTCTTGCGGATGCCGCCGGGTGCCGCTTCCTCTGGGTGAGCGACTTCCTGCCCAAGGAGCGCGCCGGGACGATGGAGCCTCTGATCGATGCCGGATGCCGTGCGCTCAAGGACTGTCTCGAAAGACGCGATGGCTGATTTTTGAGCCGGGATGCGCCGGCGGGTCCGCGAAGCCGGGCGGGAGTCCCGAGGTTCGGCCCGCAAGACGCGCGTCCGCGGCGCTCGAGTGGCCGTGCGTCATGTCCGGTGAAATGAGCCGGCGAGCCGCGAGCAGAAATCCCTGACGGTGCTCCCATCCTTTTCTCCATGCTCGGGGTTGAGTTCGGCGATTGTCAGGGCGGCCACACGGTCATCCTGGAGCAGGGAGCGCAGCGCCTCGAACGCGGTGTCGGCCTTCAACCCGATGTTTCGCCCGGTGTTCTCGGACAGCGGTGCGTCGGTGAAATCGATTACGTCGACGTCGAAGTGCACCAGGACGGATGTGGCCGCGTCGGGGAAATACGACAGCGCTCTTTGAGCGGTCGAGACCGGCGACCCCGCGACTTCCTCGATCGGGATCGTCTTGATGCCGAGCCTTTGTATGTCGTGCCGCTCGAATCCGGTGGCCTGATCGTCCCGGTGGCCGAGCACGACAACCTGACTGGGCAGCAGCATCGGAACGGTGCCCGATACGTCCGCAAGCTGAGGCAGCGCTCCGGGTAGATTCAGCATGTGTCCGACCCCCATCCAGTCCAGCGCACCCGCGGGGGGACCGTCCGGAGTGTTCATGTCGGCATGCATGTCGAAATAGACCAGGCCCACCGAGACGCCGGAGCGCACAAACCCCGCGACGGTGCCGAGCTCGATCGTGCAGTCGCCGCCCAGGACCAGGGCGAAATCCCGTGCCCGGGAGAATTCTTCGACCCTCGCGTAGACCTCGTCAATTGTCGTGCGGACACGTCCCAGGTTCTGCGCGTGAGGGTTGATTCGGTCGGGACGCCATCTGAAATAGCTCGTATCCCCGTGGTCGGTGACCGTGTGTCCGTGGCGCCTGAGCTCTTCGACGAGGCCGGCCTGACGGAGGGCCGCCGGCGCACCTTCCTGGCCTGGCGCGAAGGCGCCCGCACTCGTCGGCGCTCCGATGAGTGAAATCTTTCGGATCACGCGCGTCTCCCGGCTGCCGTCATGGATCGGTTGCCCGTGCGGCTGCGGCGCAACCGACATGGTTGCATCGCCCGATCGGCATGATGACAGATTCGCTGTAATGGGGCAAGTGGCACAAAGGCATTACAATGCCGGAGGTCTCGGGGTACGGTGCGCGCTCCCTTCGACGTTCGGGCGGCGGCCACCGGCCGTGATTTCCGAGCAGGTTTCGTATCTTGGTACACTGGCCGCCGCGACCGGCAACCCCGGGTGATTTCGACTCAGGTTCCGCTTATGGATTGCACGACATCCCGGTTCGTTGATGAAGGATTCGGTCTCAGTGCGGCCTGGGTCGACCTGCTCAACAGCCAGCACTGGGACGGCTTTGGATCGATGACGGATCACCTGGATGACCCGTCGTGGGTCGAGTACTTCGTGCGCCGGTGGGGATTGCGGCACGAGGCGGAATCGCAGGACTTCGTGCACAAGCTGCGGAGCCTGCGCGGGTCGCTGCGCAGGTGGCTCGAGCGCTGGGTGGCGCGACGGACGATCGAATCAAGGGATGCGCGCATGCTCGACGACGCGATTCGTACGCCTGTTTCACGACGATTTGTCCGCGAGGGCTCGCACTTCGCTGTTGAAATTCAGCCTCTGCGCGACGGCTGGTCGTGGGTTCGCGCTGAACTCGTTGCGCCGCTTGCCGAGGCGGTCGCCGGACCCGGGGCACGGCGAATAAAGATGTGCCCAAACCCGGGTTGCCGATGGGTGTTCGTCGATACGACTCGTTCGAATAGCCGCATCTGGTGTCGCGATGCGAGTTGCGGAAATCGCGAGCGGGTGCGTCGTTCGCGCCGCAGGTGGTAATCTGGCGCAATCCCGCCATCAACCGACATCGAGGATGAATTTATGGCAGCTTCCGGTCAGGACAAGAAGGTCATCGCCGTCATGGGTGCCACCGGGGCCCAGGGCGGCGGTCTGGTGCGGGCGATCCTCTCGGATCCCCAGGGCGGCTACGTTGCGCGGGCCGTGACGCGCAAGCCGGAGTCTGACAAGGCCCGGGCGCTCGCGAAGCTCGGGGCGCAGCTGGTGGCGGGGGACGCCGACGATCCGGCGAGCCTCGAGTCCGCGTTCGCCGGGGCTCACGGCGTGTTCTGCGTGACCAATTTCTGGGAGCACTTCTCGGTGGATCGGGAGGTTGCGCAGGCGAGCGCCATGGCCCGCGCGACGCGCAAGGCCGGGGTCGAGCACGTCGTCTGGTCCACCCTCGAAGACACCCGCCAATGGGTGCCACTGAGCGATGAGCGCCTGCCGACGCTGCAGGGCAAGTACAAAGTGCCGCACTTCGACGGCAAGGGCGCCGCGGACGCGGTGTTCGCCGCGGAGGCGGCCCCGACCAGCTATCTCCTGGCGGCGTTCTACTGGGAGAACTTCATCTACTTCGGGATGGGACCGCGCAAGGGCGCGGACGGCGAGCTGGTGCTGGCGCTGCCGCTCGGCGGCGCAAAGCTCCCGGGCATCGCGGCGGAAGATATCGGCAAGTGCGCCTACGGGATTTTCCGCCGGGGCCCGCAGGCGGCCGCTCAGCGCTTCGGTGTCGCCGGCGATGTCCTCTCGGGCGGGGAGATGGCGGCCAAAATGGCCGCGGCCCTGGGACGCAAGATCAGCTTCACGGATGTGCCGTTCGATGTCTTCCGCGGCCTCGGCTTCCCCGGCGCCGAGGATCTGGGCAACATGTTCCAGTTCCAGGCGATTTTCCGCGAGGAGTTCGTCAAGAGCCGCGACCCGGGCCGGGCGCGCGCCCTGAATCCGCAGCTGCTGTCGTTCGACGCGTGGCTGCACGCCAACGCGGGACGCATGCCGATCGGTTGACGGGACGGAGGCGGCGGCACGCCATTGATGCGGCGCGCGCAATGGGCGCCAGGCTTTGCGGGCTGGCGCCGTGAGCCGGCCGGTCGCTTGCCAGTGCCGTCGGCTGTCGAGGTCGCGCTCCGCCGTCGACGGACGGCCGACTTGCCGTGCGCTACTGCGGGGGCGCCGATGATTCGAGCGGATGGCCCGCCTCCCGCCAGGCTTTCATCCCGCCATCGAGCGCAATCGCGCGCTGGAAGCCGATCTGCCGCAGGGTGGCGGCGGCGAGAATCGACACGCGGCCGAATTCGCACACCGTCAGAATGCGCAGCGTCGGGTCCGGCAGCGCCTCATTGACTCGCAGCTCGAGCTGTCCGCGCGGCAGATGGCGCGCCCCCGGAATGTGTCCGGCGGCATAGGCGTCCCGCTCGCGCACGTCCAGAACGAGAAGCTCGGCATCGTGGGAGTCGACACGGGCCTTTAGCTCATCGAGCGACATGAAGGACACGAGCGCCGTCGCTTCGGACAGCAGTTGCGCGATGGGTTTGCCGCCGGAGAGATTGGTTCTCAGCGCTTCGGTCAGGTGGGTCGGCATCGACAGATTCAGATTGCGCATCATCTCGACGAACTCTCCGAGATCGCGCTTCTGCAGACGGGGGTTTTGCCGGATTTCCTGGCCAAGCGTGGTGTGGTCCCGGTTCTTGTATTCGTGTGCGGGGTAGACTTCCAGCGCCGGGTCCAGGCGCAGGAGCCGGTTGAACAGACTGTCGTACAGCGCCCGCGGATCGCCCGTCGGCAGGTCGGTCCGGCCGGTGCCGCCGATCAACAGCGTGTCGCCGGTGAACAGGCGGTTCTCGACCTGAAGACACATCGAGTCGCGAGTGTGTCCCGGCGTATGCATGACGTTCAGCCGCAGCTTGCCCAGCGCGATCGATTCGCCATCGCCGAGGCGCATGTCGACGAAACGCTCGGGACTCGCCTGGTGCATCAGGACGGGAATATCGAGACGGGCGGCGAGCTGTCGGGCGGCGGAGAAATGATCCGCGTGGGTATGCGTGTCGATCAACTGGCGTATGCGCAGACCGTGGTGATTGGCGAGCGCGAGATAACGGTCGATCAGGCTCGACTCCGGATCGATCAGCGCGGCCGCGCAGGTGTCCTCGCAGCCGATCAGGTAAGACCGGCACCCGCCCGTGGCGACCCGCTCGAAAATCATAGTCTCACCCTCCCGGCAGACGGTTTGGGCAAGCTTACCCCGGCCGTTCCGGCTTGGGTACGGCCGGATGCCCGCCGAGACCGTGCCGGCGGATCGGTGCGGTCTTTTCCGGCCCGGCTCGAGGTGAACCCCGAGCTTCGGGCAGAGCCCGGGCGGCTGCGACCGCCCCACACGCAAGAGCTCAATGGCCCGCAGGCCCCGCCTTCATCTAATGCAATGCGGCCACAAGCGCTCCATGGCGGCGAACAGGTGCGTGCGGGCGGCCGGTCCGCAGATGCCACGGGCGCTGTTGGGAAGGTGCGGCGCGGCGCGGCCGTTCGGGTAGACTGGTCCGGTCGCTCGGCACACGGTGGCGCGCCCGGAGGACGTGATGAGTACGCAGTCGACGGCAATCCTGATCGCCGGTCCGCAGATCGCGGCTTACGGGTTCCCGGCAGGGCATCCTTTCGGGACCGACCGTCACGACGCCTTCATGCGCGAGCTCGAGCGCTCAGCGTGTTGGCCGCGGCTCGAGCGGCGCGCGGCGCGGCCAGCGACGCGCGAGCAGATAGAGTACTTTCATACTCCAGCCTACGTCGACCGGGTTATCGAAGCCTCGCGCACCGGGCACGGCTTCCTCGATGCCGGCGACACGCCGGCCTTCATCGGCGTGTACGAGGCTGCCGCGAACGTGGTCGGCGGAACGCTCGAGGCGCTGGCCGCCATTGTCGAAGGTCCGATCCCGCGCGCGTTCATCCCCATCGCCGGCTTGCACCATGCCGGGCGCGATCACGCGGCCGGCTTTTGCGTGTTCAACGATTGCGGTGTCGCGATCGAGGCGGCCCGGCGCCTCTACGGGCTCGAGCGCGTGGCTTATGTCGACATCGATGCACATCACGGCGACGGCGTGTTCTACGGCTTCGAGGACGACCCGTACCTGGCCGATGCGGACGTGCACGAAGACGGTCGTTACCTGTATCCGGGCACCGGGGGCCGCGGTGAGACGGGCCGTGGCCCTGCGGCCGGCACGAAGCTCAACGTGCCTATGCCGCCCGGCGCCGGAGACGCCCAATTCTCGGTAGCGTTCGAGGAGGTCGAGGCCTACGTCGATGCGCACCGGCCGGAGCTGATCCTGCTGCAATGCGGGGCGGATTCGCTGGCCGGCGATCCGATCACGCACCTGGCGTACACGGAAGCCGCGCACGCACACGCGGCTGCGCGCCTGCGCGCGCTGGCGGACCGGCATTGCGAAGGACGGTTGCTCGCGATGGGTGGCGGCGGCTACAACCGGCACAACCTGGCGCGGGCGTGGACGCGCGTCGTCGAGGCCCTGGCGTGAGCGGCGGCGGTGACCCCGCCCTCCGGCCGGCGCTACTGCGCGTCTGAGCCGATGACGGCCTTCACCTCCAGGAAGTCCCGAAGGCCGTACTCGCCCCACTCCCGTCCGTTTCCTGAGTGCTTGAATCCGCCGAATGGCAGGCTCATGTCGCCCGAGGCGCCGTTGATCGTCACCCGCCCGGCGCGAATCCGCCGGCCGATGCGATTGGCGCGGGCGAGATCTCCGGACCAGACATAGGCCTGCAGGCCATAGGGCGTATCGTTGGCGATGCGGACCGCTTCCTCTTCGTCGCCGTAGGGCAGGATTGCCAGTACCGGTCCGAAGATCTCCTCGCGCGCGATGGTCATGTCGTTGCGCACGCCGGAGAACACGGTCGGCCGCACGAAGTAGCCCTTCGCGAGACCCGCGGGCCGGCCCTCGCCCCCGGTCAGGAGCTTTGCGCCCTCGGCAATGCCTTTGGATATGTAGCCTTCGACGCGCTCGAACTGGATCTTGGACACGACCGGTCCGACGGCGGTTTCGGCGGAGGCGGGGTCGCCAACCGCGACGGATTCCGCCGTTTTCTTCGCCAGAGCCTCGACGTCGGCCAGACGGCCGGCCGGCACGAGCAGCCGGGTCGGAGCATTGCACGACTGGCCGCTGTTCTGCATCACGCTGAGCACGCTCGTCGTGACCGCGCGCTCCAGATCGGCGTCATCCAGCAGTATGTTGGGCGACTTGCCGCCGAGCTCCTGGTGTACGCGTTTGACCGTGGCGGCCGCCACTCGCGCCACTTCCGTGCCCGCGCGGGTCGATCCGGTAAATGAGACCATTTCGACGTCCGGATGCGCGGCGAGGGCCGCGCCCACCCGCGGGCCCGTGCCGTTCACCAGGTTGAATACGCCGGCCGGCACGCCGGCCTCATCCAGGATCTCGGTCCAGATCGCCGCGCTGAACGGCGAGAATTCCGACGGCTTGAGCACCATGGTGCAGCCGGCGGCCAGCGCGGGGACGACCTTGGCCGCGACCTGGTTCATCGGCCAGTTCCACGGGGTGATCAGCGCGCAGACCCCGATCGGCTCGAGCACCACCCGCGAGTTTCCCCGCCGCTGCTCGAACTCGAAGCTCTTCAGCACCTCGATCATGGCCGCGAGGTGCCCGGATCCGGCGCCGGTCTGCGACCCCCTCGCGAGGCGCACCGGAGCGCCCATTTCCTCGCGGATGGCGTCGGCGATTTCCGGGCGGCGCCGCTCGTAGATGGCAAGAATCCGCTCGAGCAGCTCGCGCCGTTCCTGCGGGGATGTCTGAGAGAAACGCTCGAATGCGCCGCGCGCCGCCGCCACGGCACGGTCCACGTCCCGCTCCGAACCCAGGGAGATGAGGCCCGCCGGCACTTCGGTCGCCGGGTTGATGACGGTGTAATCGTGCGCCTCCAGGGGAGGGACCCAGCGGCCGTCTATATAGAACTTGCGGTAGTCGTAACCCATTGTCCATCCAGGGGAAATTGGTGTGCGGGCCCCGATTTTATCACTGCGGCCGCGGTGCCGGGGCCGTGCAGCGGTGCCGATCGCCCGGCCGCTCGGGGCAGGGGCGGCGCCGGTCCGCGGCCCGCCGCTGCCGGCGACGCAGTCAGTCAAGCGGGCGCGCCGGACATCGCGCTCGCGCGCGGAACAGTTATCCCAGGTTTGGAACAGTCAAGGGAGGCAACTGACGCAAATCCTCCTCCGGCCGAACTACTTGAGCGAACGCTGACAAATGTCATCGGCCGGCGACCATGACAACTGAAAAATGAGAGCCTGCGCGCGGCTTGGGGGAGTTTCGCGCAGCAGAATCGTCCATCATTATCCAGCACCGGGGCTTTGCCCCGGTAGGGGGTGTTATGTCGTTCATTCAATGGTCGGACGATCTGTCGGTTCAAATCGCATCCGTGGACGTGCAGCACAAGAAGCTCGTGGCCATCATCAATGATCTCTATGACGCCATGCACGTTGGCAAGGCGAACGGGATCATGCGCAGGATACTGGCGGATCTCGCCGCGTATACCGCCGAGCACTTTTCGTATGAAGAGCGCCTGTTCAGGGAGTATGCGTACCCGAGCGCGGCCGCGCATCACGGATCACACGCGACTCTGATCGGCCAGCTGAAGGACATTCAGAGTCAGATGGAGCACGGGACATCCGTCTCGATCAAGACATTCAGCTTCCTTAAGAAGTGGCTGACCGAGCACATCATGAAGGAAGATCATCTGTATGCGCAGTTCCTGCGCGCCAAGGGCGTGAAATAGGGCCCGTATCGGGCTTCTTCCCCGGGGGTGAAGGAGGCTCTCGCCGCGGGCGCACCGGGCGATGCCGGGCCATCCGAGGTAAGCCGCAGCCGGGCCGTTGCGATCCCGGGCGGCGCCCGATGCTGGTATCGTGCGTCGATGCGTTTCCTTTCAGGAGCCGTCCTGCGGCACCGGTCCCATGCCGAGGGCGATACGGCGGCGCGGACCGACCCGCAGGTCGTGCTCGGCGTTACGGAACTGCGCAAAAGCTATCCGCGAATCGTGGCGGTCGACCGGGTAACCTTCGAGGTCCGCCGCCGCGAAGTGGTCGGCCTCCTGGGTCCGAACGGAGCCGGCAAAACGACCACGATCAACATGATCCTGGGGGTGCTCAGCCCCAGCGCGGGCCGCATCCGCATCGCCGGAGTCGATCTGGCGCGGCAGCGGGCGCGCGCCCTGGCGCAGGCCAATTTCTCGGCCGTTTACGCCGCCCTTCCCGGCAATCTCACCGTCCGGCAGAACCTCAGGTTCTTCGGGCTGGTGTACGGCATCCCGCGCCTCACCGAGCGGGTCGGGGCGTTGCTCGAGCAGTTCGACCTCGGACACCTGCGGGACACCAAATGCGGTGTGTTGTCCTCGGGAGAGCAAACGCGCGTGGCGCTCGCGAAGGCGGTGCTCAACCGGCCGCGGCTGCTGCTGCTCGACGAGCCGACCGCCTCGCTGGACCCCGCCGCGGCGCAGACCGTCCGGGCGCGGATCCGCCGTCTGGCCACCGAGGGGGACTGCGGCATTCTCTGGACCTCCCACAACATGTATGAGGTGGAGGAAGTCTGCGACCGCGTGCTGTTCCTTTCCCGGGGGCGGATCCTGCTCGCGGGCGATCCGCGGCGGCTGCCGGCCGAGCACGGCGCGCCCACGCTCGAGGAGTTGTTCATCCGCCTCGCGCGCGAGCCGCTCGCCGAGCCCGTGGAGCGCGCCGGGTGAGAGCCCGCCCCGTCGCAGGCATCCTGCTGCGCCAGTTCTACCTGATCCGCGGCAGCCCGGTGCGCGCGCTGCCGATGTTCGCCTGGGTGGCGATCGATATCGTCGTGTGGGGATTCATCACACGGTATCTCAACTCCATGAGCGCCGGGCGATTCGACTATGTGCCGAGCCTGCTGGGAGCGGTGCTGCTGTGGGACTTCTTCACCCGGATCATGCAGGGTGTGAGCACCGCGTTCCTGGAGGACGTCTGGTCGAGGAACTTTCTCAACCTGTTCGCCACCCCGCTCACCACGCCCGAGTACATCACCGGGCTCGTGATCACGAGCATCGCAACCAGCGTGGTGGGCCTGCTCGTGATGCTCGCGCTGGCCACGGCGGTGTTCGGCCTGTCGTTTTTCTCGCTCGGACTCATGCTGATCCCGTTCCTGCTCGTCCTGTTCAGCTTCGGCATCGCCCTCGGCATTCTCGCCAGCGGCCTCGTGCTGCGTCTGGGGCCCGCTTCCGAGTGGCTGGTCTGGCCGCTGCCCGCGCTGCTCTCGCCGTTCGTCGGGGTTTTCTATCCGCTTTCGGTCCTGCCGCGCTGGATGCGGGATGTGGGGCACCTGCTGCCTCCCTCGTATGTGTTCGAGGGCATGCGCGCGATTCTCGCGGGGCATCCCCTCTCGATGGGCAACCTGGCGCCCGGCGCGGTGCTCGCGGTCCTGGACATCGTGCTGGCAGGGTATTTCTTCACGCGTGTATTCCGCCACGCCGTGCGCACGGGATTGCTGGCGCGCTACAGCGCCGAAAATACCTCCTGAGGTCCCTTCGGGAGAAGCGCGCATGCGTCAAGGGGCCGGACTGCGCGTTTCGGCGGAGCGGCGCAACTCTCCGGCGGTTGCTCGGGCAACCACCGCGCGTGCTAGGATCCGCCCTCCGCAGCCAGGATGCGCATGGTGTCATATTTCATGATGTCCAGTCCGCCGGTGGTCAGATCCGTGATGTCGCGCGCCGCGGCGTGTCGGGGCACCGGATGACCGACGCTTCCGGGGGCGAAGCGCCGGTCGGCGAGCCTCATCCCCGGGCGCGGGCGCCGGAGCTGCTCGCACTGTTCGCGGCGTTTCTCGAAGCACTGTGCGATCCCGAAGGCGGAAAGACACTGCACGGACTGCATGCCGACGAGGCGCCGTTGCGCCACGCGGAAGGCGTCGGACCGGCGGTGGACGTCGAGCCGGACGAGTTTGCCCGCCGTCACAGCGACATCAGTGTCGAGGGCGGCGAGCGGCTGCCGCGGTTTTCGGATCCGGCGCTGGTGGAGGTGACCTCGGATCCCGGCGCGTCCGGGACGGTCGCGTGGTTCCAGGTGAGCGAGGTCCGCCAGCGGCGCCGGCTGTCGGTTGCGCTCGGTGCTCGATCGGTCGCCGGCGCGCCACGGATCGTCTGGTGCACGTTGACGGGGCGGCGCGAACAATGGTCGTTTCGCGACGGTCTTCTACAGTCGCTTGCCGACTACCCCTGGATGCGTGCGACCGAGCCGGCCGTGTCCCGGACCCTGCTCGATGCCGCATATTTGCGCCGGTACCCGTCCCCGGTCGAGTTCGCCGCGCTGCCGGATGCGCGCTTCGGCTGCCGGATGAGCACGGCCTGCTGCAAACACGACTTCGAGATCACGGTGCCGGCGGAAGCGCAGCTGCTCATCGACTCGATGCCGTGGCAAACGCTCGAGCCGCGGCTGGCCGGTACGCGGCTGCCGTTGCGGCCGGACGGCAAACTGCAGCTCAAACGGCTGGATGAGACCTGCCGATTTCTCGATTCCCACGGGCAATGCCTGATTCATCGGACGCTCGGCCGACAGCCCTTCGGACCGTGCTGCGTCTTTCCGTTCTCTTTCGCGCGTACCCCGGAGGGAATCGCCGTCGGCCTGAGCCCGGTCTGCGGCAGCGCGCGGCTCGGTCTGGGCATCAGCCCCGGGGAACGCACCGAAGATCTCCTCGAGCGTCTGGCGCACGCCGCTCCGCGCTCGACGGAAGTCTATCGTCTGGCGCCCGGCATCGAGATTCCCTGGCAGCGCTTCAGCGAGATCGAACGGGGGTTGTGCGAGTGTCTGGCGGCCGGCGAGCTGCCGATGCGCCGGCGGCTGCATGTCGGCGCGCGGCTGCTCGGCGCGCTGAGCAACGGCGAGCCGATCGACCTGAATGCCTGGGCGGGGCAATCCCCGCCGACGATCACCGCGGAGCTGCGCGCGGCCATTCACGGCATGCTGGCGCGCATCATCGGCTGGGACCGCGCGGTATTGCGCGGTCTGCCGCGCCAGATCCCCTCCGATCTGTCCACGCTCGAGGTGCGGGACGCATCGGTCGTGGCGCAGATCCTGCGCAACACGCTCTACTGCAAGGTGTACTCCTATCCCTTCGATCTGACGACGGCGTACAACCACCTGATCGTGCTCTATCTGTTGGCGCTGATCATGCAGGCGGCGGCCGGCTCTCTGTCGGATGAGATGTGGCGCGAGCTCGGCTCGCTCGGTGTGCACGGCCTGCTCAGGTCCATGTTGCACGAGGGCATGCCGGACGGGTTCCGCGCTCTTCTCGGCACCGCCGATTTCGGACTCTGGATGCTCCTCGCCTGAGCGGCGGCGGCGCTTCGCCTGCGGCGCGCCGCTCGCTGGAAGTCGGTATGATCGGGGCCTGCCGCCGGCACGGGCGGAGTTCGGGAAGCGCCGCCTTGTACACCAGATGGAAGACCCTGCTCGCCTTCGGGATCATCTACTGTGTCTGGGGCTCGACGTACTTGGCCATTCGCGTCGGGGTGGAGCAGATCCCGCCGCTGCTGATGGCGGCGCTGCGCTTCGGGGTGGCGGGGCTGGCGCTCTCGGCATGGGGCCTGGCGCGCGGCGAGCGCCTGCCGGGGCCTCGCCAGTGGGCCGCGGTCGCGCTGCTCGCGTTTCTCATCTTCCTGGTGGATTACGGGTTTCTGTTCTGGGCCGAGCAGCGGGTCCCCTCGGGCATGGCGGCGGTCATCCTCGCGATCATCCCCGCCTTCATCGCGGTCTCGGAGATCCTCTGGCTGCGCACCCAGCGTCTGACGCCGCGGCTCGGCGCGGCGCTGCTGATCGGACTGGCGGGGGTCGTGGTGCTCGTCGACCCCTCGCTGGGCCTGGGCGGCGCGCCCGTGTACCTGCTGGGGGCCATCGGGCTCGTCGTGGGGGCGGCGAGTTGGTCCACCGCGTCGGTCCTGACACGCCTGCTGCCTTTGCCCGCCTCGAAGGTCATGAGTGCCGGCACGCAGATGCTCACGGGCGGGGCGTTGCTGGGGCTCGCCGCCGGGGTGTTTGGCGAGGCGAATCGGTTCCATCCGGAGGCGGTGTCCGCCGGCGCATGGCTCGCCCTGCTGTACCTGATCGTGGCCGGCTCCATCATGGGCTTCACGGCCTACCTCTGGCTGATCCACCACGTATCTCCCACCAAGGTCGGGACCTACGCCTACGTCAATCCGGTGATCGCCGTGGCGATCGGTTATTTCCTGGGTGGCGAGGCGCTGGATGCGCGCACGGTGCTCGGCACCGTGCTCGTGATCGTCAGCGTGCTGGTCATCACGACCGGCAAGACGATCGAGGCGCGGGCCGGCGCGGGGCCGGTCTCGAGTCCCGGAGGCGAGCGGCCCTAGGGGCGCCGCGCGGCCGGCGGCGGACCGGCGCGGCGGCGCGCGCGAATCAGGGCGAAATTCGCTGCCGGACGTCGCGCGCGTGCTCCATGCGCCGCTTCGGTTGATATCATCGCCGGGCGCGTGCCAGGGCCGCGCCGTCACTTCACGGGGAATCCAGATGAAAATCCTGCTGACCGGCGCCGCCGGGTTCATCGGCTATCACACCGCCGGCAAGCTGCTCACCCTCGGTCACGAGGTGGTCGGGCTCGACAACCTCAATGACTACTACGACGTCACTCTCAAGCAGGCGCGCCTGGATCGGCTCTCCGGCCGGGAAGGATTCCGGTTCGAGCGGCTCGACCTCGCCGACGAGGCGGGCATGGCGAAGCTGTTCGCGCGGGAGAAGTTCCAGCGGGTGATACACCTGGCCGCCCAGGCGGGCGTGCGTCACTCGCTCAAGGACCCTCACAGCTACATCCGCAGCAACGTCACCGGGACACTCACCGTGCTCGAGGGCTGCCGGCACCACGGGGTCGAGCACCTGGTCTACGCCTCCACCAGCTCGGTCTACGGCGCCAATACCGACATGCCGTTTTCCCCGCACAGGATCGCGGCCCATCCGCTGTCGATCTACGCGGCCACCAAGCGCGCCGATGAGCTCATGGCGCACAGCTACTCCTCGCTGTTCGGCCTGCCCACGACGGGCCTGAGGTTCTTCACCGTCTACGGACCGTGGGGCCGGCCCGACATGGCGCTGTTCCTGTTCACCCGCAACATCCTCGAAGGCAAGCCCATCGATGTGTTCAACAACGGGCGGCACAAGCGGGACTTCACCTACGTCGAGGACATCGCCGAGGGTGTGGTGAGAGTGTGCGGGCGCGTGGCGCAGCCGGACCCGGATTGGAACGGCGACTCGCCCGATCCGGCGGCCAGCCGCGCACCGTTCCGCCTCTACAACATCGGCAATCGCCGGCCCGTCGAGCTGATGCGCTACATCGAGGTTCTCGAGGATTGCCTGGGCCGCAAGGCCGAGAAGCGCTTCCTGCCGCTTCAGCCGGGCGATGTGCCGGAGACCTGCGCCGACGCGGAGGACCTGGTGCGCGATGTCGGCTATAAACCGGACACACCGGTCGAGGTCGGCGTGCGCCGCTTCGTGGATTGGTACCGCGAGTACTACGGCCATCGCGGCTGAGCTTGGGTCATGGCCGTCCGCCGCCGCGCGGAGGTGGCCGAGGCCCTTGACGGGCATGCGCTAATTTATCAGACTAATCGGATATATAGAGCCCGTTGAGGGGACGATGAACGCGCAGGTGCGACACGTCTGGGCGGTGGGCGCCGAGCTGGGCGAGGGGCCGGTTTGGGTGGCACGGGAGTCGGCGCTCTGGTTCGTCGATATCAAGGGCTGCCGCCTGCATCGCTGGCGACCGGATACCGGCGAGCGCCGTAGCTGGGACACGCCGGCTCCGCCGGGCTTTCTCGCGCCGCTTGCCGGCGGGGGATTCATCGTGGGGATGAAGACCGGTCTGCACCGCTTCGAGCCGGACACCGGCGCGCTGTCGCACCTCATGAATGTGGAGCCGCATCGGCCCGACAACCGCCTGAACGACGGTTGCGTCAGCCCCGAGGGAGAGCTGTGGTTCGGGTCCATGCACGATCCGCAGACCGAGCCCGCCGGCGTCCTGTACCGCCTGGACGAGCGAGGGCGCTGTGTGGCCCTCGATGAGGGCTATGTCGTCACCAACGGACCGGCGTTCAGCCCCGACGGGCGGCTTTTCTATCATTGCGACACCGCCCGCAGGCTCGTCCATGTCTTCGATCGCCCCGATGCCGCCACGCTGGCCAACAGGCGCACATTGGTGAGGATCGAGGAGGATGCGGGCTTCCCCGACGGCACCGCGGTCGATGCGGAAGGCTGCCTGTGGGTGGCTCTGTGGGGGGGCGGATGCGTGCGCCGCTACTCGCCGGCGGGGCGGCTGCTACAGACCGTGAGGCTGCCGTGCGCCCGCGTGACCAAGATCGCTTTCGGAGACCCTGATTTGCGTACCGCCTATGTCACCACCGCGCGAGTCGGCCTCACGGCGGCCGAGCGCGCGGCGCAGCCGCTCGCCGGCGATCTGTTCAGTTTCACCGCGCCCGCGCCGGGGCTGCCTCAGGCGCAGGCCGGCGTGTCCGGCGGCTGAGCCCGCGGAGGCCGTCTCTTGGCGATTTATCCTGATTTGCAGGGTCGGGTGGTGCTGGTCACGGGCGGCGGCTCGGGGATCGGCGAGGCAATCGTGCGGCAGTTCGCCGCCCAGCGCGCCAGCGTCGGCTTCATCGACATCGCGGTGGAGCCTGCGCGCGCGCTCGTCCGTGACCTCGAGTCAGCGGGCATGACGGCGCACTTCGAGGCCTGCGATCTCACCGACATCCCGGCGCTCAAGCGCGCGATCGCCGCCGTGCGCGCGCGCCTCGGGCCGATCGGGGTGCTGGTCAACAATGCCGCCAACGACGATCGTCACGCCACCGAGGAGGTGACCGAAGCACTCTGGGACGAGCGTATCGCGGTCAACCTCAAACATCAGTTCTTCTGCGCCCAGGCGGTGCTGTCCGACATGAAGAGCGCCGGCCGGGGTGCCATCATCAACATGGGCTCCATCTCCTGGATGACGGGCGTGGGCGGCATGGCCGGCTACACGGCCTCCAAGTCGGCGGTGCTCGGCCTGACACGATCGCTGGCGCGCGATTTCGGCGTGCACGGTATCCGCGTCAACGCCGTCGCCCCGGGCTGGATCGTGACCCGGCGGCAGCTGGAGAAATGGTTCACTCCCGAGGGCGAGCGCCAGGCGATGGCGGCCCAGTGTCTCAAGCGCAGGCTCCAGCCCGATGAGGTGGCGCGATTCGTGGTATTCCTGGCGTCCGAGGAGGCAAGCGCCTGTACCAGTCAGCACTACGTGGTCGATGGCGGCTGGGCGTAGGGTGCCGGAGGGTGACGTGAGCGGTTCTGCGGCGCGGGTATTGTGCGACTGGGGCAGCAGCCGGCTGCGCGCGTTCCTGGAGATCGGGGGCGTCGTCGCGGATCGGCGGGACGGTCCCGGGATCAGCGTGCCCGGCGGCGAGCCGCCCGCGCGGATTCTGGGCTCCGTGCTGCAGCCGTGGCGGGCCGAGCGCCGCTTCGATCGAGTGTATCTGTGCGGCATGGCCGGCTCGCGCAACGGCCTCGTGGAAGTGCCGTACGTCCGTGCGCCCGCGGCGCTTGCGGTGTGGCGGCGAGGCGCCCGCCGGCTGCGCGTCGGGGACCTGGAGGCGAGTGTCGCCGCCGGGGTCGAGACGGAAAATTTTTGCGGCGCGCCGGACGTGATGCGCGGCGAGGAAACCCAGATCTTCGGGGCGCTGGCGCTGGACCAGCGGCTCGCCGCCGGCCGCCGTCTGATCGCGCTGCCGGGCACCCACAGCAAGTGGGCGCAGGTGCGCGACGGGCTCATCGTCGGCTTTCAGACCTACCTCACCGGAGAGCTGTTCGATGTGCTTTGCCGGCACTCCTCGCTGTTGCGGGTCGGCGGGGACCTTGCGGCCGGCGAGGAAGGGTTCGAAGCGGGACTGCGTGCCGGCGCGCGAGGCGATCTCGCCGCACGCCTGTTCGAGACCCGCACCGCGCAGCTCATCGACGGTCGGACCGCGGGCTGGGCCCGCGCGTTTCTTTCGGGGCTGCTGATCGGCGCCGAGGTGGCCGGCATGCTGTCCATGCTCGAGCCCGCGGCCGATAGCGTCACGTTGATCGGCGAGCCTGCGCTCGTGGCACTATATCTTCGCGCCCTGGCCGACCGGGGTATCAGCGCGCACGCCCTCGATGGCGACCGCTGCGTGCTGGCGGGATTACGTGAGCTGGCGGGCGCGGACGAGGAGTGCTGACATGCGGATCGAGGACATCCTCGAAGAGGGCGCGATGCCGGCAATCGCGATCCTGCGCGGTGTGAAGCCGGCCGAAGCCCTTGGGATCGGCGAGGCGCTGCTCGCCGGCGGCATCCGCATGCTGGAGGTCCCGCTCAACTCTCCCGAGCCCCTGGTCAGCATCGAGCGTCTCGCCGTCGCCTTCGGCTCCCGCGCGCTGATCGGCGCCGGCACCGTACTGTCCGCCGCCGAGGTCGAGGCTGTCGGCGCGGCGGGCGGGCGGCTCATCGTCTCCCCCCATACCGACGCGGCGGTGATCGGGCGCGCCGTCGCGCTCGGCCTGGACTGCCTGCCGGGGTTCCTGTCGCCCACCGAGGCGTTTACGGCGATTTCCGCCGGCGCCACGCACCTGAAGCTGTTTCCGGCGGTGAGCCTCGGACAGGGGTATCTGAAGGCGCTGCGCGAGGTGTTGCCGCGCCACAGCCGCATCTGGGCGGTCGGCGGGACCGGGGCGCACGATCTTGCCGCGTGGCTGGCCGCCGGCGCGGCGGGCATCGGGGTGGGCGGGGCGCTCTACAAAGCGGGCGATACGCCGCAACAGGTGCTCGAGCGGGCGATCGCGCTACGCACGGCCTGGAGCGGATCGGGTACCGAACAGGCCTAGGCGGGGAGCGGCATGCATCCAAGGGCGATCGACTGGGTCATCATGGGGGTCTATTTTGCGTTCGTGCTCGGCATCGGCGCGGCCCTCAAGCGCGCCACGCGCACCAGCACGGACTTCTTTCTCTCGGGCCGCTCGATTCCGGCGTGGATCGCGGGGCTGGCGTTCATCTCGGCGAACCTCGGGGCGCAGGAGGTGATCGGCATGGCCGCCTCGGGCGCCAAGTACGGCATGGCCACCAGCCAGTTCTACTGGGTGG